>WLWD01000550.1_pt1 | contig 67843 bp, 53 predicted proteins | sample 6712731 | NCBI WGS metagenome assembly WLWD01 (sample SAMN12718690, study PRJNA576275) | sponge metagenome | isolation source: marine sponge | host: Mycale hentscheli | place: New Zealand: South Island, Marlborough, Capsize Point | collected 2014-11-01 | reverse complement strand
GATTGTGTGTGGACTATAGAAAGTTGAATTCAGTCACCCCCCAGCTACAGCAGTACATACCCACCCTTGATGATGTCTTAGAGAGAGCAGGCAGTGCTAAAGTCCTTTCAAAAATGGACCTTGCAAAAGGGTTTTACCAGGTTCAGATGGCTGGGGAATCTTGCGACTTGACTACTTTTGTATCCCCCTGGGGCAAATATCGCTTCAAGCGCATGCCCTTTGGCTTGAAGAATGCCCCAGCCATGTTTCAATCATTGATGGAGACTGTATTGAAGGAGTGTTTGGTGTTTGCTTCAGTGTACATTGATGATGTTCTCATATATTCTAGTAGTTGGTCTGAACACTTGCAACATATTGAACAAGTATTAGTGGCACTAAAGGAGGCAGGGCTTACGGCTAAACCGGGAAAGTGCCAATGGGGAAGGTGTCATTTGGATTATCTTGGTCATCGTGTTGGTGGTGGAAAGGTGGCTGTACCTTGGCACAGAGTGCAAGTGATGGCAGAGTTTAGACAGCCAGTGACTAAGCGTGACTTGAGGGCATTCCTGGGAAGTGTTGGATATTATCGCCGTTTCATTCCTAACTTCGCTGCTCATTCTGCTCTGCTAACTCCAGCTACTTCGGGCATGGCACCTGTGACTGTGAGGTGGAATCAGGAGATGTTGGGAGCCTTTGATCATTTACGTAAGTCTTTGTGTAGTCATTGTGTCCTAACTGTGCCTTGTGTGTCAGATGTATTTCAGCTCCATACTGATGCTTCGGGTGTTGGAGTTGGTTGTGTGCTCAATGTGATCAGGGATGGAGTCGAGTATCCAGTTGCATTCTACAGCCGTCAGCTCCGGGGTGCTGAGAAGAGGTACTCTGCGACCGAGTTGGAGGCCCTTGCAGTGGTTGCATCAATTCAGCATTTTGCTCATTTTCTGTTTGGAGCGTCATTTACAGTCCTGACCGATCACAACCCACTCACCTCACTGCTGTCTTCAAAATCTCTAAATAGAAGGCTACATGGCATGGCTCTGAAGATTATGCAGTTTGATGTCACAATCTTGTATCGAGAAGGCACACAAAATGGCAATGCAGATGGTCTTAGCAGACAGTCATGGTCGGACAAGACAGATGATGAGAAATCCACTCCAGTTGATGTAATGGAAGACGACAAAGAGGAAATCTGTGCTACCGATTGTGCAGCATTCCTGCCGGACGCTGGTCTTTGCAGGGGGGGATGTGGGAATACCCACAGGGAGAATATCAGCAGGCGTGCCAAAGATGAACATTAACACTACATCACACTTAGTATAGAACTTCTAGAACATTCTTTAACATGTGTTGGTGACTGGGCATGAGCAGTTATGTTTTTCCTTTTATGTTTCACTGGTGGGTGGCAGACCTATAAAATCTGATGGTCGGCCTCCCCCAAAGTTAGTCAGTCTTTGGTTTCTGTACATACTTACCCTTGTCACATACTTATAGCCAAAATACTTTTAACATAACTTCCTTGAGCGACCTCAGGGCTAGTTAAGGGTAAAGGAGCAAGCTTGGGGTGACAGCAGGATAGTTTCGATTACAGCTACCAGAATAGACTTACTCTGGTGGCAGCGATACCTGGATCTGGGACGACACCTGGCATCCAACCCTTACCTGGCGGGAGTTACAAACATTCATCAAGAAATTCCCCCACAATATGTATATGACACGTGCTAAGTTTCTTGCGATAAGACACATAAGCATGTCTGAAACTCACTGAATTATTCAGTCAGGAGTTTGTATAATGTTGTTCCAGTCATGTGACTGAATTGGAGAGGAAATGTAACATGTGGAGAGGATGTATATTATGTTATAAAATGTCTAAATGTTAACATACTAATGTTTATATTAGTAGACATATTTGACCTACTCTGACATTCTTGGCAAAATAAGTAAACACAACTTTTTAATAAACCCAATCAGTCATATTTGATTTTAAGTCTCCTGAAAGTAGCTACGTCACAGTTTGAAGCAGCAAGTGATGATAACACAGTTAGATAATATTTAGTTTGTAGTCTCTTCATACATACTCTGATATACGATAGATCATATCATTTCAGAACTCGCAAAATTATTAGATCTATTATTATATATCAGTTTAGGGACTACTTTAGGATGTTTTCTATGACTGCACACAATAGATTAGGAGTCTATGACTTACATTTGAGACTCAAGTAATCAACAGGATGCAGGATGTATTTAATTCAAACTACCTCACTTGTGTGACTTCAGTGTTTTCTATGAGTAGAGACAGTGTCACTCTGGCTAGCTATCTGTCTGTCCTAGACAATGTTGTAGTCTCCTCCTTCTCTGTCCTTACATACTTCACATTTAGTTCAGGGACTCCAGCAATGTTTGCTGATAGTCTGTTATTGACATTATTGCATTCATACACCAAAATGATGATGATTATGATGATGATTATGATGATGGATTTGGTAGAGTTGCCTCGATAGTTAACACGTGGTGGAGGAGAATGAAAGTTTCAAACACAAGTTTCCGAGGATTGCTGAAATTAGATATACCACAGATGCAGATAATTCACTGGAACTATCTGTAATAATACCACTCTATCAAGTGGGTGTGGCCAGTACATGAGCTAATTGATTAAGCGATTGAAACGAATATAGCTATGATAAGGTAAAAGTCAGCAATACAGCAATACCTACTGTCAGAGCTAATATATTATAGATGGTGCAACAATGACACTTAAGATTCACATAGTAAAATGATTCTTCTTATGCTATTATTATTATTGTTGTTGTTGTTGCTAGTATTATTAATTATTGAGTGCGTTTTTTGCTGCCCTGACAACTGTCTGAATATCAGTGAAGACAATAAAAAAAATGTGACTCGAGTCAAAGAATAAGAAGGAAAAAAATATTTGTAGAGGATAAGAAACGTAGAACAGGAAATTCCAAATTGAAATATATTTATAGCGATATTTTTAATGGTTCAGTCATTCTCGGCTAAAATAATTATAAAGATAGCAATTTTTTTTTGTTTTTTTACAGCCAATAATATTGTTAGTTAAAACTTAACCCCACGTTTCGACTTTTTGTCGAAGTCCTCTTGACCCCTGAAGAGGACTTCGGCAAGAAGTGGAAACGTGGGGTTAAGTTTTAATTAACAATATTATTGGCTGTAAAAAACTAAAAAAATTGCTATTATGATATTTTTAACAGTTGGTATGCCAATATAACACACACACTAACAGGTTTTATGTTTCAGACTTTGCTTTAGTTTGCATGAATGAAGTTATAATAAATAAGAATTTGAATTCAATTTGAAGAGGCTGAACAATAAATAGATGATCATATTTTAGTCAACAATTGTATGTTAAGTGATATTTTTAAAGTTAATGATGAACGTGTCTATGTGACTTCCTCTTCCTAGGAGGACTGGCTGATCTCTTAGAGACTGTCTTTTGTACAGGAATAGGTTCTAGAACATAATAAATGCTGGAGTCAATGGAGCATTTTGGATGATGACACCTACGTCTGGGAGGAGGAGGGGGTGGAGTCTCAGAGGAGAGTCTAGTGGGAGATTCAGGAGGAGAGTAAGGGATGCTGTATATTGGTTCTTCTTGAGAAGACGTACGACCAGAAAACAACAGTCTTGGAGGAGGGATAGCGACAGGAAGAAGAGGTGCAGGACCAGATGGGGGTGGAACTTCTAGTACATGATACGTATGGTGGTTCTTTCTGTCTACGAGGTCTCTCATGTATTTCCTGAGCTGCTCAGTTTTGGCTACTTCGTAGCAGTTTCTGCCAGCAATGTCTACTTTGTCAGGCTGAGCTCCAAGCTTGAGCAGAACTTGCACTGCATCACGGTTGCCCCTCTGAGCAGCTATGTGCAGGGGAGTGGCAGAGTTGAAGTCGGTGCTGTTGACTTTACATCCAGCTCTTACCAGAGCAGTCAGAGATTCCTCCACATGGTTGACTGCAGAGGTGATTCTGGGTGCAGCGTTCATAACAACCCAGTGTAGAGCTGTGAAGCCTCCCTTCAAGTCAGTGGCATTGACTTCCGCCCCTCTGGCTATGAGAGATTTGACGACTTCTTCTCTGGCATGCATGGCAGCATAGTGGAGGGCAGACATTTGTCTTCTGTCTGAAGAATTCACGTCCACTCCAAAATCCACCAGCTGCTCCACCTTCTTCAAGTCTCCCCTTGCACTGGCTGCAAGCAGTGTCTTCTGTTCTTGGAGTTTCTTATTCTGAGCTTCCATTTTTGCTGACATTTTGGCTAGAGGCTTACTCTTAAGTTGAGCGCCTTCCAGGATGTAGCGTCTCTGGATGGATCTCATTCTGCGCAGACTTGCAGAGCGTGGGTGATATCCTCTTTGAGAACTAGTCCTGCGAATCACTGGGCGGTGTTGGGTAGGAGGAGGATTAGCATCAGTATCAGAAACTGTTTCCTGTCTCCTAGAGATCTCAGGGAGGAAAATCTCGGCTCTTATTTCAGCACTGGATTTGACAGGAAGATTAGTGTGCACGAGGGCACGTTCGTGACCTAGGCTGTGGTTATTACCCATCTATTTTACTCGACCAAGTTTAATATTCTCTTCTAATTTTGTTAACTTGAATTCAGAGAAAATTGTTGCCGCCTTTATAGGAAACTAGCGATTAACTGCGCCTGCGCGTAGCCCGGGATATAATTCTTTCTTGCGTATGGAAGAATAGTGAAGCGTAAACATTATTCGTGGCATTTTGATTAACATTTTTGAAGAAGACTGACATCAGAGAACAAAGTAAGATAAGGAACCGGTGTATACATATATTCCAAGTAATTCTCGCGGTATTGTAGCTAGCTAGTCGGGAAAGAATGAGTAGTAAGTTTTGGAAGAGTGTGTGTATTGTCAGTGATTGTGTCCTACAAGTATTTCTTTCATAAAGTTCAAGGAGTCGTACACAAGCAATTCTGGAGTGAAGAAGTAGGTTATGTTGTCTGTCTGTGTTGGTCCAACAGGTCAGATGGTGGTTAGTTGGCTTCCTTATGCTAATTTATTATGCATTATTAATTGACCTGGAGACAGTGTAAGTGTTTCTGTTGTAATAATGCACATGTGGAGTTATGCCACATGACAGGTAAAATGCAACATGGGTATGGTCACATTGTGTTGGAGGGATTTTTTGTTGTTGTTGTGAAGATGTAGAACTGCCAGATGGCATCTTATACCAGTCACCACAATACAAGAAGAATGATGATATTGAGAATTAGTTTTTATAGAACTTGACAGAATGTTGTAATGCATGGGAGGAACACGTGTGGGTGGATGGTACGTTACCGGGTTACTAAAGACAGTGTTTAGTAAGTGTAGCAGTTTATTACCCAAGAACTGTAGAGAGGGTAATTTGCTGTTATTGGTTAAAGAAAAGACATTTCTTAGAAAGTGGTTCAGGCATTGAAGCTGTTCTTCCTGCACTGACTCAATGTCTCTACATTTACATACTCTGACATGTTCTGAGAAGAACTAACTCACTGTTGGGTCTACTCTGCATCCATTAGTACCACTGTACTGGTTTGAGAGAGTTAACAGCCTGAAACACATATAAATACTGCATCATATTATAGTCGTGACTTGATAGTTGTCACACTAAAGCAAAAGATGACACTACAAGCTATTTATATACACACATAATTATATATAACAAATAAATAAAATCTAATTATCCCTGTCTAGATAATTGTAACAGTAAATAAATGCTACAATCAGCCCTGTTGACAGCTTCATCTGTACGTACAAAACTCCACATTGAATAACAGACACTAGGAATACAGGAACGCCATAGAACTGTAGGAAAAAAATCAACAAATTCATTCTGGTCAATTGTATATCTTTCAAAAGATAGTGAAAACAATCCAGTGTCTGTTTAAATATTAAGTAATTTTTTGTACGTCAGGATATTTCTCGTTCATTCATACTACCACACATGCAGTGTTGTTTTGGTTTAGCGATTCCAGACATTCTTAGTTTTAGTTTTTCATACTAAAAAAATATCTTGAATGCTTAGTTTTAGTTTTTCCCCCAAATTCTCCCTGAAGATTTAGTTAGTTTTTAGTTTTTCTTCAATACCATGTAGAAGACTTAGTTAGTTAGACTATCAATTGTCTTAGTTTTAGTTAATTTATGTTGCCTCTCAAATTCTGCAATAATGACTCCTTAAAGAAAGTTGTCATGTAGTTTTCCCAAAGAACTTGAAAAATGGCATATTTCTGTGTAAACTTGGGTATTATTAATAAAGTATGGTATTTGTTATGTAGTTTAGAGAATAATTACTTGATGGGAGTTTATATTTTCATTTAATAATGACATAATACAAGGTGAATTGTTTACAATAAAATTGCTTAGTTTTAGTTTTTGTCATCCACTCTACTGGTAGTTTTAGTTATTATTGAATTTACTGTCTTCTAAAATAATTAGTTTTAGTTTTTTCATGTTGTTCTCTATAGCTTAGTTTTAGTTATTCTTACCAGAAGTAAAATACCCCAAAACTAAGGGGTTTGGGTTTTAGTTTTAGTTAACTAAAACAACACTACACACATGATGGCTGTCATGAAGGAGAGATGATGATGTAATCAATATTTATAATGTATGGTTTGGTTTGTTCATCTTTCTTACACTTATTAGAATGAACTGTTTCTATGAAGTGTCCCTTCAGTTCTATTTCATCACTTCCTGCTTAGTCATGTGGTAATTTGCATAATCACATAATTGTCACTGAGTAGTAGTGCTGCAAGATCTATTTTTAGAACATAATTGTGAGGTGTAGACATGAAACCACATGGAATTATTTTAAAACTGTAAAGACTAGAGTAATGATGTCACTCCACCATCAGGTGACACTGTTAGCTCTCATGCGATTACTCTGACTTCCGTTCTGGAGTCAACAAGAAAAAATAGATTTGGAAATTTGTTAGGTGTGATAGGCAGGGGTGATGGAAGTGGGGAGGAGAGGGGGGGAGGGGGGCACACTTCATGCAGATATAGTACACCTAGTAAGTGTATTATTGATTTACTAAACAATATAAACAAGTATCTTATCACAATGACCAGTACCCCACCAACTACAGAACTCAGTTGACATATGGCATGTCAGTTGTCTTCAGTTACGAAGAAATAAATTGAGATGATCCTGGCAGACATTGCTAGGGTTGATTTATAGAAAGGAATGAAAATTTTATGGAACAATTTATATAATTGAACTATATCAATTTTAAACTTTAGATCATTTAATTTTCCATCCAATTTTCATTATGACTTTAAACTTTTTAATTTGCTTTGTGAATGTAGATTTTTATTTTTTCCATGAAATAGAAAATGGTTTTCATCGTTTGGTACCTGGTCCTGCCCACTTTGAAGCAAAATCCATCTGTTAGGGTATTCAGTAGGGAAATTCCCCAGATGTCTTGCAGCATTGTCTACTGGAGACTTCTGCTATGGCTTGAGTACTTCATATTTAATAGAACTCACATCTTACAGTAGATGGAGGATTTAGTCACGACAAATGGCTGTTTGCGTCTGACAGTAAATTTGATTAAAATAGCGCATATAGTACCTAAAGCTGCCAGGACAGCAACACAGCTTGCCATATAGTTATGTATCAGTACAAATAGCTAAGCTTTTATTGCATGTGGTCTTAGGTGTCAGCAGGTGATATTTTCATGTTTAGATATTCCAGCAATGTCACAGGTTGAAGGAGTGCAGACTTTTATAAACATCACTAGCCAGATCTGCAGGTGACATCATTGTCTTTACTTATAATCTTCTGTTAGTTCTTGTTGGTTGTGTTATGTAATTACAGGTGCTGGAGAGTGTGACAGGAGGGGGTGTGTCAGTTGAGTATAGAATGAATGCTCCTTTTAATTAGTGATTAAATGGACATTTTGGCTAGGGAGCAATGCTACATTGCTGCAAATTGTTAGGGAGGCTTTTTGTTTGTTGTTTTTTTTTGTTTGTTTGTTTGTTGTTGTTGTTTTTGTTTTGTTTTTCTAATCTTGGTTGTAATGAGTTATGTAACCATACAATATGAGTGAGTGTGTTGTCCAAACAAACATATCAGCTATGTCAGTTCATGTCTACTTCAAAGAACACGTTATTTGTGTGTGCATGCTGGGGGACATGAACTAGTGGCACGTGCAAATGAAGGAATGGGGTGTGTATATGACCCAGTCAAAGAGAGAGGTCATTCTTGCACAGTATTACATAATGTAGAGAGCCCGTGCTAGTCTGAGGTTCTCATGCAAGAGATCAAAACGTGTAAATTGTTTAATAAATTTTAAGACTTCTGTCTCTCAGTGCTGAATAGACATGCACACAGAGAACTAATCTATTAAAAATAAAAAAAAATAAAAAAAGGCTTCTCAAGGCATTCTACATCCCTTTAGTTGTTGCTTTTTTTCCTGCTTTTACTGAGGTTCCTTATAATTGTTATAACTTATATTTTAGACTCTTTCATTCTTTATTCAAGTATCTGGTTAATGGTGACTACTATAGCAGTCACACACACTTTATAGCTATCTACTTTTGATTACCAACCTCAACCATCATGACATTGGATCAAATAAAGGAAAGTGAATATTTATTTTGGTGAGTTCTTTATCTCTATTATGTTACTAGTCGTGTTTATTATAGAAGCTATCATTTTATTTTATGTGCATTAGTCAAAGTTGTATGTGGACTGCCACTAACATCTCTAGTTATTCTAACAGTGACCTCAAAAACTGATCACTTGCTACAAGTTTATTGCTATCAGATAGCTATATGGGTGTGGCTAAAAACAAACAATTAATAAACTATTCGGGAATTTATACAGAAGTAGCTAATAGCTTAACAGCATTATAGTTGCGTGTGTATTTGACCTGGATTCTCAGTCAGAATAACTAGATACTCTACAAATGTCAGGTCTATTATCAATCTAGGGAATATTATTTTTATAAGATGACATCATCTATAATTGAACTCCACAGACTAAGAGTCTAAGTGGGTTATTGTTTCTTCAACACAAGAGTAATCTACACGATGTACAGTACATCACTTGTGTGACTTCAGTGTTCTCTGTGAGTAGAGACAATGTCACACTGGCTAGCTAGCTATCTGCTAATTTCTCTTCAGTGTTATTTAAGAGTAGAGACGTCATCCTGGATCTGTCTGTTCTAAACAATATCATACCTCTTCACTGTCAATCAACCATAGCAGATAGGCTATACACACTGTAAACTATTTGTGTCCACTTATGCAACTTTGAAAGGTAAAAAAAATAATAATAATAATAATAATAATAACCCATGACATTTTATTATAATTAACACCAACTATTGCTTCTCTGGCATATGTCTCTCCATCACAACATTCACACATTCTCTCACAGAGTAAACCACCTTCTATAAATAAATAGCTCATTCCATTACATCATCACTTCTATCTGATGATGACTGGTAGGTAGCCTATTACAAACTGAAAACAGTTATACATGTACTTCTTCGCAAAGATGAGAGTTCCCCAACACAGTGTGGCCACACCCATACCTGTCCATGTGGCATAACTCCACATGTGCATTATTACAACGGAAACACCCATCCTGTCTCCATATCAAGTGCATAATTAATTTAACCAGAAAGCCATAGAGTTAACATCCTGACCTGTTGGAGTAACACAGATTGATTACAGGAAACCAAAAAATTCCTGTGCTTCAATAAAAATAATACTTTGAACTTTAATCTAACTATGTGTGCCATAAAGTGGACCTGACCAATGTATGTAAACGTTGCAACAGTGCATACACACAGCTAACTCCACATGCCTATAGCTACGACACACTGATAACGAAATACATAAAATCATTCAAAAATCATAATAGTAATTGATTTTCCCCCCCCCCCGACCAAAACAGCAGCAGTGCCATGTAATCAAGTCCTTCCATCCTATACTACCAAGAATTTTTTACTTTACACGTTTTCTGACTTCGAAGCTCATCCATAATCCTTGTTGTTGTTTATTAAAACAAGGTAACTCTTACAAGTGCTCGTGAAATGAGAGAAACCAGATCTGCTTCACCAGCTGATCTGAAGTCACCCCAAGAAATCTGAGGCTAAACCTGACCAGGATAAAGAGAAGGCAAGCCCTTCAAAATGGAGCATCTTTCGAGCCAAACTTTGCCGCTCTAGATCACTCAGCCTGGAACCAACTAGTGAAGACAATTAAACTCCTGAAGTTCAAGTAACGCAAACACCCTCTAGAAGTCACCAATAACAGCACATGTGAGAATAGACACCAGTAGTGAAGACAAAGCTAAGGTAACCAATTGTATAAAACTGTACAACAAGAGAAATGAAGTTGTATTAGTAAGCCCATTTTTGTACACATAAATACATTACCATAGTTCTAGGGATGGCTCTGGCAGGATAAGACTAAATAATTTCTGATAAAACTGTTACGCATGTAACTGAGTTGGTATAAAATGACAAACATTTATGATTGGTATTTTTGACAATTTAGTGAAGGATTGAAAAATCTAAAGTCAACAGTAAAGAGTTTTGATGTAGCTACACTTATACGTACTTGTCAGGACTTCTATTTCTCAACAACTACACAAAATGGAGAGAAAACTTTATAGTTAGTACCACACTGGAGTTGTCTGGGACAAGGCTTTCTTGTATAGCTTCAAACCAATCTAGAGGTAGTGATCTAGTCTAAGACACCTAAGAAACTTAGCCCATAAGACTAGCTACCTACCAACTGGCCTCTCTCATGTTTCTCACGATATACCAGTGTTGGATCACACAATTTTTTTTCATGTTGCTATGATGAAAAAAAGAAGAAGGTAATACTCATTGACAGATATCACCTGACAATACCACACCCACCATTAATTATGTACTTGCTAATTCAATAGTTCAAGAATTTATAGTTGTAGTTAAGAAATTAACAATTTGTTTGGTGAAATCAGATTGCTGAATCAGCACTCCAGGTACCATGAAATGGTCATATTCTGGCAGCATAGTCTCTGTGCTGGCCACGCCCACTGATAGCAGCCCCTACATTGAAGCATGTGTTAATTAGTACAGGTCATGGTGTGTAAGAGACTAGACTTACCTCATGAAACTGGCGAGACTGCTGCTGGAACTCATCTGACTCTCCTCCACCATACGCCACTAGGCATGGAAATGATGGAGCCAGTCTAGACTGTATCAAGTCCATGTTCTTCTGGGGACTGAACAATGCCACCTCGTCACTGGATCATACATGTCACATGCATGTCACATGTAAGACAATTATAGAAAATAGAATAATGTTTATGCCTGTCACTAAAATGTGCAATTGCTTCCAGCTCATAGAGTGGAAACATCGATTACACTAACTACTGCAACAGTTTAACCTTTCAGAATGTGTACATGTCCTTATCATTGGATTTAAAGCCACCTGACAGCTTAGAATAATAATATTAATAGCGGAAGGCTGAGAACCAACCGCTCATCTCTCGTAGACTGTAATACTTTTTTGTTGTTTTATTTCATGTCAGAAATTGTGCAGCAAATCGTCACACTATGCACTACATGTTGCTGCATTCCTTCTGCAGTACACATGTTTTAGAGATGTTTGCCAATTGTTCAGGTGCTGTAGTCTTTCTCCCTGGAGCGCTAGCTGTCCAGGATGAAGCCTACTCTGGTATTAACAAGGAGAAACTTCAGCTCAGCAATGTAAGATGATATCAAAGGTCCCCGGAGAAGGCATGATGCTAGCTGTAGTCGTCCCTGACTTCATTTTGCTATCTTTCTCAGTTACTCTCTCTTGCCCACTTTATTTTCCACATACATTCTCTTGACCTTTATCGTCAGATTCATAAAAAAACAACTCATATACTATAATCACAATAAATGAAGCACCAAAGGTGCGAACCCTCAGAGCTACTAAACACTACCTAGCTATTACAATATAATCTCCTTCCAAAAGAACAAGCAATCTGTTAGCTATTTTAATCAGGCATCAATGTAGCTCGAGCAATGAAAATGGTACATGGAAACGCTGTCTTCATAAGATAAGAAGCTAAACTAGCCAGAAACACTCACCGGTACACATTTCCAACGCGGAAACTTCACTATTTGAACTCTGTTAACTTTCCTGAGTGTAAAGCAAACTATACCGCGAGCTGCAAGAAATTATTTGCTCACGTTGCCCATAAAAGTGGTACCTACGCGGAGCTGAAAGCTTTGCATTTTCTCAACATTAAGCCCAAAAAAAAAAAAAAAAGTAGCACAATGAAAGGTCCCATATCTTCATTCTGAGTAAGTTCATCATACCTAAATCAACAGTTAATTGTCAGTAATCTCCAAAATCAGAGCATGACAGACAGACAGACAGGACGACTACTATAACCCTCTCATACATGCGCGCTGAGGGCTAATAGTTCATGGAAGAAAATACGACTGCCATTGCAGCTGATCTGAGAAGAGGCAGGAATATTCATGTAACTAAATTAAATGATGAATTAATAATAATAAAATGACTATGATGACTAGCAATAAAAGGTTTTCTTTATTGTTGTATTGCTATTATAAAAAATGCATTTTCAGAACTTGTTCCACAAGTGTCACACCTGTTTACTTACAACCAGCATTTCATTGAAGTGCAGACTCAGTCTGCAAGTTCTGGTGACTACGTGAAGGGTTTAAGATAGTGAAACCAGCTAGCTAAATCGTATCTAAATAAACTTTGCTAGCTACATGTACATAAAATCTTGAATATTATATTTGGATTGCATGCCAGTATATATATTAGTGAAAAAGCCGGCACTTGCAAATATCTTGTCGATGCAACCAATGAGATTAACAAACAACATGTGCAAGCACACACTTTGACGTCATGTTTAGGTATGCAATTTGCCAAAAAGTCAGGTAACAATGTCACAAATTGGTGATCCGTATTATACAAATGCAAAAAATGTAAACCAAAGCTGCTAATTAGTTCATAATTTAAGATCAAGTTATGAAATATATATATATATATATTATATATATAATTTTACAGACTTGAATACTTGGTTAGTTATGCCAGAACTTTTAGGCTATAAATACCCCACCCCCCCCCCCCCCCCACACACACACACACTCTTTAAGCTGGAAGCACTGCAAACACAACAGGTTTTATAGAGTCAAGGCTCAAAATAATAGTATGGGTAGTCATTTATAGCTATGCATACGAAAGGGGCGGAGTTTACACTTACCGGGTTAGATTGAGAGGTCCGTTGACTGAAGTTGTTAGTAATGGTTGCAAGTCATAAATTCCACTCAACAGAACAGCTCCAGACAATGGCTGTTCCTTCTTCACTCCGTAGTCTGACCAATCAGTGAACATCACACATGCACTCAAATGACCGCCAGCTGAGTGACCGCCCACAAACAACCTAATAAACACAAACAACAAACAAAATAATAAATAATTTCATCTACTCCATATTTAAACAAAAACAATAAACAAAATAATAAAAAGTGTCATAATTCCATTTTTCCAGTATATGTGGGCACAAGGTCATAGATCTCAATAGCTAGTTTGTTATATATGCAGTTAGAAGGGACGATGAATTTAAACAATGATATTTAATATTATGGTGAAACAGACCAAATAGTCTACAATATGACACAATTAGTTAAAAGACTGAGACATTTGGGGGTTATTTGAAGACTTTCAAACCGTGTACAGTATGCAGGACTATAAACTGGGGGTGGGGGAAACTGCTATACTTAGCCACACCCATTCTTAAAACTCATGCTACTTTGATGTGCATGCCTTTATGCAACTTTATACACTTCATACTGATCAGTGTTTGGTCTGCATGCATATACACATAGAATTAACTTCCAAAAATTCAAGAAGGGGGGGGGGGGGGGGGGGGAAGGAGAGAATTTCTGAGTGCCCCTACCTCTGTAAACATCTTACACCAGTCTCTGTCCTTTATTGTCACTGACAGTTACTACCTGCGACTATATCTGTCACCATTACTCACCCACCGTCATCCACTGTCATTCTTAATACTAGTTGTTCTATATATGGAGCTGTCCAGAGCATGCAATAGTGTTTGTAGATTAGACTATCAGCAAACATTGCTGGAGTCCCTGGACTAAATGTGAAGTATGTAAGGACAGAGAAGGAGGAGACTACAACATTGTCTAGGACAGACAAATAGCTAGCCAGAGTGACATTGTCTCTACTCATAGAAAACACTGAAGTCACACAAGTGATGTAGTGTTGAATTATATACATCCTGCATCTTGTTGATTGGAAGAATGACTTCTCTTAAAATAGTCTTATTTATTAACTGACAAAAAATAATAATTTAAAACAACCTACTTAATTTGCATGAATTTTGGCATTCACATTTAAATAATTTTATCTTCTGCTATCAAACCATCTCCTGATACAGTGAGGACATCCTAGCTAACTCAACAGTTGCCATGGCACTCAGTACGCAAACACTCTTGTTAAGATTTCTCAATTGTATAGCTAATTGTTTGTTTGCAGCTACGCCTGGTGGCTAACTAGTGGCACGTGCATCTCTGTGTCAGTCCTAGACATGAATGCAAATCGCTTAGGAGAACAGGGACTTTCTCACTTGATGTAAATAATCATCAAGTCACTCAAAAACTTCTGATGATATGGAACAAATCTTAACCGTATAGACAAGAAAGCCAAAAAGAATCAGTGCATTAAGAAGAAACCTGCACACACAAATGAACACACACACACACACACAAACACACACACACAAAAAAACACACATGCATGCAAACAAACACACAAACTAACACAAAAGCACACACTCACACAAACACATGCATACGTGTATATCATACCTAAGCCAAGGATGTGCTCCATCTAGGAAGTGAGCACCTAGTTAAGTTTTCTAATTTTGTGGTTCAGTACGAAATGTTTACTCACAAGTAACAATCATACTTATATCACTTGATTTATGATTTACTTTACTGCTATGATTTAGTGTTTGAGATAGCACACTATATAATATTGGTTAAATAGCTTTAATCAAGAGTATTTTAGCCAGCATCAGAACCTGTTAAGGTGACGTCAGCCAAAAAGAAAAACGAACGTATGATAATAGTTACGTAATTGATTGCGTTTATAAATAGATAGTGTATGCATGCATGATGATAGATAAGTTTCAATGAGACCACTTAACTGAAAGTGTTTGATAGTCAATATTTCAACACTCCTTCTCACTTTCAGCAATCAAAGCATTCACACATTCCTGCCAAAGTACGCAACTTTTCAAACTGAGGCACTGAGAGTCCTTTGGTAAGGATGTCTGCTATCATCTCTTCAGATGGACAATACACAAGATTAATGCGACCAGTGTCCACAAGTTCACGAATATAATGATACTTGATTTCAATGTACTTGGTTCTTCGTCGGCTTATCTGACTTTTTGCGATGCACATAGCAGACTGGTTGTCTTCATACATTAGTGTGTTGCTAACATTCCTGCCAAGAAAGGTCACTGTTCAGTTTCTGCAGCCATACAGCTTCCTGAGCTGCTTCAGCAAGCGCTACATATTCCGCTTCTGTAGTGGACAGAGATATGCAAGATTGCTTGCAACTTCGCCATGTGATAGCTGCACCTCCTTGCATGAACAAATAGCCGGACGTTGATTTTCGATCTTGCATATCTCCTGCCCAGTCTGCATCACAGTATCCTACGAAGTCTGGTGATCCAGTGGGACTATATAGTAGGCCAAGGTTCACTGTTCCCTTCAAATGCCTCAGAATCCACTTAGCAGCTGTCCAATGCTCTCTGGTTGGATTGCTGCAAAAACGAGCAGCGTATCCCACAGCATATGCAATGTCAGGGCGGGTTCTGGTTGACAAAAACTATAGACTTCCAATTAAGACTCGGTAAATCTTCTCATCACAAACATAGTCACCATCTCCACTCGACGTGAGTTTGACACCTGGATTAGCAGGAGATTTGACAGGCTTACAATCAGACATTTTAAATTTTTGAAGCAGCTTTCTTATATAGGAGGCTTGACCAATCCATATACTTCCTGTTTTCTGATCCTGATTAACGGCAACCCCAAGAAAATGATGCAGTTTACCCAGATCCTTCATTTCAAACTTCTTGCTCAATTCTTTCTTTACCTCCTTTATTCTGAGGCCATTATTTCCTCCCAGAATAATGTCATCAACATAGACGGCCACCAGAAACTCCAAACCAGAAGAAATGTAAACACAAGGATCACTCAGGCTTTGCTTCAAATTCATCTTTTTCAAGCAGTTGTCAAGAGCATGATTCCAGCATCTTGGTACCTGTTTGAGACCATATATACTTTTTTTAAGTCTGCAAACTAGATGCTCGTTGCCTGACTCAATGTAGCCCTCAGGCTGTTTCATGTTTATCTCTTCTGCTAGTTCCCCATGTAAAAAGGCAGTTGTGACATCCATTTGATGGAGTTGCAAATTCTTCTGGACACTGATTGAAATTACTGATCGAATTGACTCAAAACAGACAACAGGACTAAAAGTTTCCTCATAATCAAGGCCAGACTTCTGCGAGCAGCCTTGAGCAACAAGACGTGCCTTGTATCGACTAACAGTACCACTAGTGTCAACTTTCTTACGAAATTTCCATTTACTTTTAATTATCTTTCGGTCTTCAGGAGGCTCCATCAATTCCCACACATCATTTAAGTAAAGCGACTTCATTTCTCGTTCCATGGCTTCTTTCCACTTCTGTTTATCACACGAAGATAGGGCTTCTGACACTGACATTGGAGCTTGTTCATCATCAACACCAATTAACGAGAAGCCATACCTATCCGGTGGTTGAATATTTCGAGAAGATCTTCGCACAGGTGCTGGTATTGGTTCTTGATTATCTTCACCTCGGTTACAGCTGTCATTTTCTGCCCCAACTGTTTCAGGAATTAAATCTTCCCCTTCAGTGCACTCAGTGCTATCAGCTATTCCATGTTCTTCAGGTATGCTGACGGTGATGAACTTCTCCTCACTTTCTCCTGGTTCCTTCTCAATTCCAGGCATTGAGGATTCATTAAACACAACATCCCTACTATGAATGACTTTCGCTGAGCTGATATCAAACAGACGATATCCTTTCTTCTGTTCTCCATACCCCAGCAAAACACACTTTCTTGCCTTTGGCTCCAGCTTTCTCCTTTCAACTTTGGGAACATTGCACAGGCCCTGCATCCAAAAATACGTAAAGTATTTACATTAGGCTTTATACCATGCCAAACTTCACAAGGTGTCATACTTTGCAGAGCTTTAGTTGGACTGCGATTTCGAACGTATACAGCAGTGGAAAGTGCTTCTTCCCAGAAACGATGAGGTAGACCGGAATCATTCAGCATAGCTCGTACACACTCTATCAAAGTGCGGTTTTGCCTTTCAGCCACACCGTTTTGCTCGGGTGTGTGAGGAACTGTGAACTCATGCTTTATTCCTTTGCTGGCAAGATAAGAACTGAACGCAAAGGAGGTATACTCACCTCCATTATCTGAACGTATTATTTTCACCTTTCTTCCCGATTCAAGCTCCACAATTTCCTTTCACTTACAAAATTATTGCAGTACTTCATCCTTCTTCTTCAGGATATAGATCCACACATAATGAGTATAGTCGTCAATCAAGGTGGCGAAGTATTCGCCACCACTGAGAGATTTAGTTCCCATTTTTCCACACACATCACTATGTATCCGTCCAAGTGGCTCCTGAGCACGATTCACAGAGCTTGCTTCAAAGGGTAGTCGGTGTGATTTAGCCTTTATGCAGGATTCACAAATTTCACTCTCTGGAAAATCATTCACATTCAGACCATCTACCATCGAGTGCTTCAGAAGTGCCTTGAGACCATAAAGACCAAGATGACCAAATCTGTGATGCCACATTGTTCCAGTAATTTTATCACTGCAGGAAGAAGAGTGAACTTGCTCATTACTACTATCACAATCCAGATAGTATAAGCTACCTTCTCTATGTCCACACGCAGCGAGTCTTCCACTGTCACTCCTTATTTCACACGTAGAGCCTGTAAAGGTTGTTATTTTGTTCCTCCTGGCCGCGGCAGGTACACTTAAAAGATTATAGGAGAGACCAGGCACATACAATACGTTATATAGTGTGCAGTTCTTTACTTTCCCATCATAAAATCTCACTGCCACAACAACATTTCCTCGACCAGCTGCCTGCAAGGTACTTCCATCTCCAAGGGTGATTTTCATCAGATTGTCAAGACCAAGAATGTGCTCAAAATTATGATTCATGGTTGCACATGTGACAAGTGGCACCTGAATCTAGTATCCAGCGACTCTGACATCTTGTACTGATGATAAGGGCATGTTGAACAATTAGCCCAACACTCTCATCAGATTCAACTTCAGGCGAAATGGTGACCTTGAATGCAGCACCACTCTTGGCCTTTTTCGTTGACTCCTGTGAACGTGACTGACCTCTGACCTTTGCAAATTCAACACAGTCTCTCTTGAAATGGCCGACTTTGTGGCAAAAATGACACCTGAACCTTTTGGACCTGGCAGCAAGTGCTTCTTCACTACCAGATTCAGGTACACTCACACGACTCTTAATTTTCTTTTCTTCGTGCAGAAGGCGTTCTGTAACAATAGAGAATTCAGGTACTTTTGGACTGGCTTCGAGAGCTGTGACAATAACGTTGTAATTTTCTGGTAAACTGGCTAAGAGGTAGACTACACGATCTTCCTCCTTCACAGGTTCATCTATTACTGTAAGGGCATCAACGATTTCAGTTAATGACTTGACATGATCCTGTACTGAGCCATCTTCTGCTAACTTCAGTGAAAACAATTTCCGCTTTAGCTCCAGCTTGTTTGCCCACGTGGTCCGCTGAAATTGATCAGCTAAAGCTTTCCACACTTCCTTAGGATCTTTCGGGTCTGCACCCAGAAGATAAAGAAGACTAGGATCAATCGCCAAGACTATAGTAGCCAAGGCCTTATCCCTTCTCTGAGCATACTTTGCTTGCTCACCAACTCCTTCTGGAGGGTTTTCCTCTCCGCTCACTTTTCCCCACAGCCCTTCCCTAATTAATGCCATCTTGCACTGGATTTTCCATGTAGCATAGTTCGAGCTGTTCAGCGGAGTCACCGTTGCGCCCTTCGATTCTGCCATCATCTGACTCTACCAGCAATGAGACCGCTACGACTGTTAGGTCAATGTCCTGGGCCCATAACCTGTTGGTTAACAGCTTTAATCAAGAGTATTTTAGCCAGCATCAGAACCTGTTAAGGTGACGTCAGCCAAAAAGAAAAACGAACGTATGATAATAGTTACGTAATTGATTGCATTTATAAATAGATAGTGTATGCATGCATGATGATAGATAAGTTTCAATGAGGCCACTTAACTGAAAGTGTTCGTCAATATTTGAACATATAATTGCTACCTTTTTCTGTACTGAAATTGTAAGTCTCAAAGGAAAGAGTTTGGGAGACATATCGAAAATGATAGCAGAGCATTGGCGAAGTTTGTCAGCAGAAGATAAAGCCAAGTATATGTCATCAGTAGGGTCTTATAGTGAAGACAGTGACGAAGAACTCTCTGCAGCTGACAAGAAAAGGGTAGCCATAAGGGTTGCAAAGCGGCATCAGGGAGATGTAAGTTTTTTCATTAACTTGTACAGCGTAATATTAATTTTTATGATAATGATGGCTAACTTGCTGCAGTCAGTGGCTGTGAAGTCACCACTATGTTGTTTGTGGATGGGCAGGTGATCACAGTAGGGACTCCTGAGGGAAAGAAATTTCTTCAAACCCATCCAGCAATATCTTCTTTCAATTCTCATTTTCTATATTATAGTAAGTAGCTACAGTGTATGCACTCATCTAATATGGATATTGTTGTTTAGATGTTTTGTGTGTGCATTTGTTGATAGATGACTTGCTCGTAAACAGCAGTGTGGGTCCAGTGCCTGCAGCTCCTCGTGTCTGGACAAAGAATCTGCCTGTCCCAGCACATCATCAGCAAACAATATTGAAGGACAGGTTATGCTGAAGGGGAAAAATGGCAGTATTGTAGCTAAGGGAACTGTTTTTACAGAGCGTGACACCATTCATGGTCATCCACATAAGAAGGAGTGCCAGATTGTATGTGTGGGTGAGGTGATGCAGTCGGGTGCTCAGCCATGGTTTGAAGACCGGTACAGTGAAGAACTGACAGATGGCATGTTTGTTGAATGGCTGAAACAAATGATTTCCTGCTTAGTCAAATAGTGTATATGATTGTTTTCCTATGATTTTTTTTTTTTGTTGTTATCCACTTTGAATCATTTTTTTACACATGACATAATACACACAAACATGGCATTGTTTGTATCAATAAAATATAACATCCTGAGTTAACCATAAGGTGCTAATGAATTCATGACATGAAAGAAAAGGGTGGAAAATCGAGTTACTTGGTTCAGCTGCACACTCCAAAGACAGCCACTGAAAACAGCTTAGTGAGTATCTGGAGGAATTTATCTTGCCAAATTTAAAAACCATGGAATTTTCTCAGCTAGATGGACAAAGAGCTGGAGACAATCACTCAAGAACTCTAATGTTCACCAGTAAGAAATGGAGATGGAATTTTCTCTGGCCATCTCATCTGCACATGCAGCCTAAAGCTATATGCCCCTGTAGGATGTGCTGGACAGATGGTGTCCGAAACATGAGGATGACTCAATCTCCAAGGCACAAAAGTAAACTCACCTGGTCTTTTGTTAAAGAGCAAGTGGCTTGAGGGAACTCCAGATGCCAAGAGGAAGGGGTGAATGCTGTCATTGCTGGTGGCATTTCTTCATGTGTCAACCTCACAGGTCCCCCAGTCACAGCAGGGTTATAATGTGTTTTTGTAATTTTTGATAACTTGTATCTGGTGCTTAGGAAAGGAGGTGAGAGAAGGAAAGAGTGTTTCTTTTTGGATTTGGCACTGTATCTATTAAACTATGTAAGAATCCTACATACAGTTTGCAATTTGCTAGTATAAAAAAATTTCACTTTGCATGGGGTGGTTTGTGCATGCACTGTAAAGAGAGTGTAGATTACACGTTCATCATCTAGCCACGTTCATCATCTAGCTTCCACTCTGTGAAATGAAGCTGTATATAAAGCTATATGTGTTTTAACACAAGAGTGCAGGTAGGTTGCGTGTGTGTGTTGCACAGATGGTCCCTTCTGATAATCTGCACAATTGCTAATAGCCACACACCACACAGGTATTTTTTTCCACAAATGAAGCTGAATTAGCATGCTAGTACAGTGGCAGCTGAGGGTGGGGACTAGAGGAGCTGGAGCCCCCCCCCCCCCCCCAACTTTGTTCTACTGTCTAGTCACTAGTATTATAGCGCATTATGGTTATTTTGTTTTGTGACCATAGCATGTATAAGAGCAAAATCTTCATGAATATTATTTTAGCTCATGATCATTGTATGTTTGATTCAAAGTAATGGTAGTAATCGATGCACTGTTTGAGCACCCCCACTTTGCTGGGTCCTCAGCTGCCCCAGTAGTATATAATAGACTGAAATACTTAATGAAAATAGATTTATGAATCCTCTTCATCTGAGTCAGAATCTGAGTCAGATGCAAAAATGTCAACAGCATTTGAAACTGGATCTGATGGTGATAAATAAAAATCAAATGACTGATTGTCACAACCAAAAGGTTCTAGGAGAGGTAAAGCAACAGTGTGGTACTTGCTAACAGTCTTTTAAAAGTTGAGGAGTGAAGCACTTCACATTGCAGTAGTTTCCTCTTCAACAGATAAACACAACCGGTAAGAAACGATGCCAAGTATACTTCTGTCTGTGATACAGAAGAAAGATATCAGTGAATGCGCTTCCTTCAGGCTTTTCTCAATAGTTTTTAAATCGTTCATAACTGTTTCTTCCTCCTTAGTGGCTCTTCTGATAAAATTCACTTCCCAGACTACTTTTACCCACAGACTTATGGATATATCTGAAGCTTGTTCTGACAGAAAAGATGACATTTCTAAAGAAGACAATTCCTCTAAGTTCTTGACAATATTGAAGTTAAGGTAACGAGGCAAAGAATACACATTCCCCTCCAGTGCATCTGGACGCATGCTGTTGTAGCGAGAAATAGCACGTTTCAGAGTACTTGCGGTTGATGTGATCTTCTTTTGCTAAACGTGCAATAGACTGGCCATCTATATATTTTTTTTAAATTTTTATTTACAAAATGCGAATTAAATACATCCAAAAAGCTAATAATACTATAATTTACCTGCACATCGAGATTTTGTCGACAGCAAGTATCTTCGTTCTCGGGCCACCACAAGTATATCTTGAAATTGCTTATGCCGTTGTCCTTAGCCGGTAATGAACACCAACCACGAATTATCCAACACATTATTCAATGTCTACACTACTACTACTCAACATCTACACTGGCATAGAGACATCAATTTTTAATCATGTAATACAAGCCTTCCTACTATAGACTCTTTGATTTCAACCACCCTGTAATGATAGTGATGTGTACTATTTAGAATAGTACACAATATAGACCAATTATTCTTAATACCGTGATAGTCTTTTTACATTCAAACTCTCATCAAATATACTTACCAAGATTAGACCTCACTATGGAGCATAATGTAGAAGTGCAGATGTAAGTACATCAATACGGTGGTGGGGGGGGGGGGGGGAGGCACGACAAAAAGCATCAACACCAATGCATCCTTCAAAGACTAAAGACTCCAGCCATAGAAGTAGATCTTGCTGGAAAGCCAGTTTAGGGTTCTTTGGAGAAGCTGGCCACATGCTGTGTCTCACTAAAGTCACTGCTTCTGGCTCACATGAACAAAATGCCACACAAACTTTGTGTTGGAACCCTATATACATTTTTTTCTCCAAATATCTAAATTGGTGAAAAAATGTCACACCTCTCTCATCAACACAATGGAAGAGAGCGGGGTAGCTTGAAAGTATACGGACTGAAGGTACCCCTTCTATAACAATATATAACCAAGACTTAATGTAACATTGTTTATATTAAATAAACAATACATTTTGTTTTCCAGATATAAATTTACTTCATTTCACTGAAAGAAAAGAGGATAAGCGACCCTTTAGCAGATTATGTCTAGGATATTCCTGCACAATACACTAAAAATAAGTTGGCCCCATTACACACCCAGACAAAGTACACACTATCAATTCAAACAATAACTATTATGAATTTTCATTCCATGTTGAGATTTCAAAACTGAAAGAGAAGATATGTTATTGATAGTTATAAACTACCATGCTAAACAGAAGAAAAAATTATTTCCTCCACATAGATGGTTTCAAAGAATTTGATCCATGATTTTTGGAATACACATACTAAAACCGATCAACATAATTATTGGCGAGCGAGCGTAGCGAGCGAGACACTTACAGGGGTAACACAATTGAAAATCGGGGATGTTTGTTTATTTATTTATATATATGTTTGGACGTATGTATGTCATTTTGGGACGGGGTCGAACGCGGAGCGAACACAAAAATACGGAGGGTCTGTGTTCGCTCCGCGTTCGACCCCGTCCCAATTCACTAAACAGAATCCTCCGGTTTAGCGACCATTACCCGTATCACCTTAGAAATTGAATTGTATACCGCGGGTGCAGTTAAAACGCAAAAACTTTTGGGAGCTCCATTTCTATTCGAGTTAGTCGCTATTTGTCACAGTTATAAGCCCTACTCAATAGCATTAATTTGTAAATTCATTGTCCACTAGACGAACCACGAAGGTAAGTCTTGCGTAGGTATGTTCAGTTGTGTGAAAGTATTGTGCGTTACAACTACTACTAAGAATGTCACAAAGAAAACTTTAAATAACGTGACTTGATTTTGTTGCTTCTTTTTCAATTCAAACAGTTGCGGCGGTTACTATGGCATTGAAGCCCCTTTACCGCATAAGTAATTTAAAAACTCGACTTTATTTTAGTAGCTTGAGTGTTAGTTGTTAAAATCAATCATTGAACAATAGTGTAGTTTAAGGCTCGCTCGCCATTTGTGCTCAAGCACACCACTAGTATATCTATTAGTCTAGTTCAGCTTTTATCAGAATGACAGGGACATGACCATGTCTGCTATATATGTATATTTTATATTCATACCACAAAAAAAATTTCATCAGGGTTCTATACAGACTATGGGAACCCTGGGATTTCACCCCACCTCCCTAAATCTAGTCCCACCCCACCCCCCTGAAATTGTTTTCTCCTACTAATTTTTTTTTGTAAATAAACAATAAATGATCAGTGCAAAATGTGAAAATTATAGCCTTACTCTACAGTTGGTCTGCTTAAAACTGTCCAACACTCTTCAAAATCAACACTTTTCAGGTCTGGTCTTTCAATTGTAATACATAATAGCCTGTCTAAGTGTTCCGTAGTCGTGACTTCACCATTTTTATTTGACTTAACAATCCTCAGCAGTTACTGTCATCATTAAATAACTCCTAAAATGTCGTTTGTTTGCCTTTTTATTTGATGCTACAAAATCCCCCCCACCCCTTTCCCCAGTGAAAAATTCTATATAAATCCCTGTGCATACATACGCAGTATACCCATCAACATCATCAGAGTTACTCATTTCATAGACACATACACTATAACCTCTTGAATGGTCTGGGATAAGGGGTGTCTGTAACTAAAATGAACACAATGTAGAAGGTATAAAGTGCACATACACTTATCTGAATCCTCAATTATCAACCTCGCCTCCCCCCCCCCCCCCCCCACTCACAATAAAAATTTTTAAAAACAGAAAAAAAAGAAAAAAACAGCAACAAAAACAAAAAAAAACACAAACAACCAAACCCCCCCCCCCCGTAATTCTAGGGGTCTGGATAAGAAAACTAGATAAGCTCACTTAGTGTATTAGTATATGGTCACATCAAGATTACTTCCCTAGAGTAATAAAGTGTGTGTGTGTGTATTGGGAGGGGGGAAAGGAACTGAGGATGACCACAAACCACAGACAAAAACGTGCAATGATTACTCTAAAATTACGCGATTTCATCAGCTAGTTCATTGTGAGGGGCTTGTTATTATGTGATAGAGTAATGTCAGCACCAGTCATCATAATGCTGGCTTGCATAGCCCACTGATACCCCTATCCCAAGTAATACTAGTCTTGCTAGCCAGACCCTTAACCCAACTAATGCCCGGCCTATCAGAAGGGTCTGGTCACCGTGGCACCCACTCTAATGCAATAATTACTGTGTGAAAAATTATTGTAAGGCTGATGTAGATATAACAACTATACACGTGTTGTTGTTCCTCTAATCCTACAGGTCAATATTCAACATCCGCTAACATTTTATTTGTGGGCAACTTCCATTGAGGAAGCAATAAAACTGCAGAGTAAGCAATAAACACAGAAGTATTGCTCCCTGAATCTTGGGGTAGGTTGTGAAAAGTGTGTGCATGGATGACCAGACCGTTCCGACACAGGTGGACCATAGTCGGTAAAGGGTCTGGCAAGACTGAAGTAATGTGCTGTCAATAAGTTAATGTGGCCTTAACATAGAACAGATTTAAAAAAGACACCACTACACCACACTATATATTTCAAGAGGGTGGAGGAGTACAAACATTTTAAAGTTATGCTTAATTCACTTCCGAAGGATGCAGTCGATGAAAAATGTTAGTGTTCAAGTGAACTTGCTCCACATGCTCCTCGCAAAAGAAAGATCTCGGCCCACAGTCATTACAAACTGTAACAGCAAGCTCGTCACACATTATACACAACGAATCAGAACGGGGGATTCTTATTTCAATAACTGCATGCTGAAGCAGAGAACGGAATTCTGACCAATGCTCAGCAGATTTACGCTGACTATTACGTTACATATAAGCAGAATTGACTATGCGAACCGGGTGACAAACGTGTGGCCCTCCTTCCTAAACTCTTTCCCCCACCCCAGAAAAACAATCCTGTATGAAACCTTGTATACCTGCACACATACCATACATCTTGAAGGCTTACTTTTTGACTTTTCCATAATGTTCCCAGAATATTTAATTAGTTTTTTAGTATTACTTCAATATTGAAATTTAAAAGTCCTCCCAACCCTTACTCTGCTCGTTTCTTTGCATGTACCATAAGCAATGTTGCTCTCTAATCTAAAGCTCCAACATTCTGCTTCAACAGTAACTATTAAGGTAAAATTTTATTGAAAAGACTAATTCTTCAAATGTACATCCTCGGTGTGATCCGAACTCTTCACTTCTCTCTCTGAACATCCTAGTTGCTAGAATTACTGAGGTTCTACGTATTGTACAGTAGGAGACAAAAAAGTTTCAAATTCCGCTCCATAGTACGGCCGTAAAACGGTAGTTTTTTACCGTAGTTTTTATCATTACGTTCGTACCGTTTTGACAAAACGGCAGGTACCATTTACTCAAACGGTAAATATTGGTTAAGCTTTTCCGTCGATTCACAGATATTTTCTAGCTAGAAACTCTTCCATAGCTATATCAGCAAGCTAAGGCCTTGTATCAACCATTAAACACTACGGGGATAGTGCAAAAAAACTTGTACAAAAATTTAACTTGTTTCAATAAAGCTGCAGACCGAAGTTCCGATGGGCACAGAGCTGGTCCGCACTCCGTAGATCTTCTGTTAGTACCGATGGACCTCCAGTAGTAAAAAATCTAAGCCCAAGAAGGCCCTAATTTCGAGAAAACGTTGATACTGTACGGTGGTCAAACTAACAATTCTTCGTGAGACAACTATGAATAGGACCCGAAAAGCTCCGCCTCTGGAGCCTGTAAACAAAAAATCGGAACGTTTTATTGGATAAATGGAGTTAACGGTCCCGATAACTGAGGTTAACGGCCAGCAGAGTTGGTGCAGTAGCATTAGAATCCCTGTCTAGGGTACCTGCATGGTATTCATACGCACACACGGGCTGCCCGCGCATACCACACACAAACATACAAGCTAGTACCACCTCGTGCAACCTGTAGCTTCTGTAGCTTTCACAGAAAAGTGTCTGTTGATCTTATCTAACCCACCCACCCACTTCCCAATTTAGGTTTAATTATAGCTTCAAGGAGGGGGGTTCCTACTGAGCCAAGCACCTCCAGCTTAACGCTGTGTCAGTGCGATCAGCTCCAAAGGTTGAAATGTCACCAGCAGCACTCTGACAGAGAATATGCTGTGTTTACCAATTCCTCGCCTTAGAGTAGGCTCCACCTCCTAACTTCCCCAAACTAATATTACCTGAAGTTGTATGTGTCTGTCACAACCACCATACTCTGACTAGAGCCCGTTAAACGATTTTTTATATTTCTTTGAGCGAGACATACGGTGAATGAGAAAGATTAAAACGGTAACACGGTCGAACGGAGGTTTTTTAACGAAGGCGTACCTTCCCCCCCCCCCCCCCCATTTTTTAATCGTGTGACGGCCGTTCTACAGAACAGATTAGAAACTTTTTTTGTCTTCTACTGTGTGTACAAGTATGTATGTTGTTCCTATGAGACCGTTATATGTAATTATTCCCAATTGTAACGCCCGTGGGTGTCTCCCGTGGCGGGTTACAGGACTAGCCTACACAATGGAGCGCCAAGTAGTACACAGTAAACTGAGGGTAGTTAGGAGGACTTATTAGAGACAGGTCGTTCAATTCATCATTCAAATCAACTCTCTAACACCACACTCACGCGATCCCTCATGGAGCATGACTCAGCAAGTCATTATGCGTGGGTGATACAAAAATCAAATAAATGGATGGAATTGAGTGTATTCATGACATTTCCTCCTTTAAGCGAGAAGACGTCCTCAACAATGTTCACACACATGCACACACACACACATGCAAACACATAGGCACACACATGCACATACACATGCAAACACACACACATGCACACACACATGCAAACACACAGGCACACACACAGGCACACACACACACGTGCATGCACACATGCATGCACAATTCAATGTTACAGTTACTGTTCATCTTGCAGGCGACTTCTGGACCGGGTTACTGGGCCACGCCTCATCAATAAAATAATGAGGATATAATTATGTAGCTGCTCACAGGAAAATCAGGCATAATGTGGCACGCAATAATTCAAAGTTATCGCAGAGATGTGATAATTTTGCAATTTTTGCATTAATAAAAAGTGCAATAAATTCCAAAAATTACAATATATTTAATTTCTTTATACAACTTGGTGTATATAAAGTGATGAATTAGCTTCCAAACAAAATTTTCTAAATCTGACCCTGTCAGTACAGAATTCTTCATGAAATGACTTAATTTGGAGAGGTGGGTGTGTTAGACTGGGACACTTTAGGAAAATGTGGGATTATATAGACAGGCAAGCAGTGCAGATGGACTTAAATTAGCTGGAAATAGAAGAATGAGGTCATGGTCACAGATTAGGGTTTAAAAAAATAAACGACTCACAAGGGGGGTTGGATTTGGACCTGCTCTTTGACACATTGTCAGGTAGTCGTGCTATAGAACAATCAAAGTCCTCATCTGGAGGACTGGCTGTCTTCAGAGTCTGTAAACAGAGCAATAGACACCATTAAAAACAAAATAAACAAAAACAAACTAGCAACAAAAAAAAGGACTGTGTAACTTTTGAGACTACAGGTTGATTTCTTTTATGTCCTTATAATAATGAAGTTATTACACTGATGCCAGATGTAAAAAAAAGGCCACACAGGTACATATTATTGCTATAAATTTGGTATACAGTTCCTGGTGCAAAGCTCTCAGTAGTATGGCTGAAACACCATTCGTATATCTGACCATTCAATTCCATTAAAAGAAATCGCATCTACAGTACCCTACTGTGCAAGGCATAGAATGGCATAATAACCTTTACTTTTTATGGCAAATATAGTAGCAGCTTTCAGGTTACACTGTGTTTATCAACTAAGCTACGCTAGGAGGAGTACACGTTGGCTTAGGAGTATATAAAATTTCATTGGTACGCATCTGTACATCTAAGCTTACATTAAACTGTAACTCAAACATAGAAACTCCAGTCTCTGGACAATCTCCTTAAGTTCTTCCACCTTCTTGAGCTCTGGAGCCTAGATGGAGTTAGTTATCTTCACACATAATGGACGCCAACAGAGCATCGTGGATAAGCACATATTGAGGCTATGGTGGCAAAAACAACATCAAAGCATGAACATAACTGTGAATGTTAGAAAGTTGCCAATATACTACAAGACTATTCAGCTTTTCACATGAGCATCGAATGCTTTTACTACTATAAAAACCTCCCTGCAGTCTGGCAAATCTAACAGTACTTAAAACCCACTCACCGAAGTCTGGACCATGTAGTTCCTCCTGTATCTCATGTGGCGTACAAAGTTGAAGATATTTATAGTTCCCTCCGCCTCTTTCTGCTTCAACATGTAGTCAATAGTGATGAAGGTACCAGTACGACCTACTCCAGCACTGCAAACAAGCAACAGTCAATTCAATGATAAAATAGTAACTTATTAAACGAACTCGAATACAATTAAAGATTATGCCAACTAACTACATACATACTGCAGCATAACCTACCTGTAGTGCACCACCATGGGCCCTCTCTTCTCAGGATGGTACTTGAGGACTCTCTTTCTGAAGCTGAGGAGGTTAGTGGCGTACGTGGGCACACCGTGGTCAGGCCAGACTAAGAAGTGGAATTGACGGACTTCACGTACAGGCAGCTGGACCCGACTCTGACCGGCCAACTAACGTGGAAAACAACAAACAATAAGAAGTACCCTCTCTCTCTTTCACAGGATTTATTTTTTAAATACAGAATTAAAGATAGTTCAGCTTTAACTGAGGATCAAACTTGGGACCTTTTCTTAATTCTGTATTGTAACAAAAGCCTGTCTAAAAATGTGAAAGAGAAGATATATCTAAAGAAGGCCGAAAAATAAATTATGAACATTACAATAACTCAACTCACAGGAGATACATTGAAGGTTCTAATGGAGTATCCTGCCAAGCTCTCAACTTCTTTTAGGATGACTTGAATATTACCGTAGGTGGTGGTGCCATAAGATGGCCAGTACTGGTGACATTTGATCTACTCACCAACACACAAGTAAAGAAAAAAAACATGACAACATGAAGATGTGGATAGCACGCAAATACAAAACAATAAAAACAACAACAAAAATAACAACAAAAAACAACAAAAAAAAACAACAACAAAAAACAAACAAATGATACCATACCTTATCTTCCTCTTTGAGGTTGGTTACCATGACAATGGTTGGAGAATCAAGCTCCCATATCATCCTCCAGAGGTCCGGGAAACTGGAAGGAATGGGACCCTGGGAGGCAATGTACCCGTTGGGGTGCTGGTAAGCCTGCAACAAATGGATGAAATGTGTGTAAAGGTCAGGAACATGTGCAGCTTTAGATGCCTTACATTAATAAAGGAAGCGTTGATGTAGTCTGATCCAGGAGTGTTGTCTTGAAGAGAAAGAATCACGTGAGAATGATCATCTACAAGAACAGCGATGAAAAGCAATAATCAACAAGTGAAAAACAGTTCATGCACATTTTAATAATAATAATAATAATAATAAATAAAATTTAAAAAAAATACACATCATAATAATTATAAATAGATTTCTACTTCTCATTAACCCTCTCACCGGCAGATAAAATTCAGTAATTTTATTCTTTCTATATGAATAATGTTTAAAAATAAATATAAAACAGAGAGTTCAAAAAGTACCTAGCAACCATATATCACGTGAAACTACATGTATTATTCAACATTTTTGGTCAAATTTGGTTTCCTAGCAACAAACCACAAAGTGGTTATTGTGACCACAACATCACTATAATATCATAACAAAGTGATCTGTATGCTTCCAGTGCAATATTAGCAATTGTTTGTGCATGATTAGATATTTTTGCTGTTATAATAGACAGTAGCAATGCTGTTGCTCACTGATGACACCAGGGAAGACTATTAGCTGGGAAAAAGAACATCAAGAATAAAAGAATATTTTGCTAACAATTCCAGTCCTCTGCACACACTCACTCCTCCCTCTCTAGCCATATTCTTACTCATACTCTTCATTTTTCATCCATTCATTACTTTGTCAACCTTTCTTCATGCTTTCAACATAATCAGTATTACCATCATCTCAATACTCTGACCTTGCAGAAGTAGAGACACCAATCCTTTGAATGAATAGAGAAGTCCAAAGTAATTCAGAGCAGCAAAGGTAGCTCAGTCAAATCATTACTCATTGCTGGGAGTTTGTAAAAAAAGTTTGCAGCTATTACCAAATTAGCGCCATATTCCTGGGAAAGCTATTAGGGATAATAAAAACTTACCACCATGTTCCCCAGGAAAACTATTTCTTACTATTTTCTCTCGAATGTACTGCGTAAATAAGCAGTTAACATCAACACTTCAACAGTTAACTTCAACAGTTAGTATCATGTGACTGTCCAGTAGCTAGGTCTACGAGCAATAAATCCTCACTCACATGGGATGATGTTGATGTAGCGATTCTTATTCTTATTGATGTTGAGTTTAGCAGATTAGCTAGTGAACGTCCAATCCTGCTCCACCTCCTATAAACAGATGCACTAACTCTGTAAAAATGGTACCATTGATTAACAAACGCTAATTAAAACAAACATACATAAAAAAAACACGTCAGATAATAGGTTATCTGTGCATTCTTACCGCATATTCATCTTCTAAGCCTTCACCATCCTCAGCACGAACAAGAGCTATCTTCTCTGAGAACTCGCCAACTTTGATGATCTGCATCATCTGGAAGAGTTGCAAAAAAAGATAATTAAGATAATACTAAAAAATGAGAAGGGTAATCAAGAAGGGAAAAAAAAAAAAAAAAAAAAAGAGAGAGAGAGAGGCAATTGAACTTACAAAGAAAGAAAGAAAGCATGCACATTGTAAACGAGAAACTAAAAGACATCGTCAAGAGGGAAATTTTCAATAAAGAATTGGACGAGACTACATTACAGGAATGCTACATGCAATTGGATCTTGCTGACTACTAATATAAATATGATTCAGGATTTTAACCCCAGTGGAGTATAAAGTAGTGCTTATCACAAGGAAGCTGCTGTTACTGATTCATTATTATTATTATTTTAAAACTACCACAAATAATAATAGCACAAAATGGTGTTGATTGCGTCCTTACTCTCTGGAGGCACTGGACGAAGCTCTATCCAAACAGTCTCCTCGGCCTCGCCAGCAGAGTTGACGGCCTTCACCACAAACAAAACCTCGTCCTGCAGGTCAGTGTCGTTGATGAAGAGAGAGCCATCGGCCAGTTGGATGAAGTGCTCCTTGTCCACATTGCGAGTCCAGGAGACAGTGGGGGCCGAGTGCCTGAGGCCTCACAGATCAGAGTGGTGGGCTGGTTGGCTGATGTGAATGCATCTGACATCCCCACATTGAGTACAGGAGCTAGCGTACGCAAAAACAACAACAAACCAATAACCTAGTAACAGGAATAATAATTCAATTAATCAATAAAAGAATTAAAGGTGAAAAAACAACAAAAACAACAACAACGAAAAACAGACTGATGAATAAATCAATACTGCTTTGTGAAACATAATTTACCAAACATCCTAGTTCTGCACATCTCCATGCCAGCTGCTTTACCACCATGTCCACTTCGTTAGTGACTACATACACTCCGAACCGTTTCATGAGACGCCATAGTGCTGTCACATGAGACCAGTTAAAATAAAACACACGGCCATATTGACTAGGAGCATTGTCTTACCAATAGGCCACCACCAGGAGGACGATGAGGACTATTATGAGTATGCCTGCTATGGCTGCAATAGGAGCTATGGCTGCTACTGTGTTCAATCCTGGACTGTATCCTAAACAAAAAATAAATACAAACAACAACATAAATAAATAAATTAACACTCGTAATAGACAACAGTTACTATCAAGTACATAGTACCTCAATCCCTCATACCACTACTAACATTGGGGGGGGGTGGGGGGGGGGGGGGGGGGGGGGGGGGGTGGGGGGGGGGGGGGGGGGGGGGGAATCCTGTACATATATTCTTTCCAAAACAAAACAAAAACAACAACAAAAAACAAACAAAACAAACTATACTAATTCGTTACGACAGAAAGAAAAATATTTTTTTATAGGAGAGTGCTCCCACCTCTCTCTCTCTCTCCACTTGAACCCTTACTAGCTGCACTATGCCATGCACCAGAGTAACTTACGCAGAGCTGGAGGAATAGGGTCCAATGTTGTGGAATATGGCAGCTGGTTTCTACTGACGATGACCCCCTCTACTGGGCCGTCCTCTGTGCTCACCCTGAACTGGACAGAGAGCACTTCATCAGTAATGGTTGACGGTACTATGGTCACTATAACTGGTGGAATGACTACAGGAGGAAAAAAATGAATGACTAGTATTCAAATTAGAATTTCAGTCAGACCAGCTCGCTCACTATTTGTGCTGAAGCACACCACTAGGACTAATAGTAACAACAATTATACAAAACAGAAATAACAAAAAATCACATTAAAAAAATCACATCTTATTTGTGACCGGTTTTGGGAAAATCGGCCTAAACGCGGCATCTAAAGTTTTCTATTTTATTCTACCAGTAGGTTGCACGGGGCCTTGGGATGCCGTCCTCCTAATTTGGAAGCTGCAGCACAAGCCGTCTTCGCCCTACGCACTACAACACTTCAGTATTTTTGCTAAACTTATTATTGCTGATTTCAAAAAAACGCCACGTAAAGGTGTTGCTAAGGTCAGGGGGCGTGCCTTGTGTCCGTATACTATTACCGCGTGTTTCCAGGAGACTATGGAATAAACCGGTTACAGGCGGATTGAAAGAAGTCTAAAAGGCTTAATGCAGGGCTTCTTGAGAAACTATGATGGCGAGAATTGCTTGAGTACATGGATTATGTTGAAAAGTAAGAGAATTAGTTAGCTACAATTTTCTTTCCCGCTGTTAGTGAAAAGCCCGCCAATAATTTCTTAGCAACTCTCCGTACACGAGTCCAACCGGCCAGTGTTTCTAGCCTCCTAGCGCGAGTTCTAGAGCACGCCAGAGCTTACAACTGCGTCACAAGCTAGAGATAACTGGTGTCTATCCATTTCTGCCATAAATTTTTTTTCAAAAAATATCGACCCATAAGGTTTTACCGGGGGATACTGAAAAAAATGTTTGCCGCGTTTAGGCCTATTTTACCAAAACCGGTCACATTTTATAATCTACATCACCATATTCATCATGAGCCAGACTTGGACAAAATTTGTAGCTCTTGCTGGCCAAAAATATGATAAGACTTTATTATTTAAATAAAATCATTGATTCTTTTTTCTCATTCACATACTGTTCTGAGGGATCCTAAATTTGACTTTCTCGTTTCCATAAATTTATCCCTAGCCCCTAGCCCTAGCTTTAGCCTTAGCCTAGTTAGCCTAGTCCTAGCCTTAGCCCTAGCCCTAGCCTTAGCCCTAGCCTTAGCCCCATCCCTAGCCCTAGCCTTAGCCTAGAGCTGGGCGATACTGGGTAATCACAGGTGATATGATACTTACCAATATATCACGATATTTCATTTAACAAAGTAAATTTTATCCAAACTGAGCTATGCGCGTGAAGTTCCCCGCATTAATTTAACGATCTGTACCGACGTGCAAATGCAATTGAAATATCGCTTCGCGATGTCGGGTTTTTATTGTGGTGCAACGATAATACAAGTATATCGCCCAGCTCTACCTTAGCCCTAGCCTTAGCCTAGCCTTAGCCCTACCTTTTACAAATAACCCTAAATGGCCTAATTAGAACTGCTTCAACTGTGTGTGTGTTTGTGTGTGTAAATATGTGTGTGTTTATGTGTATGTATGTGTGTGTGTTTGTGTGTATGTGTTCGTGTGTATATATGTGCGTTTGTGTGTATATATGTGTGTGTGTTTGTGTGTATATATGTGCATGTGTTTGTGTGTATGTATGTGTGTGTTAGTGTGTATGTATGTGTGTTTGTGTGTATATGTGTGTGTGTGTGCATTTGTGTGTACATACGTGTGTGCATTTGTGTGTATGTGTGTGTGTTTGTGTGTATATATGTGTGTGTGTTTGTATGTATATATGTGTGTGTGTTTGTGTGTATATATGTGTGTGCGTCTGTGTGTATGTATGTGTGTGCTCACATATATAACATGCTCCAGTAAGTATGTAGAAACAGTGACCACAAAAAAGAAGTAACTTTTCAGATTTAATTGAGAATGATAAACTGGGACTATCACAGCCAACAATACCTTCACCAAGCGACTTTGGTTGGACTATGGAGTCGGGGGGCCATTGGATGAAGCATGCAGTGAGCTCATTAAATGCTCCTGCAAGGGTAACTGTACAAGATGTAAATGTGCCAAAGCTAATCTTAACTGTTCACCACTCTGTACTTGCAAGTGCAACACTACTACAGACTCAATGGAATATACAATGATATTGTATGTATATTATTGTTATCAATCCAACTTCTTACATAAAGCGTAATCTTAAAGTGTTGCTTAAAATGTACTCATTATTACCATAAAAGGGGAAAGTTGTGCATCTTGGCGTTCAAATCTTGTACCAAACATAGTAACCACTTACATAACATGGTCTATGCAAGTTTCATACCCTCTTCCCGCTTCACAGGTTGATGGGCATTGCAAAAACCCAATAATGGCGGCCGTTTTGTCATCGTGTGAGTATGCAAAAAAAATTCAGAGGGCTCCTCGACTAATATTAATTAAAAGGTGAAAATGGATTATTGTGCAAAATTTGGTGCTTTTATCCGCCCGGTAACAATAATTTCACTAAGCCACCAGACTAGCCTGCATGCAGGTTGTCCAGAGTCCAGCTTGATACAGTGCCCGCCGGATGTGTTGAAGCAGTGCATCCTTTGTGGGTGGTATTCTGTCAATGGAGTGACTTTTTTGACAGAAAATTTCCTTCCTTGCTTCATTGACACAGCTGAGGTGGCTAGTTCTATTGTAAATGATGACAATAAGTCGCTCAATTTTCCAAAAGTGGTCGCTGTCTATTTCCAGTTGCTCAAAAGGGTGACTAGAAAGATATGCAAAAGTCTCAGTAATTTCTTCATTTGCTAGCCAGGCTTGCCAAGTAGACTTCTTGCTCTTTCCCTTGAAGGCTGATACTGTGTCACAACCTGTCACAGCATGAAATACTGGTAGAGCTCTTGATTTAGCCTCTCCAAGGGAAGAACAGATGGCAGTGATACTATAGAAGCGGAAATTCCTTCCCATACCAAAGGCAACCCAAATATCGACCTGAGCTTCGGTCAAGGTCAGATTGAAATATGCACCAACAAGTATATAGCTACGACATCTGTGTCTACAGTACGCACCTTGATAGTTTTCATAACGGGAAAAGAGGGTTCCTGAGTTCACAGCTTTCTCAATGTAGCATGTGAGCTCCAACAATGCTCGTGACTCATTTAATTTCTCATTTTATGCCTTGTAATTGATGGCTGGACTTTCTAAGATGACTTCTGTAACGGTTTCTCAGATTCACTAAACATTTCAAGTGGTACTTACAGTAGGAGTCAAAAAAAAGTTTCGAATTCCGTTCCGTAGTACGGACCTAAAACGGTAGTTTTTTAACCGTAGTTTTTATCGTTGCGTTCCGTACCGTTTTGACTAAACTGCCGACACCGTTTACTAAAACGGTAAAAAACGGTGAAGCATTTCCGTCGATTCACAGATATTTTCAGGCTAGAAACTCTTCTATAGCTATATCAGCAAGCTAAGGCCTTGTATCGACCATTAAACGCTATGGGGATAGTGCAAAAAAAGCTCGTATAAAATTTTAACTTGCTTCAATAAAGCTGCAGACTGAAGTTCCGACGGGCACAGAGCTATAACGAGGTCCGCACTTCGTAGATCTTCTGTAAGCTACTGACGGACCTTCAGTAGTAAAAAATCTAAGCCGGAGAAGGCCCTAACAGCGAGAAAACGTCGATACTGTGAGGTGGTCGAACTAACAATTCTCCGCGAGACAACTTCGAATAGGACGGCTTCAATTTTTTTAAACCCGAAAAGCTCCGCCTCTGGAGCCTGTAAACAAAAAATCGGAACGTTTTATTGGATAAACGATTTTTTATATTTCTTTGAGCGAGACATACGGTGAACGAGAAAGATTAAAACGGTAACGCGGTCGAACGGAACGGCCGTTTTTCAACATACGGCGTACCGTTTTTCCCCCGTTTTTTTATTTTGCGACGGCCGTTCTACGGAACGGAATTCGAAACTTTTTTTTGACTCCTACTGTAGCTTCCCGTGCTATAAGATCACCAACATCTACAATTCTTGCAAGAAGGGAGGTATCCTGTAACTCAGTTACCGTGGCACGAATATTGGTGTCTGCATCAAAAGTCAACACTTGATGAAGGCCAGCTTCCTCGCATCCCTTTTCACAAACAGGCAAGTATTGATAGCAATCACTCTGCGCTTACTACGACTTCTATCAAAGTCATAATCACTCTCACAGACACTCCTCTTCTTCACCTTAGCAAGCTTGGAGCTATTGTACTTCAAATAGCAAGACTTATGCCAAGATGCATTGTGCATTGCAAAGCTAGCTGCACTTTCATTAGCTTCAAAATGGATGGGGGTCAGAAGTGCATTCAGTTCCCGAAACTGACTTACTTTAGCCAGGGAAAGATTCATAGGGTGCATTAGGATCCCTGCTAGTAATTGGATTGCCCAAGGGGCATTTCAAAGGCTCATTTGTCTTCTCCTGGAAAATACTGCACAGGTTCGAGTCCAAATCCATGCTACCAAAGTCTAAATAAAAGTTTACTTAACTGGACAGGACTATTTAAGTAAGAAAACTTACAAGATCAACCTTGATATAGCCACATTAACCACAGAATTTGCCCTCACCAGATGACCACATGGCCTTAGTTTCCATTTAATACTCACCATATGATGTCATCCATGCATGTAAAGTGTCTCTATTACATACATGCACTGCTCTATAGAGCTGTGCATGTAATAGGCCTGATTGTTAGATCACATCTTGCATTAAAATTTGCATTAAAACAGCGAAAATTAGGCCAAGCGCGAAAATATTGCGAGGGCTCCTCGGCCAAAGTTTCTTGTTATCACCTCAGCAACACATAAAAAAAATTACCCTCACATGCATGCACGCTGACGGTTAATTAGCACCTCCCACATTAATAATAAGTATGGTCGTGTTTAGCAGATTGATTGCATCATTATGTTGAACTATCTCTCTTACCTCCTATCCTTCAATGAGTCCATTGGTGGGTTAGGATGCAGCCATTCACACATCTGACCGCACACATCAACTGGAGAAGGATTGGGCGCTGGACATCACACACACACACACACACATACACACATATACACATACATACATACATACATACATACACACATACAAATATACACACACAATCATTACTTCTTTATTATGCCTAAAGTATTAAAGTGACCAAGCAACAACAAGTGAATGCACAACTACTCATTACTTCTACTACTATTTCCACTACTACTTGAATCACTACTTCTACTCATAATATAAAATATAATAATAATAATAATAATAATAAATAATAATAATAATAAAAATAATAATAATAAATAATAATAATAATAATAATAATAATAAATAATAATAATAAATAATAATAATAATAAATAATAATAATAATAATAATAATAATAATAATAATAAATAATAATAATAATAAATAATAATAATAATAAAGAAGAAAGAAGAAGAAGAAGAAGAAAAGAAGAAAGAAGAAGAAAGAAGAAGAAGAAAGAAGAAGAAGAAGAACGAAGAAGAAGAAGAAAGAAGAAGAAGAAAGAAGAAGAAGAGAGAATAGCAGAAGAAGAAGAAGAAAGAAGAAGAAGAAGAAAGAAGAAGAAGAAAGAAGAAGAAAGAAAGAAGGAAGAAGAAGAAGAAGAGAAAAGAAGAGAAGACGAAGAAGAAGAAAGAAGAGAAGGAAAGAAGAAGAAGAAGAAAAGAAGAATAAGAGAAAGAGACGAAGAAGAAAGAAGAAGAAGAAGAAGAGAAGAAGAAGAAGAAGAAAGGAAGAAGAAGAAAGAAGAAGGAAGAAGAAGAGAAGAAGAAGAAAAGAAGAAAAAGAAGAAGAAGAAGAAGAAAGAAGAAGAAGAAAAGAGAAGGAAGAAGAAAGAAGAAGAAGAAGAAAGAGAAAAAGAAGAAGAAGAAGAAAGAAGAGAAAGAAGAAGAAGAAAGAAGAAGAAGAAGAAGAAGAAAGAAAAGAAGGAAGAAGAAAGAAGAGAAGAAGAAAGAAGAGAAGAAAGAAGAAGAAGATAAGAAGAAGAAGAAAGAAGAAGAAGAAGAAGAATAAGAGAGAAGAAGGAAAAAGAAGAAGAAGAAGAAAGAAGAAGAAGAAGAAAGAAGAAGAAGAAGAAGAAGAAGAAGAAGCAGAACGAAGAAAGAAGAGAAGAAAGCGAAGAAGAGAAGACAAGAAGAAGTAAAGAAGAAGAGAAAGAAGAAGAAGAAGTAAAAAAGAAGAAAAAGAAGAAGAAGAAGAAGAAGAAGAAGAAGAGAGAAGAAGAAGAAGAAAGAAGAAGAAGAAGAGAGAAGAAGAAGAAAAAAAAGAAGTAAAAGAATAAGTAAAAGAATAAGAAAAAGAAGAAGTAAAAGAAAAAGTAAAAGAAGAAGAAGAAGAAGAGAGAAGAAGAAAAAGAAGAAGAAGGAAGAAAAAGAAGAAAGAGAGAAGAAGGAAAGAAGAAGAAGAGAAGAAAGAAGAAGAAGAGACAGAAGAAAAGAAGAAGAAGAAGAAGAAGAATACTGAAATAATAATAATAAATAATAAATAATAATAATAAATAATAATAATAAATAATAATAAATAATAATAATAATAATAATAAATAATAATAATAAATAATAATAATAATAATAAATAATAATAATAAAAATAATATAATAAAAATAATAATAATAATAAATAATAATAATAATAACATTAATTATAATATATACAGTATATACATATATAATTAACACCCTTTCTGAAGTTGGTCATTTATTTTTCTTCCAACCTCTTCACCACATCACTTACTGTCCTGAGCACTCTGGAAGGTGACAGGATTGACTAGAGGAACACTGACATTCCCAGTGGAGACAGCATCCACACAAGCCATGACTATAGGAACACTGACATTCCCAGTGGAGACAGCATCCACACAAGCCATGACTAGAGGAACACTGACATTCCCAGTGGAGACTGCATCCACACAAGCCATGACTAGAGGAACACTGACATTCCCAGTGGAGACTGCACCCACACAAGCCATGACTAGAGGAACACTGACATTCCCAGTGTAGACTGCACCCACACAAGCCATGACTAGAGGAACACTGACATTCCCAGTGTAGACTGCATCCACACAAGCAATGACTAGAGGAACACTGACATTCCCAGTGGAGACTGCACCCACACAAGCCATGACTATAGGAACACTGACATTCCCAGTGGAGACAGCATCCACACAAGCCATGACTAGAGGAACACTGACATTCCCAGTGGAGACAGCATCCACACAAGCCATGACTAGAGGAACACTGACATTCCCAGTGGAGACAGCATCCACACAAGCCATGACTAGAGGAACACTGACGTTCCCAGTGGAGACTGCATCCACACAAGCCATGACAATTGGAAAAAAAAAGCAGTGGTAATTTCAGCTCTAGTTGCAGTACTACTGGCTGTAATGGATTGAGCTGTGGCAGAGGATCTTCTCTTGCGTCTGGCCATGTGTACAATGGGTAGCTGGTAAACCTCACTCGTATCTGATCCAGGAACTCTGTATTCATAGGCAACTCCCACGTAATGTCTGCAACTCTCGCCGACCGAGGGTTACTCTCAGCTGTAACACCCGGAAGTACAGCTGTATCTGCAAAAAAATGCAAAATGATATACCGATGAATATAAAGATTGCCAAAGCAGCAGCATGGATAATCCAGTCAATACATAAACACTACTACAATCATACGTGTAATTTGTTTAGGTTCACTCAAAGGAAAAATGCTAATTAATTGAAAAAAGCCACGTTAATCCTGTCCATAAATGCCTATGTATGCACATAAACACTAACTACAGTACAAGCTATATTTGTTTAGGATCATTCATTGGAAAATCCAAAATAATGCATCACTAGTTTAAAACAACAAACAAACAAGCAAACAAACAAACAAAAAACAAAGAAAAAAGTTCTTATATTTTCAGCTTAACAATAATTTTATTTACGAATCTAAATTTAGCTAAGTTGACCGTTGCAAGAGTATAGCTAATCCCACCACTATGTACATACACAAACACAACTACCCTATCATGCTGTATGGGTTTAGGATCACTGATTGCTCTGAGCAACACAGAACCATGAGGACTATATACTCTCACAGACAGATACATAGGTAGGACCAATACTAGTGACTGAAATCACCCCAGGTACACACACACACACACACATACACACACACAAAATCTGTTAAACTAATAGTTAATTACAATTACAAGTAAATTCATTACAAGATTCTACTCCTGTAAGTATTATCTCTTTATTGACAGATATAAAGTCTTATGATTCCATGAATACCTTATAAACAAACAAACAAACAAATAAAAAGAAATAAAAAAATTAAAAAAATTAAAAAGAAATAATATGACAACGAATGATTATTATTATATGTGTGAGTTTCAACTAACAAGAAGTTGATATGATTTACTACAGTCTTTGGTTCACTACATGCCATTCCTGTTAGAAAAAACAAACAAACAAAAAACAACAACAACATACCTATAGTAGCCACAGGCACAATAGCAGGGCCGTTGATAGAGGTTCCCATGCCTAGTCTCTTGTTAGCGACAATGGTAACATTGATGTTAGTGTTCAAGTCTGCCCCGTGAAGCAGGACGTAAGAGATATCGTTTTCACTATCAGTACCTCTTGTGCCAGTCATGAACTCTGAACTGTTGGCGAGCAAAGTAACGGGTGCAATGCATGCACATCCACCCAACTGGTGGCAGTAGGAGAGAGTATAAGACCTGATGTCAGCATTGTTACTATCAGGGTGCCTCCAAGTCAGGACTATTTGAAGGAGGTTCATCACAGTTGACCGTAACATACATACCGAGGTCAATGGGATCCGGAACATCTGCACGCACACACACATACACACAGATATGCTAAACACACGTATGTATATTCAAGGAGTAGAATCCATTGCAGGAGGTCCGTGGGAACAACTCAATGAGTTATACCAGAGATGTATACAGGATTATTCACTTGGGGGGGGGATAAGAAACTCTTGGCATACATAATTAGGGAAAAGAATTGGTGTGTTACTTAATCAACTTCTTTGTTTGTTTGTTTTACAACCATTAAACCAATTATTATAATTAATTATTGTCCTTAGCTATCACTTCTAATCTTCTTGAAAACAGGGGAAGGGGACACCCCCCACCCCCTCCTGTAAAACCCTGCATGTTATCACTAGAGGCATACACTAAATGCCACATAAATTACAAAACTTACCCTGAACTATGAGCATGAAACTCCTGGAGACATTGCCAATGGAATTATTGACGACCAGCTCAAACATCAAGTTGCTGGTGGACACATTGAAAGGAGGAAAGAAACAAGAAATAGAATTGTCAACTGTAGAAATTGAACAATTGTCAATTCTGTCTCTTCCATTGGACAGTACTTGATACAGTCGTACTCCATCTTCGGTTACCTTTGGCTGGGCGACAGTGAAAGCTACGAGGCGGTTGTTGAATGCGAGAGCATCTGCACGGTAGACGTTGAGTGCAACGGGACTTAGAAAGCCAGGACTACTGGGCACGTCTATGATGATGGACGTTACAACTGGAGAGACTGCAAACACAAAACAATGTGAATTATGTACATGCACATGTAAGATGAACCGTCTACGCTAATACTGCACTTTGGTATATATATATAATGATAGTACTTGGCCCAAATATTAAAAACCAGTTATTCATGCTATATATCACAGGGCTGCATTTAATAGGGGGCCCAAGGGGGCATTTGTCAACCATAGAAGAGCTTTTGCCCTCTCTTGAAATCCTTTGGTAGTAACATTTTGACTGTCACATAAAATTGGTTTGCTGAGCATGTTCATAAGTTCTCTGTAAGGGTCTCTTATACAGCATATAATATCTGTATCATCTCTCCCAGAATTTATGATAGTTGCTTTTCCCCTCCTAGCTCCATTCCCTATTGCAACCCATCAGTTGGATTCAAATGTATAATACGGCTTGTACAGCAACAACAACAGCCTAAGAAGAAACTAAAACCAGGCTTGGTAATTAGACGGAGTAGCTTCTGTTCTTTAGGAGCCATCGTCTTACACACAATTACAAATAAATGAATAAACTCCTTTCTAATTACTCATTATTCAACGTACACTGGACAGTCAACACTGCAGCTTCACTTTCAACCCCGTCTTCCAGTCTAAAGCTGTGAGCGTTGCATCGATAGCGCCCAAAATCTGTGAACACGGTCTCTTAATGACAAGGAAGCTGGTGATCACTCCATTAATGTCTGTAGCGCTGATCTCTATAGATATCCTGGCAGATGGGGACAAGACAGTGGTGTTGGCCATCCATTGGAACACGAGTGGGTGAGGAGAACCCGTCACATTCTGTGCCGTGCAGCTCAAGTTGGCGGGTTGTCCTGCCAACACAGTCTGGGCTGCTGGACCTTCAGTCAGATTGACACCTACACACATGGAACAGAAGGGACAAAATAAAAATAAAACAAACAATAAAAAACTACATAAGCTAATCACCACCTAATCCTTATTATTTATTTATCTATTATTAATTTATTTGTTTTGTCTGACTATTTTATTATTATTATAATTATTAATATTATTTATTTATTTATTTACTTACTCGTTCACTTGGTTGTTATCTTATTGTTTTCTCAGCGATGTCATCATCATTAAAAATAAATAAAGAATTATAAAAAATGATGACATTGAAACTACATGTATACGGCATTTCACCAGACAGTAGGGAAATAACTGGGAGAGGAGGAGGAACTTGTAGTTGTGATACTTACATGTCCTCAAGCCTGACTTATAAACCACCAGCAATAGAACCCACACCATGTGTGTGTGTGTGTGTGTGTGTGTGTATGTGAGTGTGTGTGTGTGTGTGTGTGTGTGTGTGTGTATAGCAGCAGTGGTCCAGGTGGGACTTTAGGTGCCCACACCACCTGCTGTGAGGAAAAGCCTTTCTCCTGCGAGTTCCTAGCCCGGCTCTAGGAGCTTTGCTTGCATGGCTCACAGTGCCTGCTTAGTGCACAGGCATCCTGGCTTACTGCAATATATCTATTGGATTCTAATCTCAACACTTAATGCAGACATACTGTATGTATGTATGCATGCATGTATGTATGAATGTATGCATGCATGCATGCATGCATTTGTATGTATGTATGTATGTATGTATGCATGTATGCATGTATGCATGTATGCATGTATGCATGTATGTATGTATGTATGTATGTGTAATTGCTGACTTGCTTAATGAACTTGCAATATATTTAATGTCTTGGCAAGACATCGCAATGTCAGACTAAGTTTTAATTAAATACACATTGGCCGTTAAAACTGAAAAAAATTGTTATTATTATATTTCCCCCTTTCACACACACACACACACACACACACATACACACACACTTACTTGATGACGGAGATGATAAAGCTCTTGGATACTGTGGAGGCTCTGTTGGTAGCAATACAGGAGTAGTTTCCAGCGTAGGACTGGTTCATGTTGTGTATAGAGATGCTGCTGACCGTGACAGAACCATTCACAACTGACTCAACTTTAGGCAATGAGATCTTGCCACTATCCAAGGTGGTGGCACTCCTAGTGATGTTAGCAGCCCCGCCCTGTGACTCCACACTGCACGACAGGCTCAACATGCCGTTCACCAGGACACCGGGGTCGCTGGGCGCTTGCAGGTTCATGGGCATGGGCACTATAACACACGCATTAAAAAACAAAAACAAAAAAACAACAACTAATAATTAAAATAACAAAAGTACCAATTGTACATCCCAAAAAAACAACAATATATAATATAGGATACACCTCGTGTTCTTATACATGCTAAGATCCTGGTATTGATCATCAACGGCAGATACAGACAGCTGAATAGGTAGTGGTCATCATAAGGTTGGGTAACGTACACGGGCTCGCTATAGATCATGCTGTCCTTGGGTGAACATGCTTGCCTGTCAGTAACAATGACAACGGTGTGTATTCACGAACCATTCATTAGCCTAGCCGGTTGCTAAAGCATCCACCAGAAACAGATTGGTAGAGATTGGTCAGTTATGTGTTGGTAAGGTATCATCATACTGACAATGGTGGTGTTCGTATTCATGAAAACATGTGTGTACTCGTGAGTAATCCATCAACTGAGTTGGTAAAACATTGTCAGTGCCGGTGACAACTTTGCGTATAGTCACGAATAATGCTAAGGTTGGTAAAGCATCATCAGTAACGGCAACGACAAAGGTGTGTGCATTCATTATTACATTAAAAAAATGAGAGAAAAAAAGCGGACTGTTGTAAAAATTAAAATACCTTGGTGCTACTGAATTCCTAATTAGTAAAGTTATAGTATAGCAAGCACCACTGTGTGGCAGTACTTGCTAGTATATAGCATCTTATATATAATATGTCCTTACAAACAAACTGAAACAACAACACATGAATAAAGTTGGAGGGAAAGTGAACGCCCACACTGTATGAAGCCTGTCTCACCTGCAGTTCCATCCATGCTGGTGACGACCACTACCACATCTCTGGTGAGGGATCCTTGAGGGATCCATTGGTCAACATTACACATGCTTCAAAAGACATTCCTTCTACCACATCAACACTCGTCTCGGTGAAGCCAATAGTGACAGCTGCATTGTAACAACAAATATAAACCATAATGTACACTTTAGAAATGATCATTAAATAATGACAATGGCCCAGTAACCTTCTTTGTTTACAATATGAAAGGTGTGGTGATTACCCAACTAATTAACCAACAGAATGAGTAAGGGGCAAAGTGACTTCAGTGGGTAATAGAATTCTACAGTTACTGTCAAATTTATTACTTTCCTTATAGTAAGTGTAGAATATATTTTTTAGTCAACTATTCATTTTTAAGTACATCAAATTACACCAGGTAATAAAATATGCAGTAGAGTAGAATTATGTTGATAAGGAAGTTTCGTGTGTGGGTGGGGAAAAGGGGAAGTCCCAGTGTTTTCCCCGTATCAAACACATGATAATGTCATATGAGAAGAGTCTCACATACATAAAGCATAATAATTGAAACTAGATCACACTGACGTCTTCATTCTCCCCCCTTCTCCCACTAGAACTTTCTCACACTGCACTCACTGTCGGATTCAGTGATGTTGACATCCGTCCGACTGGGCATGACGGTCACGCCCACTGGCTGCACCATACCAGTACTCACTGAGTACATCTTGTCTTCTTCTACTACTCCCATTGCTAGCAGTATTGACAGTCACACAGGATGAGGGGAGGAGCTGCTCAAAGTGAGCATACTTGATGAGGGGGAGGAGCTGCTCAGAGTGAGCATACTTGATGAGGGGGAGGAGCTGCTCAGAGTGAGCATACTTGATGAGGGGGAGGAGCTGCTCAGAGTGAGCATACTTGATGAGGGGGAGGAGCTGCTCAGAGTGAGCATATTTGATGATGGGCTGCTGAAATCTGTGCTCTCTGAAATTGTAAACATTATATTAAATCAGATTCATACAACTGGTATCCCTTACCCAATATCCAAAACACTATGGCAAACACTGCACTAAAATTCAGAACTGCACAGAATCCTTACTTTTGACATACAGCACGCTGCTCTTAAGCTCTTGGATACCTACAACTACTACTAATCATTGTATGTATTAAGCAAGTATTGTGTGGCAGGGAAAGTTGATTGATAAATATAGTGTGCAGATACATGTGTACTAAACAATATATACAGCAAGCAAACACTTTTGGTAGCTTGTGCTGTTTCCCAAATACACCAATAGCAGAAGGTGAAGATTATAAAGCTGGGAGTTATCAGACACAATCAAACGTCAGTGAAGTAAGAAGGGAAGTTCTATAGAACCTAGCAGAGGTTGTGACGACCATTACCAAACAAACAGTCTCAAGATGGTTATTACTTAATGTGCATGAATGGCTTCAAAAACCAAGTTTAGATATTCAAGCATTCGTACAAGTCAGGATGCACTGTATTCTGCACTTCTTCACTCATCATAAGCAGCTCCATTGATGACATAGATGTTGATGTTGAGGGTGATGTTCCTCTATAGCGTACCAGTGACCACACTTACACACACCTGTACTGAAGAACCTTCCACAACACTACTGTAAGACGGCATGCCAAAGCCCACCACTATTACACCTACACACACATACGTATAACCAAGCTAATATCGAACTCGTAACAAAAGGTATAATACATACACAATGAGCTAAGCTTATCGCTGCTCTGTAGTAATAATACTGATTCTCAGATTGTATTGTTCAATCAAATGTATGCTTGATAAATAGTTAGTATTATGACAATTTAACTTATTTAATCAGAAAACATAGTTAACTTACTATGCACACAAAACCAGTATCATCACACCACTCCAGTGGTCATATATCATCACACCACTCCAGTGGTCATATATCATCACACCACTCCAGTGGTCATATATCATCACACCACTTCAGTGGTCATATATCATCACACCACTCCAGTGGTCATATATCATCACACCACTCCAGTGGTCATATATCATCACACCACTCCAGTGGTCATATATCATCACACCACTCCAGTGGTCATATATCATCACACCACTCCAGTGGTCATAATATACATAAAGCAGCTGGCTTACTTATCACAATTACAGAACTATAAGTCTTCAATACTAAATACATCTATAGTAAGGAGATAGGTAGTAAAAAGTAAGCTAGCAACAAATACATAAACACAAAAATAAATTATTCCATAAACTGCTATAGATGGTCGTATTAATTATAGATGTTTTTGTACAGTATAACTAAAGTTATCCTAATGCAGTTAACCGAACATCCAAAGCAGCATGTGCAGACAAGAAAAATTGCTTGACCACGCCCCTTCATTAGTGCTTTTGTAATACATTTTCTATTGATAACTTATCTGAACACCTCTCGGTCCCAACATGTTTGGATGACTAAAGTCTTACATTGTCAGCTTCTTCTGTTCCGACCAACCCTGTTAGTTCCATGCTCTAACTCACTGGGGTCATCAAGTACTGTGATGTTCAAATTGTTCAGAGCAAGCATAATTCAATTTGTTACAGAGGAAGGTAAAGGACCCTCAATAGATAGCACAAATGGCACATCGTCCTCCAGCACCGTGTCGGGTGGAGCAGGCAGGCTGATGTATCTCACAGAACTGGTGTTGTCAAAGGCAACCGTTGTGTCGGACACATTCAAAACAGATGCCATATCTACAAGAATGTCATTTCCCATTCAATACATTGTTCAACATACGCAAAATATACACTTTGAAAGAACTTCGTCAAAGTTGTACGGGAAATTACGACAAATAATTATGTAGGGATAATTTTCAGTTGTCAGACTAACATAAACTTGGTAAGAGATTTAAATTTGACCAAAAATCGTTGAATGAAAAGAAAGAAAAAAAAACAAAAAAAAACAACAACAACAACAAAACAAAACAAGAAACCCAGATCAAATTGGTCTAACATTTAACCAGTGACAGACCATATTATCGTCCACGTATGTCAGCAAATGCATGTAAATATTGTACCACTTCACATGTGGGGATGAGATGGTAGGAATGTACATCAGCAAATGCATGTAAATATTGTACCACTCTGCATGTGGGGATGAGATGATAGGAATGTACATCAGCAAATGCATGTAAATATTGTACCACTCTGCATGTGGGGATGAGATGATAGGAATGTACATCAGCAAATGCATGTAAATATTGTACCACTTCACATGTGGGGATGAGATGATAGGAATGTACATCAGCAAATGCATGTAAATATTGTACCACTTCACATGTGGGGATGAGATGGTAGGAATGTACATCAGCAAATGCATGTAAATATTGTACCACTTCACATGTGGGGATGAGATGGTAGGAATGTACATCAGCAAATGCATGTAAATATTGTACCACTTCGCATGTGGGGATGAGATGATAGGAATGTACATCAGCAAATGCATGTAAATATTGTACCACTCTGCATGTGGGGATGAGATGATAAGAATGTACATCAGCAAATGCATGTAAATATTGTACCACTCTGCATGTGGGGATGAGATGATAGGAATGTGCATCAGCAAATGCATGTAAATATTGTACCACTTCGCATGTGGGGATGAGATGATAGGAATGTACATCAGCAAATGCATGTAAATATTGTACCACTTCACATGTGGGGATGAGATGATAGGAATGTGCATCAGCAAATGCATGTAAATATTGTACCACTTCGCATGTGGGGATGAGATGATAGGAATGTGCATCAGCAAATGCATGTAAATATTGTACCACTCTGCATGTGGGGATGAGATGATAGGAATGCATAGTATCCATTATTGTTATCCTGTAAAAGGAATGATATCAAACAAAACAATACTAAAAACACACAACAAAATAACAACAACGAACTTGCATAACAGCTTCAGGAACTTACCTGGCATTAGACTAACAGACACAGTAACTGGAATTCTAATACAACCATCCGAGATTGCGATGGGTACCATAGCAACAGTCCCCTCCATCACCGTGGATATAGTAGAATTAATCCCAATGACGATATTACGCATAATATAATAAAAATAAAATAGAGCTACTTCAAGTTCTTACTGCTAGTTTTTATTTCATCTGTTTATCTCAATGCTGTCACCTCCTTAAACCTGTCTTTTCTAGCTCTACTTTTTATACTTACCGTATCCACATCTCCCCCACCTAATCCAGAAATACGGCACAGTGATACAGTGATGGCACGAGGAGAAGCAAGGGGAAAAAAATTAATCAATTAATAATTAAAAAAATAAAAAGAGAGAGAGAAGCACATAATGTGCAGCTCACTTAAAGAATATTATTCATCCCATAAATTAATCCCCTACCCCAACTTCTCTTATAAACGAGAAAAAAAAATCACTTAACCCTTGCACTGTTTACTTATTTTTCCAGGTATTTTGAACATGTAAGTCAACATCACAAATTGTTATGAATGTGATAATGTGGTTTTGGTTCCCTAGCAACTAAGTATCAAGGTTTTACATGTGGTTTTCCTTTTTTGTTTGAAATTTTAAACCAATTTTCATGAAAAACAATCTATTCTCTTTTCTTTTCCAATCATAATGGTGTATATATTTATATGTGAATATAAAGTATTTTAATGTATACAATAAGGTTATAGAATATTAAAATGCAACTTTATACTGTAAATGAGTGGTTTCAACAATGAACAGTATGTCCGTCACTTCTAGTATTCCGATAAAACTGGATCAAACCATCTCTTGCTTGCTGCTCTCATACTCTAGCATGTTTCCTACTACTATAGATTCAGCACCCCTCCCTCCTACTAATAACTGTAGGAGATAGACTTCCATTCCTACTGGACTTCGTACTGTTTGATTATGTAGGCTTCCCTGAGGCTTCAGCATCACTTTCTACAGCTCTAACCCTAACGAAAACGGCTGCACAGGTAGCTAACTATCTGTCCTTAACGTAAAACAGCTAAAATCGCCATTCTTCATAGCCTCGAAGGTGTCTTTTGATTACCGTATATCACGCATAGCTTTAATTATTGTATTTTTTTGATTTTTAAAAGTGATCGATATCCGTGGCCGCATTAAGTGAAACTCCCCCGTACTACTCTAATCCAGCATGACTGCAGGGTCACTAGAGTTCAGACTTGCCCTCACTGTCTCTTGAGTCTGTAGACAAGGATCTCTCATGAAGAAGATGGTCACAGGCATGCCCAGACTGTCTCCAGGATGATAAATTTAACTTAAAGGTAGCCAGGCAAGCAGTGTACCTGGATGTGAATTAGCTGGAAATAGAAGAGGGAGGTTATGGTCATAGTTGAGGGTTTAATAGTTTGAGATAGAGGTGTAGTGGTAATAAAATACATTTGAACAGAACTTGCAGTGCCTAAGATTATTCATGTTTCTGTTATTGTTATTATAGTGTACTTTACTCCAGTTACAGTATGACCTTATTTGGTCATATCACTAATGTGTTTGTGGTAATAACAAGCCTCCCAAGATGAAGCAGCTGCCCTAGCTAAGACCAAAGGCTGGTTAGGTTTATAGTCTGTCCAAGTTGAGTTGGACAGAAGAAAAAAAACTTGAATAACATGTGAACCATAGCAGCTATGCATCAAGAGTTTGCACCATTAGAAAGCTGTATTCTTGTCAATCAACAAATCCAGATTTAGCTTCAAAAAGAAGTTGGATAGCTTAATTATTCACAATTCTGTTCATCTGCTATCTGCAAAATATTTTAATATTACTGTTAAATTATAGGAGTGTGTGTGATATTTCATTCAGTGTGTAGGAAAAGAGTGTGTATGTGTGATGATATTTCAGTATGTAGGAGGAGAGTGTGTATGTGTGTGATGATATTTCAGTATGTAGGAGGAGAGTGTGTATGTGTGTGATGATATTTCAGTGTGTAGGAGGAGAGTGTGTATGTCATGATTCTAATTGTTTTCAATTAGACATCAAGATTAATAATGAGCATATAACAGGTAAGAAAGCTTGCCAATCACCATAAAAACACACACACACACTAACTAATGCTGATTGTCTATGTTTATCATTATGAAGTTATGGGTGTATCTTATAATTATTTAGTGCTACACTGTTATATAAGTTATTATAGTCCACTGTCACCCATGACTTCATAGTGATTATAACATACTGATGATTCCTAATAAGGATGAAACAATCACAGCATAGTTGTTATTTCAGTGGCTATTTAATTAGGGTCAGAATTAGGGGGAATAAATAAGTGGGTTAGAATGCTTATTGTATAACAAGTCCATATTTACTCTCATTCTAGATGTGAGAGGACAATGTGACACATTTTAGTGGTCTATGTTGATTTAGGTACGAACTTACTCAGGACGAAGATTTAAGACTTTATAGGGCTACTTTTTTAAATTTTGGGCTAATTGTTGAGAAAATGAAAAGCTTTCACTTTCAGCTCAGCGTAGGAACCAGCTTTTATGGGTAGCACACCCAAATAGTTCACTTTATACTCAGGGCAGTTAATGGAGTTGAAAAGTAGAAGTTTTGCGTTGAAAGTGCTTATGGTGAGTATTTCTGGCTAGTTTTTAGCTCTCTTATGAAGACAGCATTTCCATGTACCATTTTCATTGGACGAGCTATTTTGCATGATGCCTCATTAAAATAGCTAACACATTGCTTGTTCTTTTGGAAGGATTGTTATAGCTGGGGTGCACCTTTGGTGCTTCATTTTAAACTATTTTCTACTTATGATTAGTTCATGAGCATAAAAGTAATTTTTCTCTTCTAATTGTGTTAGAGGTTTAGAGGAGAGAGTGTTTTTGTTTGTGTGTATGTGTAGGTGTGATCATTTATGTGGAATAATCTTATTTTCAGGTAATTATAGTAGTGAGGGGTCAGCCTGCTCAAAAGGTCATCTTAATGAGAGGTCATTCCTGCCAGTCAAATTGCAGCTGTTAAATACCTCAGAATTTGTGTGTATGTATACTTAATTCTTGTAGCTAGGTGCTCCTAAAGCAGCTGTTAGCTGTAAAAGATAAATGAATTAGCACAAAATGAGAGACTGTGGGTTGTTATGAAAGCCATAAAAACTTTGTGTGTACTCTAGTTAAAAATTTGATGTTGTTGTTGTTGTTGTGAGAGTGTGTGTATGAACTCAAGGAATGTTGAAGTTGGCAAAAGATTAATCAATACTTGACTGTCATAATTTTATTTTACAATATCTAATATTAAAACAATTTTTGAAGTTATATATAGAAATCCCAAACAAAACCAAATATGCTTCCTTAAATATTCTATATTATTTCTTTAGAGTTTTTCTTTTAATTTGATTTTAATATTGCTTGAAGCAGTGTTTTGAAGACAATTATGAGGTTGTTTAGTAGTTTATCTACCAATCTCAGCTCACTTTGATGTTGTAGGTTGTGTGGAAGAGTGGCAGGTGGTGACTCACTCACCACACTGTGCTATTGGAGCACATCCTAAGTAATATTTTATGTGACTATAAAGTGATGTGTAGGGAAGTGTGGAATGTGTATGTACGTATGTGTGTGCATATGTACGTATGTGTGGGAGCGTATGTTTGGGAAGAATGATGTACAAAGAGAGTGTATGTGTGTGCATGTTGTTTGTTTTATCGTAGCTGCTGCATATATTTCTCATCTATTGAAGAAAAAGAGGAAGGGAAGTTAGAGGATATTATGGGCAAGCTTACTGGAAGTCAGTGAGATGAATTCTATGAGTCTTGCCACTTTCTTTCCCTTTTCCTCTTTTCACCTCCCTCTTCCCTCACCTCCCTCTTCCCTCACCTCCCCCTTCCCTCACCTCCCCCTTTCCTCACCTCCCTCTTCCCTCACCTCCATCTTCCCTCACCTCCATCTTCCCTCACCTCCCCCTTCCCTCACCTCCCTCTTCCCTCACCTCCATCTTCCCTTCCTTATCAATTGCATACATCAGATGAGAATGACTCCATGCTAGCCCTCACTGAGCTAACCTATGTGTGTATGTGTATATTACCTGAAGTTGTATGTGTCTGTCACAACCACCATACTCTAACTAGAGCCCGTTAAGTAGTTGATTGTCTGCTATTTCTATAGGCTGAGTAGGGACACATGGGATACTAAAAAATAGTGCTAACAATTATTGGACTGACCAGCCATTAATGGAGTATTCTAAGCATTTCAGTCACTGCCCCCAAGAGTTTTCCAGTGTTAGTATTATTATGTGGAGACTCCCTGCACCCAATGCTGCTGTGAACTTGTGCTAATTACAGGAAGACAACTATAATTTGCAAGCATAATATAGACTTAGGAATAGTTTCTTAATCAACATTTACATGGTACATATATATAATAAAAAAAATAAAAAAAATAAAAAAAACCAAGAAGATCTTAGTCAGTTGGGCAAAGATGAGGTTTGTTGTCCCGTTATTTTTTTTATTCTTGACTTGTGGGGTAGAATTATGGTCATTTCCATAGTAACTAACTCGGATAGAACAGTATGTGATTGTAAATAACAAGACTGTATGAATCTTATTCAGAAGAATTCTGGCCTCACCTGTCATCCAGTCCAAAAGTTGGCCTCATCACTGAGTGGACTAAGTCAGGATACAGAAATACTCAAGTTATTGCTAGTTGTGTGGGCAACCATTAGCTACCAAGTTCAAACCACTTCAAATCATACACTAGCTACCTTTGTATGCTATTATAATTATATGGCTAATAATTAATACTTTTAACAATTTTAATGAAAATTTTAGTTACAAAAAATAAAAAAAATTGACAATGTGCAAATTCAATGTCCAATAAAAAATGTTGAAATATGGGATGCAAACAGTGAAAAATACAATACAATGAGTGTTTTCAAATCTATGTCCATGTAGTGTTGACAGACTTTAATCCACAATTCTATTACAAAAACAACACAATAATACAAATACTACAACAATAATAATATACTTACTGGAGCTGTTGTTGTATTTTATCTGCCACTTGTCTACAATAGTCCACTTGAGACAATACAGTAACAAACTCCTTGAGGGCAGTAGGTCTAGATGGTAAGACTGTACGAATATTATTCAGAAGATTCCTTGTCTTTTCAACATTAATCCAAGTTTCACGCTGAAGAAGCTGTTCATACGTGTCAGGAGATACGAGTCCTTTACTGTAGCAGCGATCAGCTACTGTCATAACACAAGGCGTCACAGAGTGCACCAAGTCAGGATACACACTCAGAAATATACTCAAGTTGTTGCCACCTAATAATAAAACATTTTCAATAATACTAGCTAAATACAAATAACAACTTGACTTACTTTCAGAGGTTTCTACTGCAGGATCTTTCTTTTCGTATTTCTAAAACCAAATAAATGAGTTGGTTAATACAAGTTAAAATACATAGTCTATTTCTACATACCTGTCCATACCAAATGAGGTGTCTATTGGTGAGTACAACTGCTTGTGGGTTGTTTGGATTGAAGAGACATTTCATGACTTTGGGGACAGAGTGCGCTCCATCAACGACCCCGAGATGATTCCATCCTTCATGTGAACGACAGTCAAAGGCAAACTGGTAGTCCATGGAGCTGTTGTAGTTCATTCTGGAACTAGCCTTCTTTAGAGTGTCCTCTATTTCTTGTTTTAGAGCAGTACATTCATGATGAATGGAGTCTTGGAATGTAGGATCACACGAAACTACGACTTCAAAATATTTACATCGAGATATAAATGTTACACAAATTAAATTGGATCCGTACAAAAAGGGCACCATGTTTTTCTTGACACCTTCTCTGATGAAAGTGAAGGACTTGTTAGATATGAGACAAGCCATGGAAGCAGGAAAGAGTCCCATAGGAGTAAACCCACTACTGAAGTGCATCAAGAGAGGCTCCACCAAACATGAGCTACAGGATTCTTTGTGGAATTGGTCCAGTTCGTTTGCACTAGTGTTTTCTAACACGCAAGGCATGATGTATTCTTTCCCTTCTTCTAAAACTGAGTTAGTATCAGAAGATTCGACTGACACAATCTCAGCTATCAAGTGAAGATATGCAAGCAAAGCTACCAGTTGCTCTGGTGGAATCAGATCTCCAGAAATGTCAGCTGTAGCTGTCTTCAAATCTGTCATAGAGAATAGACCTGTCTTCCTGAATCTCTCGGATGTGGCCTGACCTACGCTATCAAAGCACATGGCTTTAAGAATGACACCAGTGATACTGTCATACACTACCTGGATGTCTATGATGACCAGGTCCTCCAAACCAGGCACACTGGGGAAGTACATCAGAACACCGGCATGGTGGTGAAGAAACCACAGAGCTGCTCTGGTCTCGTAGGGTGTCATATTGAAGGCATGGGACAAGGCCAAGCAGGTCTCCAGGCTGGCTGTCCTCACTTCTCTCATGCGAAGACACAAGCTGAACAGAAGCCACACAGCTGGAATTTTCAGCTTTTTAAAGTGTTTCTCCATGGCATTCTCCAGTAGCTGATGCAAGTGATGGATTTCTTCTACTCCGCCTCCCATGTTGTCCAAAGAAACAACAAGTTTGTCTTTTGAGCAGAACTGAACTATGCCTTTTTTGTAGGAGTCAGTGTCTCGAATCACTTTTTGAAGCTGTGAGTCGACTGTAGAGATGACTTCCTCAGAAACCTTGTCTTTGTGAGTGCCCACTATATACACTACTGACTTGGAGGACTCCAGTATCTCACCAATGGCTGAGTTGTCTGTTCCAGGTAGAGGTTGAAGGTGGGTGGAGGAACTGAAACAAGATATACTGGCCAGAGTGCGCAAAAGCATCTCTTGCAGAGTAAACTCTGATTTCTCTGGTGCAGTTGTCTCTCCTGAAGCTCTCTGATAAAAGACTCGATACTCCTCATCTAGTTGGAACTTGTAGCTAAAGAACAGCAAGTAGAGGCCAGGTCCTATGGTGAGTGCTGGTAGCATGTCCATCAGCTCAGGCTGACCTCCGGTGTCCTCCATTCTCACAAAAGCTTTAAAAGAGTGCTTCACATTATCTGCAAAGTGTGGTTGTTTGGACACTGTCTCGAATATGGCAGCTATTTCAGAATAATCTGGTGATGATACTGCCTGATCAGTTGGTTGGTCATGTGCTGTTGAGAGTGGAGTGATTTCCATATGCCTAGGTTGCCTATTTCTTGTAAAAGAATTCAATCTTGCCATCATCTTCTGAAATAATGAAGGTTGGGGTGGCTCTTCCACAGAGTGAGACTGTCCTGTACTGCTAGCCTGACTGACTTCTGCCCTGGTGTCACTACCTCCATGGGAATCAGCAGTAGCCTCAGAAGTGGATTCAGCTTCAGAAGTGGATTCAGTCACCAAACTATCTTTGAGAGTGTGAAAGAGTAGAGATGCTTCCTCAATGAGATTCTTTACAATGGTCCAGTTTGTGGTTCTTTCTGCTGTGGTTGGATCAGACTTGCCTTGGACTAGCATATTGGAGCAACACTGTACTGCGCCTGTGCTGCCATGAATCTGCTCCTCTTCTTTAGCTGACAGAAGATCTATGATCTCTTTCTTTATTCTCCTGAGAGTTGTACTCTTGCCTTGTCTTGGAGGACCAAGGGACATAAACTTTAAAGACAGAAGCTCCAGCACTTCCTTGGAAACAATGAAGTGTTTATATGCATCTTCATACTTGAAAGCTATTGAACATAAAATAAATTAAGCATTACAGCTAAAGTGTTGCAAATAAAGCAATAATTACAGTTATTGCAGCCTCATTGGTTATACTGTACAAGTAACCCACACACTACACCAGTATATAGAAGGCTCCTGCAATACGGAGTGTGGGCAGCTGGTTTTATAGCCTGGAGCTAAAGCCTGTTGAAGCAGCTGCCAGTAGAAGCAGCTGCACTCTAGCACTTGCAATTTTGGCAAAGACAATCAATTACTTTACTTATTATAATAATATCATAATTAATATAATAAATATTTAGTTTTAACATAATTAACATAATAATAAACAATAATATTCTAGTTATTATTATAGTACAAGTTTTTAATACCTAACTTTAGTTTCCCATATTATAATCTATCAATGGGACATTTTAAAGAGAAGCCAATTTCACTGAAGGCAAGATGGCTTTCTAGAGATGCTGCTATTTACTTACACTAACCTGGCAGAGTTCCTTTATATACTTCATCTCTAATAGCAACCAGCAACTGTCCAGTAGACAAGACTGCAGTAGCTATACATCCACTATTATACTTCTGTTTTGGTCTATCTCCCTCACTAGTAGTCTCAATCCACTCCTCTGTCTTGTTGGAGTAACTTCTAATGGTAGAATATCCATCGATGCCGATTAGATTCGATACATAGGAGACGATAGCTACGATGGCAGTAAGTGTGGTTACTGTCCTCCATATTGTTTGTCTTCTTGTCCTGCCATTACTAGCAGATGCTATGAGGGACTCTAGACTGCATATAAATAGAATCTTCTGCTTGTAAGTTCCTCCTGTGAAGTAGAAGTTGCCTTCATGGAATGTTGATCGCATGTAACTGCATGAAGAAGGAAGTGAGTCTGCAGTCGTCCAATGGTCGTTGAGTAGAACTTCCACTACGTCCAAGTACTCACCACGTGAGATCTTCCCACCAGCCACGACCAGGACCTCTGGTGATCCTCCACTAACTGATGATGTCCAGTAGCGACGAGTAGGCATGGCACGTAGCGATGGCTTCCAGTCTAGACCAGTAGTACTAGTCAACAGAGAGTTAGTGGGTTCCCTAGTGGAGGGATTGAGTCCACCAACCAATACAAACTTAGACTGGTAGGTAGTTAGGGACGAGCCTCTATATGGTGCATCAGTAGTAGTCCATGAGTGAAGGTCAGTAGAGATGTGAAGTGTGTGATCACTCTCCATAATTATGACATTATTCTTTAGTACTGCACATTGTACAGGCCGGACATACTTACTCCATGTATGGCAGTGCTCCCAGTGAAGTGAGACTGGAGGATGGAGATCTCTCTAAATACAAATAAACAAATAAATATATAATTAAATTGATATACAAACAAACAAACAAACAGCACTAAGTGCTATTTAAACGAGACTTTAACATGCAAACACACAAACAAACTTATATAAGACATTTAAAACAAACACACAAACAAATTTATTCCTATATCAGCAGTGAATACGCTTTCTAAACATTATGCACAACTATAAATAAATAAATAAAAATACATATAAAAGCTAATAAACAACAATACTGTAATTAAAACCATGTAAACAAACACACAAACATACAATTTTACTCATTATAAATTTACAGAAATGTAAACACATTATAACAACAGCAACTCTATGACATGCTAACACACAAACATACAATTTTTAACACAATGATTAAATAATATTTTAATAAATGAAATAGTAAAAAAGCTGAGAAATGGACAAATAAACAAACACACAAACATACAACTATTACAGTGCATAAAATGCACACAAACACACAATAATGACATGATAGTCCAAACACACAAACACATAATAAGAGAATGAGCTGTTTCTTCCTGCGCTAAAATAATGTACAGTAGGCACCAGAAAAAATACGTTCTCAATTCTGTTCTGTGTAACGATTTTTTTTTTGCACAGAAATGAACTATAGTAGAAAAAACAAAAACAAAACAAAACGATATGGTAGTTGATAAAATATAGTTTTTCGGTTCGACTATGTTAATGTTTTAATATTCACTGTTTACCAAATGCATCACATCTAGGAATGTAAAAAATGATGCTATTTTAAATGTTGGGGCCATCATTGGCTTAGTTATTCTCACTACTAGAGACCCAACTGTAGCTGGTAGAAAGACTAAGAAGTAGGGACCTGTCAGAGCAGCAAGTTCAGCGAAAATCCAGTCAGTCTGCTTAATCGAAGCAAGTCAGTTTTTTTCATTGTGCAAGCTGTTTAGCATGACTCCTATAGCATTTAGAGGGTAGTACAAGGCCTTAGCTTGCTGATATAGCTGTGGAAGAGTTTCTAGCTTTTAGCAGTAAATCAACAGAAACGAAAGCGTGACTGTTAAAATCTTTCATGTAATGGTACCAACTGTTTAGTCAAAACGCAATGAAAAAAATTGTAAAAAAAAAAGCTTTTTCTTTTTGAAAGACACCTGCTATTGTTTATAAAAATGCTAACACATGAACATATACATTAAAAATGACCAAAACATAATCTTCCTATAAAAGTGCACAAACATACAAATATATCCCAAATACAAAATTCAATACACATTGTAAGAAACTGTAAATAAAACAATAACAAGCACAACAACAATAACAACAACAAAATAATCAGAAAAATAACACTACAACAAATATACATTGTACTTATGTGTTATAAACACACAACTTACTATATTTCTGGAACAAACTAGACTTCAAATAGAACAAACTAGACTTCAAATGACTAGAGTAAAATAGTTACAAACTATAGCAAAAAATAGAGGGATAGTCTTGTCTAACTATCCTCAAAAACACACTAGCAACTAAAAAAAGAGAGGGAAAGTCATGTCTGAGCATGCTCATAAAAGAACCTGGTGTTTTTTTTTCAAGAGCATGCTCAGGAACATGACTTTTACCCTCTCTTTTTTCCAGTTGCCAGTGCATTTGTTGTGAGCATGCTCGGACATTAGTTTCCCTCTCTTTTCCAGTAGTTAATTAGTATTCTTATGAGCACGCTCACAGACATAAATTTCCCTCTGTTTTTCCAGTTGCTGATGCCTTTTATCGAATGCTCAGACTTTAATTTCTCTCTTTCTTTTATTTGAGTTGTTGGAAAAATTATGTTTGAAATTATGTTAAGCACTTGGCATGTGTGTAGGTAGCAGTGTTTTCCCTTCTTTCAACCCTTTTGTAAAAGTTAGCTATACAAACAGTGGGCTAGTGAAAAAGACTGGATCTAATAAACAAACACTTGATCTAGGGTTAGCTATGTGCTCACCTCATCCTCAATAGGAACTTGCTGCTGGCTTTCCGCCATAACTGGCTTACAGACTAGATTCTACTGTTTTCCAAAATTGGGCGTTCCAACATTCTCTGTTTATCTCTGACCCACCACACCCAAAATGCTGACTATAAAGTAGATTCATAAGATATTGCGTTATTGGAAGAATCACGCGACTAGAATTAATACTAGTGATGTGCTTAAGCACAAATGGCGAGCGAGCCTAAAGACTATACTATTTTTATTGACTTCTAACACTGAAGCTACTGAAAATAAGGTCAAGTTTTTAAATTTAGCATACAGGGTAAAGGGATTTCAGTGCCATAGTAACAACTATCACTCTGCAACTGCTTGAATTGAAGGAAAAAAAACAACAACAAAACAATACACGTTATTTAAAAGTTTTCTTTGTGATATTCTTTAGCTAAGTAGTGGTTGTAACACACAATGCTTTGACACAGCTGGACATGCACCTACACGACTTTACCTTCGCGTAGTCTAGTGGACAATGTATTTTTCAGTAAATACTGTGGCCACGGCTTATTAAAACAAAGATCGCATTACTTAAACTACCCTGCCACTCTAATTCCGAATAGAAATGTAAGTCCCTTTAAGTTGTCAGTTTTAACTGTACCGCCAAAAGAATTTCAAAACGGTAAACCATTCAATTCTAGGGTGATACGGGTCCTGAACGTAACCAACGATTCTGTTTTAGTGCAATTTGGACGGTCGACATTGAACTACACAAAAATCGCGAGGGTCAAAGTACAAAATTGCCTCTACGTACGTCCATATACATATAATCAAATAAATACCTACTAGTGGTGTGCTTGGCACAATGGCGCCGAGTCGAGCTAAAGACTATAACTATTTTCTATACACTGAAGCTACTGAAAATAAGGTCCAGTTTTTTAATTTAGCATACAGGGTAAAGGGATTTCAGTGCCATAGTAACAACTCTCTGCAACTGCTTGAATTGAAGGAAAAAACAACAACAAAACAATACGCGTTATTTAAAAGTTTTCTTGTGATTATTCTTTAGCTAAGTAGTGGTTGTACACACAATGCTTTGACACAGCTGGACATGCACCTACACAGACTTACCTTGGCAGTAGTCTAGTGGACAATGTATTTTCAGGTAAATACTGTGCGCACGGCTTATAACATGACAAAGAGCGCATTGACTTACCACCGCCACTAACTCGAATAGAAATGGAAGTCCCTTAAGTTTTCAAGTATTAACTGCACCCGCAAAAGAATTCAAAACGGTAAACAATTCAATTTCTAGGGTGATACGGGTACTGATCGATAAACCAGAGGATTCTGTTTAGTGCAATTTGGGACGGGGTCGACAACCTAACTAACACAAAAACGCGAGGGTCAAAGTACAAAATGACATACGTACGTCCAAACATATATACAAATAAACTAGTGGTGCGCTCGAATAGCGCAAATGCATGGCGAGCGAGCAGACTCTTTTTACAGAAAAATAGGACAGAAATTACATCTAACTGTAGTGCACAGTGTAACCCTTTCCATTCTCAGTTAGCATCAGAGAATCTAAAGTCTCTGATCCCAGACTAAACTAACAATTACCTGAATAAACTTCGAAAGCAGTGGCAAAGAAGCGCAGCTTGACAAAGACTTCACAATTGTTTCAAGAAGAGAGTAGCTGTAAACTTTTTGGTTGAAACAATGTTGCGTCTGCAGCAGGATACTCCGCGCTCGTTAATTGAAAAAAACTGGAACTGTGAACGCTTTACCTAACTTACGTAATTAGAAGCGCGCGCATTTAAAGAGCATACGTACCATCCATACATACATACATATATATATATATATAACATATACCCGATTTTGCATTGTCCAGCCCTAATACTGTCTCGCTCGCTACGCTCGCTCGCCAATAAACATCCCCGATTTTTTCATTTTTACCCCTGTAAGTGTCTCGCTCGCTACGCTCGCTCGCCAATAAACTGACATCCCCGATTTTCGATTGTGTTACCCCTGTAAGTGTCTCGCTCGCTACGCTCGCTCGCCAATAACCGACCTTCTTGTGCAGAAAAGGCTGACCTTCACCTTTGACCTCAATCGCTACAGGTATCAGCCACGCGAGACTAACCAGCTCTCACTGCTGAAGTGATGGCGTGGTAAGTGTTCTCCAGTGTGTGTTGGTAGTAGAGAAGTATTAGTTCCAATGGGTCTATATGGCTAGATGATAATGCATGCATCACCAATACTGGAGTGCTATTTCTGACACTAGGCCAGCTTGTTGCAATAACCTGACTAAAGTTTGTATGTTTGTGTGTTAAATATTATACATGTACAGTGGAATATCAATTATCTGGACATTATTCCAATCATCCATTAACCGGAACAGAATAAAGACTGCACGCACATTCAAAATTGCAAGCGGCTGAAAAAGGGAGGATCTAAAGCTACTGTACTAAGCTAGGTAAGAACTTACTCAGGACAAAGATTTAAGACCTTTCATTGTGCTACTTTTTTTTAATTTTGGGTTAATTGTTGAGAAAACGCGAAGCTTTCAACTTCGCATAGGTACCAGCTTTTATGGGCAACGCCCCCTAGCGTCACATCATAATCACGTGAGAAAATAATGTCTTGCAGCCAGCGGTGTAGTTTGCTTTATGCTCAGGGAAGTTAACGGAGTTGAAAGAAGTGAAGATGTATATCGGTGAGTATTTCTGGCTAGTTTAGCTTCTCTTATGAAGACAGTGTTTCCATGTACCATTTGGTCCAGCTATTTTGATGCCTCATTAAAATAGCTAACAGATTGCTTGTTCTTTTGGAAGGAGATTATATTGTAATAGCTAGGTGGTGTTTAATAGCACTGAGGGTTCGCACCTTTGGTGCTTCATTGATTCAGTTTTAGTTTGCTTTGTATATTGTGACATGTGTGTGCGTGTGAGTAGAAAAAAGAGTGTGTTTGTGTGTGCGTGTGAGTAGAAAAAAGAGTGTTTGTGTGTGCGTGTGAGTAGAAAAAGAGTGTGTTTGTGTGTGCGTGTGAGTAGAAAAAAGAGTGTGTTTGTGTGTATGTGTGAGTAGAAAAAAGAGTGTGTTTGTGTGTGCATGTGAGTAGAAAAAAGAGTGTGATAGATGTGTGTGGCACGTATTCCAGATGAGTGTGACTAGTTATTATGAACTAGCAAGTACCCCGCCATGTAGTAGCTTTTGACGTATTGCAAAATGCAGTAGCAATAGTTATTTATATTCATGTTATCATTCTCTGCAGGTATTAATTTCATTTTTATTCATTGTTTATACATGTTGTTGTTGCCACCTTCTCTTCCCCCAGGCTAGTCGGTGGTGTCAGAACACGATGGTTTTACTGGACAAGAAATACCAGCAGTGTGCTGACATCCGTACGTCCGGGGAGGTGTTGGCTCTGGTGAGTGAGCTCACGGACTACATGGCCACACACGAGGACCAGCAGGAAGCCAGGATGGAGCAGGTGAGAGGGGAGGAGCTGAGCTCTCTGTGGGGTGGTGTTTGAAGGTTCTATTTACCTAACTTGAAGTTTGTACTGAAAGGATTAATATCAGAGACTTTCTTTGCATGCACACAGTTTAGTATGTTTGAATTAATGGACGCCAAGATGGTGAAATTATTGTAAAGTAATTTTTTGTATCAATAACTAAATACTTAGGATTAAAATATAGTTTTTTTAGAATGCTGTAATGTTCTTATCTCTCTAGAGGGGTTTGTGTGTGTGTGAGTATGAAAGGAAGTGTAGGGAAGTGTAAAGTTTGTATGTGTGTGATGAGTGTAGGTATGAGGTATACACTGTAGTTGAGAGTGTAGAATAGAGAGAGTGTGGGTGGATGGGTGTAAAAGATGCTTTTTCAGAGTGTGCATATGTGTGTATGTATGGACACACTGTATAAATGTGTTGTGTTACACCGAGTGTTGTTTAGTAACGCCGTCAGTTGCCCTCTATTGGATAAGAGAAAAGTTTCATGAGATGTACCATCAAATTATAGACATTTTTAAATTCTAAATTTCACTGTGGTTAAATTATTTATTTTATTTGTGTGCATGTGAGATGGTTGGCCTGTGTGTGTGTGTGTGTGTTTGCATGTGTGTGTGTGTTTGCATGTGTGTGTGTGTTTGCATGTGTGTGTGTGTGTATGTATATGTGTGTGTATGTGTGTTTGCATGTGTGTATGTGTGTGTGTGTATGCGTGTCTTTTTGTATGTGTGTGTGTGCAGAGATTACCCATCCTACCATAATGCCACCTAATATGGCTACCAGCAAAGGGGTGGGACCAACAGAGAGGAGGGTGGAGCCACTAGGTGCAGACTGCAATAATGAGTAGGAGGAGCTACTCTGTAAACTCTTGCAACAAAACAAGTAAGACCAACAGAAAGAATAGAATAGAGACAGTGCAGTACTATGGTGTGTGTATGTATGTGTGTTTGTATGTGTGTTTGTATGTGTGGGAGGATGGTTGTACTGTATGTATGTGTGTACATGTTTCTTTCAATATATGTTTGTGTGTGCACGATACATTCACAGCAGTGTCCACGATAGAAATAAGAATAAATATAAAGATATATTTGTTGTTGTTGATTTGATTATATGTCGGTAAGGTGTTGTTCATTGTAAAAGTATTTGTTTTAATTTTTAATATGAACTGGTTGTATTTAATAGAGATGAGTTCTTCCAGCAACTTATGACTTATACAGCATCCTTCACATGTGGCCAATATTCCAGCAACACTGAAGAGTCTCTCCACAGGAGCTGAAGATACTGGAATGCGAAGGTAATTAGTGAATGAAATGACAGGGGCACAGAGTGTAGTTGTATGTATGTGTGTGAATATGTGACCACTCAATATGAAGACAGTGTGTGTGTTTGCATGAGTAGTGAGTGTTGTCCAGTCACAGCGTCAGTTGTCCCATGGGACTATAGAAATGTCTCCTGGGATGTCTTATTAAAATATTGAAATGTATAAAGTTGTAATTTAACTGCAGGTAACTCCTCCTTGTGGTTGAATAGTCATGCTAGTATATTGTGTCTGTAGTCACATGACTGGTACACCCAATATGGAGGTCTTTATCTCCATGCCCTATATACTAGACTTCCCACAAATGCCTAGAGACTGAGTGTTCTATGAATATCATTATAGGGTCTGCTACACATGTAGTGGTTTTAACTGGTGGTTTATCGAGGACATAAAAGGGTGTTGTCAGATCCCCAGTACTTCAGTTGCCACATGAATATCATTATAGTAATCATATTGCTATGAATATCATTATAGGTTCTGCTACACATGTAGTGTTATTGACCTGTGGTTTTATTGCTCACCCTGTATTAGGATATTTTGGTGTAGTGTGTATGTTTGTGTGTGTGTGTGTAGGTGGGTGAGTGTGAGTTTGCACAAATACATTTCAGTACTTGTGGGTAAATGGTGAGCGAGCGAAGCGAGCGAGACACTATCAGGGGTAACTCAATCGAGATTTCGCTATATTTATTTATTTATTTATCTGTTTATGGGGTACGTGAGACCTCTGTTTTCGCCCGCGCTTTTAATTACGTAAGTTAGGTAAAGCGTTCACAGTTCCAGTATTTTTCAATTAACGAGCTCTGAGAATCCTTAGTGGCGGTGGTAAGTCAATGCGCTCTTTGTCATGGCTATAAGCCTTGCGCAACAGTATTTACTTGAAAATACATTGAAAATACATTGTCCACTAGACTACTGCGAAGGTAAGTCTGTGTAGGTGCATCTCCAGTGGTGTCAAAGCATTGTGTGTTACAACCATTACTTCGCTAAAGAATATCACAAAGAAAAACTTTTAAATAACGTGTATTGTTTTGTTGTTGTTTTTTCCCTTCAATTCAAGCAGTTGCAGAGAGTTGTTACTATGGCACTGAAATCCCTTTACCGTGTATGCGAAATTAAAAAACTGGACCTTATTTTCAGTAGCTTCAGTGTTAGAAGTACAATAATTAATATAAAAAAGAGTATAGTCTTTAGGCTCGCTCGCCCATTTGTGCCAAGCACACCACTAGAGATATAAATAATATTTTGGGTAGGGTTTGTGTTTGTGTATGGTGCGTATGAATTAAAGTGAAGGGAAGTTAAAAGCGAAGTGTGGGTAAGGGTGTGATGATATTTCAGTGTGTAGGAGGAGAGGGTGTATGTGTGTGATGATGTTTCAGTGTGTAGGAGTAGAGTGTGTATGTGTGTGATGATATTTCAGAGTGTAGGAGTAGAGTGTGTATGTGTGTGATGATATTTCAGTGAGTAGGAGGAGAGTGTGTATGTGTGTGATGATATTTCAGTGTGTAGGAGGAGAGTGTGTATGTGTGTGATGATGTTTCAGTGTGTAGGAGGAGATGATGTTTCAGTGTGTAGGAGTAGAGTGTGTATGTGTGTGATGATAGTCCTTTGTGTCGAGGAGCGTGTGTCTGTGTGTGATGATATTTCATTGTGTAGGAGGAGAGTGTGTATTTGTGTGAGGCTTTTCAGTGTTAGTCTGAGATGTGTATGTGTGTTATGTATTTTCAGTGGTTGAGGAAGAGTGTGTATGTGTGTGATTAGTATTCGTGTGTAGGGGAGAGTGTGTATGTGTGTGAATGATATTTTATATGTAGGCAGAGAGTGTGTTTGTGTGTGATGATATTTCAGTGTGTAGGAGGAGAGTGTGTATGTGTGTGATGATATTTCAGTGTGTAGGATGAGAGTGTGTATGTGTTTGATGATATTTCAGTGTGTAGGAGGAGAGTGTGTATGTGTGTGATGATATTTCAGTGTGTAGGAGGAGAGTGTGTATGTGTGTGATGATATTTCAGTGTGTAGGAGGAGAGTGTGTATGTGTGTGATGATATTTCAGTGTGTGGGAGGAGAGTGTGTATGTGTGTGATGATATTTCAGTGTGTAGGCGGAGA
>WLWD01005948.1_pt1 | contig 67875 bp, 36 predicted proteins | sample 6712731 | NCBI WGS metagenome assembly WLWD01 (sample SAMN12718690, study PRJNA576275) | sponge metagenome | isolation source: marine sponge | host: Mycale hentscheli | place: New Zealand: South Island, Marlborough, Capsize Point | collected 2014-11-01 | reverse complement strand
TGAAATCTTTTGTTTATTGGCGGCTCTGAGAAGAGCCGGGCGTGAAAAAAAAAGAAGATAAATGCTGAAGCAGATATCGGCACTGCTGGAGCCAGCCGGGATGCAGCGGGGGAGGCTACTTTAGCGGGACTTGTGAAGGGCCTTTGTCAGCTTCTCTCTAAGCGGCTTGCTCCTCACTCCTCGCTCCTTCAAAGCCGCTTGAAACGCTTCTGTTCCTCCACACTGCTGGCGAAGGAGTGACAGAGAGTCGAATGTGAAGCCCGTGCTCCTACAATTTATACAAATACCTATAATTATTAGGCTTTATGTTTAATTTTAGAGGTGCCTTGCCTGCAACTTCATCTCCGGTGACTTTTTTGTGGAGTTTCTCCTAACCTAAAGGTGAGCCTTGTATAATGACTTCCCCATCCTGCTTCATCTGCCATAAAGCAAATTAATATATAAGTGCATGTAGTAACTATCTAATTTTAGCTACAGTAGTAGTAAAGTACCTTCCTCAGCAAATATTTTTTTAATTGGTAGTTATGGCTAGAATAGCATTACACTTTTTTGTTATCATTTAATCATATGACTTACGTATTGAACTGCTCAGGTCCTCAATAGGAGGGATTGCTGAAGTTGACACCAAGCTGGACCCCTCAACTACAGAGGTAACACTTCCATCATCACTTCCAGCAAGCTGGGGTAAATCTGTAGCTGTGAGTGTGCTCACTGACATGGTGGTGTTCATAGCATCACCTTCAGCATTCGCCCCTGGTGCTACAAGGTCAAGCTAAGGAGACTCGGCCACTGCAATTTTATTATTTGGTGTATTATAACAAAGTATATTTTGTTGTGCAGCAACCATAAAAATATTTTTTTTCCCCTATATTTTGTTATATGTTTTGTTGAGATAAAACGTAACAATAGTTGTTGATTATACCTGTGCTTAAAGTATAAAGCAGTTTCCTCCTTTTGGTGGCTTCAGCCAGTTGCAGCTTCTTTTTGGTAGATATTCTCTTGGGCATGGTGAGCAACAGCAACCACACACAGTCTCAGGAGACAGCAACCACACAGTGAGTAACAGTAAACCAGCAGAGTTATTACAGCAAACCACATGTGGAGTAGCGTGGTTTCCAAGCTGCGGGAATAGTTAGAGAATATCCTGACCAGGGAACTCTCCCCACGCGTTATCAATCCGCGAGGTACTATTCCACGAAACAGGATGCCACATTTTTGTGGTTAAATTCACGGAAAAAAGTGCACACGCGTCGCGTTGCTATGTGCGAGCATTTAATTGAATATTTCTGTGTGACCACACGTTTTCCTAGCCTGATCACTAAAGTTAAGTTCCACCAACCCTGTGCGTGATAGGTAGGTTCTAGTGTGTGCATGGGAAGTCATTGAGTGTTGGATAGGTAGCTAGGTCTTAAAGTGTGTAGATAGATTGAAACTTTCTCATCTAAAGGGGTCTGGAAAAAAGCAAAGGAAAAGTGCGAAAAAAATATTATTTGTCGCTTGAAATCTGAACCCAGGGACACTGGTTTTCTTGGAAGTCGTGGATTGTCGTAGCTCAGTAATTAGAGCATTAGTGGCTAAAGCCAGTGGTCCTGGGTTCTATTCCCGGAGACAACTAAGATTTTTTCACATTATTCCTTTGTTTTTTCCAGACCCCTTTAGGTGAGAAAGTTTCAATCTAGTATTTATGAATGGTAAAAACTTGATAATAGTGTGTAGATAGTAAGTATTGTGTGTGTGAGCACTCAACTTTTTATTTGACAATTTTGTAAAAATATAAACTAGTGAAGATTATGGCATTACCAATTAAAAGCATTGACAGAATAATAACATGTCTATTATAACATATATATAATTATAATACTACAACAATCATGAAATCTAATCGTTAAGCTAGAAATGCTAATACAACTACAACTACACTGTTAAAGTATTGCAAAAAAATGTTAGTTCAAAACTTTCTTGTAAAATCCATTTTAGTACTTCATTTTTGGTTGGATGATATCCCTTGGGGAGTCTTTGGCGTTGACTGAAAGAGCGTAGCTTCTTTTGTTAGTACCATTGGATTTGGAAGAATCTTTAAATTTTGTTTAGTTACATAGAATAGAAATTTAGAGACACAGAAAACTAAACTCATTAAATGATAATAATAATAATTAGACAAAATGTTGGAGGAATTGAATTTGCTGTGTTGGAGTAAGCTATTGATTTTGTAGACAAGAGAAATTCACTATTACTATGATAATCCTATTATGGTGCTAAAATACTTACTGTTTGCTTTGTCTTAGAATTTAATTTCAACTTTGACTCTAACCAAGTCTTTATTTCATCTCGAACTGGTTTCACAAACGCCACTAACACTAGGAACATAAGGAAACCTTGAAAGGCTACAGCAATCGTGTAGATGTAAGCCAATGGAGCCAACTCTTCTCTAGCAACAATCGCCACACCAACCATCCATGTTAATCCCATGATCACCGCCAGAGAAATGACAGATTTCAACCAACCGAAGAATAGATTTTCTTCCATCTTAGTCAATTTTTTATTCTTTTGTTTCCACAAAATGACAGATGCCATAAGAAGGAAGATCATATTAATAGCAAGAATAATAATTACTGGACCTATGAAGAACCACTGAAAGTGAGACCTCAAGAAACATCTGTGAAATTAAATAATAAATATAATAAATAATAGTGCATAATAGGTTAGAACTTAAAAATATATTAATGACCTTGTCACTTTCAGTTCCATTAGTCATAATTATAACATTTTTTTATCTCATAGCCTACATTATAATATTAATAGTACGGCATGTAAATTGCCAATTAAAAATGTATTAATAGAATGTAAGCAATCCATTGAAATTACAATTTTCTCTGTACCATTAACTATAATTAGAACTCACGCCTGTTCATTTCCATAGTAGTCTTCTCCCGGCAGACTGAATCCTAGTGGTAGGGTAATCAATCCCATGTACAGTAAAGGAATACCATATGAAATAACAGTAAATGAAATCGCATAATGCTTTGCTTTAGTTACAAACACTTTAACCAGAACCAAATAAAGAAATGCTCCTTCCATCATCATCCACATAAAGGAAACCAAGAAGAAGTAGTGAAGAAGGATTGCTATGACTTTGCAGTGAAGTGGTATGTAATGATTGTGAGATTCAGTCTGATCGATACCGACAATAAATATTATCTGACTAATCGCAAGATTAATACAAAGATGAATGTGGATGTAACTCCTCAAATTTCTAAGTGACCTAAATTACATACATGAACACATAATAATTAAAACTACTTAAACAGTATCAAGATGCATCCTATTTTTATAATGATAAAACTAACTTTAATGCTGAATAAATGATCACAGTCGCTGACATGGAAATCAAAGATATGGTAACTCCAATCACGCCAATGTAGGACAGAGACCACTCTATCTTTTTGTTAAATTTAGGAGGTTTAGGACTGAGCAGTATTGCAAAATGAGTTAGATGGTTGCATTCACAAACAGTTTTCATAGAATTTGAAAGTCTAGAATTTTTATTACACCCACGCGTTGACCAATAGCCATAGTAGAGCACCAATCTAATTATTACAATAATAAAAACAAGTCATAAATTCAATGCATTATCAAATTTGTGCTATATTTAAGAAATTCATCATCACTATTTTATTTCACATATGGACCATCAATTGAGACCAATTTGTTTCAACATTTTGCAGCACTTTTTCTGATCAACTACATATCAGTATAATACTAATCTATTCACATAATAATTGCAAAAAAGTATATTTCAATGATGTTCTATCTGATTGTTGAAGTAAAACTTTTGCCATATTATTTTCATTAATAGTCTTTCTAAGTCAAAGTTTATTTTATTGTTATTGCTACAGTGCCTATAAGTATACTGAACTGTTTCAGTGAAATAGAATATCTGAAACTTGTATTATTTTACTACATATATTACACCATTACATCACTAACTGAAATTCTTAAGTGATAATTTTTAGTTACTAAATTTAACAATTTTATGTGCATGAATTGCAATCGTTGTCTAGATTGCCATTGAGTTGCAATGATACCTACCCAACTGTGTTGTTAATATTTAGAAATACGCACTCCGTAGTTTGTCTGGAAATATTCAATTTATTCTGTAGGAAAAAAACATCAAATTAATTAGAATAATAACATGTAAATTACTGTAGGTTCAAATAATATTAATATAGCGTAATGCTTGCTAAAAAATGTCATATTTATATTTTCAAATACATTGTTATGTTAATGAAATGCACCAGGTAATATATTATTATATAATTTTGTATAGAAATTATAACTCACCGTCAGTTCATTTGAATGTTCAAATGTTATTATAACTGGTGATGATAGAACCAAATTGTCAGTTTTACATATTGAAGATCCACATTTTATAGATGTGCCTATTACGTCTGAAACCAATGCATAGTTGTTCCTGTATAGACAATAATAGCAAATAAAAATTTACTATGAATCTACTATGAATACCATCACACACATGTATACACTATAACCAACCAAAGAAACACAATTTTTATTAGGCATAATCCTAATAATAATAGTAATCATTAAAATGAATAGTAAGAATAGAACAATAATTAGCTGTAACAATAATAATGTAAAAATATGAGTGTCGTGTAATTACAACATCCCTGATGCAGAATAAGCACTAATTTCTAATGAAATTCAAATATTATCATAAAATCAACCTCCACAATAAATCTTTGATAAGTTTTTTTTTAAATTCTTTATTCTAACAGTAGTGAAAATGAACTTTTATTTTTTAGCCTGGCCAAAAAAGGTTAACTTTTTGATAAGAATAAGTATTTTTTTAAATATGGCGAAACATGTAATATTATACATTCAAAAATTTTAACTGCCCCAATATTGAACACTTCAATAATTCTTTATCAATAAGTGTACATAAAACTCAATTAAAAGAGACAGCAAAAGCATATCTTCAATAACTATTGATATACAGTATTAAAAATACGTGAAATTTTACAATTTGCTGAGAAAATAATGTTCTTGTACATCTGTAATCAATTTAATAATAGACATTTTATTTATTTAAAAATATGCGCAATACGAAACAATAAAGGTCATACAAAGTCATTCAGTGTTAACAAAGAATTTTAATTTCATTATCTTTCTTTGAACTGCCACATTTAAGCCTACAGATTTTTTTCTTACTTTGTAGTATCATCTGATGCATTAGAAAAGAAGGCACTGACATTTCTCAGTACTGAAGATATCACAATCAAGCTTCCATTGCTTTCATATTCTTTAAACTCATCCAATGGAATGTAAATTGTGGCAAAGGGGGTTGGCCAATCCAGAAGACTTGTGTTAAATGATGTGAAATATCCTTGAATTGAGTCAATGTTTGGCTTTTGCACTACTAATGCTACACAAATAAAGTTATATATAACAAGTGAACCTAGAAGTTTTATACCATAAATTATATTTTAAGTTACTCATGTCCTCCTTATCCTTTCCTGAAATACCAATTACTTTAATTTTTAAATTGTTACATGAGCAGCGGCCACTTGATTATATAAATATTATTTATATAAAACTGACATATAATTCACATTATAGTGAAGCAAAATATAACTTAAACAAACACTTTGTACCCTAACTCCACCATAGAGGTATATACATTCGTTTTGAATGTCGTATCTCAAGTGTTGTAAAGGACATAGATTAACTTTGATTTCTTTTGGTGTTATTGGTGAGCGAGTGAGCAAAGTGAGCGAGACAATATCAAGAGTAGCACAATTGAAAATCGGCCATATTTATTATTGAGTACATGAAACCACTTCTCTATTTCTTTTACTTCTTCAAAAAATGAATTGCACTGTAGCTAGTAATTCGTCTTGCGTGTTAGTTCCATTAATCGGTTAATTCAACACTTAATTAGTGGAAATAATGTGCATTATTCTCGTGAAACCAAGCATCCAACCACTATAAGGTGTGTTGCACACAAGCAGTGCATCATTAACAGGCCTTCTATATATAAGTTATTTATATAAGTGCATTATAGCACACTAAATAACATTATGGCATACTAAATAAGTACATTATAGCACACTATATAAAGAATAGAAATAACGTGGTTAAATCTAGACAATTTTTATTAGATTGAAACTTTCTCACATAAAGTGGTCTAGAGAGAAGCAAAGGAAAAATGTGTTTCCATTCTACATCGAAAAGGTGTTCTGATGGCACATAATTAGTGGTCTGTTGAGTATGAGACTGCAGCAAGTGGTACTACTCAACAGTATAAAGGTAATATGTGAGGGTCTTGAAAGTCACTGGTTTTCGTAGCTCAGTTGTTAGAGCATTGGTGGCTAAATCCAGGGATCCTCGGATTGATTCCCGGTGGCAACTAAGATTTTTTTCACATTTTTCCTTTTGCTTGTCTCTAGACCATTACAAGTGAGAAAGTTTTAATCTAGTCTTTGTGAAGGGTCAATACTTGATAATTTTTTTTATTGATATCATAATATTCCAATCATATGTATGCTAGCTTATCAGTGTCTTCGATTATTTTGAGATTGTATGGATAATCAAATATCACCCAAAAGAACTTCTTATTCAAAATATTCCCATCAAATATGGTTGTAGGGAGCGGTGGTCCACTAGTTTCATATAAGCACCCCCCATTTTCTTAGAATGATCACCTTCTTTCATATTTATCCCTGGGCTCAATTTCATGAATATGTTTAGATAATTCCTATATAAAAATTGTAATACACCTATCTTTCTAATCATTATTCTTCAAACAGGTTGTTATTTCTATAATAGACTAGTAATCAGTAATGTTGAGACGATATGTGTTTATAAAATATAGAGCATGATTAACCATGAAGTACACAAAATTAAAAACTGAAAATTGTGCATAAACTATCAAATATTGTGCATGAGTCATTATAAAATATAGATTTAAAAAATATGGACAATTAGTTTCATGAAGTGAAGTCTACAAGGGTGTGATACTTTTTGAAACAGTTTCTTTCAGATGATACACATAAATGCACTTTGCAGTACTCACATTGAACACGAGACTCATGGCAATTCCCAACAGTAAGCTTATTTTTTCTTATAACTGACAGCACAATTCCCCTTTCTATCTGCATGCTTAGGCCAGTGACCTAAATTTACATTCCAGTCTACTTAGCTGAAGATGCTCAAAAGATCGTGGATGACCAGCACTGTGACATCTTGTAGAGAAGCAACCAATGAGCTATTTTGCTGTCTCAAGTAGCACTGCTACTACTGCTACCTAAATTGATTGTTCTTCCACGCCCCTTTTTACTACTAAGCCTTGTACTAACAAGCCTCCTTCCCCTTATTCCACTTCCTTCCCTGCTACTGTTACTCGCCTACTTCTCCCTCTCCCTCCTCGTACATGCCACCTACTTCCACTAACACACTGCTGAGAAATGTCTGATTCTGCTCCAGACCCTTGAGAAGTGACATCCATAGTAGATGAAGGACTGAAGTCTTCCATGGATGATGGAAGATGGAAGCTACCTTGACTTGCTTGATCATCCATGTCGATTGACTCAGTTTGTAAAGTTACAATAGATTCCTGTTCAATTTATTCATTGGCATTCTCTCTCTCTCCCTATATATATTTTTTTATTGATTATTATATTGACTTGCAACCAGCTATTTGCATGTTTCTTACTATAACACCTAAAAAGTATTGTTTGACAATATTTTATATAGCTACTGCATTTATTTTACTACTCTACATTTGCCTGAAACATCCAAGTTGACTCCAGTAGTGCTACTAGGCTGAACTTCCACTCCACTACTTAGAGTTGCTAGCTCAACTGTGCCCAGCACAAGCAAATATTCCTTCACCCTCCTCGTCGCTAGTTTCATTCTCAGAAAAACCAAAGTCGTCGTCGAATAAGCGCTGAATAACTTCGTCGGCATCCATTCTCTCTCAGCCAGTCAACGCGTGGGTCTATTTAAAAATTCAAATTTACTTTACCCTTTTTCCCCTAGTTACCGACAACACAAAATTAGCCTATTTAGTGCGTTGTTAAAGCTTTTCATTCTGCGTACTTTGAGACCAAACTTAGGATCGGATCGCGAGCGGTTGAAATTTTATAGGTAAAAGTGCCATATGGCACTATTGAGGTGAAAGGGTTAATTGGTTTTCAAGAAAGTAAATTGGTTTGTAATACATGGTGCCCCCCTCCACCAACTTTGAAGCAGCTTACATCACTCTTGCAGTAAAATAATGTAATTATAGGTAATGGTATTTTGTTATCACAACAAGTAAAGATATATGTGTATGTTCGTGTCCATGTGCGTATTTGTGAGGGCACTGGCCTAAAATGACTCCTCCTAATGCTCAAGTTCTTAAAGGTAGGCTGCCACCCGAGGCTGTCTCTCGGTATTATCTATCACTTTAGTCCTTATGATCTGCTCAGGCACTTAGCTGTACTTCTCAATAGACAAGTTCAACTTTAATTAAAATTAAAAAGCACACAAACACATGCCACGCAGAAATGACTTCAGATTACGCAATAACTGACTGGCCATGAGATATCACCTCCTTATATATGGCTAGGGCCAGGCCTAACATGATCTTCCACCAAACAATAACAGAATGCTCTGTCTCAAACATGCCACATACATTTAAACACATACACACAATTTCAAATTATCTACACTGAATATGACATAAAACAGAATAATTAGGAGTATCATTAAACACACACACACATAAAAACAATGTTCAATCATGTAGCAGGGGTACCACAGTATTATTACAAGACAGAAAATTATACCATTGTACTGAAATCAATATTATAAGAAATAAGCACATAACACTGTCTCAGATGCACACAACTACTTTTATTTAAATCAATCATATGTTTATATTATTTATAAACTATTAAAATGTGGCCATATAAAGGAAAAATGCTCCCTCGACTTAAATAAATTTAGTAGTGGTTATCTCGACACAATGCTTAGTAATTCCTAATCAAATATCAACCAATGTAAGCTGAGTTATAACTACTGCATGATTAATTTTATTGTAATATGGATTCTTATTACTAACATAATTATTGCTATAACCTTACCAGCATTATTGGATACTACAGTAACGGGTGATGAAAATGCTGCAGCAATTTGGTCCAGTGATATCACAATAGTAGCTCCAACTAATACTTCTGTTTTCTAAAGCAAACCGTAGATAACAAAGACAATGAGCAATGCTTTATCTTTTTCCTTACGTTCCTGGTATCTTATTGTAATTGGTGAGTAATGCTGGTAATTGCACAAGATTAGCAATTCTGGTTATTTTGCTAAAGTAGGTCTTATATTTATTAATTTAATATCACATACAATAATTTTAAATTGGGTGACTATTTATTGAAGTGATAATATACATGTTGATTCAAAATGCAAGTACATGTATACACTAGTAATTATGTGACCATTCCAAATTTTCTACTGGTACAAAAATTCCGTGTTCACAATGCACAAATTTGTTGGGTTGTCCAATTCATCATCATTGCTATTACAAGATTTGTGCCAGATAGCCAGCTTATTACTTTCTGCTGCACTAAGACAATTGTATTCTTGTTGTATATAACTTTTTTATGGAATTGTCTGTTTATATTTCATACAATCAATATTTCTTCTCTTATATCAGCATTTCATAATGGTACATAGTGACAGTAACGACAATTAGACAGTCCAATACTGCTGTCTTCAACATGTTACAAAAATGAGTGAATTAGGATGAAAAGTGCAGATATGGAAAGACAGTTAGCAATTGGGCAAAGTGCATGGAAGTTGGCTAGTGAAGATACTGACATGTTAAATTTGATGCATGAAAATGATATAATGACAACTTCCGATGTTCAAGTAATTAAATAAAAATTTAAAAAATAAATCAATACTAAATTATGCAAAAATAAAAAAATAAAAAAATAAATAACAAATAAACTAATACACAAATTAATAAATTAACAAATAAACAAATAAAACAAGAAAACCAACAATACCAAATAAACAAACTGAAATAAATAATAATACTTAAATAAATATTATATATATAATAGTAATTGTATAAATAAATAAATAATAATAAATATAAATAAATAAATGAATGAATAATAAATAAATAAATAAATAAACAAATAAATAAATAAATAAACAAACAAACAAACAAAAAGCAAATATATCAATAATTAAAATAAATAATATAAATCAATTATAATAAATTCATGAAATAGTATCCTTACCCAGGACTGCTTTATATATCTGCTGCTTATCCTTTTATTGTTATTGGCGAGCGAGCGTAGCGAGTGAGACACTTACAGGGGTAACACAATCGAAAATCGGGGATGTTTGTTTATTTATTTAGATATATGTTTGGTTGGACGTATGTATGTCATTTTGTACTTTGACCCTCCGTATTTTTGTGTTCGCTCGGCGTTCGACCCCGTCCCAAACTTAACTAAACAGAAACAGAATAATTGTTTAGCGACCATTACTCGTATCACCTTAGAATTGAATTGTTTACCGCTTTGAATTGTTTTGGGGTGCAGTTAAAACGCAAAAACTTATGGGAGCTCCATTTCTATTCAAGTTAGTGGTGGTGGTAAATTAATACGCTATTTGTCACAGTTATATATAAGCCCTACTCAACAGCATTTACTTGACAATTCATTGTCCATTAGACGAACCACGAAGGTAAGTCTTGCGTAGGTATGTTCAGTTGTGTGAAAGTATTGTGCGTTACAACTACTATTAAGAATATCACAAAGAAAATTTTAAATAAACGTGACTTCATTTTGTTGCTTCTTTTTCAATTCGAACAGTTGCGGGGAGCAGTTACTATGGAATTGAAACCCCTTTACCGCACTAACTTAATTTAAAAACTCAACTTTATTTTAGTAGCTTGAGTGTTTGTTGTTAAAATCAATCATTTAACAATCGTGTAGTTTAAGGCTCGCTCGCCATTTGTGCTCAAGCACACCACTAGTATATTATAATTGTTTGCATTAGTCACTCATAATACAATAAATATTTCTCATTCATTCATAATTAAAGTCTAACGACATAATTGACTTTTTCTATTATGGATATACGGTAAAGGGGTTTCAATGTCATAGTTACCACTTCCTGCAACTGTTTCAATTGAAAAGAAAAAAAAAGCAACAAAAAAATACACACAATACTTTCACCCAACCGGTCAAACCTACACATACCTTACCATCATAGTTAGTCAAGTGGACAAAGAATTTTCAAGTTAACAACTGTTGTGTTGGGCTTGTAACTATGACAAATAGCTCATTAACTTACCACCACTAACTCAAATAGAAATGGAACTCGGGTAAGTTTTTGAGTTTTAACTGCGCTCTCAAAAGGATTCAAAGAGGTACACAATTCAATTTCTAAGATGATATGGGTAATGATCAATAAGCCAGAGGGTTCTGCTCAGTGAAGTTTGGCACGGGATCGAACACTGAGCTAACACAAAAAACATAAGGGTCAAAGTAGAAAATGACATACATACGTCCACACAAACAAATAAATATCCCCCTTTTTCAAATTGTGTTGCACCTAATAGTGTCTTGCTCTCTCCACTCGCTCGCCAACAAAAAATAATTTCATTTTTTTTAATATACACTGCTACACTACTTACATATAGTTTTGCACTCAAATCCACTATGTTTAGCACAATCTAAGAAAAGCAAAAACAACAAACATGTAATATACTAAATGCAATGTCAAAGTGAGACTGCAGCTGCAAACCTGTGTTTGATTGTAGAGAAAACTAGTAGAGGATGTATTTTCTGTTTGGGTTTCTACTACAGTAGATACAGAGATGGCAGAAACGATTTGTGACAGAAGATAAATGACGGCTGTTAAGGATGTGTTTGAAGAAATAGCCATGGATAACAAGTTTAAACTATGAAAAGGATCTGAACTCTGCATTAAAATATAGGAGTTAAGTCCTAAAATTACCGTTACAACTTTTAAGAATAAAAGGACTAATGTATTTAACAAGAATACAGTGTTAATGGCATAAATGTACAAGTTAAGCAGTTAACAATTTTTTTACCTGCTAACAACAAAATTAAGTTGAAGATATTTATAACTTACTGTTAAATTTAAAATACTCATTAATTCTTGATTATCTGATATCTAAAATAAATAAATAATAGTAGTAGTGTTGCTTTCCTTAACTTACACTTTCAACTCACTATTCTATGGTCTTCATTTTCTACAGTAGTTCTCAAAGTTGGAGTTTCAGTTGGAGCTACAGAAGTTTGTTCGCTTACTCTACTGTCTGGCATTAATGAATGGTCATCCTCACAATAATTCATTGCATTATCACGAAGGTCAGATACATTCAGGGAAATACTGTTAGTTATGGCTGCACGAGTTACTCTAACTGTATAATCTGATGAAGTACTTTTTTCCACTGAACCAAAAACTAATGCATTACTGTTGTAATCACAAGTTTCCGAAATATTTGCAATTTTTGCATTTCTGATATTGTTTGATGTCCAGACTTGATTACTAAAATACATACGATAAAGCATAGGGGTATGTTAATTATATGAACTACAAAAGAGTATTATAATGTGTTTATTGTATACTATATATTAATTAAATTCTCATGTATACCTTCCAGTTCAGCAAAATGTTAATGTCTTTTTGAAACGTGAAAGTATGAATGCTGTACTGTTTAATATTATTACTGCAAGTTTATGTTTGTATCAATTTTCCCAAACTTATTTCATTCAATTCTAACCCAGATCTCTACAAGGATCTTTATTATTTGGTAAAGGGATCTGACTAATATGTTTGCGAGGTATATATAAAGATGTCCACCCAACTCATCTAAAATCAGTGTTTGTGCTCAAAATTTTCAGCTCTTATTTTTTTGCAATAGTAACAAATGAAAAGACAGTACTGCTTAATAGTTTGTATTGCACACAATTGTTTCTTGTACAAGATGAGGAAACTTCAGCACTCACACTTTGTTACTTATCTCTGAACAATATCAAAGATCGATAAAAAGTGTGAGTGTGTGGGTTTATTGTGTAATTCAAAGGGGAATACTGCATTTCATGATGGAAGATCATGTGTTATAAGAGCAACTGGAGTTAGAGTTCCCTATATATGTGTCTTCAATTCGCCACAGGTATATGTTTGTTTGTTTTTTGTAGCATAGTACATAGTGTCAATATCAAAGCAGCATTAGCTATTAATAATATTATATAACTATGCATCTTTAGTTTCACATCTTAGCCTGGTTCACTAGGCTTAATGGAAACAGTTTTCTAGTATATAATCTGAATGCATGTAGTATGTATGCTTGTACTAACGTACATTTTTATGCATACCATTTTATGTATTTTTGCTTATTATTACTCATGTGTAATTCTGCATAGTATATGTATATTTTTGCCAATTGTTTAAATGTTGATCATAATAATCAATGAAATATATAGTTGCAACTACCTTTTCATGAAAGTAGCACAAACAAATTGATAACAATTTTTCATTATGTTTACAGTTCGTCTTAGGTGAGTATTGTCCTTTCAAAGTGATTACTTTCTTACCTTCTTGTCAAATTATCAAAAGAATCCCTTATTATGCAATACTTTTCATTATCTTCAGTAAGTAGGGTTATGCATATGTCATCCAGAGCCCACATGTCCTTTAAACGATTACTATTTAATGTATAACCTGCAAATTGATGCCAGCGAAACTGAACAGTGTCTGTTAATGTTAAGTTACAAACTTCCAAGTGTATTGAAGTTGTATCGTTTTGAATTTCCTGCTTTATAAATGTAGTGTATCCACGAATCTCGCTCGGAAATGTTCCATCAGATTGATTATGATACAGATAAAGAAGAGGAATCCATTCCTCATCTGTGGATGTTTTTATAGAATATTCCACACCTTCATTGTAAAAGTTAAATTTATCACACTGCCCCATTTTTAATGACGTGTATATCTTGAACTGCATGAGACTGTATAAAGAGATATCGTAATTCATAAAGAAAATTGTTAATATTGTAAGTACCAAAGAGGAGCTTGTGTAGCTAAAATAAATTCAAAAGTTAGGCATAAATGTGTTAATAAAAATTGATAACACACTATTTAATAATACTACAAAATATTATATATAACTTACAGTCGACTTTTATTGATGCAATTAAATTGGAATGTGAAGTTTTTAATTGCAATACTTTCCATAGAAAACTTCAAATCAGTCATAATGTTCCATGTGGCATGAAGACGCCTAGGAGTCTGTCCATGAAGATGACATCCAATGTCTCTGTCGAACCTTTAATAAAACAAAATGTTACAATGACAGAGCCTAGCTAAGTAAGATATTTTTTTGTATTTTGCATTCTGAAAAAAACATTAAGGTAATTTGAGATAATTCTGAATGCATGTACATTATGTTTCATATTTTTCTATAGCTAATTGCAAATCTATTCCACTGACACTGTTTAAACAGAAGCTTATGAAGAAGATTGTATCAGCAAATCTCTTAACCACCATCTGTCATAATTTACAAACAAAAATTCAATGAAAGGGCCTTTCCTTCCCTATTTGTAGCTACATACAGAATGATAAGAAATAAAATGTGCAAGTATTTTGAAATGTCTCAAATTTTATTAATAAAAAAATACTGTTCATAAACTTGCAGATAATTTTATTAATAAAGAAATAATTTTTGTTTGGATTACTTGTAGCCTAAAGTAATCTGCTTTTTTAGGTTCTACTATGGTTATAACAAATATTTAACTTGGATTTTTATTCACAAAACTATTTTACATGTACTGAGTAAAAGAAAAATGCTAAATAATGAAATTGCTGTGAATATTAGTACAAAAGTATATTTAACTTGGCTATTTGGGTGACAATCACAGTGTCCAATGAGTGAGTCCGGAAGTACAAGTGGGGCGGGTCTCCACAAGAGTATATTGTAATAAATGATATAATACAGATTTGATTGATACCAGGTGTTTTAAATTAACCTTCAATTACCAGTATGAGCGTGACTTGTAAACCTTCCTTGACCTATTACAAGTATACTAACATTATCATCTGTCATTACTTACTTTGTGCTATTTGCTCGAATATGATTCCAATTAAAGAATACAACAAAGCAATGACAATTTTTTCCACCATGTTCTGGCTGAACAAAAGAGTAATCAACTTCAGTTACATTTGACAGAGAACAATTGTTAGGTGTAGGTACTGAGGAATTAAAATCTATCCAGTAAGACTCTGTCAGGTCATATTTTTTTATTTCATATGTCAGTCTAAGTCCTGTAGTAAGGAGAGCTGCATTACCACCAACACATTTGCCCTTGAGTGTAGAGAATGATCCATCAGTATTTCTCTCTGGAACAGGACTGGTCCATTGAATAGAAGGGACAGGAAAAGAGCAATTGGAATCTGCTTGAGTATTTACTATGGCTGACAAGAGAATAGTTACTGTACCCATTAGAAGTACAAGTAGAATATATGCCATTATTCTTTAATAGAATGAATCGATACTATTTGATGACTAGGTAAGAATGAACAAGTGTTCTTATACCACCACAACATTAATTTCTGTAGGAACTATTAGAAGTACACACACACACACACACACTCAGGATGAAATTTCATAGGAACATTTGACATATTTTGATTCTATAGCTAATATCCTGTAATTGAATGCTCCACTGGGCAATTAAATCTCTGTAACCAGCTATGTTCAGTGTAATCACATTCCGTAAATGACTTTTTTATTATGCTCAATTAGCTAAATTTTTATGATGACAGAATATTATTAGCATCTAGCTAGTAGTATATTACAAGAATAGTGCAACATGTTCAACAGGTTTGTATAATGCTGGTTATTTTTATCCACTATTAGGTAATCGATTCAAATCTGTTAATAATTCTGAAATGCTTGGGTGAAGACAATTTGTGGGGCCATCCCAAGAGATGCACAAGAATTGTCATTTATGTGTCTATTGTTTTTCATCAGTTTATGTTCTTATGCAGTTTTCTGTCTGAGTTGTGTGGAATGTGTGTGAACTGTTAGAATGCCATGTGCTCGCTCACCTAAATAATGACATATTATCCAACTAGAAACTGTTCCGGTCACGTTTTACTGATAAGTTTCACATGCATTCTTTGGTGAGCGAGCGTAGCGAGCTAGACACTTACAGGGGTAACACAATTGAAAATCGGGGATGTTTGTTTATTGGCGAGCGTAATTCCATATTTGTTAACTAAATATGCAAAATTAACTCTGGCCTTCTTTTTTGTAGCTAAGAGCTTGTCAACAGTGACTGGTAAATTCAAATAGTCAGATTGGCTCAAATTTGGTACTACAAAAGTTGTAGGTGAGAGAGCTTGTTGTCAAGAATTCAAGGTAATTCAGATGGTCAAAGTAACTTCAATTTGATATCAATACTCAAGAATGATGTAAGTAGTAATTTCATATTTGTTGGCTAAAATTACAAATAATAACACTGGTATATTTTTATCGTAGCTGAGAGCTTTTTCAAGAATTACTGGTAATTGAGATTATCAGAATGGCAGATGTTTGATACTACAAAAGTTACCATTAATCAGGTAAGAGAGTGATTTTGTATTTGTTTGCTGAAATAATAAGTCATAACTGCTATTATAGTGTTTGCATGAACAAACATAGTAACAATACTGTAGTTTTATGTTACCTAACTATCAGGCTCGCTCGCCATTTGTGCTCAAGCACACCACTAGTATATATGTATGTATTATTGGCGAGCGAGAGTAGCGAGCGAGACACTTACAGGGGTAACACAATGGAAAATCGGGGATGTTTATTGGCGAGCGAGTGTAGCGAGCGAGACAGTATTAGGGGTGGATAATGCAAAATCGGGTATATGTTATATGTATGTATGTATGGATGGTACGTATGCTCTTTTAACGCGCGCGCTTCTAATTACGTAAGTTAGGTAAAGCGTTCACAGTTCCAGTATTTTTCAATTAACGAGCGCGGAGAATCATACTGCACTGCCTTACGCAACTTTGTTTTAACCAAAAAGTTTACAGCTACTCTCTTCTTGAAACAATTGTGAAGTCTTTGTCAAGCTGCGCTTCTTTGCCACTGCTTTCGAAGTTTATTCAGGTAATTCTGTTAGTTTAGTCTGGGATCAGAGACTTTAGATTCTCTGATGCTAACTGAAAATGGAAAAGGTTACACTGTGCACTACAGTTAAATGTAATTTCTGTCCTATTTTTCTGTAAAAAGAGTCTGCTCGCTCGCCATGCATTTGCGATATTCGAGCGCACCACTAGTTGGCGAGCGAGCGTAGCGAGCGAGACAGTATTAGGGGTGGATAATGCAAAATCGGGTATATGTTATATGTATATATGTATGTGGGATGGTACGTATGCCCTTTAAAAGCGCTCGCGCGGAACTTTTTTCTCCAAAAAACACGGCTTTTTAGGCTTGACCCCAGTTTATTCTGAAACTACAGGATTAAGCAAGCCTTACTTTATACTTAAGCTCCAAAGTGTGAGAAAATTTCTGCGAAAATGCTTGCTTTTCAAGAAACAAAAAGTTGATTCGACCGGTTACTATGGCATTGAAGACCCTTTTCCAGACTTAATTTCAAAACTTCGCCGTTTTATGGGGGGGATACAGAGTGCCGGTTGTTGGTTGTCAAGAGCTGTTGGTAGTCAGAATGCCGTAGTATTAATGCTAAGGAAGCTACTACTTCTCGAGGGAAGCTGAGGTAAGTACTAATTCCATATTTGTTAGCTAAATATGCAAAATTAACTCTGGCCTTTCTTTTTTATAGCTAAGAGCTTGTCAACAGTGACTGGTAAATTCAAATAGTCAGATTGGCTCAAATTTGGTACTACAAAAGTTACCACTGCTCAAGAAAATGAGGTAAGAAAATAATTTTGTATTAGTGTGCTAAAATTGATTGTTTTTGTTTTTGTAGGTGAGAGCTTGTTGTCAAGAATTCAAGGTAATTCAGATGGTCGAAGTAACTTCAATCAGAAGTTATCAATACTCAAGAATGATGTGAGTAGTAATTTCATATTTGTTGGCTAAAATTACAAATAATAACACCGGTTTATTTTTTTATCGTAGCTGAGAGCTTGTTCAAGAGTTACTGGTGATTGAGATTATCAGAATGGTTGATGTTTGATACTACAAAAGTTACCATTAATCAGGTAAGAGAGTGATTTTGTATTTGTTTGCTGAAATAAAAGGTCATAACTGTTATTATAGTGTTTGCATGAACTAAGCTAAAACATAGTAACAATACTTAGTTTTATGTTACCTAACATCAGGCTCGCTCGCCATTTGTGCTCAAGCACACCACTAGTATATATGTATGTATGTATGGATGGTACGTATACCCTTTAAACGCGCACGGGCAACTTTTTTCTCCAAAAAAAAACACGTCTTTTTAGGCTTGACCCCAGTTTATTGTGAAACTACAGCATTAAGCAAGCCTTACTTAATACTTAAGCGCAGAAGTGTGACTAAATTTCTGCGAAAACGCTTGCTTTTCAAGAAACAAAAAGTTGCTGCGACCTGTTACTATGACATTGAAACCCTTTACCAGATATAAATTCAAACCTTCGCCGTTTTAGGGGGGATACGGTTGTCAAGAGTCATTGGTAGTCAGAATGCCCTAGTATTAATGCTAAGGAACCTACTACTACTCGAGGGAAGCTGAGGTAAGTACGTAATTCCATATTTGTTAGCTAAATATGCAAAAATAACTCTGGCCTTCCTTTTTTGAAGCTAAGAGCTTGTTGTCAACAGTGACTGGTAAATTAAAATAGTCAGAAAGACTCAAATTTGGTACTACAAAAGTTACCACTGCTCAAGAAAATGAGGTAAGAAAGAAATTTTTGTATTTGTGTGCTAAAATTGATTGTCTTTTTTTTTTGTAGGTGAGAGCTTGTTGTCAGTTCAAGGTAATTCAGATGGTCAAATTAACTTCAATTTGATACTACAGAAGTTATCAATACTCAAGAATGAGGTAAGTAGTAATTCCATATTTGTTGGCTAAAATTACAAATAATAACACTGGTTTATTTTTTATCGTAGCTGAGAGCTTGTTCAAGAGTTACTAGTATTTGAGATTATCAGAATGGTTGATGTTTGATACTATAAAATTTACCATTAATCAGGTAAGAGAGTGGTTTTGTATTTGTTTGCTGAAATCAAATGTCATAACTGCTATTATAGTGTTTGCATGAAGTAAACTAAAAATAGTAACATTTTATGTTACCTAACTATCAGGCTCGCTCGCCATTTGTGCTCAAGCACACCACCAGTTTATTTATTTATTTAGATATATGTATGGACGTACGTATGTCATTTTGTACTTTGACCCTCGCATTTTTGTGTTAGTTATGTGGTCGACCCCGTCCCAAATTGCACTAAACAGAATCCTCTGGTTTATCGATCAGTACCCGTATCACCCTAGAAATTGAATTGTTTACCGTTTTGAATTCTTTTGCTGGTGCAGTTAAAACTTGAAAACTTAAGGGACTTCCATTTCTATTCGAGTTAGTGGCGGTGGTAAGTCAATGCGCTCTTTGTCATGGTTATAAGCCGTACGCTTTTCAAGAAACAAAAAGTTGACTTGACCGGTTACTATGGCACTGAAGACCCTTTTCCAGACTTAATTTCAAAACTTCGTCGTTTTAGGGGGGATGCAGAGTGGCGATTGTTGGTTGTCAAGAGCCATTGGTAGTCAGAATGCCGCAGTATTAATGCTAAGGAAGCTACTACTACTCGCGGGAAGCTGAGGTAAGTACGTAATTCCATATTTGTTAGCTCAATATGCAAAATAACTCTGGCCTTTCTTTTTTGTAGCTAAGAGCTTGTTGTCAACAGTGACTGGTAAATTCAAACAGTCAGAATGGCTCAAATGTGGTACTACAAAGTTACTACTGCTCAAGAAAATGAGGTAAGAAAGTAATTTTGTATTTGTGTGCTAAAATTGATTGTCTTTTGTTTTTGTACTGAGAGCTTGTTGTCAAGAATTCGAGGTAATTCAGATAGTCAAAGTATCTTAAATTTGATACTACAGAAGTTATCAATACTCAGGAAATTGAGGTAAGTAGTAATTCCATATTTGTTGTCTAAAATTACAATAATAACACTGGTTTATTTTTTTATTGTAGCTGAGAGCTTGTTCAAGAGCTACTGGTAATTGAGATCAGAATGGCAGATGTGTGAAAGTTACCATTAATCAGGTAAGAGAATGATTTTGTATTTGTTTGCTGAAATAAAAGGTCAACAGCTAAAACATAGTAACAATACAGGCCCGTAGCCAGAGGTTCGCATTGGGGGGTTCGGATTTTAAGACGCAATAAGCCACACCTACTTTTGTTTCTTCGTTAATTCTTCTACAATACTAAAAAACGAAAGATAAGTGCACTAATTTGTTCTAGCTAGGTATTCAACTTCAAAACTATAATTCATTAAACACTGTTGATATTCGAGAGAAAAGCGGTATTATTCTCGTGTAACCAGGTTTCTAACCACTACGGTGAGCTGTATCTAAACAGTGCAACATTAATTCGCCTTATTTGTACTACAAGTTATTTAATAGTACGGCGTGTGAACTGCCCGTTCAAAATGTGTTTGGAAAAATCGAGTGAAATAGCACTGGACAAAGTGAAATGTCACAGTAGCTTAAGTAAGAGTAAGTGCGCAAACATGCAGCTCTAGCCTTGGAAATGTACAGTTGTAGTTTCTAGTTGGAGACAATGTCATTCTTTAGCGCAGAAGCTATACCCCTATTAGACGGAGTTTTTTTCAACAGATTAGGAGGAGCCATCGATTAAAGCAAAGTTCAAGAGAAAGTTTATCCCGAAGTACAGAGATAGTGACTGCACTATACATAGTAGTCACACTGTAAATGATCTTTAGCTTACTGTAGTCTCGTGCAGTTTTATAAAGCTATTAGCGTGTGATAGCATGGGTAACCGTGCTATTCTAGATTAATAGCACGAACAACGCGAGCGCTACTGATTCTTAATAGAACAGATTACCCGTGCTATCACTCGCTAGTAGTAGGCCAGTGTGTTTTTTTTAATCATTTGCAGTGTAGCTACACTAGATAGTGCACTTACTATCTGTGTATTTGAGGTTTAACTTTCTCAGACACTTCCGACGGCTCCCTTTCTAAGCTATTGAAAAAAATCCATTGTTTGTGCTATTAATATCGAATCGCACGCACTTTATAAAGAATAGATGTAATGTAGCAAGCTTTACTCATGCCGATATGAGAGCGAAATTTGTATCCAAGGAGAGCTGAATGTTTATTAGGTCACTTGGACTCAGACTAGGCCAGAAACAGCAGATAATTCAAGCTCAGGTTCAGCACGATTGAACAGATGACTATATTCCAGAAGTTATATTACTTCCGGTCACTCTAAAGGGGGGTTCGACCGAACCCCTCGAACCCCCCCTAGCTACGGGTATGCAATACTTAGTTTTATGTTACCTAACTGTCAGGCTCACTCGCCATTTGTGCTCAAGCACACCACTAGTTTATAGCTATATATGTTTGGACGTACATATTTAATTTTATACTTTGACCCTCGCGTTTTTGTGTTAGTTATGTGGTCGACCCCGTCCCAAATTGTACTAAACAGAATCCTCTTGTTTATCAATCAGTACTCGTATCACCCTAGAAATTGAATTGTTTACCGTTTTGAATTCTTTTGCGGGTGCAGTTAAAATGTGAAAACTTACGGGACTTCCATTTCTATTCGAGTTAGTGGCGGTGAAGTCAATGTGCTCTTTGTCATGGTTATAAGCCGTACGCAACAGTATTTACTTGAAAATATATTGTCCACTATACTACCACGAAGGTAAGTCAGTGTAGGTGCATGTCCAGTTGTGTCAAAGCATTGTGTGTTACAACCACTACCTAGCTAAAGAATATCACAAAGTAAACGTTTAAATAACGTGTATTGTTGTTTTTTTCCTTCAATTCAAGCAGTTGCAGAGAGATTTACTATAGCACTGAAATTCCTTTACCCTGTATGCGAAATTTAAAAACTGGACCTTATTTTCAGTAGCTTCGGTGTTAGAAGTCAAAATCATTCATATAAAAATAGTACAGTCTTTAGGCTCACTCGCCATTTGTGCTCAAGCACATCACTAGTAAACTTGCATACACACTTGTTCACTGACACAAGCACAAGACTTGCATTGTTTGGCGAGCGAGCGTAGCGAGCGAGACACTTACAGTGGTAACACAATTTAAAATCTGGGATGTTTTTTTATATGTTTGGACGTACGTATGTCATTTTGTACTTTGACCCTACGTATTTTTGTGTTCGCTCGGCGTTTGACCCCGTCCCAAACTTCACTAAACAGAATCCTCTGGTTTAGCGACCATTACACGTATCACCTTAGAAATTGAATTCCTTACCGCTTTGAATTGTTTTGCTGGTGCAGTTAAAACGCAAAAACTTATGTGAGCTCCATTTCTATTCGAGTTAGTGGCAGTGGTAAGTTAATATGCTATTTGTCACAGTTATCCCTACTCAACAGCATTTACTTGAAAATTCATTGTCCACTAGACGAACCACGAAGGTAAGTCTTGCGTAGGTATGTTCAGTTGTGTGAAAATATTGTGCGTTACAACTACTATTAAGAATATCACAAAAAAAAATTAAATAATGTGACTTAATTTTGTTGCTTCTTTTTCAATTCAAACAGTTGCGGGGAGCGGTTATTATGGCATTGAATCCCCTTTACCGCATATACTTAATTTAAAAACTCGACTTTATTTTAGTAGCTTGAGTGTTAGTTGTTAAAATCAATCATTTAACAATAGTGTAGTTTAAGCCTCGCTTGCCATTTGTACTCAAGCACACCACTAGAATTATCTTCACAACCTGACAATTGAACAAAACGAAACACTAGTCTCGCGTGCCAGACCCTTTACGGACACAGCGGTGAAGGAAAGGGTCTGGTCACCATCCATACTTTAGCGTGTATAGCATATGGGGTTTGTAGATATTCGAGTGTCAGCTGAAGAGTGAAAATAAGTTTTTGGATATATGGTGATGATGAAAGGAAATGAATACAGGATGCTGCTGCTGGGCTAGCTAAGCTACAAATAAATTAATCAAAGAATAAAATGGAAAGGGATTATTTGTCTAACAGTCTTAGAGAAGTTTCTTTGCTCTATATTATAGCCTTCAGGGATTTTCTTAGGGCTATCATGCTCTTTTCTTGCTGTCTCTACTTTTTGACGACCACAATGCTGGTTTATCCATCTTTTAACAAACTTCTGCAAAAGCCAATTTAGCGGAACTCTTTGAAGTGAACCAAATGTTGGAGGAATTGAATTTGCTGTGTTGGAGTAAGCTATTAATTTTTTAGACAAGATAAATTCATTATTACTATGATAATGCTATTGTGGTGCTAAAATACTTACTGTTTGCTTTGTCTTAGAATTTAATTTCAACTTTGACTCTAACCAAGTTTTTATTTCATCTCGAACTGGTTTCACAAACGCCAAGCCAATGGAGCCAACTCTTCTCTAGCAACAATCACCACACCCCCCACCATCCATGTTAATCCCATGATCACCGCCAGAGAAATGACAGATTTCAACCAACCGAAGAATAGATTTTCTTCCATCTTAGTCAATTTTTTATTCTTTTGTTTCCACAAAATGACAGATGCCATAAGAAGGAAGATCATATTAATAGCAAGAATAATAATTACTGGACATATGAAGAACCACTGAAAGTGAGACCTCAAGAAACATCTGTCAAATAAATAATAAATATAATAAATAATAGTGCATAATAGGTTAGAACTTAAAAATATATTACTGACTGTCACTTTCAGTTCCATTAGTCATAATTATAACATTTTTTTATCTCATAGCCTACATTATAATATAAATAGTACGGCATGTAAATTGCCCATTAAAAATGTATAAATAGAATGTGAGCAATCCATTGAAATTACAATTTTTTTTGTTCCATTAACTATAATTAGAACTTACGCCTGTTCATTTCCATAGTAGTCTTCTCCCGGCAGACTGAATCCTTGTGGTAGGGTAATCAATCCCATGTACAGTAAAGGAATACCATATGAAATAACAGTAAATGAAATCGCATAATGCTTTGCTTTAGTTACAAACACTTTAACCAGAACCAAATAAAGAAATGCTCCTTCCATCATCATCCACATAAAGGAAACCAAGAAAAAGTAGTGAAGAAGGATTGCTATGACTTTGCAGTGTAGTGGTATGTAATGATTGTGAGATTCAGTCTGATCGATACCGACAATAAATATTATCTGACTAATCGCAAGATTAATACAAAGATGAATGTGGATGTAACTCCTCAAATTTCTAAGTGACCTAAATTACATACATGAACACATAATAATTAAAATTACTTAAACAGTATCAAGATGCATACTATTTTCATAATGATAAAACTAACCTTAATGCAGAATAAATGATCATAGTCGCTGACATGGAAATCAAAGATATGGTAACTCCAATCACGCCAATGTAGGACAGAGACCACTCTATCTTTTTGTTAAATTTTGGAGGTTTAGGACTGAGCAGTATTGCAAAATGAGTTAGATGGTTGCATTCACAAACAGTTTTCATAGAATATGAAAGTCTAGAATTTTTATTACACCCACGCGTTGACCAATAGCCATAGTAGAGCACCAATCTAATTATTAGAATAATAAAAACAAATCATAAATTTAATGCATTATCAATTTGTGCTATATTTAAGAAATTCATCATCACTATTTTATTTCACATATGGACCATCAATTGAGACCAATTTGTTTCAACATTTTGCAGCACTTTTTCTGATCAACTACATATCAGTATATACTAATCTATTCACATAATAATTGCAAAAACAGTATATTTCAATGATGTTCTATGTGGGTTGGCGGTCACAGGCCACGGAGAACCTGGATTGGCTCAATCGGGTAAAGGCTATAAGCCTGAAGGTAAGTCGCCAGAGGTAGAGGAGAAGTTATCCCACACACACTTACTTGTACGCTCTGGTGACCTGCTGCCACCAGAGTTCGCCCTCCGCACCCTTTGACAGAGTATTAATCTGCTAACCGAATGCGAATATAAGGGGAACTGAGGATACGCATGCGTGTCCCTGGCTTATAGGGCAGAAAGCATGCATGCGCACAAATAATGTGGGGGGTGTGGTCACAGGACATCCGGACACAAAAAGCACAACACGACATATGCATACACTAAAGATTACAAACACTAAAGATTACAAACACGCACTGCGATTCACTATGCTAATAAATAATTACACACACAACTGTCTTTCAATGACACAACATCAATGTTCATGCATTCCTCTTCTCTTTGTTCTTCTTCTTTGACTTCATCTCTTTCTCATTCTCTCTCGTCTCTGTCTCTGTCTCCAGCACTCCTCTCCGCCCACATTCTATCTGATTGTTTAAGTAAAACTTTTGCCATATTATTTTCATTAATAGTCTTTCTAAGTCAAAGTTTATTTTATTGTTATTGCTACAGTACCTATAAGTATACTTAACTGTAACTGTGAAATAGAATATCTGAAACTTGTATTATTTTACTACATATATTACACCATTACATCACTAACTGAAATTCTTAAGTGATAATTTTTAGTTACTAAATTTAACGATTTTATGTGCATGAATTCCAATCGTTGTCTAGATTGTCATTGAGTTGCAATGATACCTACCCAACTGTGTTGTTAATATCTAGAAATACGCACTCCGTAGTTTGTCTGGAAATATTCAATTTATTCTGTAGGAAAAAAACATCAAGATTAATTGGAATAATAACATGTAAATTACTGTAGGTTCAAATTATATTAATATAGCGTAATGCTAGCTAAAAAGTGTCATCCTTGTATTTTCAAATACATGTTATGTTAATGAAATGCACCAGGTAATATATTATTATATAATTTTGTATAGAAATTATAACTCACCGTCAGTTCATTTGAATGTTCAAATGTTATTATAACTGGTGATGATAGAACCAAATTGTCAGTTTTACATATTGAAGATCCACATTTTATGGATGTGCCTATTACGTCTGAAACCAATTCATAGTTGTTCCTGTATTAACAATAATAGCAAATAAAAATGTTACTATGAATCTACTATGAATACCATCAAACACATGTATACACTATACATAATTAAGTAATTATGAGCTCATTTAAATCATGAGCTATTTGGTTGTACACAGAAAATTAGTAGGATGACCAAATACAAATGAAAAAAAAATACATACTTCACCACTTACTTCAGACTATATAACTTCTTTCACATACTGGCTATTTTATTGGTTGCAGCAAAAAGTTATGCACCCATTTAACCAACTATTTCAACCAAAGTGACACAATTTTTATTAGTCATAATCCTAATAATAATAGTAATCATTAAAATGAATAGTAAGAATAGAACAATAATTAGCTATAACAATAATAATGTAAAAATATGAGTGTCTGGTGTAATTACAACAACCCTGATGCAGAATATGTACTAATTTCTAATGAAATTCAAATATAATCATAAAATCAACCTCCATAAAATAAATCTTAGATAATTTGTTTTTTTTAATCCTTTATTTTAACAGTAGTGAAAATGAACTTTCATTTTTTAGCCTGGCCAAAAAAAATTAACTTTTTGATAAGAATAAGTATTTAAAAAAATATGGTAAAGAACGTAATATTAGACATTCAAAATGTTTAACTGCCACAACATTGAACACTTCAATTTTTTATCAATAAGTGTACATAATACTCAATCAAAAGAGACAGCTAAAGCATAGCTTCAATAACTATTGATATACAGTTTTGAAAATACGTGAAATTTTACAATTTACTGAGAAAATAATGTACTGGTACATCTGTAATCAAGTTAATAAGAGACATTTTATTTATTAAAAAAATATGTGCAATACGAAACAATCTAGGTCCTACAAACTCATTCAGTGTTAACAAAGAATTTTAATTTCATTATCTTTCTTTGAACTGCCACATTTAAGCCTACAGGATTTTTCTTACTTTGTAGTATCATCTGATGCATTAGAAAAGAAAGCACTGACATTTCTCAGTGCTGAAGATATCACAATCAAGCTTCCATTGCTTACATATTCTTTAAACTCATCCAATGGAATGTCAATTGTGGCAAAGGGGGTTGGCCAATCCAGAAGACTAGTGTTAAATGATGTGAAATATCCTTGAATTGAGTCAATGTTTGGCTTTTGCACTACTAATGCTACACAAATAAAGTTATATATAACAAGTGAACCTAGACGTTTTATACCATACATTTTTTAAGTTACTCATGTCCTCCTTATCCTTTCCTGAAATACCAATTACTTTAATTTTAAAATTGTGTATATTAATACATGAGCAGCAGCTACTTGATATAGATACCTTCACTGCAATATAGTTTGTATTAGGGTCGGTATGTAAAACTATGAGTGTTAGTTCATAAGGGCTCTCCATATCACCAGCTGATATTTAAGTGGCTGATCTGGCTCTGACTAGGTTGGGTATCTGGTATCTAGGCCAGTCACTATAACCAGGCCAATTGATATAACTACTAGTTCATTTGAGGGTAATGAGCTTTCCAATACAGTACAGAAACACCCTGTGATATTATGAAATATTTCACAGTCAGTACCTAAAAATAACATTGTAAAGATACCTAGCATGGAATAAATATACTATAATACAATAATATGAGTCATATTGAAGTGTGATATGGCAAGATATTTCACTAGCAAGCTAATATATTTCAGAGCCATAAGCAAGTGAAAATAAAGTTTGAGAGTGAAATATCTTGTTATACTACCTCTCGACAGTGTATGCAAGATATCTTCATTGCAGTAGCCCCTACTAGGATTGGTAACTCAGACGGAAAAGTTAGAGAAGTTGGCTGTAACACTCATAGTGTTAGTTCAAATAGGCTCTCCCATACCATACCCAACCCACTGAGCTTGTGCAATTCAGCATATAACACCTGTGTAATACTGTGAGATATGTCATGGGTCACGGACAAAAACATTATTGTGAAGATGTCTAGCATATATAAGTTTATATATATGTATAAGTTACCTATATCTCTATTATACACTAACTTCTTTATGTTCATTACCTTGTTTCAATATTGGTAAAGGAAACACTCACTAAGCAATTACTTTTGTTTCCATTAGATAGTAAGATATCAACATCATCTAAAGCCCACATATCTCTAAATCCAGTTGACTTTGACTTAAAGTTTGCAGCTTGAAACCAGCAAAACTGAACTGGGTCATTTAATGAGAAGTTACTAACTTTCAAATGGATTGATGTAATACTTTGATGAATAATCTCTTCCCTGTATGTATTGAATCCACGAATGTTATCAAGATTTCTTTTATTTGACACATTAGGATACAAATACAATGAAGGAGTCCAATCCGTACTTGAAAATTGTTTTACTGAAAATTCAATGCCTTTTCTAGAACCATCGATTTTGTCACACTCACCTCTTTCCAATGAAGTGTAAATTTTAAACTTTATGATTCTGTAAAATTAAAATTGAAAGTAATTACTTCATAAATGTAAATTATATTTCATTCCCCTTCCCCTCCCCCCCCCCCCCCCCAAAAAAAATAAAATAAAGAAGTTGTACAAACAGTGCATTATTTAGAAGCATGTACATTTTAGTCAAACAATATTAAATAAAAATGTGACAGAGCAAACCTTACAGTTTAGTTTGGTTGTTACAATTAAAACTGTATCTAGAATATTTCACAATATTATTTCTTTGAGGAGATGAGAAGCCTCGATCCATCCTCCATATGACATAGCGAATTCGATTTACTTCCACATTCAGTCTTGTTTAAGACACTAACAGAAAGGCATTGCATCAATGATTACTTACTGGCATTGTTAATTATTGACAATAATCAAAAATAATATATTTGATAAATTTCGATTGTATAGTATCTTTATTGACTGGTCTCAATTTATGATTATTTTATTTCAGGATAACAAAAATCAAAAAGTAAATTGGTATAGTCATTTGCAATCATTCTACAAGTTGTATGATGCATCTGTAAGACCAGTAAGTACACTTCTATGAATAGTATACTCAAAAGAAGTAGAGGTATAGTAGATGGAATATTTCATAGAAACAAACAATTATCTTCTTATATTTCTATAATTATTACTGAATTGCTTTAATAACAGATGCCACCTCATATAGTGCATACAATGCAACTTTTTAACTGCTATAATTAACCCCTTGAGAGAGTAAGGTACATAATGGGATTTGTTCCCATTTTTCTAAGTAATACTACTGTAGTCTATTCAAGTGGAGAAACACAACTGATTGCTCTGTATATGAGAAATGCGCTAGTACCTAACCTGACACAATTTAATCACCCGAAAATAGCATGCTCTGAAAGTTGCTGCACGTGAAATAGGGCACGGTTGCAAGGGAGAGTAATGCTGTAACTTTTGCATGCTGGAGTTTACTAATTAACCTAAGCACGCATGAGCGAGAGGGTTATAGTAATCGTCCTGTCAGTTTGTCTGTCTATTGGTCTGTTTGTTTATCTGAGGAATTCTAGGTTAACTTTCACTTCTCGCTTGTGAATGCTAACTTAACTAGTGCATGCACTCTAAAAACTACCAATATTTTAATGCTTACCTGGTACATTTTGAATCAGTACAAGTCCAAATGAAGAATATTTGAAAACAATGACATGAAGCTCCTCATGCTCTGGCTGATCAAACGTGTAATCTACTCTCTTTACATCAGACAGAGAACAAATTTTAGGAGCTGGTACAAAAGAATTATAATTTATCCAGAGAGATTCAGTCACATTGTATTCCTTTATTTCATATGTCAGTCTCAGTCCTGTAGTAATGAGAGATGCATTACCACCAACACATTTGCTCTTGAGTGTATAGAACAATCCATCACTATTTCTCTCTGGAACAGGACTGCTCCATTCAATAGAAGGAATAGGAAAGGAGCAGTTTGAATCCTGAGCTAATACATGGAAGGAAAATTTTATTATCACTATGCAGTGCAGAATAAAATGACATAATAATAAAATAACAACTAAATGACTGAAAAATAGGCTAACAGCAACGAAGCATCATTTGACAGTACAACATTAACTCAAGGAACTCAAGTAGGAAGCATCAGATTTAGACTATTTCATGTATGTGTATAATATACACACATACACGTGAATGTGTGCTTACTACATGGATGCTAAACTACCTGAAAGACATCTACTGAACAATCATATTACATTATGACAATACATGGAAGCAAGAAACTCAATTATTCCTTTTATTAATATCTACTATAATTGAAATCAAATGCATGTGTGTTTATTATGTCTGCAACAGGGTATGCAGGTAAGGTTTAAAAAACACGTGTATTCAGTAATAAATTTATTTTAGTAGTTGCTTACAAACTTTGTTGTAATTTTATGTATATGTAATGATTAGTGAAATGTTTTTGACATTAAAGAACTAGATACAATTACTTATTATAATATTATACTATTTTGTTCTGCCCAATAATTGTTGAAAACATTACACAACCAATTCTGAGGTAAACGCTGGTGGTAACCATATCATTCATAATAATCAATAGTGTGAATACAGGGGCTTAATTTTTAAAATTTGCTTGGTAGAGAATTTTAAGAGGTAAAACAAAGCCCTACAAATATTTTGGTAAAGTCTGTTAACGAATAATGTGGTCTTAATTTTAATTATTTCTCGTGCTATATTTGGGCTATGTTTATGTGTCAGAGGCTACTGATGAGAGCATATTCACAGGAAAATATTAAAGACTGAAAGAAAATTATCTCAGAAAAATTAGAGAAGTATTGAACTTACATTCATAAGGTTCTCAAGTTCACCCATTATGGTTGCAGTGCCTGGCATTGTCACTTATAAAGAATTGTTATTACTCAGAGAGTTTGGAGGATCAATGAAACTAAACTGCATGAGCTTACCTTTCTTTCTTAAAACATGGACATTGTAAGCTATGCATGCAGCCACGTTGTAAGCAAGGATTTCACAAAAAGGTAAGATCTAAATCAGTTTCTAATCTACCATGGCCAACTTCAACCAGACAGTAACTCCAATGTCCATCAGCAAGGTTTATGAATTGTGATGATTTTTCCCACCTCTGTCCAGCTGTATTGTCAAAAATTCAATATCTTGCTGTACGTATGCATTTATCCCCATGTTGACTGTACAGAAACACTCCAATCCCTAGTAATTTAGCTATGATTTTATTTTATACGTCATTTATTTTTTCAAAACCATGTGTCTAGCTATTTAGTTATCAACCCCAAAGTATAACTTACATTGGGCATTATTTAGAATTTTACCACATTTCAGACATTTCCTCCCATAGTACCACGCATGCCCAGATTTTTGGAATGCATAGAATTTTGTAATGAGTGAACTAGTTTGCTTTATTAGAGTAGATATCCAATCTAAAATTGCTGAGTGGTTAATGATCAAACACTGGCCTAAAAATGTGATACAAAAGTAAATGACTTGAACTATGTTGGAAAAAAAATCAAGCAGAGAATTTTATATAAAGTAAATAAAGGACATCTACTAATCTTTAACTTATCATCAACTAATCATTAATGCAAAATGAGGATATCATCTCAGTAGTACATCTTTATACAATAATAACAAGAATAATAAAGGAAATTGATCTCTTTAAGTTATATTTCAGTATTATTTGTTTTATCATTCCAATGTTCATTATCTCAGAACTTTTTGACATTGGGTGTCACCAGCACATTACTGCAAGATCAACTAAATTTAATCAGCCTACATCCAAATTACTTTTAAGAGGAAATTGTGTGTATTTCTACATATTAAAGTAGCCTACATGGATTGCATGCACGCATTAACCTTACTGAATGTTGGACATACTTGTTGGTCATGTTATTATTGAACCAATTATCTTGTTCATATCCCATTAAATTAGCAGCAGAGGAAGGTCAATTGAAATTTAATGAATTTAATAACATTCACATAAAATCTTATGCATTGAAATATTTTTAAATGGCATAGCTGCTGTAAATACATAAGCTGCACTTTAATTGTTTGCAATCAAGTTGTGGCATATTTCTTTGGTATACCAGTCATTGTCAATAAATACTATTCATTTATATCAAAGTATGGGCTGGCATAAACATTTTAATAACTGTACAATTCTTGAAATTGATATTGTCATATCAATAATGTGGCTTATGGAGCACCATCTACTTATTCTTGCCCCCTTGGTGACGTTTCCAAATAAAAAACTGTCACAAGAAGTTATATCCCTTCAGCCTCAAATAGATTATAGAATTCATGATCTGCATAGAATTAAAGTGCTCTAGGTAATAATGTTTATTGGGACAAATCAATCTAGGCCGCCACAATAGCAGATTGGATATACCCCAAATAATATATGAAAGCAATATCCAATATAGGTTGTAAGCCAGCATTATGTAACTTAGTCATTAGATATAGGGGTTCTGTGTATAGCTAAGAACTAGCTATTTGTTTTACAAAATTGTGGATCCACTAGTTAATGTTTTAAAAACAAAAGTTATAACATCCATACCAATACCTAGTTATGACGCCCATCGCTACTATCATAGACAAGCAAGAATAAATTTTAAACAAAAACTTATATTATCACTTAAACACAAACATTATTATAGTTCATAAGTATAATTTGCCTCTCAGCAGATGCAATTTAATCACCTTTAGGTGCACAAAGTTTTCTAGTTTGGAGTAAGAACAGTTTTTATGTAAGAACAATATACCGCTAAGAGATAAACTGACTTAGTTAAACTAAGTATATTTTAAGTAGCTACTAGAATTTGGCAAAATTTAAGAGAATAGCACATCTAATCAATTCCATACTAATACTTTGTAATCTGAAAATATGGACTGTAATTAGTAAGAATGTTTAAGTCCTTGAAAGGCACTGGTAGTGACCACACACTATTGTGCAGTCAAGCACAGCTGGCAATAGTATAAGAATGACAACTATTTGTTCACTGAATCCCATCAAAGGGTCTGCTTAATCATTTAAAAAGCATTAGCAATAGCAGTTTTATTACCGGAACATAAGTGTGCAGTAAAGCATAGAGTAGTAATAGATAAAAATGACAGCAGTTTGTCTTCACTAAGCTCAACCTCCAGATTCATAGGAATGTGTATGGAATTACAGCTATATAAGAAACAGCTTTAGCTAATCCCCAGCAGTCACTAAGAGTTACTATAAAGTGAATAATAAAAAGATGATATTAAGGCAATTATTTTTCCTAATTTTAGTATGTTTGATACTAAAGGTGGTAGCTCAAGCAGATTCCAATTGTTCCTTTCCTATCCCTTCTATTCAATGGAGCAGTCCTGTTCCAGAGAGAAATACTGATGGATTATTCTCTACACTCCAGGGCAAATGCCTTGGTGGTAAAGCAGCTCTCCTTACTACAGGACTCAGACTGACATATGAAATAAAAGAGTACAATCTGGTGGAATATTTCTGGATAAACTATAATTCTTCAGTACCTGCTCCTAACAATTGTTCTCTGTCAGACATAACGAAAGTTTCTTATCTATTCGTTCAACCAGAACATGGTGGAGAATATTGCCATTGCTTCCAAGTAGTCTTTAATTGGTCCAATGTGGATACACATGATACAAGGTTAGCATTGTTGAAATACTAGCAAGTACCCCGCCACACAGTGGCGCTTGACGTATTGCAAAGTAAGAATGCAGTAGCACAAGTTATCTTGCTCAGCTATCATTCTCTACCATTGGTTAAGGTTACATAAGTTTCCATCTCCTGCTCTCTTTTTTCTGAACTATCTCAGCTTTTCTTATCCCCCCACCTGTCCTTTCTTCAGCTCTTTCTTCTTGAGTCATGGAGTCCCTTTTCCTTTGTCTACCTATCCTGCTCCTGAATGTCTCTGTCCTACTACCATGATTGTGGACATAAGCTTTACTTTCACCTTCCTTTTTGAAACAGACCCCCGCCTTTACTCGTTGATTCCACCCGCTTTTTAGTTAAAATTAATCGTTCGCCTTATCGCCTTCTCTTCCGTTCTTTTTTACGATTCTACCCGCTATTTAATTGCCATTTACCTTTTGCGTACTTTAGCCTTCCTTTTTTAAACCTGCGCCGCCTACCCTCGTCTATTATGGTCTAAGGCAAAATTAACCACTTTCTACTGAATGTGACGATACCTTACCCATATTTTTAAGCCAATGATTTATCAAATGTCTCTCTATACCAAAAAATCTAGATTTAAGCTATTTCATCTTGGAAAAACAGCATCACAGTGTAGCCAATGGCATAAACTTGAATTGTTTTTAGAGAAATGGTGTCAAATCAAAATAATTCTGTCTCTTTATAAAGGGTTATGACAAACAGACAGATGGACAGACAGATAAACAGACAATTCTGTAGTAAATTGTTGTGCAAACTGGACATTTTAACATAAATTGTCACATGTCAATTAATGAAAATTAAAGAACATTAATTTTTCAAGCCATAGCATTAGATCTTTTGTTTTAAATTCTAATAATCTCAAGAAAGTGCTTAATAACATTTTTAGGTACTTCAGCAAGACCAAATGTGATGAACAGCATAAACCTAGAACTCTCAATATTACCTGGACAAAGAGCAATGGTTATAGACTTTCTCAGAAACATCCAGTACAGAAATTTTCTAAACTCAGTTTTAATTGTACCCATCGCACAAGACTGTAAGTTATACTAACTTTATATATTATCCCATTCACTTTCTTTATAGAAAAAATTATTATCACAGTCATGAAAACTTTGCTATTATATATCCATTATATTAACACTAAATTTGAGTCATTATTAATGATGTCGTTGGTGGACAATCCAACAGTGATATCTTAAGGTATTGATTGAGTGGTTAAATAAAACAAAATATATCGGCCATGCTGTATTTGCACATTAGTTAGGAAATAATCCCACGTTACTACACAATGTAGACAGCGAGTGTCAAGTTCTATGTCAAACCTCTTTACTTTCTCACCGCTGTATGATATACTATTATTCTATACTATATAGATGACTCAGTACTTGTGAGTATTACTGTGTTATTCACTACAGTAAGACAATTAAGTCCTACCAGATTTACATGCTGTTGTAGTGTTAAAATCTCTATATTGTACTTGAGTGAACTATTTTAAAAAAATTTGCCACAAAATATTAAATGTTTGCTGAATATATACATTATAGTGCCTCCTTTACCATATTTTTGTTAAGTTTATTTTGTTGCTTTTTTTAGTGTTGTTTTGTTTGCTTGTTTTTAGTAATATATATAATATAATATCTATATAATACGTTTGTGTGTCAGTAACGATGACAGTGATGGTGACTGACACTGATGACAGTGTATGTATTCATAAATAATATGAGATGAGAAAATTAGGTAAAGTATCATCATTACCTGAATGGGGAAAGGCAAGAGAAAAAATGAGGGGAAAAACCAATGAGAAGGAAGGTAGTGCAGTGGGTTTGAACTCTCCATGTGCAGGTCTGTATGTTGCACACCATTGAACCATTCAGCACTTTAGTGAGTCCTGGAGTGCCTTATTCACATATCGTATCAGCTTGTTTTTTTTTCTACGTCTTGGCCCTGGCCATTGAGGTGTCTACATCCATGTATAATTCATTGGCTGAACTCAGCTGGGAATGAGTATTCACTTTACAGTAGCAAACAAGGTAGCAGGAGAATGCAAGAGTCAAGAAAAATAGAAGCAGGTGAGAAAAGACTGAGTGATGTAATTACTTCAAAGAAGAAGTGAAATAAAAAAACACAGAAAAGACAGAGATAGAGAAATGAGGAGGAGCAGGAGAAGAGAATTCATGAGCTAAGAGGAACAACTAAACCTGAGATAAATGGTTCAGAATGAAAGGGATCAGGAGAGGGAAACCATGGATAAAATGTATCTTGTGCCTTTAAGAAATTATAATTTAATTTGTAAAAATTAGTATATGAAGCACCGTGGAGTGGCGGGGTAGCTACTTGCTAGATAAATATATTGTGTGTATATACATTAATATATAATAACATTTGTTAACCCTGCTTATTATTTTAATATTATAGTCTCATACAATTTAAAGTTTTCACATCATTAAAAGCAGGAAGATGTGATAAATTTGAAGGTGACAATGAAGGATTGGAATTTTCTATAAAACATTCCGCAGAAGCGGACTGGGTGCCTCTACTATATCTCCATCCTCATAATGTAATCATAACTTCTTTTGATGACATTCAGTTCTTTTATAAATCAAGAAATTCAGCAAAAACTTACTTCAATAAATTTAGAAGTTTGTAACCTGACATTAACAGGCAGTATTCAGTTCCGCTGGATTCAATTTGCGAATTTTAAAGTACGATCTACTGGATTAAGAGACATGCTAGCTTTGGATGACATTAATATAGTACTAGTTTCTCCACGCAAAAGTTATTGCTTACTATCTGATTCTTTCAATAATATTACCAGAAGGTAAGAAATGCAATGTTTAAGTAATAATTTACATTCTCATTGTTATGCCATCATAAATCATAGCACTGTTTCATGAAATATTAAGAATATACTAAGAATACAATTAAAATACATTCATAATACTAAACTAATTATTACCTTCTTATGGTATTTTACAGCCAATGCATAATTATAACTTTGAACCACCAATTTAATATTATCATACTGAAGAAAATCATGATTAGTGTTCTTTTTTTTACGTATCTATGAGCATGTAAATTTAATTTATTAGACAACTGAGTGGCATGATTTAGTATGTAGTGTGCAACTATTAATGTTGTGTATATTTATCTACATTCTGTTCATCCCAGCCATCAAATCTGGACATCAAATAATATAAGAAATGGAGAAATTACTAACGTTTCAGGAACCTGTGATTATAACAGTACTGCATTAGTCTTTGGTACTGTTGAAAGAAGTTCTTTACAAGGCTATGGCATCAAAGTTACTCGTTCAGTTATAACTGACAACATCTCTCTTAATGATTCTGATCTGCTCTATAATGAGAAAAACTACTGTGAGGAGGGATCAATAGAGCAAAGTTTAGAAGAAAATAGCTCTTTTGTTGTACCAACTGAAGATACAACAATAAATTCTGATAATACAGAGATCAATGAGCAATCCTCTAGTCCAAATATCTTCACTTCTTCTAGTCATACGGTTCCACCAACAGAAAATATTTTGCCTTCAAAAGACTTTAATTTAACAAAAGTAATTCGTGAAGCCGAAAGTCATGCCCAGAGCCTAGTAAGTTTTCATGTATTATTTTGTCATTGCAGTAATTCATTTGATTCATATTGTTTTAGATATATAACTATCCACAGTTGATAAATATTCAAAGGTCAATAGTAAGTTGATAAATGTTATTATGTTTAACTCAGCTATCATCAGTTATAGTGTAATTTTTCTAGTTTTGTTCTTGTACTGAATATTTGTATAGGCCTTGGATCCCATACAAAGTTTGAAATTGTTATCAATAGCTGCTACTTCAAACTTGCCTTCCATTGCTGTGGTTTACATTCTCTCAGAAATTGTCTCTGCTCTAATAGACAATTCTGAAGAAACACGATCGGCACATGATATATACAACCAGACACAGGTTGGTTAGTGGAACTCTTATAGAGTCATTATATTATATTTAAGATATTAAATGTATTAAAATATTAGATTGTGTTGGGCATAGTGGATTCCACTTTGGAAATGACAAGAATCAATGTAAGTACAAATAATATAGTTTCTATTATTGTACTGAAATATTTTTTCCTCCAAGTATATAGGTCATAAGCCATATTAGTAGCATACTGTAATTGGCATTAGCTTTTGAATTACGCTCTGAAGCAAGACCTCATTCACATGATGAGAGTATGATTTATACAGTATCAAAATTGAAGGCACTGTATCAGCAACACTGAATAATACTTTAAACATCATATCTGAAGAGTAATTGTACTAGTTTCCAAACTACCACGAGATTACGAGTAATGAGGAGTACTTGGTGTTTCTGTGTTAAGCATGTTGTATAATAACTGTCATGTTGCCAGTCAAAGTTGCCTTAATTACTACCCACACACTATTGGCTGCACTTTGCCTCTATCATTTCTTGGTTAATAGGGCTTTGTTTTGTGTATTGGCTCATTCAATTTGCAAGGTGTGAAAGTATATACTCAGTGGCAAGTGAACTCTTTTAAGAAAAGCACAATTAAAATGCAATAATATTTCCAGTGGAAGGAGAACAACAGCCACAGAAGAAGATAAGGAATATGAGATTGTTTGTATTGTTATTGTTGTTGTTGTTTTTTCATATTATTCATAAATGTGTTTGGACTGATAGCTAAATTGAATTAAGAGTTTCCTTTTTCAAAGAATAAAATCCACATTATTTGTTAATAATGTCCATATTTTAAGTTAATTTGGTATTAAGCATGCAATGTTTGAGGTTTTGTCTATTTTTAGGCCGAAGTAAATGATGCTACAGAATTCATGTATTAAACTAATATTATATATAAATATATATATATATAATTTTATTAGGATACTGAAGTAATGATAATGGGGACTACTCTACTTAATTCTCTGGACAAAATTGCTACAACATTGCCGAATTCCATTACTTTACAGTCTTTTTATACTGGTAAGGAACAGAAAAAAATTGATAAAACCATTATTTGAACTATTACTATTTATTTCATACACTTTTTGTGCAATTATGAAGAATGTTTTATCAGTTTATTACCTTGTAAATTCTATTTATAATGAAGGGCATTTCTGATTTTAATAAAATGCAGTGATGCTTTAAATCCTCTGTAACAATGCAATTTTTATTAACTCCTATTAACATACCCTAAGTAAATCTTGCTGGCAATATCTCATTATAGGAGAGACCGCAATATACACATAAAGATTCTGTTCAGTTCTTATTCAGATGTTTACATGGACAACTTCGTGTTTGTAGCAATAGTTGTTAGAAAGGCAAAAGCAGATGCAAGCATACGAGGTTATTTTGCATCATTGAATACAACTCATCTGAATCAACTGGTGCCTCATTCCAGTATTACCATTCCTCTGGAAGAACTGAAGGATTTTACAAGCAATGGTATTATTACCACTATCTCCAGTGTTCTCAGAAACTCAACTTCAATATTTTCTGAAGCACTCGAAGACAGTCCCCTGTAAGTAAAACAGATTTTGTGTATGTTTATTTTAAATTGAGTACAGACCCTCCAGCTTTACACATTATGTACAGTTATATACAAAAGTATGGATTGTATTTAATAGACTAGCAATGTCCTTATTTTGGAATATTACTATTCTTTTTTTTATTCCTAGGAAGATGCACGAGTTAGTGTCAGATGTGATAGGAACGTCCATTAAATGTGGATCTTCAACATGTGATACTGACCACTTAAATCTGTCGTCTACAGTTACAATTACATTTGAGCATTCACAAGAACTGATAGTGAGTTAAAAGGCTAAATTTATAGTGTTAGTAATGAACTAACCTTAAAAAAAGGCTTTAAATATTAGTTCCCAACGGTTTAATGATAAGTGTGCGTGACTCCGAAGTTGATGGCACAGGTTCAAATTTGTGGTGGAAGCTATTTTTTTCTGCCATTTTTTTCTTGTCAATTATAGAGTGGGTAGAATTTAATGCTTTTCCCAATCAGGTAATAGCAATGCTTTACCAACTCTGCTCAGCCAATGAATTATTCATGAATACACCCCGCCATTGCCATCCTTATTGACACACAAGCATAATTGTTATATAGATTGTGATTATGAGAAGATAAAAAATAGAAATCGCCCATGTATATCCATCCAGTAAAGAAAAGTAGTAGCTGTAACAAGTGTAGCACTTTAGGTAGCAATTGGACTCTACTATTTTTATATAAACATTGAATAAATAATAAAACTCCTAAAATTCATGCAAAATGATATAAATAAAACAATAATAGCAAATTTTATCTTTCTAACAGCCAATATTATTATTATAATAGGAAATCTTTCTCTTTTCAACAGCCAATATTTTTAATTATAACTTAACCCGACGTTTCGACTTCTTGCCGAAGTCCTCTTCAGGAGTCAGCTGAGGTCGAACTCTCCGACTAAAAACAGAAAAATTTCCTATTATTATAATTATTTAAGCTGAGAATGACTGAATATTATTATTAATTAAAACTTAACCCGACATTTCAACTTCTTGCCGAAGTCCTCTTCAGGGGTCAACTGAGATCAAACTCTCAGTGGTGATATAACAACACAATGTAAACAGCAAGATTTTTGGATGGTAAACTTACTGTTTTTGTATATTCTGGAGGGTGATTTGCACGCAACATGGACAGCCAGCATCCTGGTTGTTATATCACCACTGAGAGTTCGATCTCAGTTGACCCCTGAACAGGACTTCGGCAAGAAGTCAAAACGTCGGGTTAAGTTTTAATTAATATTGGCTGTTAGAACGAGAAAAATTGCTACTCTTATAATTATTTCAGCCGAGAATGACTGAATTAAATAAAATAAATAAAATATTATTTTTATATGCTAAAAGTTTTGCTAAACATTTTATTGTTTATAAGTACGTAATATAAATAATACAAAATAGAGGGGAGGAAATTTGTAGCAAAATATATAAGTATTGTGTCATGCTGTTATATTACACAGAACAGAATACATTCCTCAGAACAGACTACTGTATGTGCATTCCTAGATATACCAATAAAAACAGGGTAAGTTATATACAAAAATAACCTTCTTTATTATGGATGTAATTTTTCCCTAACTCTGCTGAATGTGTGCATACTTAAGTCTTCTATTGAAACCATAAGTGAAATATAATTTACTATCTTATAAGCTTTCACTAGTAAATGTTGACATTGCTAAATGGACAGTTATACATGGATATGCATTAAATTCTCTGGAATACAATGGCGGAATAAACCAAGCAACTGTTTTATTATAACAATATTATTATAATGTTACATGACCGAAAAAGTATTGTGTTATTCAGATTTGTGCTCTCCATCAGTCGATGGTCACAAAGAGGGTGTGTCAAGAACAGTGTCCTTTCCAATTCCTCAAAAACAGTTTGTGAATGTAGTCATTTGACTCATTTTGCAATTCTACTCAGTCCTAAACCTCCAGTGTTTATGGCCTCAGGGAAGCTGACCCTTCCTTATGTTAGCATGATTGGTATCATCATATCATTGCTAACAATGACAGTAACCGTATTGGCATTAATTGCTTTCAAGTAAGTCCTCTTAAATTATATAGATTTATACATTAATGGCTTAAAGTATATATTTAATAGGTCACTTCGAAGCCTAAGAAAGTTTATATACATTAATTTATGTATTAACCTTGGAATTGCTCAAGTCATTTTTATAGCTGGAGTAAGCAAAACTGGTGATGATAGTGACTATGTTCCGCCTCATTGCAAGATGGTGGCTGTCCTTCTTCACTACTTTTCGATAGTTCCTTTTATGTGGATGCTGGTAAAGGGAGCTTTCTTATATTTTACTAGTGTAAAGGTTATTGAATTCAAAGTAAAGTCATACTTGGTCACAGCTACTGCTATTTCATACGGAGTTCCTCTACTATATTATGGTAATATTCACTCTACCACTTGGATTTGGATATCTCGACAATAACAACTATGGATATCAGCAAGCGTATGTGATGTATAATGCAAAAATACATGCATTTTATATGAGTTGATTATTAAGAGTTCCCATTGAATAATAGTCATTGACTTTTTTTGCAATCTACTCACTCCCAAACCTACTGTTTGTTATACTTTATCGATGTTCTTTTTATTTTATTAGAGTTGTTGCTTAGCTAGATGCTGTCACTATTTCAACAAAACATTTTACGCTAGCTTCAGTGCAATTATCACTTTATCAGCAACAACTATTATAGAATTTTTATGATGCGCTGTAATAGAGTATCGTGAGGATTGCCATTTGTCAAGTAATCTCAATCTGTTCACCTCACAATAGGTTCTCATTTTTGGTAAATGTGTGTCTATATACATAATCTCTTTGCAATGAATGTCCTGCTTTCTACTTATAATAGCTACTGTTTGTTATGCTTTAAGGGTGTCTTTTTATATTATTATTATAAAAGTTGTTGCTAGATAGATGTTGTCATTATTTCAACAAAACTATTGAAGCTCATGCAAAGAATTCTGAAGTATATTCAGGCAAGATCACAAGTATCTGGAAGTTTGAATGAGTGTCATTATCCGTCTTAGTTTTCATCATAACCCAGTGACATCAGTTTTAGCAGTTTGAAGTTGACTTCCATCTCAAAAACCCTATACATGTCAGTGCATTTGGAAACATTCAAATTGTATCCCATAGCTTGAAAGTTTTAGGTAATTATTGACTTAAAATGCTTGTGAAGTGAAATAAGTGTATTGTGACAAGTTGTTAGTTTACTGTTAGTAGGATTGATATTAACTCTACAAATATTACAGTTTTTCTTGTTCTTGAAATTTTTTCTTAGATGCTATCTGTCAGCAGATACTCATTTCATTTGGGCACTTATAGCCCCGGTCATTCTAATTATCTTTGTGAATATCTTCTTCTTCATACTGGTGGCTAAAAATAATTACTATGACAACCAAAAAAATGCCAACATCAGCAAAAAGAATAATGCTTGCAGCTGGCTGAAATTGGATATTTCAATAGTAGTCATCATGTGTCTGACATGGATTCCCCAGATTCTATTGCTATACAGACCTGAAATTGTTCTATTGGCCTACATTTATGCATTCATGGTGGCATTTCAAGGAGTGTTCATTTTGTGCATTTTGGTCTTACTTTCGCAACCGGTGCGACAAGTTATTTCAAGAACCTGCAAAGATAATGCAAGCAATGGAATAGTTATTTTCCAAAAATAGCACACTATATGTTTAGTTACTAGCTACTGTTTATGGTCCTGGATAAATAGTTGGTAAGCTATTGATAGTGAACTCTCTAATGAGCAAATTACCTCAAATTAGTGCACTTTCTCGCCCCACTTAAACCTAAGCCCTTTAGTTTAGGATATTTTACATTTGGTCAATATAACCATACTGAGCTTGATAAATATTAAACTATATACATTAGGGTAATGATATTGTATAGTACACGTTCAGAATAATGCAAACTGTAATCTTACAATAAGTCATAAGATTAATATATACACTATTACGTGGTTTTATTTATTCACATTTCTTTCATTCCTGCAGATATATCGACCAGCACCATGGGCAAATACACCAGAAACTAGTTACAATAGACGTAGTTTGTGTGTCGTGATACTAATACCAATATATACCTACTGTTTTTGTTTCTTCTACATTCATTTGTCATCATTTTCTTGTTTATTACACGAGTATCAGTTACAACTACTAAATTATATCCATGATTGTAAAAATAGTTGGTTTTTACTTTCTATGTACATATGTGTTGTTGTTGTTGTTGTTTTTAGCTAACAGTATACTTAAAGAATTGTTTGTGTAATTTAAAAGAATGCACAGTTTGGCTACAGCATAATTTATGATTTATCACTGTGCAACTTCATCAGGTGCAATACATACTATTTTATAGGTGATATTTTAATAAATTATTATTTTATGATAAGAATTCTCTAGCTACAAATCTTTAATGAGTAAATACTAACTTTTTCTCCATAGCTGACATTCCCGGCAGAATTAATAACAATTATAGCACTGCAGTCTTCACGTATTATCAATTTATACAGCCAATAAGATTTACATTTAGACTTAACCCACATGATATGAGTGCATACTAAGTCCTTATAGACTTCTTTAAACTATAACTAAATTTCATGCATTGTTAACATCCACATTCTGTGATAAGTCATCCATTATATTAGGTTAAGTAGCAGTTAATTTGTACAAACTCGACATTATAAATGACTCTGAACCATCTACAAACCCAACAGCTGGCCATATTCACATAATTTTTTGCTCCATTGACAATTTACTCCTACTAAAAAGACACCAAAAGAACCAAACTACTTTACATTAATTTTTTTATTATAACTCTTGTTAGAAGTCAATTAGTAACCAATTAGACAATGTTACAGGCATGTCTTTGAAGATTGTGCACATTCATTTTTCTGCATCCAATTTACATTATGTGTGCAGCAATAATATACTCATAATAATAGCAAATTTTTCTCTTTTTTAACAGCCAATATTGTTAATTATAACTTAACCCGACATTTTGACTTCTTGCCGAAGTCCTCTTCAAGGGTCAAGAAGTCGAAACGTCGGGTTAAGTTATAATTAACAATATTGGCTGTTAAAAAAAGAGAAAAAATTTGCTATTATTATAATTATTTCAGCCGAGAATGACTAAATCAATAATATACTTATTTATATGCTTTTCAAAGCAGAGTAATGAGCTGAATTATCATCATGTTCTAAAGACTGCTTAATTCAGATGATAAGAAGTCAGCAAACTTACCTTCAACATGGATTCAATATTCAATATTAAATGCCAAAAGTAAGATAAAAATGTCAAAAGTAAAGACATAACTAATAATCCTGTCTAGTCTTTAAGTACAGTACTTAGCAGCAGATTCAAGAGGGAGCCATTTAAACTAATTCCCCTCCCCCTCCCCCCCCCCCCTCCCCCCCCCCCTTCCCCCCTTACCTGAACCACCCCGCTCAACCATCCACTTACAAAATTGATAAGGTAGATACAGGAGATTCATCCTTCAGAATAGCTACATACTTTCGGTTGATTATTTAAGATTCACTTTCCTATTAATGTGACACACAAAACTAGAGCTGGTAAAAGGGTAATGCAAAACAAGCATTTGGGTAAGGTGTGGCTGCATAAATGAATTGTAATACCACACTAATTTATTCTTAATGTCCTTTCTAATGTTCCAATCAATTATTAATATTCTAGTTGAATTTGTACCTTGTGACCTAAATAGCTACATCTGGACCCCTCTCATTAGCACTGAATCTTCCCAATTAAACATATCCTGCACAATTTCACATGAGAATTTAAGATATTCACTCGTTTTGAAAAAATATTGACAGCTTCATTCAATACAATTAAGTTTCACAGAAACACTGTAAATAAATATACACTATACCATAGATGGTATATGAACTGGCGACTTAACAGATATCTGGGTGAACTTGTATACCACAGAAGTGTGCTTTGTAGTCATATCGTTTTTTTTTTTTTTTGTTGTATTTTTTTTGTGATTTTTTTTTATTTTTTCAACTGCAATAATAGTACGCTAAGCTACAGTATAGTGCATAGTCCTATGCACTGTAAATTTTAAAGAAGTTATGATGAATTTGATAATAGTTTTGAAGGGGTGATAGCTATAATTTGGTGCTGCAGAGGAAAAACTGGATTACTCTCTTATGAGCTAAAAATTGATGGAGAGAATCTTAAGAAAATATTTTCCATAGAACATGAAATTCAGCGGAAAATAATTAATTTCAAGAAGTTTTAATGTATACCCACACTGTTCAGTATTTGCTGGATATTTGCAGTTCTTAGAGTAAACAAAACAATGCAGCAATTGACAAAGGTGGTCTCTGGATGAATGTAGAGTGGGACATTATACATTGAATGCTAAAAGTGATAAAATAGGCAATCTGACACTTGCCACAAGACACAGTAGCTATAAGTAGGTATCTATGACTATAATATTATGCTACTAGCTAGTCTGGTGATAATAAGCTTGTTTTGCTAACTATAAGTAAAGCCAAAACCCCATGGTATCAGAGAACCCGACAACAAGTAAACTCAATGGCTACTTAGCTAGTTGGAAGTCGGCAAAATCAATTAAAACTTCCAATAAAATGGATGAAAATAACTTGTAATCAATTCACCATGAGTCATGAAATTATTCACTGAAGGTGTAAAGTGCTAATAAGGAAACATCTCAAAATATCTCAAAATAATATTATATACTTTTTATATATTGAAGAGTGAATTGAAATATGTAACTGTCTAAATTATTACCGAAAATTAACTTACATAAAAGGAGGCACACATAATGAAAGAATTTGAGAAACCACATAAGTCAGCCATTACCTAAACTAAGTCAATTTGATAGTGGTTGTCAGATAGCATTAGGAGTAAATCTTCAGGGTTTTTTGTTTTTTTTTTGTTTATTGTTTTTTGTTTGTTTGTTTGTTTTCATTTAGTGTGAATAACTAAAACTAAATGTCTGGAATCTCTACATAAACTATTGATGGATCCGTCTATTTGGACTTGCCACTCTTATGTTGAAGGAGATACTCCAAGTAAACCGAATGTCTATTGCTAGCATATACACCTAAAGGTTTGAAATTCACGTATGGGTATCACAATTTCCTTTTCTAGCAAAGAATTCAAGTCTGAGTTAGCTGTCATTATACACAATAAAACATTACGTGATGTTCTCGGCCAGGCATGAGTATGTGAAACTGCATTTGACACACTAACATATGTAAGTTTCCTTAGCAACTCTCACACTACCTTTTGAAATGTAAATATTTGCTATGCTCAGTGCTAACTAGGTAAGACCTTGAGAAAGATAAAGTTGATATTGGTTACAAAAGGAACTAAAACTGACCAAGTTGTTGACAGGTATATCATTGACACCTCCATATTTTCATACCCCAAAGCCAAGAAGAAAGATAAGAAGACATGTTAGAAAATGAACCACGCAAGTTCATTCATATTAGGAATTGCACTTAAAGTAACAAGAGATTTGAAAGCAATACCAACATTGCAATAGATATACAAGATAGCTACCTAGCAATAATGATGGGATATAACTTTTTTCAATATCTCAAATATTATATAGAGTATTGTACATAGGGCTTTGTAAATTATACAAACGTTTATTGAGCCTATATCAGATTTGGGGTCAGCTAAAATTGGCCAATGACAAAAAAAAACCTTTTTGGTTCAAAAAATAAAGGCAAAAAAAGTCAGATAGCTAGCTATGTTGTAGAAGAAAGACACACAGCGATACTGTATTCCATGAACACCACAGGAAAAATTCAGTGTTTTTTTTCCCCTTTACATCAGAACAGCTTGCAATTTTTTTTATTAACATATTATATATTAAGACACAACCACTAAATAAGCAGTACTATTCATGACTAGTAAGTAGTAACCATCAATGGTGTTGCTAACATGTTAATGCCCTCCATTTTGCTATATTAACTGCAAATTACATGTATAAGGCATAAATACTCAATATTTTGTCCTTAACATAACACAAGTAAGCAAATATGTAGTAATGAAACCTTAGCTATAGATGACTCTGATCCTGTATTGCACTAGCCATTATAAATTGGAATTCTATCCACAGTACTGCATTGATATAACTGTCATAAGCGAGCGTCACCCTATAATCTAGTTAATGTGATTTAAGAGACACAAATGCTTCCCAGGCTAATTGTACCAGTTAGGAAGTAGTGCAAAGAATTTTGTTGGTCAATAGGAAGTAAATTTAAAAAAATTTCATTCCACTACATCACCTTTCTAGCTTCTTGAAACCACATTTTACTGATGTGACCACCAAGCTCAAGCAAGTGCCAGTCACTACAAGGAAGCAGTGGCTAGATGAGCTAATAGTGAAACAGGAACAACTGCAGACATTAAACGCAGGCGCCAAAACCTACCCTGTGAACTTATATCTCACAAAACAATGTTATGGCTGATTCATTAAAAAAAACGAGTAGCTATTAAAATTGTTATGCTATCATAAACAATAATTTAAGTGATATTTGTGACAAGAAAGTTATCTTTTGCGGTCAAAAGTACATATATGGCTTTAATTAGTGACAGAGTTTCTAAGCAAATTGATGTTGGTCCAAACAATACTTGCCATATCCAATAGGACACAGCTACAGAGGCAGCTTATGTATGTGCATGTATATATATAATTATATTATTATATATATATGATACTGCAGATGAAGTGTCAGCCTTAGCTCTGCTAATTATTGACTAATAGTTGTATTTATATCACCAAGAGAAGCATAAGTAATCTTAAAAAATATTACCAGCCTCATCATTTCAACAATCCCACAATTGGTATATTTTTAGCTATCACTTGTACAAAATAAAGGAGGTGAAATGGGTGTGTTTGTCTGAAACCAATGATACTACCACAAATAACCAAGCCTACATCTCATGACTGCAATACATATAGTGGAAGGCAACTGTTCAGTTAATAAACAGAATTAATATTGGTTTGGGAATTTTTTTATTGTTCAGACTGTGTTTACACACAAGACCCACTAATTGTTCTGGTAATCTTTCTATGTAATCTGTGGCTATGCTAATATTATATTAGCCAAGTAATTCTTTATTGGTCTGATGGCATTGAAGGTCACAAACATTCCGATAAAATTTCAAACAAACATTAGTGATAAAAAGAACCGAGACAAACAGAGACAAAAAAAAACAATAACAATTTTTGAGATGGCTCTGATTTGGCAAGCAGACATTGTTGTGTCTCAAAAAGAAGCAGTTCACACGTATATGGCTTGCACATTTACTCACCAGATGCATTACCAATTACATAAGAAGGAAGATATGTACTCCAGCGAGAAATAAGAAAAGGGAAAAGTATAAGTGTGCTCTATTAAGTGAAATCTGGACTGGTTATGTAGCAAAATATATGTAAGACAGAACTTTAGTAATGATAATAGTAATAATTATAATGATAATAGTAATAATTATAATAATAATAATATTAATAACAATAATAATAAAAATAATAATAATAATAATAATAATAATAAAAATAATAATAATAATAACAATAATAATAATATTAATAATAATAATAATAATAATGATGATGATGATGATGATGATGATGATGATGATGATAAGCAACCAATTAGCTACTAACTATACTTACAGCAATGAATGTATTTGTCAGGAAGTCTTTGTGAATTGGTTATAACGCATATACAGATTAAAGCTTAGTCAGTCTAGCTTTTGATGATGTATTTTCAATTTTATTGACTTCCTTGTAAATGGAACAGTTGCAAATACACCGGAACACATAGGATCTCTAGCTCATTAAACCCCATACACTGGTATGATGGTGTGATGAAGACAATGTAGCCATTTGAACTGATGTAAACTCTAGAGTACCTCGTCCCTGTGGAGTTAGTTTCAAAAACAAGGAGTGCAAGAACTACAACATTGAAGAAGTAATTTGTATGCATTGGTACCAAAAAAAGAAGTCCTGTTGTTATGTTGCTGCTTTTAATGATAATACTTAGTATAATTATATTCTACACTTACAAGCTATTATTGTACCAAAAAAGAAAAGTCCTGTTCTTATGTTGTTGCTTTATATTCTAACACCTACAAGCTATTATTGTATGAGTAATATGCAAAATAATGTTATTTTTTTGTCGAAAATAAGAATATGTATCGGCCTCAGCATCCTCCCTCCAAATTCTCAGAAAGCCAGACGAGGCCTAATGTAAGCCGCAATCTTCCCATGCACGTGGCAGGAAACAGAGACAGACAACAACAGCTATCAGATAACAAGGTCATATCCACTGGAAACTAAACACATGGCTTCCCTATTGGAACTTTTAATCAGACATAAAAGAACAAATACCATAACCTCTGGGTAGGGATAATCTAGACTTCCCTAAACATTTGTTTGATAAATAATGCCTGGGTAATTGGATCACCACGAATTAAAGTCATGCAATAGTATAAAAAGACTGATGCCGCTGCATTGAAAACTCACACGATAAACAATAAACATGAGAAGCTCAGCACTTGCTCTAATCATCCTGATTTTTACTTTGGACTTCCATGCTGCTTACCCAGTGAGCCAATGGACCAGATCTCATGTCTCACAAAGCAATGAAGTTAAAGATATGCAGAGGCATCCCCGAAGTGCAGCATATCACAACTACATCATGGAGGTCTTTCTAAACATCTTTTTCAAACACTGGCCACGTCAAAATTGTAAGGTGATATACAACTGCCAGACTGTATCACCACTACATTGCAAAACTGTGCCTTCTAGCTTCTTCTTCTCAGATGAACCACGTAAGAGTTGCATCTAGTTATATAACTTCAATCCCAGAAAAGAATACATATACACTGTAGCTAATGTTATTAGCATTTTTTAAGCTTTTTGTTGATTAGATTCTAGTAAAATTAGTTTAATCTTTAAATAGCTGGCTAAGCTGGTTTTTAAATGAGTGGTTTCATTTTGCATTACAACTACCTGGAGTTTTATTTGTGTCTATTATTGCAGTACCCAAACCATGCTCCCTGGATTTTCAACTACTCAACATGGATAACTCTTCTATTGGAGTGGACTTGGCACTCTACAAGGCTCCTGAACCTAAATCATCCAATGATTCCTATGAAGTCTGGCTTCTGGTTGCGAGCAGTGCCAACGATTCAGACGTAAAGGTCGCACTCAAAACTACAATCTACTCTTCTTGCAACGGCTGGCAAATGTTTCATCTTGACAACTCGGTCATGTCACCATTTGTCCAAGCCAACAAGGCAAACATTGAACTTCTGGTTTATAAAAATGATGATGAATGGTCTTTCCCATGCGATAAGGTGCATTCTCTATTCATTTTTAATACAACAGCACATCAATCAAACCAAAAATCAAAAGATCTCCTCCCTACACCAATACCTGCCAATACAACCTACCCACTACCTACTCCTTATAAGAGTATCCCTTCAAATCCATTCGGCAAAACCGAGGAACAATTACAATACTTCACTCCAGTACTGAATGTTTTCCAGCAGAGAAAGGCCAAAAAACGATGGACTAAAAGAGAAGCCCAAACTAGAGCTATGAAACCTGTTAACACAATATCACTCCAAGAGCCATGCCAACTTCTAGACAATTGGGTAAAGGTCAACTCTACGTACTGGGTCAATGGAGAAGCGTACTCGGTCAAGGTTCCACAATTCTACAATGCTAAAAAATGTGTGTCAAAAAAAGGATATCATGGAACTTGTGCGCCCACTGGAGAGAAGCCCTTAGTGATAGTATTGGAGACAAATCAAGGAAAGATGAAGAGAGCATTTAAGAAGACCTTTATGGAATTAAAGATTACTGAAAAATGTGGTTGAAGTCATACTTAATCTCACACTATCCTTCATCAGTATAGCAATGACTAATTATACCATACCTGTAGATATTGCTGACATAGTTACACTGCTTCATTTTTGATATTTACTTTGTAATAAACGAGAAATTGTAGTATATTTAGTTTTTATTTCTATACCATCTCAACTAAATTTTCTATTATACTGTTCATAGAATCAATAACTCGGGGAAGTCTTGCAGATTAAAATCCACTACATAGCCACCTATTATAATAGGGCCAGCACATTTCAACACTACGGTTAAGCTTCCATCTACCTAAATGGGGAAGTTTTAGCAGAGCGGCATCCACAAGTAAGCAAACCTCAGAAAAAATTTGGTTTGGTTTAGTGGTTTCCGCACTTCCAGCTTCCAGCTCCCATTTTGTATTTCGCGCCAAAATAATTGCTGATGGGTTGGGCTCCCCTCCAAAGCAACCGAAACTGACCTTTAACCCCAGCTCGGTCACCCTAAATACAATGGCTGCGTCGGACGGCCAGAAAAAAACATTTTGGAAGAAGGGCGACAACGCGAAGTTACCCGGAAGGTTAGCCCTTTTATAATAGTGCTTTCCTCCCTCGAGGTTCTTCTTTACCCTCTATTCAAACGTGTAGGGCTCAACAAGTACACAGGTCACAGGAAGTACTGCCAAATGCGAGAGTTTCTTCCCTAACCCAGTCTCACAGGTAAGTAAAACTGCTTCTGTGCATCTAGTCCCCCCAACAGTTTTACAAGTCACCAGTAACATCAAGAGCTAGGTACTTTCCATGTGATGTGGGAACTCCTTGAGTGATGTGATTTGGCTGTAGTGTTTGGTCTGGATAGCAGTGGCCGTTTAATTGGACTACTGAAGTATTTGAATGTTTCAGTGAGTGTATATACTGCCAGACATGTTATTAAAGTCACCACAGATTAGCGATTGGAACTATGCTTTTTTCTTGTGGGAATGTCTATTCCTGATGTTATTTGGCAGGTGTTGGGACTAGCTCACTCTAACCAGTCAATCTGGCTAAAATTCTTGATTATGTTAGTCTGGTGATTTGCAATTAAGTAATCCTATAGCTAGAAACCAACCTGTGTGGTTCCTAGAGCAGCTAAGAAATTATATTATCTCTCATGTGAGTTTATTCAACACCTTGCTGTAGTCAATTTTATTGGGAAATTTAATTTTCAAGTACATGTACCTGAACACTGGAATCAAAATGGACAGTGTTGGAGTTGTTACTCTGTTTAAAGGACTAGTATCCTACAAATATAATTGCAAGTGTTTTAAATATTTTTAGTATACTACAGTATAAAGGGAAGAATTAGTATCAAGGGTTAGTATACTACTCAAATGATTAGTATACTACAAGTGAGTGTTAAGGCAAGCTTATATCCGTCCAATCTATCCACATTGTAACAGTTATTTCCAGCTACTTGTTACAAGGTGCTAGTGGTATTGGTGTGATCCCTTGGCTCAATGTTAGTCTTAGAATTGTGAAGTGTTTGCAAGTTCAGTCTTTTCCCTTCTCAATGAAATAACACACTTCACACTCCAGCTTCAAACTTATTGAAATAACTTTTTAAGGAGTGCTAAGCCACAACCTAGTATGTATATCTGGTCAAATACAGTTTCCTTGGGTCTTCTCTCCTGAGATTCACACATTTTTATTTGAAAAGCTATCAGGTAATCCAACCCTACCCCAGTGCCCAGTGTACATACATTGGATATTCCCTACATTGTCATCAAATACTGGTACACAGTCCTACAAGTGTAGACAAATGTACAAATACACTGGTTATTTATAGCACAACATTGGATCTACATTTATCAGCTGAAAAATGGTCAGCTATAGCAATGAAGGAGTTGGCTGTAGAGCACTTATATACAGTATGTGGCTAAATAGAGGGAGTTGATGCATTAAAAAGTATAGATTTCCCAATTTTAAAGTACTTCCGTTTACAGTGTGTGAATTTGTCACCAAAAATAACTTTTGACTAAATAGAGACAAACTATTAAATGTCCAAGATCGTACCTTCCACAGCTGGGTAAGTGATAGAGTTAGAACTGGACATTGTGTCAACATAAGGAGGTATGGTAGACCCCAGGTGAAGCAGCTTCATTGAAACGCGAGGTGCAGTGGGCGTGTGTGGTGGTCATTAGTAGAGATGATCATTGTGGGAAATAATGAGTGGAGTAGGTGTTGCCATTCCTATTGTGAACACGCATACACACACTCAAGGCCACACATGCACATGTGCGTGCACATGTAGGTCTGGAATGCCGTTGTTGTGCATTCACTCCTGTTTCTCCTTCCGTTTAACTCGGAAGTTTAGGAGTAAATAATACGAACGATTGTGCCCATTAGATCAATCCTGTACTGAGTTTCATACAGGGAGGGGGGCCCCTGGGAGTTCCCCCCCCCCCCCCCCCCCCCCCCAGGATTTTGAGAATTAAAAAATTTAAATAGTACATCTTTGAGTATCAAGTTATTAAAGCATGTATGTGACCAAACACTGATCAGTGATAAAGTATTATACACTCTTATACAGACATGTGTGTCAAAGTATTTTGGGTTTAAAATGTGGGTGTGGTTTACATACATGCAGTGTCTTTCACCCGAAAGAAAAATCCTGTATGTAACCTATACTTAAAGTATATACTGGCGTTGTTTAGAGTAATTTTTGTTAACCAGGAATGTTCGTGCAGTTGAGTACAATACTTCGTTTGTCGGTTAAACATGTCAAACTGCAGTAGATTTTAAAAGCATCGCACGTTTACAGCTTGCTAATGGGATGTCGCACTACAGTCTATTTACTTCCCTTCATTTGCCAGATACTGACCTACAGTAAAACGGGTTTGACCAACTTGTAGGGGCCATCAATTATCATGTGATCAAAAAATTCAGTTCAACTCTACATACATTCCAGCTTCATTGTAGTGGTTCTAGCCTTTTAGACTTACTCCCAGGACTACTGGCTCAGTTTCACTGCATGTGTACATATCTAAGCTTTGAGTGCATATAATTTCATACCTGTCGATACATTACTTCTTAATCTGCTCATAGTGTTTTTTGTGGTTCATAATCTTGAATTGCACAAATTAAAATTACAAAAGTTACTTCATTTATTTCATTTAAAAAAATTTTCACGAGATGACAATGTGACTTGACGATCATGTATTGTTAGAATACTTTCACTTTATGTAAACAGTTGAACGGATTTTATTTAAATTTAATCTACATGCTTACAAAAGTAGTTTAACTGGTTTACGCCGAATCCGTGTCAATTTATTCAATGTTGTGACTGTTCCCTTGCAGTAGTCATGGTGGTGGCTCCAACAGACCTCGCAGCAAGACCTTTGAGGAGTACGAGAAAGACACAGATGACATCTGGAACGATGGTGGAGAGCTCAAGTTTGATGAGGCGGAGCTTGACTTTGTGGCGGAAGAGGGAGGAGGAGGGGGCGAGGAAGAGCAAGGAGAACGGAGTAAAAGAAGAGGGCCTGGCGGGCCACGTGGTAAAGGAAAAGGTGGGTGTGTCTGGTGGGCGTGACAGAACTTGTATGCTGAAGTAATAATTTATTCAATATTAGGAGAAACTAAAGTTGGCATTAATGTGGTGTTAAACAGTAAGGTGTGAATACGTGTGAGTATGGTACGTATATGGAATGGTAAGAGTTGGCAGAGAAGTCTTGGCAGACAAGCATCTCCACATGTGTCTCAACCATTGTATCCATCTTGCCAGTACAAACAGAAGCCCTTTTCATCAAGCTACGCAACTTTGAATAGAGCTACTTACATATCTGACGAAAATTGTAGTTGTACGTAGCAGAAGTCTCTGATATTAGAAACTGTTGAAAAGAAAATGATGCTGGAAGTATGACACTATATTCTATAGGTTATCATCAAATTGTTCGTACTCGTACATTGAAACTTTGCCCATCTCCCCCTCCTTTTCCCATAAGAGCCCCTTTATTGAATACTGGAAAGGGGAGGGGAAAGGGGGGAGGGAGGGGAGGGAAACACTGGCATTAAGAACTTTGTAAGAACTTTTTTGTCCCCTAACCAGTTCTTATGTATGTAAAGTGCTCATCATATTCTCATTCCAAGTCCAGGATGGAATGAAGGGTGAAGGGCTTCTTTATAGAAAAGTGAATTGTATTTGGGAGTCTCCACGTTCTCTTGTGGTTGAATTAAAAAAAAAAGAAGATATGTACATACTTGTATATAAATTTTAAAAATCACTTGTGCATGTTTAACCCTCAGCGTGCATGTACGAGAGGGCGACAGTACTCAGATTGTCCGTCATTCTGTCACAAAATTAATAGCGGATTTCGAAGACAGCGGCCTCCCAAAGTTAGAAACAAGCATCCAATAAGTCCCTTTAATGTGCCAGACTTTTTTTTCGAACTTTTTTTTTTTTTTCTTTTTTTTTTACAGAAAAAGCTAGTTGTTTTTTTGCCATATGATCATATGCTATTGTTAGTAATGCCCCGCCCCCTATTGTCATGCTGTACTCACTTGAGCAAATATTTCCTCCCTGTGGTAGTTTTGCTTCATATTCTCGCAGGTTTACCAAAGTGCTGGAATTGGAGTTCCCCATAGAAACTACTGGGCTGGTGAGTGTCTCTTGCATGTTCAGCTATTCTCAAGAAGACAGAATTACGTCTACAGTTCCATGGCACAAGCTATGTACATATCAACTTGCATGAGCTACATCTTGACATATTGATACTACACCAAATAGATTATTCATTTGGTCTTTGTAATAGCTATAATAACTACTTTATAGTAACAATGAGAATTCACACCTTTGGTGCTTTATTTGGGTAGCATGAAAATCTCCCAGGTCCTTCCCCCTGGTTATATCCTGACCATGGTGAGGTGATAAGCCATGGGGCATGAACATGTACATATGAGAGGGTGGGATACGTACAAACACACAATATAGGGTAGTTTGGTTTACCTACATGTACATGAATGTACATGTAGGTGTGTCCGGTGATCTCAAGACATTCTTCACTGATGTGGTTCGACCTAAAGCTTCTCCAAGAGCACGTCCACGATCTCAATATGACAAGCCCAGGTCTACTAAAATCTTATCTGCATCCGACTCTGAGGTTGGACTCAGTAAGTTTCCCTGTGGATGATTGTAATGTGCATTATGGGTAGGGGTCAAGCAAGCACAGCAACCGATATCATGATGTAGTTGTGTGTGTGTTTGGCTCCCCGTTTAGTGTTAATCTAATTAGCAATTGTGTCCGTCAAGTCTATAATTTTATTTAGTTCCAACTATATTTTTCCAAGTAGACAGACTTAGTTTTAGTATATGTATTTACTACTACATCTGTATATGTAGTACATATTATATTCCTCAGCTGACAGTGGTGAATTTTTTGACCCTCCTGATCGGGAAACCATGAGGTTACAAAAGTTTGGCAAACTTCTCGCTGGACCTAACACAGATCTTGGTAAGGTGTGGTTAAGGTGAATAAAACACATTTATACAAATAGATAATGTATACGTATGATAATAATATCTTTTAATAGCCTTTACATCTTGGCTACACATAATTATTTACCTGTTCAGAAGTGAGAGGCACTAATATACACATGTAATGTACGTAAACATCATGAGTAGTAAATAGTGCGTACGTGTGAAACATTTAACAATATTGCTCAATATAACTTTGTACTATAGAGTCTTTAAGTCGTGTCATGGGCTTAGTATAAATACAGATTTTCCAACGATTAATTTTGGGATATAAATTCAGTTGATCTGTAAATTCTAGACATTTCTAAACTTAGTACACCTTTCTCTCATGCACTTTTGGAACTTGATCGTTCAGTATGAGTGAATTTGACAGTACACATTTATTTAGCAACATACACTGCTACTTTACTTGTCAACATGTTGTATCAGAACAAATATGGAATTGTGAAATCAAAACTTACATATTTGATTATGAGCAATTAATTCTAAATATTCCTCCTCCTCACACTTAGCCAGTTGTCATGGTAATTCTACCCAGTCTGTGTGTGTGTGTTCGTGTTTAGATGAGCTACGTAAATTGAGCTGGTCTGGAGTCCCTCCATCTGTCAGGGCTACCACATGGCAATTACTCTGTGTAAGTGTATATGTGTGTGTTTGTATGCACGGGGGGGCGGTTAGGTTTCTTGCGCAATTCTGCGTCTAGGACGGGCGGACGGACAGATGGTGGCTGTCAGTGGACAGTATGTATGTGTGTGGCACATATCAGAAAAAACAAAGAAATATTCCAGATGCTTGCTTCATTGTCTAGAGGTTGAAGAAGTGTCTTGTTGTGTCGGGTTGGGTGTATTAGAGAGTGTGGTGCAGTATCCATTAGCTGGGGTCACACTGTAACTCGTTTTTGTCAGGACCTTTCCTCACACCTCTTTTTTTTTCTTTTTCTTTTTTTTTTTGACTATCATTATTATTTTTTAATTTAATATTATTATTTGCGGACTGGATGAGCGTAGCTTGTCTGAGACATTATATACGTCTGTACCGCGTAATGGATTCCTGTAGTGTGCTACTGTTTCTTATAGAAGGTGTGAAAAATCCCCCAACTATTCGTTGACCTTGTCCTTTTTTTGTCTTTTGTCTTTTTTCTTTCTTTTTTCTTTCTTTTTTTTTTTTCCTTTTCATTCTTATGGTTGACCAAACCTACTACTGTGTTTATAATTGAGATTGCTGAAAAAGAAGTTGTTTTTTTTTTGTTGTTGTTGTTGTTGTGTTATAGTTTTTGTCTATTGTTGTTTGATATAATTCTTAGCACCAATATAATTTAAAGTCTTCAAGTAGTGTTCACTAATTAGGTAAAGTGACCGTGCAGGAAGGTGGGTGGGGAGAAAATCAGATGATATTGAAAGCAATACATAACCAATCCACTCCACTATGAAACTTCATTATGTGAATAATGCACTTACTGTATTAGGGCTACCTTCCAGCCAACATTGACCGGAGAGAGGAAACTCTACAGCGCAAGAGACAGGAGTATCAGAACTTCATCAAGCAGTACTACCACACACGCATGGAACCCACCTACATTGACACCTTCAGACAGGTTAGGCTATATGTGTACATCGCAGAAATGTCCTTTCATGTTTGCACACATGTGTATAATTATGTGTATGTATATGTAATAAGGTTTATGGACTGTAGTTTTTTATGTCTCTATCAACTGATCAACAGTGAGGGGTACTTTAATTTATGATGAATGAAGTTTATAAGTAATGTTGTTTTTTATAATTGTGTGACCATGAGTTGTGCTAAGTATAAGAGCTCACACACAACACACTAATAAACCAACTGCATACAACATTGTATTAGTGGTAGCTTTTCAGGTCTGATTCCACTCTAGTTGTAGTCAGTGCATGAGAATAGGAGTGTAGTGTAGTGAGAATCAGTTTCATAGGAATTGCTATCATACACTGTATGTAGATTGAACTTATCGAGTTCCAATTCTTTCTTTGACTATTTGTACTTTTGGTTGTTGTAGATTTCCATTGATGTTCCTCGTATGAATCCAGATGTGCCTCTGTTCCAGCAGAAGATCGTACAGGAATGTTTTCAACGTATTTTGTTTATCTGGTCCATGAGACACCCGGCCAGCGGCTACGTCCAGGGCATCAATGACCTTGTCACACCATTCTTTGTCGTCTTCCTCTCCTACTATATATGTTAGTTGTATTTTTGTTAGTAGCTTTAAGATCATGTGCATGCATGTATGTATACTTTAGCTTGTGCCGTATTAATTCACAAAGATCTTACCTTCCCACCGGGTTGGGCATTGTATGTACCGCTTTCCTTGAATCAGTGCCTACCAATGCACTATGGCTTCTTGCACTTTAAAACATTTTAGTGTGATTAACAGTGCAGGTGGACTTAATGCAGTCATTAGTACACGATACATGATACATGTACAATGAAATGGACACCTCAAAATTAGTATTGATGTTTGTTTGTTTTTTCCTTCTTTTTTTTTTTTTTTTTTTTTTTTTTTCCCTAATTATTATTAAAAAAATTTTTTAATAGCTATGGCAACAAAATGCAATTTTAGTAGTATCTAGGATATTTAACAAGAACCTAATGTCTTTATTTACACCTTGTGGTTGCACTAACAGAATCAGGAGTTGCATGCATTACTTACCAGTTAGTTCTGATTGACACTAATGCACAGATACGGGTATGTTCTACATGCATCCCTTCCATTAAGTATAATAGGTGCGTACAGACCATAGTTCAACCATGGCTCGTATTGTATTCGTTTAAGTCACTTCTAAAAGGAAATTTGAAGGAATTAGATTAATATAGGGGACAATTACAGCCATGTGTATGCGTGCAGGTGTCTTTTTTAAGCAAGTCTAAAAATGCAATATGTGGTGTGATCAGTCCTGGCCAGTCTTTAGACCAAGCAGATCAATTACAAGTGATATCATTTGGTGTCGTGTTCTCTGTTTTGCACAGCTGGAGACAAGAACCCTGAGAAATTTGAAGTGTCTGCTTTGACGCAGGACGTGCTCCAGATGTTGGAGGCTGATAGCTTCTGGTGCATGCAGAAACTTCTAGAAGGCATCCAGGACAACTACACTCTGGCACAGCTTGGAATACAAACTAAGATAATGGCACTCAAGGATCTCATTAAGAGGCTAGATGGTAAGAGAAATGCATTAGATAATGAAGAGGATAGGCTTATAGGGACGTGTGTGGTGATACATAGGTGGATGGGGGAGTGGTCAGTTGTTGTTGGAATGGCTAGATGTTTATTTTTAACAGCAAATTCCTGTATGTGGCAATACAGTCATTGATATCACTCTAATTTCTCTACAGAGTGGACATTTACCTTCCCCTACCCCCCCCCCCCCCTCTACCACCATCATCATCATCACTACTTCATCATCATCATCATCATCACCATCATCATCACTACCATCATCACCATCATCATCATCATCACTACCATCATCATCACCACCATCATCATCATCATCATCACGACCATCATCATCATCACTACCATCATCATCATCACGACCATCATCATCATCACTACCATCATCATCATCATCACTACCATCATCATTATCATCATCACTATGATGATGATGATGGTGGTAGTGATGATGATGATGATGATGATGATGATGATGGTAATAGTGGTGATCATTTTGTTTGCTTGTCTCAGGTTCCCTGGAGGCTCACCTGAGCAACAACTCTGTTGAATTCATCCAGTTTGCATTCCGATGGATGAACAATCTGCTGATGAGAGAATTTCCTTTACGTTGTGTCATTAGACTCTGGGACACGTACCTGGTCAGTGAAGATGTTTGCATTCCTATTCTGACAAATTACCTCAGTGTGTGTGTGTGTGTGTGTATGTGTATGTGTGTGTGTATGTGTGCAGTCTGAGAAAGATGGCTTTGCCACTTTCCATGTGTATGTGTGTGCGGCATTGCTGGCCAAGTTTTCCCCAAAGATAAAAGGTGCCAAAGATTTTCAAGTGAGTATTCACGGGCAGAGGAAGGATTCTAAAGTGATCACTGCCAATGCTTTCGAGTAATTTGGACTATGGGGGGGAGGGGGCAGGGTATTATTAGAAAATATTAAAAAATAATAATAATTTTTTTATTCAAAGTAAGTTGAATTAGTGACTCATTTATGTCCACATGCCTGCTAAAGGACTCTGGACCGTTTGCTCAGCTATCAAGCAAGTGAAACAAATGGAATCTTCAGCTGAACTTTAGTGTAGCCAATTAAAATAGCTACTTCAATTTACAAAGCCTTGAATTCCACTCAGTGGTGTTTCTTTCCCTTTGTCTTCTACATCACTGCGATAAGCCACACTATTGGGTGACGCTCATTACCAGTTAATTGAAATGAGCACACTTTACCTGTTTTTATTACTTAAGCATGATCTGGCTGCTGGTCAGAGCTCCTACTCCCTTGGTACTTTGTGTGTGTCAAGTGTACATACATATAAAATGTTGTGATAGTACTACGGTAGTAGTAAGGTAAAAGAGTAACTTGTTTGGTCCCCTTTTTATTTTAGAGAACTTTTTTCTGTATAGCTACATTATATTCATAACGCATAATAAAGTCTGAGCAGAATGACTTGTTGTTGTTGTTGTTGTTTTTAACAATTCTAGGTTTAGCTGGCTTTGAAATGTTTGTTGTTTTTCCCCGCAGGACATTATGATGTTTTTACAGAACCTTCCGACATCTGAATGGACCAATGCCGACATTGAACTCCTATTGGCCGAAGCTTACAGGCTCAAATTTATGTTTGCCGACGCTCCAGGTCATCTCACAGTCCAGAGAACTTCATAGCATCACCAGCTCGTATTCATTCTTGATGTTGTGGTCTTGGGAGGGTGTGGTCTTGGGCAGGGTTTGTTGTTTTTGTGTAGTGTACACATCTGTGGTCCGCGCCACGTGCAAGCTCACTCTCATTGTCATCAGCTCCTTGTTTTGATACCAATTATTTCAACACCATGAATTATATATATAATATGTATAATATCACATTTGATGCAAACATGTTAATAATTATTGCCACTAATACTCAAAGTTCTCTGATAGGGTATGCAGTGAAAGTAACACTTGTGTGTGTGTGTCTGTGCAGTCTAGGAGAGGTTGCCCATTGAAGTAACACATTGTACACAATTGCTTGGAAGCGTAGAGTTTAGCCACAGACCCTTGAAGAACAGTGATGATGAATTACGTAACTGTTAATGCATTGTTAGGTCTTATTAGCGTGTTGTCTGCAAGTTCAATGTTTTTAATGTGGTTGTTTCAATTGAAAACCTACATTGCATAACCAAACAATTCAGAAGCACTCCATAACATTGACCATTGCATTCGTACAGTGGAATCTTTGAACTGAGAACAACTTCAAAAAAGGGCTTTCAGTTAACTAGCCATGTTGTCGGAGTGAACTAGCCGTGTTGTCGGAGTGAACTGGCCATGTTGTGGGAGTGAACTAGCCATGTTGTCGGAGTGAACTAGCCATGTTGTCGGAGTGAACTAGCCATGTTGTGGGAGTGAACTAGCCATGTTGTGGGCCGTGTTGTCGGAGTGAACTAGCCATGTTGTCGGAGTGAACTAGCCGTGTTGTGGGAGTGAACTAGCCATGTTGTGGGAGTGAACTAGCCGTGTTGTCGGAGTGAACTAGCCGTGTTGTCGGAGTGAACTAGCCGTGTTGTCAGAGTGAACTAGCCGTGTTGTGGGAGTGAACTAGTCATGTTGTGGTAGTGAACTAGCCATGTTGTCGGAGTGAACTGGCCATGTTGTGGGAGTGAACTAGCCGTGTTGTGGGAGTGAACTAGCCATGTTGTCGGAGTGAACTAGCCGTGTTGTGGGAGTGAACTAGCCATGTTGTCGGAGTGAACTAGCCATGTTGTGGGAGTGAACTAGCCGTGTTGTGGGAGTGAACTAGCCATGTTGTGGTAGTGAACTAGCCGTGTTGTCGGAGTGAACTGGCCATGTTGTGGGAGTGAACTAGCCATGTTGTCGGAGTGAACTAGCCGTGTTGTGGGAGTGAACTAGCCATGTTGTGGGAGTGAACTAGCCATGTTGTGGGAGTGAACTAGCCATGTTGTCGGAGTGAACTAGCCGTGTTGTCGGAGTGAACTAGCCGTGTTGTGGGAGTGAACTAGCCATGTTGTCGGAGTGAACTAGCCGTGTTGTGGGAGTGAACTAGCCATGTTGTGGGAGTGAACTAGCCGTGTTGTGGGAGTGAACTAGCCATGTTGTGGGAGTGAACTAGCCATGTTGTGGGAGTGAACTAGCCATGTTGTCGGAGTGAACTAGCCATGTTGTCGGAGTGAACTAGCCATGTTGTCGGAGTGAACTAGCCATGTTGTGGGAGTGAACTAGCCATGTTGTGGGAGTGAACTAGCCATGTTGTGGGAGTGAACTAGCCATGTTGCGGGAGTGAACTAGCCATGTTGCCGGAGTGAACTAGCCATGTTGTTGGAGTGAACTAACCGTGTTGTCGGAGTGAACTAGCCGTGTTGTCGGAGTGAACTAGCCATGTTGTCGGAGTGAACTAGCCATGTTGTGGGAGTGAGCTAGCCATGTGTCCGGACGGAAATAGCCATGTTGTGGGCGAGTGAAAAGCCATGTTGTCAGAGGGAGTGAACTAGCCATTGTTGTCGGAGTGAGCTAGCCATGTTGTGGGAGTGAGCTAGCCCTGTTGTTGGGAGTGAAAACTAGCCATGTGTGGGAGTGAACTAGCCATGTTGTCGGAGTGCCGAAGTGACTAGCCGTGTTGTCGAAGAGTGAACTAACCGTGTTGTCGTGAGTGAACTAGCCGTTGTTGTTGTCGGAGTGACACTAGCCATGTGGTGGGAGTGAACTAGCATGTGTCGGAGTGAGTGAACTGCCATGTTGTCGGAGGTGAACTCGCCAGTTGCTGTTGGGAGTGAAACTAGCCCATGTTGTCGGTGAGAGTGATAATAGCCATGTTGTCGGAGTGAAACTAGCCATGTGTGGGAGTGTGAATAGCCATTGTTGTCGGAGTGAAACTAGTTCATGGTGTCGGGGTGAACTAGCCAATGTGGTGGGAAGTGGAAATAGCCATGGTGGGGATGTGAACTAGCCATGTGTGGGAGTGAACTAGGCCATGTTGCGGGAGTGAAATAGCCATGTTGCCGGAGTGAACTAGCATGTTGTGGAGTGACTACCGTGTTGTCGGACGTGAAAACTCGCCGTGTGGTCGGAGGAAACTAGCCATGTTGTCGGAGTGAATAGCCATGTGTGGAAAAAGTTAGCTACCATGTTGTGGGAGTTGAGCTAGCCATGTTGTGGGGGTGAAACTAGCCATGTGTGTGGGATGTGAACTACCATGTTGTCGGGGTGAACTAGGCCATGTTGTCGGAGTTGAAAAACTAGCCGTGTTGTCGGAGTGAACTAGCCATGTTGTCGGAGTGAACTAGCCATGTTGTCGGAGTGAACTAGCCATGTTGTCGGAGTGAACTAGCCATGTTGTGGGAGTGAACTAGCCATGTTGTGGGAGTGAACTAGCCATGTTGTGGGAGTGAACTAGCCATGTTGTGGGAGTGAACTAGCCATGTTGTCAGAGTGAACTAGCCATGTTGTCGGAGTGAGCTAGCCATGTTGTGGGAGTGAGCTAGCCATGTTGTGGGAGTGAACTAGCCATGTTGTGGGAGTGAACTAGCCATGTTGTCGGAGTGAACTAGCCATGTTGTGGGAGTGAACTAACCATGTTGTCGGAGTGAACTGGCCATGTTGTGGGAGTGAACTAACCATGTTGTGGGAGTGAACTAGCCGTGTTGTGGGAGTGAACTAACCATGTTGTGGGAGTGAACAAGCCGTGTTGTCGGAGTGAACTGGCCATGTTGTCGGAGTGAACTAGCCATGTTGTGGGAGTGAACTAACCATGTTGTCGGAGTGAACTAGCCATGTTGTCGGAGTGAACTAGCCATGTTGTGGGAGTGAACTAGCCATGTTGTCGGAGTGAACTAGCCATGTTGTGGGAGTGAACTAACCATGTTGTCGGAGTGAACTAGCCATGTTGTCGGAGTGAACTAGCCATGTTGTCGGAGTGAACTAGCCGTGTTGTCGGAGTGAACTAGCCATGTTGTGGGAGTGAACTAACCATGTTGTCGGAGTGAACTAGCCATGTTGTCGGAGTGAACTAGCCATGTTGTCGGAGTGAACTAGCCATGTTGTCGGAGTGAACTAGCCATGTTGTGGGAGTGAACTAACCATGTTGTCGGAGTGAACTAGCCATGTTGTCGGAGTGAACTAGCCGTGTTGTCGGAGTGAACTAGCCGTGTTGTCGGAGTGAACTAACCATGTTGTCGGAGTGAACTAGAAATGTTGTGGGAAGTGAACTAGCCTGTTGTCGGAGAGTGAGTGAACTAGCCATGTTGTCGGAGAGAACTAACCAGTGTGGGAGTGAAACTAGCCGTGTGTCGGAAAGTGAAACTAGCCATGTTGTCGGAGTGAAATAAGCCAGGTTGTGGGAGGGAACTAGCCGTGTTGTCGGAGGAAACTAGCCGTGTTGTCGCGAGTGAAATAGCCATGGGGTTGTGGGGTGTGAACTCGCCGTGTTGTCGGAGTGAATAGCCGTGTTGTGGGAGGTGAATAGCCGGTGTGGTCGGAGTGAACTAGCCATGTTTGTCGAGTGAACTAGCCATGTTGTGGGAGGTGAAATAGCCAATGTTGTCGGATGTGGGAGTGAACTAGCCGTGTTGTCGGAGTGAACTAGCCATGTTGTCGGAGTGAACTAGCCATGTTGTGGGAGTGAACTAGCCATGTTGTCGGAGTGAACTAGCCATGTTGTCGGAGTGAACTAGCCATGTTGTGGGAGTGAACTAGCCGTGTTGTCGGAGAGAACTAACCATGTTGTCGGAGTGAACTAGCCGTGTTGTGGGAGTGAACTAGCCATGTTGTGGGAGTGAACTAGCCATGTTGTGGGAGTGAACTAGCCATGTTGTCGGAGTGAACTAGCCATGTTGTCGGAGTGAACTAGCCATGTTGTCGGAGAGAACTAACCATGTTGTCGGAGTGAACTAGCCGTGTTGTGGGAGTGAACTAGCCATGTTGTGGGAGTGAACTAGCCGTGTTGTCGGAGTGAACTAGCCGTGTTGTCGGAGTGAACTAGCCATGTTGTGGGAGTGAACTAGCCATGTTGTCGGAGTGAACTAGCCATGTTGTCGGAGTGAGCTAGCCATGTTGTGGGAGTGAGCTAGCCATGTTGTGGGAGTGAACTAGCCATGTTGTGGGAGTGAACTAGTCATGTTGTCGGAGTGAACTAACCATGTTGTCGGAGTGAACTAGCCATGTTGTGGGAGTGAACTAGCCATGTTGTCGGAGTGAACTAGCCATGTTGTGGGAGTGAACTAGCCATGTTGTGGGAGTGAACTAGCCATGTTTTTCGAGTGAAAAACTAGCCATGTTTTGGGAGTGAACCTAGCCCATGGTGTGGAGTGAACTAGCCCTGGCATGTTGTGGGAGTGAACTAAAACTATAAGCCATGTTGTGGGAGTGAACTAGCCATGTTGTGGGAGTGAACTAGCCATGTTGTCGGAGTGAACTAGCCATGTTGTGGGAGTGAACTAACCATGTTGTCGGAGTGAACTGGCCATGTTGTGGGAGTGAACTAACCATGTTGTGGGAGTGAACTAGCCGTGTTGTGGGAGTGAACTAACCATGTTGTGGGAGTGAACAAGCCGTGTTGTCGGAGTGAACTGGCCATGTTGTCGGAGTGAACTAGCCATGTTGTGGGAGTGAACTAACCATGTTGTCGGAGTGAACTAGCCATGTTGTCGGAGTGAACTAGCCATGTTGTGGGAGTGAACTAGCCATGTTGTCGGAGTGAACTAGCCATGTTGTGGGAGTGAACTAACCATGTTGTCGGAGTGAACTAGCCATGTTGTCGGAGTGAACTAGCCATGTTGTCGGAGTGAACTAGCCGTGTTGTCGGAGTGAACTAGCCATGTTGTGGGAGTGAACTAACCATGTTGTCGGAGTGAACTAGCCATGTTGTCGGAGTGAACTAGCCATGTTGTCGGAGTGAACTAGCCATGTTGTCGGAGTGAACTAGCCATGTTGTGGGAGTGAACTAACCATGTTGTCGGAGTGAACTAGCCATGTTGTCGGAGTGAACTAGCCGTGTTGTCGGAGTGAACTAGCCGTGTTGTCGGAGTGAACTAACCATGTTGTCGGAGTGAACTAGCCATGTTGTCGGAGTGAACTAGCCATGTTGTCGGAGTGAACTAGCCATGTTGTCGGAGTGAACTAGCCGTGTTGTCGGAGTGAACTAGCCATGTTGTGGGAGTGAACTAGCCGTGTTGTCGGAGTGAACTAGCCATGTTGTGGGAGTGAACTAGCCGTGTTGTCGGAGTGAACTAGCCATGTTGTCGGAGTGAACTAGCCATGTTGTGGGAGTGAACTAGCCGTGTTGTCGGAGTGAACTAGCCATGTTGTCGGAGTGAACTAGCCATGTTGTGGGAGTGAACTAGCCGTGTTGTCAGAGTGAACTAGCCGTGTTGTCGGAGTGAACTAGCCATGTTGTCGGAGTGAACTAGCCATGTTGTCGGAGTGAACTGGCCATGTTGTGGGAGTGAACTAGCCATGTTGTCGGAGTGAACTAGCCATGTTGTCAGAGTGAACTAACCATGTTGTCGGAGTGAACTAGCCATGTTGTGGGAGTGAACTAGCCATGTTGTCGGAGTGAACTAGCCATGTTGTGGGAGTGAACTAGCCATGTTGTCGGAGTGAACTAGCCATGTTGTGGGAGTGAACTAGCCATGTTGTCGGAGTGAACTAGCCATGTTGTCGGAGTGAACTAGCCATGTTGTCGGAGTGAACTAGCCATGTTGTGGGAGTGAACTAGCCATGTTGTGGGAGTGAACTAGCCGTGTTGTGGGAGTGAACTAGCCATGTTGTCGGAGTGAGCTAGCCATGTTGTGGGAGTGAACTAGCCATGTTGTCGGAGTGAACTAGCCATGTTGTCGGAGTGAACTAGCCATGT
>WLWD01003153.1_pt1 | contig 67880 bp, 49 predicted proteins | sample 6712731 | NCBI WGS metagenome assembly WLWD01 (sample SAMN12718690, study PRJNA576275) | sponge metagenome | isolation source: marine sponge | host: Mycale hentscheli | place: New Zealand: South Island, Marlborough, Capsize Point | collected 2014-11-01 | reverse complement strand
GCAATGTCCCGAGTTGTTTGTGTTTCCTGTTGGACTTCCTGATTTTATTGGAACTACTGCTAATATGCCTATTGGTTACAAGCTGTTGAAAAATACAACACATGATGAACAGATAAACAATTGCACATTTATAACTCAAAGGGTGTTAAATAAAAAGACAATGAAAAAAAAAATTTAAGTCACAAAGTAAAGTCCTCGACAAGAAACAAGGGCAATTTATAATCTCATTCCACGACTGCATCTTCTGGGATTGAGTCTGGAATAATGTTTAAAAGGGCATTTAATTCATAATCATGACTATTTTGCTTAAAATTAGCAATTATTTCAAGGTGACTATTATAACAACTTGTGCATTATTTTATCATTTTCAGTGATGTAAAAATCCATATCACTGACTTGACAAAAATAATATTTAATGGCAACAGTGTTAGGGCAGTGCCTGTATGACCCCTTTATGTTAGCACTACATGTATACTTGAGGGTTGATTGTGCGATGCACTTGTTTATAATGAACCTAGCACAGTGGAACTAGCTTCCCATCATCAGTGTTATGTTTTCTTTGTTCTGTAATGTCCAGCCTGGTACATAGTCACCTGAATTAATTTTTCTTTCTGTCTTTTTCACATGCATAACAAATATAGCTGTCAACTGTGATCGTTTTCTCCATGGCCCGGAGCTTTGTTGAAAGTTCAGGATCCCAAGTGGACAGCTTTATGTAATAAGAAGCAGATTTGCAGCATAACTGGCAAGGACCACATTTTCTGCCTGGATGGATTGTTGTCTTTGGACCTCTTCTCCTTAGCACTGAACTCTTTGATTTTACATACAAAGTATTATCATAATACATTCAATATCACTTAAAAAAAAATTTCTTTGTTTTGCAGTTACAATAATTTAGTATATCATAAATACATGAATCACTATGACATATCACTAATTATTTTAATCTAATTTGGTTGCAGATTGCTATGTCCCGAATTAATAAGAAATATGTAACTTGCCATATTAAAAGGTGTTCTGATGCTAAAATGGTCTGTTTTTTCCTCAAACTATGCCTGTTAGCTTGACTGAGCAGCACCACCAGTATTAAGACAAACACGTGTATGGCTTCCATGCAAACTAAAAATATATATATTGAACGCCCACGCGCAAGCATCATTTTAATGAGGTGACCTTTTGAAAGGAATTGTACGCGTTTGTATTACTTCCGGTACGGGTGGCTACGAGACTGAAGCAGTTGCAGAGAGTTGTTACTATGGCACTGAAATCCCTTTACCCTGAATGCTAAATAAAAAAAAAACTGGACCTTATTCAGTGTTAGAAGTTAAAATCATTCATATAAAAATAGTATAGTCTTTAGGCTCGCTCGCCATTTGTGCTCAAGCACACCACTAGTTTATTTGTATATATGTTTGGACGTACGTATGTCATTTTGTACTTTGACCCTCCCTCGCGTTTTTGTGTTAGTTATGTGGTCGACCCCGTCCCAAATTGCACTAAACAGAATCCTCTGGTTTATCGATCAGTACCCGTATCACCCTAGAAATTGAATTGTTTACCGTTTTGAATTCTTTTGCGGGTGCAGTTAAAACATGAAAACTTAAGGGACTATTCGAGTTCGTGGCGGTGGTAAGTCAATGCGCTCTTTGTTATAAGCCGTGCGCAACAGTATTTACTTGAAAATACATTGTCCACTAGACCACTGCGAAGGTAAGTCTGTGTAGGTGCATGTCCAGTTGTGTCAAAGCATTGTATGTTACAACCACTACTTAGCTAAAGAATATCACAAAGAAAACGTTTAAATAACGTGTATTGTTTTGTTGTTGTTGTTTTCCTTCCAAGCAGTTGCAGAGAGTTGTTACTATGGCACTGAAATCCCTTTACCGTGTATGCGAAATTGAAAAACTGGACCTTATCAGTAGCTTCAGTGTTAGAAGTCAAAAGCATTCATATACAAATAGTATAGTCTTTAGGCTCGCTCGCCATTTGTGCTCAAGCACATCACTAGTATGGAGTCTTGGTGTTGACATTGCATCACTGTCACTCATACTTACTACAAATGTTATTATATGTATACGGGTGTCCGGCCACAGAAACTCATTTTTACCTGCCTAAGACACTCAGGGTTGAGTGTGTGCATATTGAGTGGCATATTAAATCACAATCTCAGCAAAAAATAAATAAATGAACCACAACAACAAAACATTTGTAGTAAGTATTGATTGACTGTGATGCAATGTCAGCATGACTCCATATCACATAAAGCTAGAGTAGACTCAATGCACAGAGACAATGGTGATAAAATGAGTCAGGTAAGCAAGCTGCATAAATACATATGTAGGTAAGTGAGTAAATCAAAATGAACAATGAACTAATGAATGAACAAAGAAATGAACAAAAAACAAGCAATCAAGTGAAAAGACTAATCAACAAACGAACAAGAAGAGCAAAAACAGCAAATCCAAAGTACGCGTCATTGAAAGCTTGGTCTCCACAGATGTTGGCCATTTTATTTTGTCCTGGCATCATTTCGAAGTCTATTCTCCCAATTTTCTTGTGCCTACTAATGTTAACGTTTTAAAGTAGCCTCTAGGAATAGACAACAATGACCTCTTTGAACTTCACCATTATACATAATAATATACATATACACATATATATTATTTATATATCACACTAGCTAGTATAGTGTACTTGCACAGAAGGCTAGCAACCCTGTAGTTGTAATTTAAACAACAACTGGATTTAAATCTTAACTCTGATAAGGCCATTCAAAGTTATTAATTAGCTTCTCAGGCAATTAGCTATCACTTAAAAAGCAGGTGGGAAGAGGCTTGTTTTTTTTCCTTTTTATTGTGCATGTTCTTTGCAAGGTAGTCCACCCAAAAGGCCTGTGGCAACTACTGCCACTATCTGGCACACTAGTTTTCATTGAAGAACTGCAGCAAGATACTCCCATAGCTATCTGCACCTCCAAGCACTACTATCACAACACCACCATGCACTACAAATGCCATTAAGCACTTTTACTAGCTGGCTAGCTCCACCGTGAAAAAACTTAGTGCACCAATTGTGCATGAACTTGTGCAGCTATTGCGCATGCGTAGTAGACTATTATTAAACCACAAGATTGTTAATTAATAAAATTCAAAATGCAACTTTTTGAAGAAAAAAAAATGAAGCAGGCGATGCCTGAGAAACTTATAAATAGCTTTGTATGGCCTAATGATTGAAATTTTCTATTTCATGAGGCTAAATTCATATTTATTACTGCTTTGTACTGCTAAGTTTAGTACAGTGCTTCCAGCTTAAAGAGCAAACTTTTTGAATTTTTGACTGTGCCATGGTTTTTATTCCACTGCAGGGAAACTAAAAGCTCTACAAAGTTCATTTTTTGTATGGAGATATACTAAGGCTATGTTAATTTATTACTGCTTTGTACTGCTAAGTGTTTAGTAGTTATTTTTTAACATTTCAAGTACATAGCTATCCCTTACCTCTACTTTTAGGAGTAATGATAGCTTCTGCAATACAACTTTAGCTGTCTTAAGTGAAGTGCCAGTAGCTCTTAAAAACAGGCTTGTTTTGTCCATAAGTAGAATAGTAGAATAAGCTAACAAATATGAAAACATTTCTTACCTCAATCAATAAACAGTAGGTATTATCAAGCCCTTCTGACCGTCCAAAATGAAGCACCATTAAAGGTGCGAAGCCTCAGCGCTATTAAACACTACCTAGCTATTACAATATTATAATCTCCTTCCAAAAGAACAAGCAATCTGTTAGCTATTTTAATGAGGCATCAAAATAGTTGGACCAAAGAAAATGGTACATGGAAACTCTGTCCATAAAAGCTTGGTACCTACGCGGAGTTGCTAGCGATTAGCCCGAAATAAAAAAAAAGTAGCACAATAAAAGGTCATAAATTTTCGTCCTGAGTAAGTTCTTACCTAAATCAACTGTTAATTGTCAGTAATCTCCAAAATCAGAGCGTGACAGACAGACAGACAGACAGACTGACAAACAGACAAACAGACATGATGACTACTATAGCTAACGCTCTTGCGCATGCGCTGAAGGTTAAGATCAGTAGGCCACTCCAGTCTGGCGTAGCCAGACAATAGCCACTCCACTACTAAGAAACGGCAGTTAGATTTTTTGTCTGGTAAAGAGTCGTCAATACCATAGTACAAACCATTGCAAGCCAAAAAATCATTTATGTACATCCTTCATAATTGCACATGAATATATAATTATTTTTATTCCCATTAACTTTATTGCATTTATCTTGCCGGGATATGTGCATGTAGGACTCTATCAGCTCCAGCATTTTCAGAGCTAGATTTCTCGGGCAGTTGTTGTTTTGTTTATTTTTAAAACTAAGTTGAAATAAGTTAATGCTCCAATTAGCTAAAAGTTTTCCATCACAATTCATAGCCATTTTCTTTTTTCAGTGTAAAATCCTTTGCACATCTAACCTTGAAGGTCTCACTTCAATTACCTTACCACTCAAAGTTGACCAAAAAAAACCAAAATCTGTTAGTGTGCAGGTGGATGTGACTATAATTTACAAATTTATAAAAGTTATCTGGATCTTCATCATGTACAATTTAGAAAATACAGTCAATAATCGGATACCCCTTTTCTTTCCAAAAGTTTCTTTTAGTTTGAGGCACTAGTAGTTTAGTAACTGTGGATATTTAACATTGTTTTTTGTTTACGTTACTTTTCGGTTTCTACCCAACCAAGATAATACTTTTATTGATTCCCAAAGTTTGATGATGTTTTCCTTGAAATATAATGTTATTTTGGAACTCTTCCTAAACATTTTTTATTATGGTATACTATAGTCTGCATTTTAAGTTATCCATCATGTTATTTCATAATTAATAGTTCACAAGTTTGTAAATTTTGGATCTTAATCTGATATGCATACATACATACACACATACATAACATAGCATACATGAATTCATACATACCTACGTACATACATACACACATACATATACATACATAAATGCATACATACATACATACATACATACATACTTACATACATACATACATACATACATACATACATACATACATACACTATAGAGTTGTCACCTCATTCCAATATTTGGCGAGCGAGCGTAGCGAGACACTTACAGGGGTAACACAATTGGGATGTTTGTTTGTTTACATATATATGGACGTACGTATGTCATTTTGTACTTTGACCCTCCGTATTTTGTGTTCGCTCCGCGTTCGACCCCGTCCCAAACTTCACTAAACAGAATCCTCCGGTTTAGCGACCATTACCCGTATCACCTTAGCAATTGAATTGTTTACCGCTTTGAATTCTTTTGCGGGTGCAGTTAAAACTCAAAAACTTATGGGAGCTCCATTTCTGTTCGAGTTAGTGGCGGTGGTAAGTTAATACGCTATTTGTCACAGTTATAAGCCCTACTCAACAGCATTTACTTGAAAATTCATTGTCCACTAGACGAACCACGAAGGTATGTCTTGCGTAGGCATGTTCAGTTGTGTGAAAGTATTGGGCATTACAACTACTATTAAGAATATCACAAAGAAAACTTTAAATAACGTGATTTGATTTTGTTGCTTCTCACACAGTTGCGGGAGCGGTTTCTATGGCATTGAATCCCCTTTACCGCATACGTAATTTAAAAACTCGACTTTATTTTAGTAGCGTGAGTGTTAGTTGTTAAAATCAATCATTTAACAATAGTGTAGTTTACGGCTCGCTCGCCATTTGTGCTCAAGCACACTACTAGTACTATTGAGAATAATACATTTGTAATATTGATATGTCATGCATAAGTTGACAATACTATACATGTGAAATAAAAAAAGTGTATAATATAAATCAAATGTCAACAGAAAGAACTGTGTGTCTGCAAAATGTTTTAAAAAGACTGAAAGCTGTATACTGGCTATATATGTGAGTAAACTATGTTTGGTGGATCTAGCTACAATACAACATCTTCATAAGCCAAGTTTGGTTTCATCGCTACATTAGTTGGTTTCTCTGACAAATCTATTTCTTCATATATTGGATCCAATGTCTCTTCTGAATGCTGGCTCAAGTGTTTAGTATGGAGTGATGCGATTGGACTTAAAATTTTTACAATGATGTTTGTACCCACAGGCAAATCCCAGGATAAACACAACCGAGCAAAGTACAATGATTAACGCCACTGTCAGACCGTAAATTATTATTGCCGTGGTTGATGATAAATAAGTGTAAATGGTTTCTTTGTTTTCTGAGATAGTCTAGATATTAAAAAGATACATTAAGAGTTGATAAATATGTTTTGTACTATACCTTTGTAAGTGACGTAGAAGTTGAGAGATTTTCAGCAGAAAATGTGCCTTCAAGTAAATTATGAGTGACAATGCCACTCAATAAACTCTTTTATTGAGCACTACAACTTTATTCCTTAATCTAAAAACCTATAAGATATACTTAAAATCTGGCTAGCTATGTATAATCCTTAGAAATTAGCATAAACTTCATTTGCTGAAGACAAATTGTTAATGCTGAATGAAGCACAATTGAGGCTTCTAATTTTTTCTCCATACTGCAGAGCTTTAAATTCTAAAATATACTAGAGAAAGCTTGTCTTAACATTGCAGAATACAACTGTATGAACAGTGTGCGTTTATTGTAGATCATGGTTAAAGAGGCCAATTATCTCATGTCACTCTTCTGTCCTTAGTTATTATAAGATAATAGGTTGCATATTTGTTAGTGACTAGCAATTTCCCCCCCAAATTTTATTTAAGTTGCTTTCAGAGCAAAAATAACGTATGGTCTTTAATATTTTTACCACTTTTAGACTGAAATTAATTAAAGTTTTATATTTACAGTTCAATGTTCTTACTTGTGTATGTGGACACGTGGTCTGTTGTTTGTGAAGTGATGGTGTTAGCATTGCACACACCATCTTGCTGGTTGATAGACTTCCAGTCTCCATTTTGTGTGCACTCCATCACTACTACTTCTCCCTCCCAGTCACATTTCAACACAGACACAGTCTGTCCACTAGAAATGAGGTTGTAGTACAACACTTGATAGGAGAGAGAAGAAGAAAGAAGAGGACAAGTGTGGGCGGGTTGCCTGTAGTCGGGACTATGCGCGAACCTTTCCACGGATCGACAGCCTAATAATTGCCGCCACCAGAGTCAGTCAAACAACAAGACGGATCCAACACCGTGGTGTTCTAAAGTTAGTATAATTTGACTAGACTGACTAGGCCACGAGGTTCCACCAATATATATAGATAATGGATCACGTGCCCGGTCGTGTTAACACAACTATTTACTGGCATTAGAACTCAACTCTCACCGTAACACGAAATACACAACAATGCATACACACAGTGTTCTATTGTTTCTCCTTCTTCTGTTCTCCCTGCTGCCTCTCCTACGTCTCATCCTTCATGTGGGCCAATGGTAGGTCCTGATGGCCCACATCTCCCCCCTCCACCTTTCGAGCGGGTGACGCCGTCACTGCACAGTCCGTCACCTCGTCTGAGAAGCACCTGCTCAGACAATCTGCCACTCCATTCTCCTCACCCCTCTTGTAAATAATCTCGAACTGATATTCCGTCAGCTTGAGCGCCCATCCATATAATCTGCGATTCTCCTGCTTGTTCGACATCAAGTTCACAAGACCCTTATGGTCAGTGTACACCACGAACTTGTTCCCATGTAGGTAGTACGAAAAGTGTCTGATTGACTCGTACAGAGCCAGACCCTCTAACTCCTGAGCTGAGTACCTCCTCTGAGCGCCGTGAAGTTGCTTAGAGAAAAACCCGACAGGAACCAACTTGCCCTCGCGGCAAACCGACAAAACTCCCCCCACTCCAGTGCTGCTAGCGTCGCACTCTAACGAAAAACGATCACTTGCACAAGGAACAAACAAACATACATGATTAGACAATGATTCACACATACCTCTGAAAGCTGCCAACATTTCCCCATTCCACACTAGTTCCCCAGTCAGAGACTTCGACGTCTGTGGAGTCAAAGCTGACGACCATCGATGAAACCCCCCGACAAACTTCCGATAGAACCCCACCATTCCGAGGAATCCCCGAAGCTGCTTCCTGGTACGAGGCAGTGGGTGCTCCCTTATGGCCTTCACCCTAGCCTCAGGAACAGAGACCACACCATCACCAATCCAGTGTCCCAGAAATTGTAATTTTACCCTGCCGAACTGGCACTTCTCTTGCATGTGAGGCCCGCCTCACGAAGCACCCCAAACAGCCTCTTCAAGTGCACCAAATGTGTTTCCCAATCCCCCGATACAACTAAAACATCATCAATATAGACTCTCGAGAAGTCTGTGCACCCTTGCAACACTAGGTCCATCAGGCGCTGAAACACCGATGGGGCATTCGTAAGCCCGAATGGCATTCTGACGTATCTGAACTTGCCAAACGGACAGACAAATGCCGTCTTATCTCTGTCTTCCGGCTTCACCAACACCTGGTGAAAACCCTTCGCCAGGTCAATTTTCGACAAGACACCACCACCACCAACTAACTCCACCGTCTCCTGAAAGGATGGAATGAAATACGGCTCTTTCTCCGTAATGTCATTGAGCCGACGATAGTCGACACAAAGTCTCACACCACTCCCTGGCTTCCTGACAGGAACCAAGGGTGAGGCCCAATTGCTGTCCGACCTCTCAATAATACCCTGCTCTTCTAGCAATCTCAACTCTTCCTTCACACTGTCCCGGATTCCCATGGGAACCGAGTAGGGAGCCTGTCTCACCGGCCCCCTACCACCCGTTTCAATACCCATCTCTACAACCGAAGTGTTCCCTGGCACTGCGGAGAACACATCCTTGAATTCTTCCATCAACCCATCCAGCTCCTCTTGATCATACCCCCCGCACATGCCCTCCAACTTACAACTGCTCTCATCCTTATCCTCCACCACCACATCCAACCGATTAACCCTGAATTCGTCCCTGAACTTCTTGATGCTATTGATGTGCACCACCTTGGAATGTTTCGGAGAACCCTTCTTCCCGATCCGGTAATTCACCTCGCTCTTCTTCTCCAGTACATCATAGGGACCCTCCCACGAGTCGGCCAACTTACTAGCACGACCCGGCACCCGATATAAAACCTGATCACCCTGCTTAAACTCACGAAGCCTCGACCCCTTGTCGAGGTAAGCGTACCTCTTCACTTTTGCCACTGCGGACTGGAGAGCTGCCGAATCCCGCATGAGATCCAGACGCTCCGCCATGCGATTCACCCAGTCACAGATCCCAAACTGCTCTCCCTCCTCTCTCTCTGTCAGGCAATGGTGCAGCACATCCAGAGGCGTACGTACCCGAAAGCCGTATACAAGATCGAAAGGGCTGTGACCTGAGTCCGCGTGAGGCATCTGTCTCAAGACGAACAACGCCAGAGACACGAAGCCAACCCAGTCATTCTCACTCTTCACACTCTTACCCAGGATCGCTTTGAGCGACCCGTGCATCCTCTCCACTACCCCGTTGGTCTGGGGATGATATGGAGAGGTGCGAATCCTCGCAATACCCATCCAGTCACAAAGGCACTTCACGACGCGTCCCGTGAACTGGCTACCTTGGTCAGTTAGCATGACCTCGGGGATGCCGGTTCTGGAGAAAATCTCCCAGAGCCCGTCAGCCACTGACTTCGACCTCAACGGGACAGCCTCAGGCCACCTCGTGGCCAAGCAGATGTAGGTTAGAAGGTACCTACACCCACCTTTCCCTTTGGGCAACGGCCCAACAATATCCACAGCGACGCTCTCGAAAGGTTCTGACAGCAAAGGTCTGTCAACCACTGGAGCCTTCCGAGGAACGTGCTTGGACTTCACCTGGCAAATGGAACAAGCCCTGCAATGCTCCAAAACGTCTCTCGACATACCTGGCCAGATAAAATGTTTACTAACCATCTTCAACACCTTGTCCGAACACAAATGTCCACCTCTCTCATGACTTAAAGTCAACACAGTTTCCCTAAAATCTTTCGGCACAACTACCACATCGTTTCTCTCCTCCCAATCCACGATCATACCTTTCACCAACATACCCTTACACCATTTGAATCCCCTTTCCCCTCTATCAGCTAACTCTCTCCACACCTTTATACTCTCATCACTCAGTACAGCCTTCTTCCACTCTTCCCGATCATTGCCCGTTGACATGGGTCCAATCTCCTTAGCTAAATCACACAACCTAACATCATTCTCGCATGCACTTTCTTTCAGACTCTCAAGTTCTATCGGCGTGCAACCCTCGTCATCCTCGTCCACACACTCCCTGTCGACCTCTTGCCTCGCTTCTGCCTCCCCCCTTCCAACCGAAGCATCATTTCCACCTACTACCGCTTCGTCATCTAACTTGACAGACACCTCATCATCAATCACGCACCACAAGTTCTCAGCCCTGCCGTCATCCTCGCACCTCCAGTTTCACCCGAGCTCTAGTTAACACATTAACTCTCTTCACTCATTCTTTTGGCCTCACTCACAGCACCCCTGAACATGGCACACTCATCTTCGTCAAACATGTCGAATGGCATAATACACAAACACTCACTCAACTCTCTCTCTTCAATCGTCGCCAATTTAGTCACCTGTCTCCCTGCAATTTAAAAAACAACCTCAGTACTCTTGAACACTTGCGGCTCACCCACCGCTCCTGCAACCTTCATCTCTCCGCATTCAACACAATCATTCCCTACTAACCCTCTGGGGACCATAGCTATCTCCGCCCCAGTATCAATCAGAATTCCACATTCAATCCCATTTACTTTCCCCATGATCACATTCTGTTTCCCCTTGGTACCCTCTCTGATAAGTGTAACCTTATTCAAGCACTTTTTAACCGGTGCACCCACCTTTTTAGAAGGGCAATCAGGCGACCTGTGCCCCTCCTTGCCACACGTATAGCACTTAACCACTAATGGTTTCTCTCCGCTTCCACTCTTTCCATAGTCACTCTGCCTCCTAGGGCAATCAACTGCCCTGTGCCCTTTACCACCACAATTGAAACAAGAAAATCCCCCACTTCCATAACTGTCACCCCCATCGTACGAACTACCATACCTACCATAATTTCCTCCACCACAAGCTTTCTGCCCACTGCTACCTCCTCCCGAGCTCCCACTACTCACCAACGGCCTGTAAAAGTTGCCACGTTGCCTCCCAGAGAGCCACTTCTCCCAGGCGTCCCGCAAGTCAGCCATCGATGAGATCTTCCTGTTTTCCAGGTAGCCCTTGCCAGCTTGAGGGAGGAGACGGCGCGTGTATGCTGTTGCCAGGGCCACTGCACAGTCCGCCACGGTGGTGCAGCCTTGCAACACTCCCAAACAGAGCCTCTCTATAAACTCGGTCACTTCACTAGCTGATTTGCTCTTTAGCATCTCGCTTCTGTCTTCGAAAAGTATGTGACCATATGTGAGGGCCGTCTCTCCCACAGCCTGGAGTAACGCAAGCTTCACCTCATGGTAACCACTGCCCGCATCCCTTATCTCAGCCACCCTGTTACACAACCTGTCCGGCAAATGCGCGAACAATCTCTCAACCCACGAATCTTTCCCAATAGAACAATCATTTATAATTCTCTCGAATTTGGAGAGGTACCCCATCAGCTGGGATCCCTCCTTGTAATTCCCCAAACCTTTTAACAACTCCGTTCTGAGCTCCCTTCTTTCAGCTCTTCTCTCGTTCTCCCTCCTGGCCTCTTCCGCCTTACACTCACTGTCCCTCCTCGACTCCACATCCAACTCCCGCATCTGTCTAAACATATCAAACGATTGCCTCTGCATATACTCAAGCACATCCCTGAATCCTTGCGTGTCCATCCCCGGCGCGCCGACCCCCCTGCAACTATCACCCTCAGCTGCTACTTCCCTACCTACCAAACGGCCAGTGCCTACCACAGCACTCCTCTCGTCCCTCTGACAATCCCCCCCAAGGGATATCCCTTCTGATACACACTCTTTGCTGCTGCCATTCCCACTGGCAGTAGCTCCATCCCATATTCCACGCACCTGAACACCCAGCGCTGGCAGTCTATCACAATTTTTTCCATTTAAATAACTCCCCCCTTCCCACGACATAATCAGAACCGCTTCCAGCCTCATCCTCTATGTCTACCTCCTCTTCCACATAAGTTGCTTCCGATGGCCTCGTGGGGTATGGTGACCTCCCCTCCAATGTCGGAACGTGCGAGGGTACGAATTTGGGGTCTCTACCGTCGGCCGCCGGAAGTCTCCTCGAGGCCCGCTTCTTGTCCGCAGCCGTCTTCGACTCGGGCATGGCGAACCGTCCAGGGCAGAAGAAATGTCAGCAACTGCACAAAAATAACACCAAAATGACAAAGTACAAAAATAACTGGCGAACCACTCATTTACAAATTGATAAATAACTGAACACACAAACAACACCACAAATAACTGTCCAACAGTTCCAAACGCAAGCCCAGAGTAATGGGGAACAAATTCCACCGTTGAGTAGACGGATCAGCTCGTGCGTCGGACGAGTCCTTGAAGTAGTATTAAAGGGACGAGTCCCACTGGTTAATATTCACCCAGAGACGCGTCTCCAGAGTTCTTTTGGCCGGCTAAGAACAGATTCTCTCCGGACCACCGCTGCCTATCAATTGTGGGCGGGTTGCCTGTAGTCGGGACTATGCGCGAACCTTTCCACGGATCGACAGCCTAATAATTGCCGCCACCAGAGTCAGTCAAACAACAAGACGGATCCAACACCGTGGTGTTCTAAAGTTAGTATAATTTGACTAGACTGACTAGGCCACGAGGTTCCACCAATATATATAGATAATGGATCACGTGCCCGGTCGTGTTAACACAACTATTTACTGGCATTAGAACTCAACTCTCACCGTAACACGAAATACACAACAATGCATACACACAGTGTTCTATTGTTTCTCCTTCTTCTGTTCTCTCTGCTGCCTCTCCTACGTCTCATCCTTCATGTGGGCCAATGGTAGGTCCTGATGGCCCACAACAAGGACCTGTAATAAATTAAGTTTAGGAAAACTACAGCTAGACATTTGAACATACACATAATCATATTTACAATATTATGTATTTACCTATTTTAAAAATTCTTTGATAACTGCATGAGTAAAGTGTGATATTATATGTGATGTTTGTAAGAATATAAACTACAAATGTATTGTTTCTAATTGTTATATTAGACTCTTGTGATAACTCCAAAGTGTACTTGTCAGTAAATATGTGTGGCAGAGTAAAGGTGTGACTGTCTCCGTCACTTTTCAGAGGATGTAGGAATATAGCAGTGGGTAATACTCGCATATCTGTACACAGAGTGAAATTTGAATATCATACAATGATACCAAAACATTAATTTAAAATGTTTGGCAGTGACTAACTTAACTGAAGATGTTGCTGTGGCCCTCCAAAACAACAGGACACCACTATTGTACCAATATAGCTGGAAGCAGTCAGTGTAAACAAATAGGAAATAAAAGAGTTGTTCTGGAATAGTATTTCAGTAGAAATTGCACCAAATAATGTCTGATAGGAAGAACTCCCATAGTAGCTATTGGTTTCTCCTCTCCCAACACCAATAATTGTACAATGACCAATTTCTTTGACACATGAATGTTTCTTGCTCCAAATGACACAGTGAAATACTTTCAAGAACACCAGCACCTACATTACAAAGAACCCATTAGAAGTGAATGCATAGGAGGTAGCATAATATTATAATCATTCACCTAATAGAGTTGAACTGAAAGAAGACATTAATAGTAAAATGATTGGTAGTGGAATTAAAGCCATTTCAGTTACTCATCTTTACAGACTGTCTGGTTGATGACACTGTTACAACTACTATATACCTCTTTTTTATCAATTTTGGTCAAGTAATTTATGTAATTACATAATTATTACATCAATCTCCTGTTTTCATAATCCAATTCGAGGTAATCATAGCAGCTCAAAGAACCATTTGGTATCAGCTATAGTGCTTGATGGAGAGTTGAAAGTGTTTTAGAAGGCATTTGTATGCATTCAAATTTAAATTACAGGTTCTTTTTTTTCCCCTCTATTATCTTGACATGAATAGTTTGATTGAGAAACATCGTCCTGTTAGTGTGGGTTTTTGTGTGTGTATTGGTAGCTATCACTCCTTATTGCTGACATCAGCAGGTTCAGTGTATGCCTGGGGAAGTAATATCAGTGGACAGCTTGGCCTGCAGTTGGGGGAGTGTGGTAAACTGCTGGCAGTTTTTGATTCTCATGCATTGTTTTACTACTGGTAGAGAGCTACAAATGTCACTAATTTCTAGTAATTGGATGTACAAAAGATATGTGCTATGTTCGATGATAAAACAACAGAAGTATAGACTGTAAGTGAGTATCCATAAAAAACTTCTCAGACAAGGGAGTGAGCTAATACTTTGACTATGGTACACAATTATATTTTTGTCTAAATTTTCCTGAGTAGTAGTAAATAAAGTTATTCTGACTATTAATTGCCAATTCAAATGAAACTTTAGTTTATCGTCCACCCATGCCTGCTATTTTGATGAGGGAAGGAGGTTTATTGGTATATCATATGTATTACTTTAAATATCATTATTAAATGGGAATTTTTTAGGAATAAATGAAACAAATTATTTCTTCTAATTGACCGAAAATTTCATTAGTTCATACAATAGCAGAAGAACCTTCAAAAGTATAGTCATTCAATCTTAGCCTCTTTATTCAATCTTTTCTCTTCTTCAGATAATAGTGTTTCTTGTTCAATTAACATTATTTTGTATTTTGCACTATCATCATTAACAGAAATTGGAATAATAGAAACTGGACCATCAGACATCAAACTGAATGAAAACTAAAATAACCTATGTGTCTCCAATTGTAGGATGGTTCATCATCTTTCATTCTAAATTGAATTTGGAGCTATCCTCATAAGAAAATATGTTAACTATTTAACAGTTGGAGTATCAGGTGGCTATTAATTATCAAAAAGGGATCTGTTTAGGGACAAGATGTTGTTGAAAGTCTCTCTACTCTCCCAATTGATTCAGTTATTGGTAATTTAATTGAAGAGAGCTTTTGGGACCACGTAACTAAACTATTTATGCTTTAGTAACTTAAGTAGAAATAGTAAACTGAAATACCCAGTGCTCTGATGGCCATAGTAGTGACAATTCTTTTGCTCTTGACACTTCTTAGTAATTCAAGATCAGGTAATGTAAATTCTCATAATTTTTAAATCCCTATTATCACTTTATTTTGTCTCCTATTTAGAACTGAGCATAGTGAATGGAAGCACACTACTGTGTGACTCAGATCAAGTGACATTAACATGCATAAGTAGATACTATGCTGACTGGATACTTAATACAAATAATCAAGGAGATAATATTTACTTTTTTATATACCGTTATAGACATATTACACGGTATACGACGAGTTCATTTGGAGCAGTAAATTCTACCACATTATATGGCAATAGCTCTTACTTAGTTACCACCCTCACTCTAAGAGCATCCAGTTATAGTGGGCCACTTTCAATTCGGTGCAATGATGAGAATATAAGACTGCAAATAAGTGAGTTAATCTATTGAAATATAAAAAAATTGGTGATTCCAAAATATGAATTGGAAACATGCTTAGTGCAGTGTTATTATCAATGCAGACCCACCGATACCCTCAGATATCAGTCTACACACTCTGAATTATAGTGACGATAATTTGATGTTCTCAGTAACTTCTCCGAGATTCACTGACACGTCCAAGTACACGCTAGAGTTGTCTCCTCATTCCAATATTACTATCAGGAATAATACATTCGAAATTAGTCTTCAGACTGATGTTATGTATAATTTGACTCTACAAGGGTGTGAAAATGAGAGAACATTTGTAATAGGTTGGTAACATAAGATGAACTTTCAAATATTGAATTGAGACAGCTATCCATTACAGGTCTTTGTCCTCTTCTTTCATCTTCTCCCTCCTATCAAGTGTTGTACTACAACCTCAGTTCTAGTGGTCTACAGACTGTGTCTGTGTTGAGATGTGACTGGGAGGGAGAAGTAGTAGTGATGGAGTGCACACAAAATGGAGACTGGAAGTCTATCAACCAGCAAGATGGTGTGTGTAATGCTGACTCTACTCCACAGATAATAAATAACTTATACTCTAGCACAAGTAAGTATACAAAAACAAAATAGCATCTTCATTATTGCAATAAAATCATCACATAGCCATTAGCATTTGCATGCTACATACCTGATCAATACACCTAATCTAAGAATGCTTTTGAAGTAGTGATGTTTCAATAGGAGTCTAAATAAATATAATAATATTTTAGCTAAATATTTTGATGAACAAGCGATGACAATTTATGTCATTGTAAATATTTGTAGGTCATGTATCTTCCTTCAGTGATCTCAATGGTACTATCACTACAATATACACTATGGTACAGTTCTTATAATTAAGTTATACTATTAATTGTAACTATATATTCTTTATAGTCTAGTAGTGACAATACACAATTCCAATATTCAGTGTTGTATTCTAATACTGCTTTGATAATTTATGGAGTTTCTTTCTTATTGATTGTGGTAATGTGCTCATGCATTTTTATCACTGGATTCTTCTGTGGAGTCAAATACATTACTCACAAGAACATTAATAAAGAAAATTCTTCAAGTGTGAGAGTAGAAGCAATATATGAAGATTTGGAACTACCAGAAGTGAACACTGGAATGGTAATAAAGCCTAACATAGCTTATGAGGATGTGAAGCTTCAATAAAACACAAGATAATAACAAGTTTTAGCTAAGTGTTTTTTAACTAAACAAAAAAAATATTATTTTGGTTTTGGTTTTAAATGTTACATTTTTGTTTTTACAATTTCAGAATAAATTATATCTGACATCTATTTATTTATTTAAGGAGAGACTGTAGAGGAATTTATACATAAGCATGATAATCACACTAGCACTAGTGTAGCCATTTCTGTTGTTAGGTAAGAACTAAATGTATTGTGACCTTCAAATATAACAGCCACATCCAATATGCACCAATTACCATAACTCAATATTATCTTGGCTAACTTCTGAATAATATGTGGTTCAGTGGAAAGAAAATTTATAATTATATTAATATACTTTTAGTAATTTTGTTCTTTCAGTTTTTATTATAAAATGAGCATATGAAGCCATATGTTAGGAGAATGATCACATGAAAGTGAGACACTAGCTTGTTATCAGTTACATGCACAACCGTTGTCAATCACAAATTCACCCAATCAGCACATGTCTGTCAATGTGACTGTCAGTCTGTCTGTCTGTTTGGAATATTGAAAGCATCATCAAAAGAAGTTCAATATTGTTTAGGTAAGTCATTGAAAGCATTAAGTCAACTCAAATGTTTTGGATAACCTGAAAACCCACTAGGAGCCACACACAAGTGATATATAGGATTATTTATTGGTGAATTTGTGATTTACAACAACACACATCTAATCATTGACTGGAAATATTTTTACAAGTGACAGGTATGACAATCACTCAAAGTTATAAACTATAGAGAATTGTTATATGAGCAATTAAATAATGATTTAACGAAGAAGTGCTGTTCAGCATCTTCTAGCAAGTCAAAGACGAGCTTTTTCTAAAAAATACCTGGATTTTTTAAAACACTTTAGGCATCCTAGTATTGTTAAAGGGGCATTGCAATAAGCAGAGAGCACTGAAATGCCTAACATTAAGAATATTGTAATAATAAATGAAAAATTAATTTGATATAAATGGTCTCATATTAGTGTTTAGGCAAATATTAAGGTAGCTATTGTATACAGTTGAAAGTGAGCATTGGATAATATGTCTGCAGTTCATATTGAGTCTAAAAAATGATAATCATGACATGAAATAAAGTTTTGATGGATTTCATTACAATAATTGATTTAGAGACTAGCCATACGACTTTTCCGCTGATTACATCGTCATTGGAGAAGTATACAAATTCTTTTTTCAAACAGGATGGGCTTATCTAAGATTACGCTTTTGTAACCTTATACAAATGTTGCATAGTGATACCATCTTGTATCAAATTAATAATGTACGACGTTGGAAACTGACGTCCTTTGCTCTAGATGTTACGGTAGCAGTATTATTTTTGTAAGGAAGTGCTAAAATATTTAAACCAACCGTCATGGAAAATATGTCTTACGAGTATTACAACAATTTCAGTTAATCTTTCCATTTACAAGTGCTACTGGATTTGTACTGTGTGCCTTACTACCGATGATCTTAGCATTACTTAAATGTATGGAAACTCTTTGCAGTATTTTTTAAAAATTAGTAGAGCTTTGCATGGATTTTGGCTTAATCTTCGTGAAGAAAATTACCACAAGGTGAATATGGATTTTAGCATGATTGACCGCATTGTGGTTAAAGTTTTGATTATTCCTAATTCAAAAACTTCAGAAAAAAAAAGTGAAGAGCTTAAAAATAAAATTTCAAGTGACCTTGATGACTTGAAAGAAGATATCAAATTGAATCTGCATGATGTTGAATTTAGCATGCAAATGGAAAGAGAAGAACAACAATTTCAAACTAAATTAATGCAGCTTTTTGATTTTCTTAAAGCGTCTCAGAATTGTTGTATTGAAGAAATTGAAACAGACATCAATAACATAATAAATGAAAGTAAGACGTATTTAAAGAATTTGAAGAAAAAGAGGCATCGGTTTGAGCATCCTTTTGTGGTATATCCGTTTATTGGATTCATAGCATTAGTAGCAGATTCAATGGTAATATTTCTCTCTAATATAATCCTCTCAAGAAGTACAGGAACCTGTGATGTCCACAAAGATTGCTTTGCTATATATTTGAATTCCTCAGGGGCATCAAATTTGCTCACATATGAGACTTGCCAGGATTATTTGAGCAATAAGAATGTCTTAATAAAATGCTACAAGCTATCTTTCAACTATTGGTTGGCATTTAATAGAGCATCTAGTGTGATTTCATTAGGAAGCTCTTTTCTAGGGTTTGAATTTGCTATGCTTGGAATATGCATTTATATCGGAAGATCTAATGTTAAATATTTTTATTTAGTCATGAAGTTTTTTTATTTTATAAATTTTTTGACTTTTGATTTCACTTTGCTTTTTATATCTGGCCTAATATATTATACAATTAATAATTCCAAGTCTTTCACATATCTTGACATATGTGAGATTTTTTTTGATTTTCTAAGAATAATTTACACTATGTTAATTCCCATTATTATTACAACTTGTATGAATTATTACATATATTCGATAAAGAGCTGATGTATGTGAGGTGGAGTAACAACTCAACAAACCAGACAATTCTGAAGGCAAATTCGCACAGCAACTACAATAGACAGCAACACCAAACTGAAGTGGCACTTAAAGAGGAAAGCGCACTAACAGTACAGAATGAAGAACCTACGAATCCTTAAATATTTTGGATTCTACTTTGAGTTTGTTGTAACTATTAAAATGAAGACAGATGCATTACATATATTATTTACTTTTTCTGTTAATTTTGAAATATTATTTTATGGAGTATTGACAGTTTGTAAATCTAGTCCAATTTAATTTAAAGCATCAAACCAATTCTTTGAAATTCTATTAATGTTGAGGCATAAGTTAGTTATGATAGAATTAAATTTTATGACAATAACACTATTGCTTTAATTATACTTGTTTTGTAAATTCATAGCACTTACTATTGTCTTTAGTAAAAAATACTTCAGCAATACCAAAAAAGCTAATGTGGACATCCTGACTCACCCTAGCTGCAAGTTTGCTTTTGATGTGGAAAATGCTATCAATATTAACCCTATGCCAGCCGTTAGGGGCTTTTTTGACCCTGTCGGAGATGGGTCCTTTCGACTCTCAATAAAACGTTACCAGTTCAATTGACAACGCTTTACCGGAGATCATTAAATAGAGCACGCTCGGAGCTTTCGAATGAATGCTAAAAGTGTATAGGTTGCTATAAGAGTGCTAAGAGTTTTTAGCTGTTGAAGTTATGGCTGCCAGGTATACTGCTCTTTAGGTAGCGGCTCTCCTTGAACAGAGAGATGATTTGTGAGGATGAATGTTTAGAAGACTTAGATAATATAAGTGAAGGTGAATATCAGCCTGAGGGAGACTTTACTGGTTCTGACGGATGCCAGATTTTGGTAGACCCCCTCTTACTGGATAGTAGCAGTGCCCAGATGGTCGCCATGTTGGAGAGTCTTCCTGATTCAGCAGAGAGAGATTCTGCTCTGCTTCTTGACCAAGATCTTTTAGGTATGTCTTTAGCTAGATAACCAGCTACTTACTGTCCAGTAACTTGCTGGCTAACTTCAATTAGGTGCCACTACTATTGATTTTAGCTGATGGGGTATAATACTGTATTTTTTGTCCCTGTAATTCGGCTGGCATAGGGTTAATGGTCAGTAACACTGAAGTATAGCTGTACAAAGCACAAAAACATTACTAGTACACTAGCAAAGACTATACTATTGTAGATAATTATCCTGCATTGAGGGGGGGGGGGGCATGTATCACAAGCCAGTTTACTCTCATGAAAGGAACTTGTACATCATGAAAAAAGAACTATGATAAATACCAGTTAAACCAAATGCAATTCAACAGTCTGCATAGTGTAGTCGCCATGTTCCCCCTAATATAGGGGGTGGGGGGGGGGGAGAAGGGGGCAGAGACAAGCCACATTCATTGATTATATCATCATTCAGGAAGGTATATAAATAACTTTTTCAATCTGGATTGTAAATTATTAAAATATTTTTTGAGTAGTTACACACAATTTGATTGAAGGTGGACAACCAACTCTGGAGGATGGTGGAAATTCTATTTCTAATGTGTAGTCGCCATCCTTGCTTCTACTCACAGTCTCAGCTACACTCTTGTTTCTTCCATTTCCCTCCTTTCCTTCACTGCCACTTTCTCCTTATGCACGAGTGTTTGTACCCAATGCGCAAGTGTTGAAGTATATTGAGTATTGTGAATGGTTGAAAACAAGAAAGGAAAGTAAAGCGGAAAAGTCAAGGAAAGATAGAGGAGCCCTGCAATGGCAGTCAAGTGTGGGCACATCTGAACAATTTTTCAAATTTTATCCATCTGTGTCTCTGGCTTGTAGTTTATTCGAAACCCTAATATGAGACCATTTATATCAAATTCATTTTTCATTTATTATTACAATTATGTAATTTAGTAATTAGCTACAAACAAAATAACATTAATAATCTGACAGCACTTTTGGAGCACAATCAAAATTATCCAAAATCTGTGAAGAATCAGGACGGATTAATAGTGTCTAGCTAGCATGTAGCCACTTTAAGAGCATCACAGTTATTGTCAATTAGAGTAAGCACCATTGTTAAAGCTTACAAGTTTATTTATAATAATACTTGTGGTGGAAAATGCTCAATCAACTCTCATAGACAGTAACATGGAGTATTACACAGCACAAAAACACTACTAGTATACTAGCCTCTTGAATCTGAAGCCATGCAGTATTGTTTATCTGGCAGCTCTAGAGCTTAGAGTTTGACCTTTAACCTCAGAGACTCCCATACTTACTGCACTTTTCATTCACAGTTCACAATGTACTTGTGGCATTATTATTATTATAACTAGAAAATGCTCGTGTAGCATTGGTTGGGCGAGCGAGGTTCTGGGGAAATGTTGACACTTTCAATTGCATTGGGGTCGTTTGATTTGAATTTGCATTGGTTTTCCTCTTACTCAACCTTTCCTCCCTCTCTTCTTTACTTTCTTGAGCATGTTTTTCTCTTCTTCGTGCATTGTTTCTCTCTGTTCTTCCGTAAGTGCCATGGTGAGCTTAGCTGAGAGAACCAAACTTGTTGTTGCTTAGTTTCTTGGTGGGCATGCGCACGCATGAGCCATATGCGCAAATGGAATGCGCTCGCGTTTAACCGATTACACGCGAATAATAATTTTAATTGCGCCTTACGTAATGCGGTCACGGGCGCACGCGAGACACAGAGGATTGATTGCTTGGTGGGAGGGTGACACTAAACGAGAGAGAGAAGATGAACGGTTGAAGATTGCCTCGGGGACAGTATTATCGAACGATAGAGTACGCTCTAGGCTATCGGGAAAGCATAAATTCGACGCTAAGGAGCTGTTCCCGACTTAAAAATAACAAAGTACTCGCACCGTTTGGCAAAAACTTTTATGGCATCACACCGCGGCTCTTAGTAAGCACTCTAGTAAGGTTGGAAGTATGGTTTCATGGCTGAAGCAGTTTGCTACTGGATCATAGAGGTAAGAGAAAGTGTTTTTGTACACATTTGTCTTACAATCAGGAAGAATTTGTAGGGTGTGTATTATTTTGAACTGAGCATCTGTTATAAATTTTGTGAACAGAGAAGCTTTTTTATTGGCTTTTGTGTATGAAAAAGAGTACATCACAAATGAATGATAGAATATTTGAGTGTATTTAGTTTGGTACTCCAAGGTTTCTTTACTTTTGATGTGCTGGTAGGCTGCATTGTTGACAGAATAGCTTGTGATCTTACTATCAAGTGCAACTGGTCATAACATAATAGAAGTATATGTCAGAGGGCTCCCTGCAGTCTCACCTGTTATATAACAATAATATTTGTTTTTACTTTTTCCTATAAAGAATGTGGTTGAAATTCCTGTAGAATCGCTACCTTTCAGAATCATCAATTCCGTTCTCTCGGCAGAGTCCTTGACCATCTAGTAACTACTACAGTCACTACACCCATCAGCACTGAAGTCATTCTTCCTGTCATCAAACTCCTCATCACTACCACCAGAGTTACTGCCATCCTGGTCACTGCCATCCTTGTCACTGCCATGCTGTGCCAGGTCAAGAATATTGTCTTCATCACTAGGATGCTGAAGTGCCAGTGTTCCACTTGCCAAGATAGCTTTCTACTTGTCATATAATGAGCAGTTATAGCTAAAGTAATATTGGTTTGTAAAAATTATTCTGTGTACCTTTATTATTATTATGAAATATATTTTCAATTTATACTTTATAAGAAGGAAGTCTTATTGTTGTGACAAAATTTACTCAACATTTTCTTATGGAAGTCTATGTATTTTATAAGCCTAAAAGATACTTACAACAATATAGAATCGTCTGCAATTGTGATTGGTGGCTTCCTTGACTCCACAAAGCTGTAGGGCGAAGTGGACGCGGCGGAGACGCATTTTTGACGCTTTGACGCGTCCTCCGCGGTTATCGAATTTTCCAATTTAGACGCGTGTACGCGTCAATCGGGGTTAATCGGTTAAACGACCACGTATTCAGGATGCGCAAATGGAATGCGCTCGCGTTTAAACGACGAGCTCGCGTTTAAAGGACCACATGCGCGCGCGCGTTTAAACGACGACGTACGACGCGTTTAAAGGACGACGTATTCAGGATTTCCATAGACTACATCTTAGAGTTGCTCGCTCGCTTCGCTCGCTCGCCAATAATAATCAATAACAATATAACTAGAAAATGCTCGTGTAGCATTGGTTGGGCGAGCGAGGTTCTGGGGAAATGTTGACACTTTCAATTGCATTGGGGTCGTTTGGCGTACGCATGAGCCGCGCTCGCGTTTAAAAGGGACGACGTTATGTGCAGAACGGCTGACCCTCACCTTTGACCTATAGAGCGCGGCCGATCAAACAAACTTTGAACCTTAAGCACGTGCGCATGCGCAAATGGACGACCTTTGCTGATGCGGGACTGACCATTGCTTCGGGGCTGACCAATGCTTCGGGGCTGACCATTGCTTCGGGGCTGACCATCTCTGCGGGGCTGACCATTTCTGAGCCAACAGACCCACCTCAATCATGCTGAAGTACATGATCACTTGGAAAAATAGCTGTGGGTACACATCAATATTTTGCAACTATAGTTTTTAATAATAATAATAGCTACTTGTTCACACAACAATCAAAGGGTGTGGCTTTAATTTTGGACGTGACTGCTTATTCTAAAAGTTGAAGCTAATGTTATACTGTGTGACACATATTCTTAAGTCGACAGACCACAACTCCATAAAGTTCATGGAGCAATCTACATGTGTATGTATCTAGAGTATCTAGTAGCGACAGTGAGAGCAGCATACAAGTACTTTTCCTGGGTCCATGCATCTCACTCGCCTCCTCCGCATCTCCTCTCCCCCCCTCCCCCGGCCTCCCTTCCCCACCCATATTTGTTCATAGAATGTTTCTCCAATTTTGTTAGAGTAAATCATAGCATTGTATTACTAGTTAAATACAACTTCAGTACGATCAACGTGACTACTCAAGGCAGCACTAAGAGGTCACTAACTGAAGGAACCTTGAGTACTATGTTAGTTAGTCAACTTTATTTTGAAATTAATGCAGACTGCTTGTAAGCTAGTATAACATTCCCAATGCCATTGACAAAATACTAATGAACTTTTCCTTAAAAATAAAATACTGTAAATTTCCAGTATGAAGACGCTTTTAAAGAGTTGGATTATGACAGTGTCAGTGATAGGTTTAATTGTCCTCAATACTCCAGTAGATTTTCCTTCAAACAAGAATTGTCACTGGAAACGTCCACAGCAATTCCTTGGACACTCTTTCATCTCCAACCTGTAACAAAGAAGGGAAAGTAATCACATGTTACCAATTTTTGGTGTTCCTTTCAGGAACACAATGCTGTTTTCACTACAGTACAGTACAGCAGTTGATGTTACACTGCACATCTCTACTCGATAAATGTCTCAATAATAACCATTAAATAGGAATGCTTAATTAGAAAACTAAAATATACATTATGACTGTAAGAACGTAAAAAAAAAGGAAAAAAGTACCTCTTACTAAGATGAGTGAAAGAGACCACAATGGCACTTTATATACTGTACACATATGTATATGTAAGTGTACACAATATATGTGACCGTCTACAGGAAAACCGGGCACAACGCGGCACCCTTCGAAAATAATTTTTTTTGCACTTAGAGTTGTCGGCGTCCAGATATTGAGCTCTCCAAGTTTTATCGTCGTAGCTTAAGTCGTTCCCACTATAATAGACCTAACCATTCCCTTCCGTCAGCTTGAAACAATACATTTTAAAGAAATCGATCGATCTTTTCTCGATATTTACGCACGCCGCGTTGTGCCCGGTTTTCCTGTAGACGGTCACATATGAGTTTGTACACGAAGAAGCCAGGTGTGATGAGCCCCACAACAAAAACTTTAATTTGTACAGACATAGCAGCAAAAGCTCTACAATTACTCATGGGCTGATACACAATTTGTAATAATTGAAACTATCATTTCTCAATGATTTTACATGCCACAGTTGTTCATGTATGTGCATGTGATACAGAGAGTACTTATGATTGCAACATTGTGCTCGCATCTATCAGGGGAATCCTGTACAAATGGCATCAAAATGTTGGATGGCTTCACAAAACTTTGCTCTAATTACAAAAAAGGGGTGTTGCTTGCCAGTCAGAAAGCATTCAGATGGACTCCTTTTGTTACAAACAATGTAAAAGTAGTAAATGTAAGAGCAAATGTAAACTGGTGTAGGAAGATGATTCGGTATGGGTGGGCTCGAAGGGCAAGTTTTTTTTTTTTTTGTTTGCAGGTGTTCATGCGAGAAATCACATTGATCCTGGCATACACGCACTACACTAAGCAGAAACAGAGTAACTATAGTGCAGTGAAGACCCACTAGTGGGTATGGTAACGTCAGAGTTCCAGTTAAGAACAGTCAATGACAGTGTTGAGGTGATAAATATAAACAAAAAACAAATCATCGACGATGCACGACGGTACACAAAAATAAGAACAAATGAGCATGCGTGAAACTAATGATGAAATAAAGTGTAATGTTATAGTTGTTCTGGCAGTCAGAGAAAACATGAAAGTTTGAGAAAACATAAAGCTGTTGGCTTCACATAGGGTACTAACTGTTGTGGAAAAAGCCCCCCTATCATCACGTCGTAATTATGTGAGCAAATAATTTCTTGCAATTTGAGATAGTTTTGCTTAATCCTGAGAATTTAACAGAGAGCAAAATCAAGATAGATTGCAAAAGATTCTACTAAACTTTTCTAAGCAGTACGAAACATCAGAACCATATTTACATAAATATTTCGAAGAATACTACATATGTTGCACTTGTAATACGTAACTGTGTTGCTCAACAATGTAATACACGTGTACATTACATGTTATTTCACAAAATGGGAAATGTGCTAGAAAGATTAGCCTTGCTGATGTAGATACAAGCATGCATATTGAAAGACATGTTTGCAGTAACATTTTTTACACATGGTGGAATTTTGCTTCCATCAGCTCAAGATTCATGAATGGCAAAGTAAACAAAATAGTTGATGGTCTCTTTCATATTTTGATGCACACATTCTCCCACTAACTAACAAGAGAACTGATTTGCCTTATTGGTATGGTTGCCTGGTGTCATCCTCCTAAACTACACATTGGCAGTCTGTGCTGATGTGAGCCCGTGGTCATGTCTGCGCATGTTCCTTGTGCATGAGGCAGTGGTATGACCCTGGACCCACTCCCCTGTGTGGCCTTGAGTGAGAGACTCGGCAGGTCAGTGGCAATTAGCGTTAATTGCCCTGCATTGCTGGAGTCCCCCCAAAGGGCTGCAGGAGGTGGCCTATACCCCCAAGGCTATAAGTGATAGGTTAGGAAAGGGGGTTGACAGCTCTCTTACCAATGGTAGTAGGCTGTATACCTGTAAGTACAGACAAGCATACACATTGAGAACTGAGCATTATGACAAGAGTACTGCTGAACTGCCCATGACCCCCAACCTTCTCCCTCTCACTGGCTTTGGGATGGTGTGGCCATCCAATGACTACGTATTGGTTCCTCGGAGAAGGGAGTAGTGCCACTGACCTTGGAGCTGTGATCAGCACCTGGTACCTGGATGACTCCAGCCACCATGTCTGTCTCGGGTAACCAGTGGGCACAGCTTCAGTAAACCAGGACTGGTGAGTCCTGTATACTCCCATCTCACCTGCTTTCACTGCACACTGGAGTCTAAGTAGACTCCAGGAACACAACCTGGGTAGTGGTTGTCGAGTAAGGGGAGAGTGCCCCCAGCAGTCGTTAATAAGTGAGGGACCACATGCCCAGGTAAGAAGAGCAAGGGCAGAGTGTACGTATCACACTTAGTGATTAGCTGAAGGGCTGCTTGCCCTAACAGCAGTGAGGGGCAGTACGCAGTAGTATTAGATGTTGAATGAAGGGCAGCCTGCCCTGGACAGATACTTTAAGGTGGTCTGTCTGACTGTCACACCACTACCGGGTGGAGAATCTAACCTCACATGCTAACAGTACCATAACTCCTCTCTACACCACTCTTGCCATATAGTCAAGTGGCTTGTGACTCCAAGATTTACTCCTATAAATGCGAGTGAGACACTCTCAGGGGTAACACAATTGAAAATCGGGGATTTTTTTTTGTAATTTATGTGTGGACGTACGTATGCTATTTGTACTTTGACCCTCGCATATTTTTGTGTTCGCTCCGTGTTCGACCCCATCTCAAACTTCACTAAAAGGAATCCTCCGGTTTAGCGATCATTACCAGTATCACCCTAGAAAGCGAATTATTTACCAATTTGAATTCTCTTGCGAATGCAGTTAAAACTCAAAAACTTGTGGGAGCTCCATTTCTATTTGAGTTAGTGGCGGTGGTAAGTTATTACGCTATTTGTCAGTTATAAGCCGTATGCAACAGTATTTACTTGAAAATTCATTGCTCCACTAGACTAACCACGAAGGTTAAGTCTTGCGTAGGTATGTCAGTTGTGTGAAAGTATTGTGTATTACAACTACTAAGAATATCCCTCCCCTGTTGCATTATCTGCTCCACATCTCTATTCACATGGAACTTCAAAAGTTGGCATTAGCTATTAATAGTAACAGTCGGTGTGCCTGGTGGAGGCAGCAACAGACACAAGTGAGAAGGAACATGTCCTGATTGACGGGGTAATTGAGTGAGTGCCATGCAGATGCATATGTGAGCCTGAGAACAGATAGGCAGTGAGTCTGAGAATACATCAGTGAGCCTGAGAATACATAGGCAGTGAACCTGAGAATACATAGGCAGTGAGTCTAAGAATACATAGGCAGTGAGCCTGAGAATACATAGGCAGTGAGCCTGAGAATACATAGGCAGTGAGTCTAAGAATACATAAGCAGTGAGCCTGAGAATACATAGGCAGTGAGCCTGAGAATACATAGGCAGTGAGTCTAAGAATACATAGGCAGTGAGCCTGAGAATACATAGGCAGTGAGCCTGAGAATACATAGGCAGTGAGTCTAAGAATACATAGGCAGTGAGCCTGAGAATACATAGGCAGTGAGCCTGAGAATAGATAGGCAGTGAACCTGAGAATACATAGGCAGTGAGCCTGAGAATACATAGGCAGTGAGCCTGAGAATACATAGGCAGTGAGCCTGAGAATACATAGGCAGTGAGCCTGAGAATACATAGGCAGTGAGCCTGAGAATAGATAGGCAGTGAACCTGAGAATACATAGGAAGTGAGCCTGAGAATACATAGGCAGTGAGCCTGAGAATACATAGGCAGTGAACCTGAGAATACATAGGCAGTGAGCCTGAGAATACATAGGCAGTGAGCCTGAGAATACATAGGCAGTGAGCCTGAGAATACATAGGCAGTGAGCCTGAGAAAACATAGGCAGTGAGCCTGAGAATACATAGGCAGTGAGCCCGAGAATACATAGGCAGTGAGCCCGAGAATACATAGGCAGTGAGCCTGTGACTAGATAGGCAGTGAGCCCGAGAATACATAGGCAGCAAGCCTGAGAATACCTAGGCAGTGAGCCCGAGAATACATAGGCAGTGAGCCTGAGACTAGATAGACAGCAAGCCTGAGAATACATAGGTAGTGAGCCTGAGACAAGATAGGCAGTAAGCCTATGAATAGATACATAGGCAGCGAACCTGAGAATACATAGAAAGTGAGTCTGAGAATACCTAGGCAGCAAGTTTGAGAAAACATAGGCAGCAAGCCTGATAGTGCATGCAAAAATAGATAGGCCCTGGGGCTCAGTGCAAGATTAAGTAGGCAAGTCTGATAGTGCAAGATCGGATGGCAGTGAGTCTGAGAGTGCACAGATAGAGTATGACGATGTGCAACTAGTTGGCAGCAAGTCTGAGTGTGAGGATGGGTAAGAATAAGAACAAATACTACTCATTGGTGGTGGGTGAGTCTGGCTGTGGCAAGGCAGCACACTGAGTGCGAGATAGGTGGCGAACCTGATAGTTGAAACTAGATATCTGGATGTGGGACTAGATAGGTGGCTAGAATGAGAATTGATGGAAGCAAGCCTGAGTTGAGACTGATAGGCAGCGAGCCTGAGTGAGAGTGAGAATAGACAGGCAGCGAGCATGGAGTGAGAGTGAGAATAGACAGGCAGCGAGCCTGAGTGAGAGTTGGAATAGATAGGCAGCGAGCCTGATGAGAGGAGACTAGATAGGCAGCGAGACTGAGGAGGAGTGAGAATTAGACAGGAGCGAGCCTGAGTGAGAGTGAGGATAGGCAGCGAGCCTGATGGAGTGAGAATAGATAGGCAGCAAGCCTGAGTGAGCGCAAGAGAATAGATAAGCAGTTGATAGTGAGAGAATAGACAGGCAACGAGCCTGATGGAGTGAGAATAGATAGGCAGCGAGCCTGAGTGAGAGTGAGAGAATAGATGACAGCAAGCCTGCGAGTGAGAGTAGACATGCAGTAAGCCTGATAGTGAGAGAATATGAGCCTGATAGCGTAAGACTAGACAGGCAGCGAGCCTGAGAATGATGGCCGTGAGCCTGATAGTGCAAGAATACACAGGCAGTGAGCCTGAGAGTAAGAAAATAGAGACAGGCAGCGAATATGATAGTGTGAGAATAAGTCCAGTATCAATAGCGTGAAGGGCAGCGTGCCCTGCATAGACACTATTAAAGGGCCCCTGGTGGACCGTCACACCTCTAGTAAAAATCTAACTACAATATGCACTAGAACCTCCTACCTATGCTCTATATAATGCCACACTGGCCATAGTGTAGTGTGGCTTATGAGTCCTAACACACATCCAGCACTAGTTCATTCTCTAATCTCCTCTCTCATCATGTAACCCCCATTTTCTCCACCCCCCTTCTCATGTAACACTCACATCAGCATAAATCTCAATTACAGCATGTACCTGACTGATTCAGGAGTTTCTATGCTTTCGAGAAAACTGATCACTTTGACAGAGCCAATCTTGGCAATACCGTGAGAGGGTCGGGCCATTACTAAATACTGCAGATCCATTACTAAATACTGCAGATAGTTACTAATATGCAATGGACAATGATGATCATAAATTGTTGCATGAAGGTTAGAATAAGAAGAGTGGGAGCCGGCCATGCACCCCACACCTGTAATGAAGCCTATGCCCGACCATAATGAGGGTTGGCAGCATGCTCTCGCGATTTAAAGATAGCGACTGTGGGTAGAGCAACAGCATCAGAACTAGAGTCCAACTCTTAACCTAACTGCACTAGTTAAGCAAGGCAAATGGACCGGCAGCATGCCCATGTATTATCGAGCCTTAGAACTCCTGTTTTTGGCCGATTACATCTGTAAGTATCTATTGTGTATGAAAGGCCATAAGCCGGGTACTGATGATTTCACAATGAGGTGGTGGCTTGATGATGTAGATCCTATATATCCAACCTAGCTAAGAAAGCTAATTATTTAGAGTATCTTAGGGGTTTTACCCACACTAATTAAGCCACAATTAACTACGTGATGAGTGAGTAAGTTAACGGAGATGTAGCCCACCATCACATCACCCGAACCCAGGTAAAGGTCAGCAGAGGACTTGCAAATACTGCGACCATGCGACTAAGTGGTCACATGTGGTGTGTCACATGTGGAGCAATGGCACCTGGGCACAAGTATATTATTAGTCCTGATAGCCACTGTTCTCAGTGCTTGTAGCCTAAGCCTAGCTGCTACCTGTTACTGCCTTGCCAGAATGGCTGATTCACCCGACACTATTAGCTCTCTAAGGATGACTGCTCATCAGTGGTAGTTTTTTTTTTTTTTTAATAGTAAGGGGCTGGAGATATACTGTCTGTAATAGCAAATTTTTCTCGTTCTAACAGCCAATAATTACTTCAGCCGAGAATGACTGACTACTCACTGAGATTGTCAACATCTTGCGATAGTACTGGTCTCATATACACTGACATCTGATTACATAACTTGACATACACATTTACATGTATATTTATTGTCACACAAACACTTGTGTCCTAGGTGACCACAACAAGCTAGCCAGAGCCACTAACTGCTGTGAGTGTTGGTGATACATTCTAGCAATGTAGACCTATTGGAACCAATACTTCCTTATATTACAAACACACTCTAGAGAACACTCACTTGCCATCATTACAGCAGTATCAGGTAACTCCATGATCATATGTTGACACTTCTTGAGCCATCATTCACAGCTGGTCTAAGTCAGAGACATTGAAAGCAGTTCCACCCACTCCATTCCACTACAAAGAAAAGCAATAGAAAAAGAAAACATACTGAAGTGAATAAATGCAATCATGAAATTTCAACTCATATTCTGCAAGCTAATCCCCCCAAGAAATTGTTAGAAACAGTTCGAGAGGTATAGAGCCACAGGGAAGAAATCTCAGCTCTATCTAAATGATAGACCTTATAATAAATAAAAATGCATTATCCTAAATTAGATAAACTTAGCGGAAGATATAGAAAATGCAACAGTTGCAAATCCCCGATGTGTGGACAGTGCATATTTCACATGGGCCTCAATTTGGTGGACCAGCATAAAGGAAAAAAATTGCATTCATTGAAAATATCATATAAGAAATTGAACATCTGAATAATTCAATATTATCCAGGAAATCCCATCATATTGAACTACTGCACACTAACCACTGTCACTACGATAAATTTATCTCTAGCCAACTCTCAGATACATTTCTGAGGATCTCATGACCCATACTGATTGTAGACATGTTCAATACACCCTATTATCCCTACTATCATTAGGGCTCTTCTGGCTTTTCACCCAGGGGGGATCTAAGTTAGACAGCAATCGATATTTTAAATTAATCGTGCAATATACTTTATAAGATGTAATTCTGTACCAAGACTTAGAATAAAATATTACCCCCATTCTCTTTTTTTTGTGTGTATTATTTATTTTTCCTACTAAGCCTTATACCTTAGCCACTTTCATCATGTATACCACTGTTAATAATAACAACACAATCTCACTAAGTACTATGGAGGTTGGGGGGGAGGAATTTTATTAGGTACAGTGGCTGAGTGTTTACTGTCATGCTTGTAATCACAAAAAATCTTACCTGCCGATGACATGGAAGATGTATATAGATAAGAAAACCAAAAAGGAACATGTTTTGACTTTGTTCATGTTAAGTTATTGAATGTGCTTCATTATTACCTTTCATAATGTTTTCAGTAGGTAACTAATTAACAATTTCTAAATTTAATAGTACGGTGCGAAATTGCCCATTAAAATGTATGGGGAATATAGCTGTTCAATTGAAATCGCACGGGGAAATGAAATAGTGCGTAACTAAGTGAAATAGCACGGAAACTAAGTGAAATACCACCGCTGCTAAGTGAAATAGTACGGATAAGTGTGCATGCGTGCAGCATTAACCTTGAAAACGTACAGTTCGAGAGATTCTAGTTGGAGACAATGTCATTGTGTACCACAGAAGCTCTACCCATATTAGATGGAATTTTTTCAACATTTTAGGATGACTTGTAGGCTGTACACGAAATTCCAGAGGAAGCTAATGCTGAAATACGAAGATAGTGAGTGACTGATACAGTGTAGCTACAAGTGCAAATCATAAAAAAAAAGCTGGCCTACTATTAGCGAGTGATAGCATGTGTAACCTGTGCTATTAGGGATCAATAGCACTCATAAAGCATTCAAAATAGCACTCTCCGAGTACAATTTCATTGCTTTACGAGTGTTATTGATCCCTAATAGCATGGTTACCCATGCTATTGTACTCACACTAGTAATATAAAATGGTATTCGGTAACCCACTTTCAGCAATGAATTGGCAGCAGAAATGGTTAGTTCAGACAGTTACATGCTTTACAAGAGGGGGAGGGGAGAGGTGCTTAAGAAAACTCTGTTTTTTTGTCATTGCAAATAATCTGTCATTCACCATAGCTCTACATGCAATTCATTAGCTATCTATTCTATACACATCAGAGTATGTAGTACACTTACTTGTTATCACACAGCATAAGTGAATTCCTGCCGTTGTAGTCCTCTCTTCCGTTATCATCACTCACCAGTAGCACAAAATGCAACCTAGCCAACAACGAGCAACCAACCACGAGCAACCAACCACCACCTACTTCAATCTTGCAGGGTCACCAAGGACAACTTCCACAGAGGTCGAAGGTGAAAGCTGGCACCAAGAGCGCGCGCAAAGACATTGCGTGAGGTCAAAGGTGAGGATCAGCCGTTCTGCACATAACGTCTTTCGTTCTTTTGTGGGAGGAAAAAATGCTAGAGCCTGGCTTTACCGACAGCCAGCCTGTGGTGCACCCAGGTCCTGTGATTATACGTGCTTGGAACATGTATTGCCAGCACAGCACATTCTGTTATCAGTCCAAAGGTCACCTCACACACATATGTAGTTTAACGTAGTTAAACGTAGTTAACGAAGATGTAGCCCACGCATCACACGCGCCCAGGAAAAGGTCGGCAGAGGACCTGTGAGTACGGCGACCATGCGCTAAGCGGTCACACGTGAAGCAATGGCACCCGGGCACCAGTATATTAGTCCTGATAGCTAGCAGCTACTGATAGCCACTGTTCTCAGTGCTGGTAGCCCTAGCCTAGCAGCTACCTGATACCGCTAGTCTGCTGGGGGCCCATGAGTTTACAACTTGCAATTCTCATCAGGTAAAATAGTATGCCCAATGGCTGTTCCACCACAGGCACTATTAGCTCTCTAAGGATGGCTGCTCGTCAGTGGTGGTATTATTAGAATAGTAAGGGGCTGTAGATATATTGTACTCTAAATAATTAGTTTTCTGCAGGTCAGGTTGGATATATGGGATCTAAACCACCAGTTAGTGGTGAATGGCCTTCATTGATACTTACAGATGCAATCAGCAGAAAACAGTAATTCTATGGCTCGACAATACATGGGCATGCTGCCAGTTCAGTTGCCTTGCTTAGCTAGTGCAGTTGGGATAAGAGTTGGACTCTAGTCCTGATGCTGTTTCTCTACCCACAGTCACAACCCCTAGATCACAAGGGCACGCTGAACCCTCGCTATGGTCAGGCGTAGGCCTTCATTACATGTGTGGGGTGTGTTGCCGGCTCCCACTCTCTGCTTTATAACCTTCATTAAAAAAAAAAAAAGATCATTATTGTCCAGTGCATGTTAGTAACTATCTGCAGTATGTGGCCAGACCCTCTCACGGTGTTGCTAAGGTTGGCTCTGTCAAAGTGAGCAGTATTCTCGAAGCAGAAACTCCTGAATCAGTCAGGTGCATGCTGTAATTGATATTTATGCTGCCATGAGAGTGTTACATGAGAAGAGGTGGAACAAATAGGGGTTACATAATGAATGAGATTAGAGAATGAACTGTAGTGCTGGATGCAGTGTTTTAGGACTCATAAGCTACACTATACTATTGTCGGTGTGGCATTATAATATATAACTTGGGTAGTACTGGTAATTAGGGTTAGATCTCCACCTAGTAGAGGTGTGACGGTCCGTCGGGGCCCCCTTAAAAGCATCTATGTAGGGCACGCTGCCCTTCACTCTATTGGTACTGGACTTATTCTCACACTATTACACTCACTGCCTGTCTATTCTCACACGATCAGGCTCTCTGCCTGTCTATTCTTGCACTATCAAGCTCTCTGCCTGTCTATTCTCACATGATCAGGCTCTCTGCCTGTCTATTCTTGCACTATCAGGCTCTCTGCCTGTCTATTCTCACATGATCAGGCTCTCTGCCTGTCTATTCTTGCGCTATCAGGCTCACGGCCGTCTATTCTCTCACTGTCAGGCTCACTGCCTGTCTAGTCTTTCTCTATCAGGCTCACTGCATGTCTACATACTCTCACTCGCAGGCTTGCTGCCTATCTATTCTGTCACTCTTGTTCTTATCCATTCTCACATTCAGACTGGCTGCCTATCTAGTGGCACTTTGTCATGCTTTATTCGTGCACTCTCAAACTCGCTGCCATCTGTTCTTGCACTATCAGACTTGCCTACCTAATCTCGCACTTAGGCCCAGGGCCTATATATTCTTGCATGCACTATCGGGCTTGCTCACCTGCGTATTCTCAAGCTCACTGCCTATCTACTCACAAGCTCACTGCCTATGTATTCTCAGGCTCACTGCTCATGTATTCTTAGGCTCACTGCCCATGTATTCTTAGGCTCACTGCATATCTAGTCAGAGGCTCACTGCCTAGGTATTCTCAGGCTTGCTGCCTATCTACTCACAAGCTCACTGCCTATGTATTCTCAGGCTCGCTGCCCATGTATTCTTAGGCTCACTGCATATCTAGTCAGAGGCTCACTGCATATCTAGTCAGAGGCTCACTGCCTAGGTATTCTCAGGCTCGCTGCCTATCTATTCTCAGGCTTACGGCCTATCTAGTCACAGGCTCCCTGCCTATGTATTCTCAGGCTCGCTGCCTATCGGTTCTCAGGCTCACTGGCTATATATTCTCAGGCTCACTGCCTATGTATTCTCAGGTCGCTGCCTATGTATTCTCAGGCTCACTGCCTAGCTCACTGCCTATGTATTCTCGGGCTCACTGCCTATGTATTCTGGGGCTCGCGGCCTAGGTATTCTTAGGCTCACTGCCTAGGTATTCTCAGGCTCACTGCCTATGTATCCTCAGGCTCACTGCCTATGTATTGTCAGGCTCACTGCCTATGTATTCTCAGGCTCACTGCCTACGTATTCTCAGGCTTGCTGCCTATGTATTCTCAGTCTCACTGCCTATGTATTCTCAGGCTTGCTGCCTATCTAGTCACAAGCTCACTGCCTATGTATTCTCAGGCTCACTGCCCATGTATTCTTAAGCTCACTGCCTAGGTATTTTCAGGCTCACTGCCTATGTATTCTCAGGCTCGCTGCCTATGTATTCTCAGGCTCGCTGCCTATCTATTCTCAGACTCACTGCCTATCTATTCTCAGGCTCACCGCCTATGTACTCTCAGGCTCACACTGCCTATGTATTCTCAGACTCACTGCCTATCTATTCTCAGGCTCACTGCCTATGTACTCTCAGGCTTGCTGCCTACGTATTCTTAGGCTCACTGCCTATGTATTCTCAGGCTTGCTGCCTATCTATTCTCAGACTCACTGCCTATCTATCCTCAGGCTCACTGCCTATGTACTCTCAGGCTTGCTGCCTACGTATTCTTAGGCTCACTGCATATCTATTCTAAGGCTTACGGCCTATCTAGTCACAGGCTCACTGCCTATGTATTCTCAGGCTCACTGCCTATGTATTCTAAGGCTCACTGCCTAGGTATTCTCAGGCTCGCAGCCTATCTATTCTCAGATTCACTGCCTATCTATTCTCAGACTCACTGCCTATGTACTCTCAGGCTTGCTGCCTACGTATTCTAGGGCTCACTGCCTATGTATTCTCAGGCTTGCTGCCTATCTACTCACAAGCTCTCTGCCTATGTATTCTCAGGCTCACGGCCCATGTATTCTTAGGATCACTGCATATCTATTCTAAGGCTTACGGCCTATCTAGTCACAGGCTCACTGCCTATATATTCTCAGGCTCACTGCCTATCTATTCTCAGACTCACTGCCTATGTACTCTCAGGCTTGCTGCCTACGTATTCTAGGGCTCACTGCCTATGTATTCTCAGGCTTGCTGCCTATCTACTCACAAGCTCTCTGCCTATGTATTCTCAGGCTCACGGCCCATGTATTCTTAGGATCACTGCATATCTATTCTAAGGCTTACGGCCTATCTAGTCACAGGCTCACTGCCTATATATTCTCAAGCTCGCTGCCTATATATTCTCAGGCTCGCTGACTATCTATTCTAAGGCTTACGGCCTATCTAGTCACAGGCTCGCTGCCTATATATTCTCAGGCTCGCTGCCTATCTATTCTAAGGCTTACGGCCTATCTAGTCACAGGCTCGCTGCCTATCTATTCTCAGGCTCGCTGCCTATATACTCTCAGGCTCGCTGCCTATCTATTCTCTGGCTCGCTGCCTATATATTCTCTGGCTCGCTGCCTATCTATTCTAAGGCTTACGGCCTATCTAGTCACAGGCTCGCTGCCTATCTATTCTCAGGCTCGCTGCCTATCTATTCTCAGGCTCGCTGCCTATCTATTCTAAGGCTTACGGCCTATCTAGTCACAGGCTCGCTGCCTATCTATTCTCAGGCTCGCTGCCTATATACTCTCAGGCTCGCTGCCTATCTATTCTCAGGCTCGCTGCCTATATACTCTCAGGCTCGCTGCCTATATATTCTCAGGCTCGCTGCCTATCTATTCTAAGGCTTACGGCCTATCTAGTCACAGGCTCGCTGCCTATCTATTCTCAGGCTCGCTGCCTATATACTCTCAGGCTCGCTGCCTATCTATTCTCTGGCTCGCTGCCTATATATTCTCAGGCTCGTTGCCTATCTATTCTAAGGCTTACGGCCTATCTAGTCACAGGCTCGCTGCCTATCTAGTCTCAGGCTCGCTGCCCATATACTCTCAGGCTCGCTGCCTATCTATTCTCTGGCTCGCTGCCTATCTATTCTCAGGCTCGCTGCCTATCTATTCTGAGGCTTACGGCCTATCTAGTCACAGGCTCACTGCCCATGTATTCTCAGGCTCGCGGTCTATATACTCTCAGGCTCGCTGCCTATCTATTCTCTGGCTCGCTGCCTATCTATTCTCAGGCTCGCTGCCTATCTATTCTCTGGCTCGCTGCCTATCTATTCTCAGGCTCGCTGCCTATCTATTCTCAGGCTCGCTGCCTATCTATTCTAAGGCTTACTGCCTATCTAGTCACAGGCTCACTGCCCATGTATTCTGGGGCTCGCTGCCTATATATTATCAGGCTTGCTGCCTATGTATTCTGGGGCTCGCTGCCTAGGTATTCTCAGGCTCACTGCCTATCTATTCTCAGGCTCACTGCCTATGTATTCTGGGGCTCGCTGCCTAGGTATTGTCAGGCTCACTGCCTAGGTATTGTCAGGCTCACTGCCTATGTTTTCTCAGGCTCACTGCCTATGTATTGTCAGGCTCACTAGCTATGTATTCTCAGGCTCACGGCCTATGTATTCTCAGGCTCACGGCCTATGTATTCTCAGGCTCACGGCCTATGTATTCTCAGGCTCACTGCCTATGTATTGTCAGGCTCACTGCCTACGTATTCTCAGGCTCACTGCCTACGTATTCTCAGGCTCACTGCCCAGCTATTCTCAGGCTCACTGCCTATGTAATCTCAGGCTCACTGCCTAGGTATTCTCAGGCTCACTGCCTATGTATTCTCAGGCTCGCTGCCTATTTGTTCTGAGGCTCTCGTATGCATCTACACGGCGCCCACTCAATTATCCCATTACGCAATCAGGACATGCTCCTTCTCACTTGTGTCTGTTGCTGCCTCCACCAGGCACACCCACTGTTATTACTAAGACACGGTCACTTGACTGAATAGCTAATGCCGGCTTGGGGAGGGTTGAACAGTAGTACTAGGATACAGGAGTAAGTCATGGAGTCACACGCCACTTGACTATGGCAAGAGTGGTGTAGAGAGTAGTGATGGTACTGTTAGCACGTAAGGTTAGATTCTCCACCCAATAGGGGTGTGGCGGTCAGACAGATCATACCTGGGTATGGGGTCCGTCACGTATTAACCACTACTGTCTCCTTCACCCGACGGCCACTACCCTGGTTGTGTTCCTAGAGTCTACTTAAACTTCAGTGTGCAGTGAAAGCAGGTGAGTTGGGAGTATACAGTACTCACCAGTCCTGGTTTACTGAAGCTGTGCCCATTCGGGTTACCCGAGACAGACATGGTGGCTGGAGTCATCCAGGTACCAGGCACTGATCACAACTCCAAGGTCGGTGGCACCACTCCCTTCTCTAAGGAGCCAATACGTAGTCACTGGATGGCCACATCACAAAGTCAGTGAGAGGGAGAAGGTTGGGGGTCATGGGTAGTTCAGCAGTACTCTTGTCATAACGCTCAGTTCTCAATGTGTATGCTTGTCTGTACTTACTTTCACAGGTATACAGCCTACTACCATTGGTAAGAGAGCTGTCAACCCCCTTTCCTAACCTATTACTTATAGCCTTGGGGGTATAGGCCGCCTCCTGCGGCCCTTTGGGGGACTCCGGCGATGCAGGGCAATTAATGCTAATTGCCACTGACCTGCCGAGTCTCTCACCCCCAAGGCCACACAGGGGGGTGGGTCCAAGGTCATACCGCTGCCTCACGCAAGGAGCATGCGCACACATGACTGCGGGCTCACATCAGCTCAGACTGCCAATCTGTAGTTTAGGAGGATGACAGCAGGTAACCTTACCAATAAGGCGAATTGTAGTTAATCACAATTTGCTTTTCACGTTTATGTTGGATATTTAAAAAACATTCGTATTGGGCGAAACCATTAGGGAGAGAAAGTTAGCCGGGGTCAAAGTGCATGAGTTGGCTATTACCCGCGAGTTTTCAGCGCGCGGCTAGTTGGGGAATTGATGAGGAAGCGCTTTAGCTAGAACTATGCATAAGGGCCAATGTCATGCATACATACATATATATATATATATGCATACATACATACATATATTATATATATATTATATTGTCATGCATACATACATATATATATATATATGCATACATACATACATATATTATATATATATTATATACACAACCTGTAGTGTTGTATTTGTTTAACTCTTTTCATTTTGGTGTTACAGTTTTCTACCTAAAGTATATCATTTTCAGTCTTGGTTTATTGAAAGTTCAGCCTTGTCTTGGTTTTGGTTATTCAAAATTTCATATCTCAATTTTAGTTCTTGTTTTGCTTATTGTATAATGATTCAGATTTAAGAGATAATATATTCAAGACTTCTTTTTATCTCTTCATTAGCTACAAGTATTTTATTTTATGAAAATTGATGAGGCTAAGAAAAATTCTTGTCATTCATAACTACAGTAAGCATAACATTTTAGTTTTGAAGATATTTTGTTTCATTTTTTATTAAGATGGACTGATTGTCTTTTAGTTTTAGTTTTAGTTTTTGTGAGATTAAATTAGTTAAAATTAACTAAAATGTTGAACTACTATTAGTTCTAGCTAGTACCCAAATAATACTACTTATGACCACTCTTTTTACAGTTTGACAAAGCATCAACACTTTAATGAAAATCAGATAAGCTCAAATATGCCAGTAATTAGCATCAACATCAACACTTTAATGAAAATCAGATAAGCTCAAATATGCCAGTAATTAGCAAATATACATATATTAATATTAAATAAATACAACAAAAATCAACCATACATTTTCTTTTTACAAATGAAATAGCTAGCTAACTCATTTTCGATATTATGTGCAGTAATGACATATGTATTCTTTTGGAATTTCTTTATGATTGGTGCATGCACAGTGAATCCACATGGTACAAACAACACATTGAATCCAGTCTACAAATTCATGGTCGTTGCTGTCATTTTCTTTCAAACAAACTCCACAGACCTTTGACTCCAAATCTTTAAGCTTTCTTTTCTGTTCCAAAATTTCTTTGCTGGATGGCTTGGAGAGTGTTTTGTTGAGAGAAATTCTTTGTTTTTTGGTTGAAAAAAATTGTAGCTGTGTTTGATTGTTACTATTAGGTGGAATTTTTCTTTTAGTAGGCACAGCTAGTTTTTCACATGGTAATGATTTTATCACAGTCATTGCTGTGACAATATGAGACTTGGCTGCAGTCAATGCAGTCGCATCTTCACAATGTGCCACCATACTGCTGAGGTCATCAATCATTGAAAGCAGCAAACTTTTTTTAGTGGAGACGGTACTTGTTTCATTTGTTGCTGATGCCAGTAATTTGTTGAAGTATGGAACAGAGTTTTCAGCAACATTGATTTGGCTAGAGTTCGAGTTCATTCTGTCATTAGATGTCATATTGGAATTCATTGCCACAAGGTGTACATGTTTACAAATTGTAGAGTGTAGAGAGGCATCTAAACATGTGCAACAGAAACTGTGTATACATATTTTACATTCAGTGCAGATCAGCTTGCACATACATTTTTCAGATAAATTGAACTGCTTCTCTATAATATAGTGTGTACCTGGGTTACCTTGAGACTCAACCTTCCACTTTTCACTAGTAATTTTTGTGACGTTATGTGAAGAGTTGTCTTGCATTTCTTCCGCTTTCTTATGTCTCTTGCGTATCTCACAAACTCTATGGGTAGATTTTCCCATTTCTACCTTTCGAAATCTTTCAAAGGCTTTGTCTCGTGCAATTTTCAATAAAACAGTGATAAGAGAATCAATTCTTCTATTCTTTTTATGATAAAGATACACAATTTTTAACACTCTGTGAAAAGCTTCAAGAAACATGTTTGTGTTTACTGTTGACCTCACTCTGTAACAAGAAGCCCACTGTTGCAGTCTATTACAGTAATTCTTCATAAAGTAATCATAAAAACTCTCATAAAATTCTTTCAAATATGTCAATAAGTCTTGCAGCATCACTCTAAAGTTAGCTTCTTCAGTCTCCATCAATAGAACTCTGAGCTGATGATATACTTCCACTTGCTTTTCTTTTTCTACAATATGCTGTTGAAGTGCTTTCCTCCAAGCTCTGTCAACATGCCATGTACAGAGTAACTTTCTGGTGATCCCATCCCCAAATGTAGCTCTCCAAGCTGTGAAAAACTGTTCTGCATCATCGCTCATGAACCATCTGGAATTTATTTCACCAGTTCTGCTTTTTATAGCTTTCAAAAATTCCATCAAAATCAATGAATCTTGTCTGTTGCTAATCATCCACCCCACAGGGATTCCTTCCCCATACTCATCAACTACAAGTATTGAGGTTAAGTGGAAATCATAAGAGTTAGTTCCATGAGTGGAATCCATGCAGATAGCATTGGACCCAAATTTTTTTAGCATATCTCTTTGGAATTCAGTTTGCAAGCACAATAAGAAGTCGTCTTTTGTTGTACTGGTAATATGTTCATGGTAGTCTTCCCCTTGATTTTTAAATGCTAACACTGAATTATAGTCCATTTTTTTGAGCTCTTCAACCCAAGCACTAACACTCATCAAATCATTCTTGTGCTTAACTATTCCTTCAATATTAAATTGAGTTTTTATGTTATGTAAATCTTGTTTACTAATGAAATGCTGTCTATTAATTTTGCTGAATATTGTATCTCGAATATCATCCATAATGCGGTCCATACTAATTCCTTGCAGTAATTTTGATGCAATTTGGACTCGTATTTGGGAAGGAATTCTTAAGTAAGTCAGTTTTACTTCATGATTATGATGAGTAGAACAATACTTGACTTCAACTTGTCCATTGTGTTGACAAACTATAGCCTTTATGTGTGCAGTACACTGACCGCCCACCTTACTTGTCCCTTGAGATTTTAATTGTCTCTGGTGTGCTCCTCTAGGCCTATAATTTCCAGCTCTATTGCAGTAGTAATACCATATTATTTTTTCTTTGCATAAAATGGGAGAACATTGCTGGACATACTGTGATGTAGTAGTAAATTCTTCCTTATCCTTCCAAGACAAGAAGGATTTGAAGTTTTCAAACTGTAAAGTCTCAATATCTGCCTTGATGTTATGGTCATTTCTGATATGTGTTATTAAGGACTGGAGTGTGTTAAATCTGCAAGTAATGGTATCTAGGTGAGTTTACAATAAATTAAGTTTTCTTTGTGTTAAATGCATTTAAAATTTAATGATGCTTTGTATAGCATAACTAATAGCATGTGTTGTCTAACTGCATGAATGTGTACACCCAAAGTAATATAATAATTGATGAAACCTTAAAGCAAATTCACTGCTAGTTGTAATTATGAAGATTTGCTAACTAATTATGTTTTCAGTTTAATTTTAAGTAAACTAATGGAACACTATACTGACAATTTCAAGTTAACTATGTATAATAAACAATACTATGTCAGAAATGGATATGTTTCCAGAGGCAGTTCACTACAAGCGTTTGGGTTAAACAAGAAAGTCCAAATTAGCATGCTCAATCTGCTGTATAATAACACACACATTAATAGTTAGATTTGCTTTAGGCTGATGAATATTAAAAGAGTGTATGCTTGTGATGTCTTGTTTGAAGTTCTGTGCTTGTTTCTATTTGGAAACGAGGCTTGTCCCACAACAAATCCTTTTATGGAAGGAATTATGGGAAGGTCTGAATTTGTAGATAATGTAATGCTATTGTCTGTAATTGGAATACCTATCCAGTTATAATATTGTATTTTAAATTTGGCTTTACTACTACTACTACTACTACTACTACTACTACTACTACATGGGCAAGTGTCCACAGTACTGTATGAACATTACTTACCTTCCACTACAGATGCTACAAAATATACTGTGTTTTTCTCCAATCATTCCATGAACTTTCTTGACATGTCTGGAAAGACTACTTTTATGAGAATAGCATTCACTGCAGTAGGGGCATAATTGCTTTTTACTCTGAAGAACTCCACATTTGTCTTGAGAAATTAAACTTGTGTGAATTTTACTGTTTGAAGAAATCGATTTCTGTGAAATACAATTGTGAGCTGAAGACAATGAGCTTGTAGGCCTCAAGGGAGTAAAGCTGGTTAAAGAAGAATCTGTAGCATTATGTGAGACAGAGCTAGGAGAGTCCATACATGTAGAATGGTCAAGTGACATTGAGTTCACAATATCACTCTGAAGAGCTCCACATTTGCCTTGCAAAATTGAACTTGTGTGAATTTTGCTGCTTGAAGAAACAGATTTGCATGAAAAAACATTGTGACGACCTAAAGACAATGCACTTCTAGGCCTCAAGGGGGGAGTAGAACAGGTTAAACAAGATGGGTGTGTAGAATTTTCTGAGGCAGAGCTGGGAGAATTCATATTAGAATCAAATGCACTTGAATTTATAGAATTCTTAGTGGTTGAGGTGTCTGCGTCCAATGAATTCTGATGTGAACAGATTGCTAAAGAATGTGGGTTATCAGAATGGTGGTAAACTGAAGTAGCTAATTCACCTGGGCTTTCAGAACTTTTGGAGCACTGTGAAATACTACTTACGGTAGATGAATTTTCAAGCATTTGTGATTTCTTGTGCAAGGAACTAACTAAAGAAATTTGATTGCTTGATGAAGGGACCATAGAATTATAAAGGAAAGAATCATTAATTGTGACTATCTTGCAGTGATACTTCATTGCACAATTTGGTTCCAGTAAGTGTTGAGGGTTGTAATCAAAATTTAGGGGTCGTGTGAGACGCAATATTGCTGACCTCTTTCGTAGTGACCTGCAGTTTCAGTAATTATGACTAAGTTTTATTTACTCTAGATAGAAACTTACATCAAGCATCCATTTAAAAGTTCCTCTACCATAACTTTTCTCAGCAGTCCCATATGTGTCTGCAATGTTTAATGAACATATTTCATGTATATGATGTGATAATGTGTAGAACATAACATACCTGGTCAAAATTCCATTCCCATCCTATAACTCTGTACAATGCATACTTGACAACAAGAACAATAATAAGCATATAATTTTGTTGATACAGTAATAGTTACCTGAGATGAGAATACTCCACAATCAAAGGTGTTAATTTGCTGTGGTTGATCCTGAAACAATATTAAAAGAACAGTTCATCGCTGACATAATAGCTATAGCTATATAACATTGTTACCGTCCTATGAACATATTGCCACTCATTCCAATGCGGAACTGGGATCCCCTTTTCTAGGCATCTTTCTTCTAAAAAGGATCTAAAATATTTTACCCATTAATTATAAATACAAGGGTAATTCATACTTTAGATACCTAATGTTATGCCATCCAATTAAATAACTTCCTTTATATGAGTCATAGTATTCAGCAGATTTTCCTTTGATATCAACAACCTGTATTAACATGAAAAATCCATAAGATGTGAATTATCAGCCCTAGTTATGCACCAAATAGAATTTATTCGCTAAAAACATACTTAATTCAACATAAACTTATATTAGCCTATTATCACTCCAATGATGCATGAGCAAGATCAGCTTTACTAAAGCATAATATCTAATCAAATAAACTAGTTGTCAGCCAGCCATGGCTATAATTTAGCAAGTAGTAGCTAAAACTTTCGGAAAGTGTGTTTTTGTTTGTCAATTTGTGTCCAATGGAACAAGCTGTATACACCACAACTCTCAGATACTATCACAAATACAAGTATCAGAAAAATAAAAAAATAAGAACAAAAAGAAGAAAGAAATAAAGAGCAAAAAATGAAGAAATAGCTATAGAAGAATAGAAAAAAGGGCAAAAAGTATAAAGAAGGGGAAAAATGAAGGACAATAAAGAAGTAAAAAAAGATAAGAAGGAAAAATAGGAAAAAAAGTAGGCTAAACAGTAAGAAAAAGACAAAGGAAGAAAAAACCAAACTAACAAACAAACAAAAAGAATGAAAAAAACATTAAAAAAAACTATAAAGCAAGATAAAAGGATTCACATATCTGGACTCAAACCACTGCTCCCTATCAAAAGTCAAGAACCACAAGACATTCAAAAGGACACAACTGATAGATAGAAACTGATAATTATTAATGTTATTTTGCCGCCTAAATGATGATGCACATGATTAGCTATTCTTAAGAGGCTTTGCCTGCTATAGCAACACAATCGCATGGTCAAATTTTACTCACTTTTTCTATAAAATTAAGTTGAAACAAAATTGGAGTACAATAATTTGATGTCATGTTTAAGCCGTTGGTGGCAGCAGTTAGAGATCAGCTACAGTATGATTAAATTACTGTCAGACAAAGACCAACAGATTACTGTAACCATTATGCAATGCACATCACTTTGAGGGTACAGAGAAGATGGACAATATTATGTATATATATACAGTATATATATATATATATATATATATATTACAAAATCTTACCAATAAGGTCCAATGAGACTCTCCTAAATTAATACTACACAGAAGTAGGTCTTGATTCAATATATCAATCTGTACACTGTTAAAAATGAAGTGTTCCAGTAACACTGCAAGGAGCGTTCCCAGGAGAGGGAGGAATTTATGCCCCACCCATGTTTCCTGAACACTGCACAGAGGGTTATAATATAACACTCTGAGAGGTGTTTGGACAACATCTTTAGCAGAGTTGTATTAACACCTTCTGCAAGCTTATTACAACACTAAGTAACATGTTTCAATGGCACTGCTAATAAATAATGACCACACCTCATTCACATAACCTCAAATTTTTTAGATAAATAAATGATTGACAATGAATATATAAAAATAGATTGAATAAAGTAGCTAAACAGTTTTAAAGCTGTCCTTTCAACATGAGTAGATGAAATATCATGATATGCACTCCATTTATGATCCATCATGTTCAAGATAAATGTACCTGCATTGACACATAAAAATATAACATAAATCAATAAGCAATATACAAACACATTCATAAATGCTAGTAAACACATATTCTAAACACACACCCAGACTCAGCTAAACACTCAATTCTAAACACGCTCATAAATGCAACTAAACAAACTATCCAAAATATGTGACCCTCTACGGGAAAATCGGGCACAGCGCGGCAAGTGGCCCAATCCGCTGTAAATGCCGCCGTCAAAATACAGCTCTCAGTTTAGTAGTAAGTACAGTGGCTATCATGAGTGAAGCCAAGAATCTTGCTAGAGCATTAAACCTCAGCCACCGTGATGGTCTGGACATGATGGGTGGAGCTGACGCTGAAGCCATGGCTCCAGGAAGTGAGGACCCGCTTTCTGACTGTAAGTCACTTATTACAGTTAACTATAACCCTCATCAGTTCATCATCTTTTTTTCCTTTTTTTTTTTTAGGTGATGAAGAACTTGATGGCCATTTTACCAACTATTATGAAGGTAATAAATTTAAATTTAAATAATTTTTTTGATAAAAGAACAAAACAAAACAACTTCTTATAAAGCTTCTAGGGATGTCTCATCAGCAGAGTCAGGCTCTGCTACTCCACTGTTTGAAGACGAAGATGACCTCTATGATCCTCTGGATTCTTTGGACTGCTCTGTACCAGACATCGAGCCTTCATCATTGCATCCTGTGTACTCATCTGTTTTCTTGTCACCACCCCATTCCGACCCCACTTTTCTTTCCCCTTCCGATACTGTGTCCGTTGCCTGCCGACGGAACAGCATCATCTGTGTAAAGGAAAGGAAGAGGTCAAGAAAGCCATCACCAGCAAGGACGAAACGACTTACCTCAACTGAGCAGTTAGACCAGTTTTTAGCCCGTCACAGTCACCAACTCCTTCACAGTCACCAACTCCTTCACCATCACCAACCAGTTTCGTCACGCCATTCTAAAAGAATTAGAAGTACAGACATCAATTATTAATTATTATTTTTTTATTTTTAGTCATCTCTTTTAAATTATGTATCATCCATACAAGTAATACACACCTTTACTTTGTTCTTATGTCCAGTGTTATCAAAATCTATCTATTTACATTGAATACGCAATATAATTATTCCAACTCAGCTAAAACCACAAAAAAAAATACTCTAGTGGACAATAGTAAAAACAGACGTTACCAAGATATTAGTGCAAACACCAATAAAAATGACTCTAGTGCATGTGGGCACTAATAAGAATGACTCTAGTACATGCGAGCACTAAAAAGAATAACTCTAGTACATGTGGGCACTAAAAAGAATGACTCTAGTACGTGTACATACTAATGAAAAACCACAAGCCCACCTCAGAACCACTCAGATAGCCTTGAAGGACAAAATTTAACGACAGGAAGTGAAACTGGAAGTGACATCATGTGACACGCCCACCAGTGAAGAAATAATTTGGCCTCAAGGACTTCGCCCGTACCTCCAAAGATCACCTGATTAGTAAATTATTTCATCAGGTATCGTAATTTCCTTACAACAACAGCTACTACAATCAAACTAGCAAAAACTAACTTAATCGAACATACTACAACTGACAGACACTAGTATGTGCTGACACTAATACGAATAAATCTAGTACGTGATAACACTAATAAGGATGACTCTAGTACTTGATAACACTAATAAGAATGACTCTAGTACGGTTTAATCACTATGTGCATGCATGGTGTTAGCACTATGTGCGTGCACAGTGTTTGGTGTTAGCACAATGCTAGTACTATGTGTGTGCACAGTGCTAGCACTATGTGTGTGCACAGTGTTAGTACTACGTGCATGCACAGTGTTAGTACTATGTGCGTGCACAGTGTTAGCACTATGTGTGTGCACAGTGTTAGTACTATGTGCGTGCACAGTGTTAGTACTACGTGCGTGCACAGTAATAGTACTACGTGCATGCACAGTGCTAGCACTATGTGCGTGCACAGAAATAGTACTACGTGCATGCACAGTGTTAGTACTATGTGTGTGCACAGTGCTAGCACTATGTGTGTGCACAGTGCTAGTACTACGTGCATGCACAGTGTTAGTACTATGTGCATGCACAGTGTTAGCACTACATGTGTGTACAGTGTTAGCACTATGTGCGTGCACAGTGTTAGTACTACGTGCATGCACAGTTTGAGTACTATGTGCGTGCACAGTGCTAGTACTATGTGTGTGCACAGTGCTAGTACTACGTGCATGCACAGTGTTAGTACTATGTGCGTGCACAGTAATATTACTACGTGCATGCACAGTGCTAGTACTACGTGCATGCACAGTGTTAGTACTATGTGTGTGCACAGTGCTAGCACTATGTGTGTGCACAGTGCTAGCACTATGTGCGTGCACAGTGTTAGTACTATGTGCGTGCACAGTGTTAGTACTATGTGTGTGCACAGTGTTAGTACTATATGCGTGTAGTGTTAGCACTATGTGCGTGCACAGTGTTAGTACTATGTGTGTGCACAGTGTTAGTACTATGTGTGTGCACAGTGTTAGCACTATGTGCATGCACAGTGTTAGCACTATGTGCATGCACAGTGTTAGTACTATGTGTGTGCACAGTGCTAGCACTATGTGCGTGCACAGTGTTAGTACTATGTGCGTGCACAGTGTTAGTACTATGTGCGTGCACAGTGTTAGTACTATGTGTGTGCACAGTGCTAGCACTATGTGCGTGCACAGTAATAGTACTACATGCATGCACAGTGCTAGCACTATGTGAGTGCACAGTGTTAGTACTATGTGTGTGCACAGTGCTAGCACTATGTGCGTGCACAGAAATAGTACTACGTGCATGCACAGTGTTAGCACTACATGTGTGCACAGTGTTAGCACTATGTGCGTGCTGTGCACAGTAATAGTAATATGTGCGTGCAGTGTTAGTACTATGTGTGTGCAGTGCTAGCACTATGTGTGTGCAGTGTTAGTACTATGTGTGTGCACAGTGCTAGCACTACGTGCGTGCACAGTAATAGTACTACTTGCATGCACAGTGTTAGTACTATGTGCGTGCACAGTAATAGTACTACGTGCATACACAGTGCTAGCACTATGTGTGTGTGCACAGTGTTAGCACTTCTTGTGTAGTACTACTTCGTGAATGCAGTGTTAGTATTAGTACGTGTATGTACAATGATAACAGTAGTGCATGCCTAGAGACTTATCATTATTCTCTTCTTCAATCAAGAACACCAGAACCTCAGTACAGATAGCAGCAGCCCAAGCACCATGAAATCTAGGAAATGGAAAAAAAAAAAAAGGTTACTAGCAACTACAGCAACAAAAAGTAGACAATCTAACTAGTTAACAATTACCTTTCTTCACATTTCAGGAACACCAGATCCCCAGTTGTCATAGCATATTGCAGCACTAGCATCTTCAAAGCTAAAAAGAAAGAGAGGAAAAAAAAAAAAAAAGAACAAGTATTATAAGGACTACCTACAACTACAACGAGAATAGGAAACTAGCTAGCTAAAAAATCACCACCCAGTCTTCAGCATAGCAAGATACTAACTAACTATCCTCTTAGAACAAGAAAGACAAGCTCGCTAACCTTTTTTCCACCAGCAGTGTTGTTGAGAGAATAACTCCTTGTTGATGTTTCTACACAATGCGCGCGGTAAAAACCTATAGTATGCGGAGAGTGCGGTAGAATACGGAATCATTGCTGCCACGCCTTAGTGCCCGATTTTCCCATAGACGGTCACATATACACAAACATAACACAACTAAACACGCTATTCTAAACACACAAAAATACATAGAAATAGAAAAAGAAGCAAAACAAATGTGTTTGTCTACAAATACATTTTTTACTATTATCACTCTATATAGCATGATAATGCTTTTGAATAGTCTGGACAGCATGAGAACACAAACTATAACAGGAACTAATCTTGTGGCATGTTTAATTTGGGGGAAATATTTGGGGAAAGAAGAAAAAAGAGCAAACTGAGGGTAAATGAATGGTTTATAATCAACTGCTGAACTAACAACTGTAATAATTTTGTGTTAACCTGTATATTCTTACTTTGTTAGTCTCCAAAAGCATCTCTAGATTTTCACAGCAGCACTTCTTTGTAGCCTAAAATTACATATGAAAAAAAATAAATAAAAAGAGTGCAGTAAATAATTTTTGAGATAACTCTCAGATATAGTCGGAAAAAGTACTGAACTAGCTACCTGCTAAATTAATTAATCATAAAGAAGAAATTACCTCTTCCGTGCTCAAACTCAACTTAAACGGCTAACTCTATTCAAATGCGTCACTAATATTAGCCAAAACACTCTATTGTTTCCAATAATAAACACATATTTAAACTTACCATTTCTCCGAAAGATCCAAGGCACGATCTGCACTTAAAAACACCATATCCATAAAACTCTTCTGCAGGATAAGAAGGGCCTGGAATATTCTAATAAACGCTCTCCGGTAAAAAGCGGGTGCTTGTGCGCATCGCAATAAAAACCATACCGCGCATTCAGTAAGCACTCGAATAGTAAACAAATTCTCAGAAATTTTTTGCCAAAGTTTGTACAGCAAGACGGTCTTCTGCGGGGATTTAAATAATGCATTAAATTAGACATTGGTGGAGCAATGGCTAGATTTCTTCTATTTCCTGCCCTAGCTTAGCTATATACAAATAAGTAGCCAACAAAGTTACTGTCAATTGTAGAATTTAGATAGATAGCTATTGCAGCTAAGTTCCCTTACTGCTTGTTATTTATAACTTCTATGAATGTATCAGTATATTAGCTAAAATTAAATAAAAATACAGTATGAAATATTTAGCTCATTGTACAATTTAACTTGATTTTAATAAAGTACAACCATGCAGTTAATGATAATGGCTTGAATGTTATCAGGTAAATAAATGCTAAAGAAACAAAAAATGTGGTCATATACACCAATTTTCACAATTACACTTATTTCAGTGTTACTGGAATGCTGCAGTGTTTACACTTAGAATTAACACTGGCCTCAGTGTTACTATAACACTGCAAGGTTTTACACTCTTGATTTACACTTCAAAAGTGTTATTATAACGCTTCATTTTTAACAGTGTAGAGCAACATTATTACCCTTCTTTGCCACTAGGTAGAGAATCGTGGCTGGATGCTCCAACATTACTACCCTTCTTTACCACTAGGAAGAGAATGGGGGCTGGATGCTCCAACATTACTACCCTTCTTTACCACTAGGTAGAGAATGGGGGCTGGATGCTCCAACATTACTATTCTTCTTTGCCACTAGGTAGAGCAACATTATTACCCTTCTTTGCCACTAGGTAGAGAATCGTGGCTGGATGCTCCAACATTACTACCCTTCTTTACCACTAGGTAGAGAATGGGGGCTGGATGCCCCAACATTACTATACCCTTCTTTGCCACTGGGTAGAGAATGGGGGCTGGATGCCCCAACATTACTATACCCTTCTTTGCCACTGGGTAGAGAATGGGGGCTGGATGCTCCAACATTACTACCTTCTTTGCTACTAGGTAAAGGCAGACCTACAATGGTGCAAGAAGGGTAAACATTAGCGAGTGTGGATAAAAAAAAAATTACGTTTCAATTTTCTAATGATTATTTTACTCATTCTTATGATCTCTGTAAGTTAATATTCTGAAACTTCTACTTTACATGAATCAAATAAAGTGACAATAAAATGAATGAACACTAACATGGAATATGATGGAGAAGTTCCTAACAGAATTAATTTGTGAGGTCAATGTTCTTGTTTCATCATTAATCAGAATATGGACATTTTACAAGTTTCCTTCCCTTAGTGCTCATCTCTTTAACATGATGAAGGCTGCACACCTGTAAATTTTAGTAGTCTCTCTTGGAGTGGCGACACAAGTCAGAAAGAGGAATGAAAAACAAATGACGTATGAATTTGTGTTTTGTGGCTACAAGTCACTTGCAAGCTGAGCTATTAACAATAATTTTTTTAATTAAATTAAGGTTTTGTCAATTAATTATTTTTTTATTTATGTACTTTTGTTCATTGGTTAATTAAAGTACTCAAATGGCAAGATGCACCAGCTGCCCTCCAGTTGACCAATATTTGACTGCTGTAATAATATTCTATAAAATTGCATCATATTCACCTTAATTTATTCTTTTCATGCATTGTGTAACCATTTAGCTAGTTCTTCACATGCTTCAGGTCTAAACATTATCTGCTCTACTTATACCAGCTCTCAGCTATCATTCTTTTTAGTTTCACTACTTTGAAGGGCAAACTGAGCCCAAAATATTATACAATATTATTACAGTAGTCAAATATTGGTCAACTGGAAGGTAGCTGGTGCGTCTTGCCATTTGAGTCATTTATTGGTTATTATTATAATAGTTGTTTATTTATAAATCTTTATATATATTTAAAGTTTTTCTTTTGTTTGTTTGTTTATTTATTTATTTAATCGTTTATTTGTCTGTTACACTTTATATGATTTGTTTTTACTGTGACACTAATTACATGAGATTAACAACCTCACCATGATTTTCCTTAAGATATGTCTGCATGTGGTCAACTGTAAGTAATTCGGACATAGTGTTGAAAACATTCGTCAGAATTTACCCAGCAAGAGAGGTACAACTTATTTTAAACTAAATAAATTTCATCAAAGTATTACTGATAGCATTATTATTATAATTATCATCAGATCACAATATAGTTCTGTTGATAAGACATTACATAGTAATCAGAAATTGAAATGGGGAATTGGTAAAGCTACCCAACATATTAGATGAAAATGTACTATCAGAAGTTCATTGTTTGAGATGAATTTTAGTGCAGCATATTATCTCCATTTCAATTGTATTCATCAATCACTTAACAATTTCTGTGTTCATCCCATCTTATAGTACATATCAATACTGGCTATATTTGGACCATCTCATAGTCCATGACTTTCAGCTTCTCTAATTTTGTTAGCACTTATAGAATCCATAGCTGTTTGTGACTCATTCCACAATGCAGGGACTTAAAATGAAAGCGAACTAAACAGCTGTTAACCTTCTCTCTGTCAAACAATCTTCCTATTTCCCTGTATGGACAATTTAATTATCCCAACAGTTGAAGTGAAATTATTAAAAATAAAAAGCATACTCTTTGATACAGACATGCCTTCATTACTAATATCCAGTGTATTTTTATTTAATAATACAATACGTGAAACCAAACTAAGATGCAGTTAGCTTCACTGCACGCATCGGCATTGGCATAGCAAGAATTCAGGGTACCTTAATTACATATATAGTCACATGAAATAAGCTTGGCAGGGATCCCACATAGGGATTCCTGTAAGACTTGTCAACAGGTGCACTATTGGAGAGTCTACATGAAGAATACTTACTCAAGCTATACAGAGCCTCTAATTCAATGTTTTCAACTGTTTGAAGTTCTCAGTCAAAGTATAAATATTAGTATTTTCTTACAACAAGTATTTCTCTTATCAAGTATATAACTTTGAGTGGAATTTAGTACATGTATCTCATATTAATCTAGACAGAATATCTCTTGTGGACTAGAAATTAGAAATAATTATATACAATGTAAATATGCTTTTAATATAGTTATTATAATGAAAATTAAGCAGTTCTATCACTTCTTTAGGTGAAATAAAAAAACAAGTAAAAGCATGTGATGCTTTTGACAGCAAATATATGTTGTTTTTAAAATAATGAAATGCAAATTGGTTGTAAAATAGAGTAGAAGCAATATTGCAGGAGCTGACATGTGTGAATGTAATACGGGACTAACAGAATACGAAAGTATCACAGTTTTCTTATATATATTATATATATAATATATAGTGTAGTTTATTAATTGGAATATGTGAATTGTTGCCTCTCAGAGGCAGGTTTCTCTATGTACACACAAGTACAACACTCTTTATTCCTTATACAGTTGAGAAATTTGTAGGCCTTTTTCTACTCAACAGTTACATGAGAACTATACAATACATACATGGATGAAGTTAAATACTAAAGAGAATTACATTTCAGTCATTTTGAGATAGTTTGTAAGTTTTAGTTTAACTATAGTGTGCATATGCAAGTGTGGACTAAGTTATCTAATATGGTAAATAGAATTTTTCTGCTGAAAATATTATCACATATGCACATAAAAACATTGTCTCATTATGTGTCATCACAACACCCTCTAGTGTATTTTGAATAAATTATTTAAAGTTCAACCTCAATGCAACCCTTAAGAGGACTTCAGCAAGAAGTCAAAACATCAGATTTAGTTGTTATAATTAACATAATATTGGCTATTAGAATGAGAAAGTTTGCTATTATAATTTTTTCAGCATAGGACTGAATCATAGACAACAAAAAGTTTGGTTATGTGAAATAGAAGTTAAAAATTACTATTGTCTCAAATCTTTGTGCTGTATATAATAAAATTTACTTCATCTAACATCACTCTTAAATTCTCTCACCTGGAATTATTAAAATCTCAGTAGCTTTAGTCCCATGAAAACTCAATAACTTGAAATTAAACTAAACTATTACTTAATTTTTGTGGTTTGTTGTATTTGAATTTTCTGAATTAGTTAATTGTTCCAGTTGGATGTCAACATTAATAGCTCACAATTACAATTAGCCATGATCATGGATGTCATTAAATTTCCCTCTCAGCATAAATTTTAATTATTATCTCTGAGTCACTTTGCTGTGTCATGGTTATTCTATTTAATAGCTACACAATCAGGGTTTCTGCATAATACTGCACACCATTGTGTTATAAATTATCAAAAATCTCATATCATGTATATTCACTAGTATCCTCAACACGAAGAAACAGCTTTAGCGAGCAAGTCCAACTCTCTATGTTCGACAGTAATACCTCACAGTAGCTATATACCTCTAATACCCCTTCACTGTTACTTTTGCCGTCAAAAAATTTGTCACAGATGAAATCCACTGCCTCAGTTACAGAAAAATTTCTCGACATTTTTTAAACTAACGTCAAGTTTATTTTTAGCCCGACTACCTTAGGAAAATATTGTCAACTGCTATTACAGTGTTTTGTATGAACTAAACTAAATTATAGTAACAATACTGTAGTTTCTGTTACCTAACTCTGGCAGGCTTTTTTGATATTTGTGCTCAAGCACACAACTAGGTAATATACATATGTGTGGACGTACGTATTTCATTTTTAATTTGACTCTTGCATTATGTGTTTGCTTTGTGGTCTAACCCTTCCCATATCTCCACTAAATAGAACCTTTTAGTTTAGAAATCCCGTATCATTCAAGGAAATGAAATTGTTTGCCCCTTATTTTAGGCTGTATCTAAATGCCACAAGACACATTTAAGTAGAACTTATTGTTAGACTCATGTATAGTAATTCTTTAGAAATTTTTTTTTAAGTCGTAAAAGTTGTGGCAAAAGGTTACTATGGTACTGAGACCCTATACCAGACATAATTTCAAAACTCAGCCATTCACACATAGTAGCTTTGCATGCTTGTTGTCAAGAGCTAATGTTAATTCAGACAGTCAGAACGTAGTATTAGAGACTACAGTTGAGGTAATTAAGTAGTTCTTTCTTTTGTTAGCTAAAGTATGGTCACAAAGACTACGTACTTGAACATTTCGAAATGGACAGATAAATTCTTTTGAAGTGTTTCATTTGTGCACAGGCTTGCTTGCCATTTGTGCTCAAGTGCATCACTAGTATATTTAAATATATATTATATAAATATCTATACATCTATATGTTACAAAAGTTTGTCTATTGTACGCACAACTGACATTAAACATTCGCCACCACAGGAATTTTTTTTCTAGATATGGCCTAAATGCTAGCCATAATGCTACAGTTTTCATAGAGAAATAATTAACCATTTACATTTGGTTGCTTAATATTACGCTTCTAGTATATTGCAAATGAATTTTCACTAGAGGCAAATATATAAAAATGAATAATGGAATTACCTGAAATTTGTAAACATAGTCAGCTATCTTTGCGAACTGTGAATAGCCTTTCAGGTATTTAGGAATCAAAACAGAGAGACTAATAGCCATTGGTTATGAGGCAGCTATGTTCAGCTCAGAGACTGCAAGAGACTTTGAAAGACTGTTAGTTAGTCTCAAACAAGAGAGTATAAGAAAATGTAAGAGTTGAATACACTATGTGAGACTAAGAAAACTTGGCTGCTGAAATTCTTTTTAAAGGCCTTAAAAGATCACAAATGATATACAGAACTACAAACTCTTCTTCTAACTATTACAGCTGACTTAGCTACATGCATCCCTTAAGAAGCTAGAAAATTCCCTTTGGCTGAAAATAGACAAAGTGACAATAATATCTGACCTATACACTTCTCTAAAATAACAAACACTAGGGCAGACTAAGTCCAAATTTGGCAGACCAAATATTAAATATATAATAATATATATATACTTGAGGTCATTCGAGACATACATTTTTATTTTTCTTCATTATCTGAAGTTTTTGATGCCGATGGTGTTGTGTCTCTTGATATTTTTGATTAACATCATGTGATAATTGGGCTTACTCCATTAATTTTTCAGTAGTTACTACATTTTGTAGTAGTTGTGAGTTGTGCTTTATTATCTATAAGAAAATCAACCATAATAAGGATTTCAAAAAGCTTTGAAATTATACTATCTTTTAAAATGGCATTGATGTTGCGATATCCCTTCCCAGAATTGTGTATATTGCTGCTGTAGGTCTTTAATTGGCAATAATTGAAGTTATAGAAATGAACATAATAACAAACCTTTTAAATGTCAAGTACTCCTTTTCTTTTTAACTATATTAATTTTAATTCACCTTCAGTGAAGTAATACACAACTTGTAAATACAGTCATTAAACATGCTATTTCATATTGATATATAAATAAACAGATTTACTCTTTCTCAGTTTGTTATATTTTATAAAAAAAAATTATGAGTAAGTTATTGTTGTAGTTAACATTGTACATACAATGTACTCTAATAATAATATTCATTAAACTATAAAGAAAAACAAGTATAATAAGTGAATACATACATAGTAGAGTCATAATAATTACCATTTTGTGAAACTACTAAATAATTTTTTTGTATTTTAAACACTATACAATATAATATGCTGGCCATGTCAAATGTAGTGTAACTTAACTAAAAATATTATTGCATACAATTTTGGGTTTTCTCTTTTAGTTTAAAATTAATACTAGGCATGCATGTTGCCCATCCGAAGCTATTCAGAAGGAACTAAAATATGGGCCGCAGCGATTGCAAAATATTATTGTCACAATACTGATAAGATAATGATAATGAAGGTAGTGTAATAAAACATTTGCTTATCTAGTCTTATATAATGAGTTTTGATTATTTTGTCAATAATTGTCACCACATAGTCTATATCCAAAGCTTTTTCCTGTTGGTCCAACCTCCCTAACTCAAGCACTTTGGGTAGCTCTACAATAACTGTGTAAGAATGTAAAGCATGTACTCAAGTACATTGTCATCATCATCAATATTTCAACATACCTTCACTTTCTGTGTCCTGAATTAAAAACTCCAATACATAAAAAATATTTTTTTAGAAGTATTTTGAGAAATCAATGCTGCATCATCTTCTACTGCTGTATGCCATTGTAACTTCTATCAGATATTGCTTCCGATTCTAATTCACCACTACTTATCATTTTGTGCTGAACTTTAGCTTTGATCTCACTGATAGGTTGATTAGGTTTAGGTCTTATAGCAGTTATATGCATGAAAGTTAGCTGTACTTGGCAATTAATAATGTATCAAATAAAATTAGGATTGATAATACTTTAATAATTGGATTAATTTTTTTCACGAGTATTATACTCTTATGTCTAATCATCAGTAATTGTAATAATGAAAAGAAAAGAGTATTAAACTTGTTGATGTTTATGCATCTATTCTCCAACAAATTACATCATGTATTTTAAAATTTGCATACACAACAATGTTTTTTAATTACACATGCTTTCAGAATCAGAATAAATGTTTTTTGACATACAACGACAAAATCATCGAATTTAACTTATGCTTCAGAATACACTTAATGTTGCGCGAAGGAAAGCTGTGCTTCTGTTCATGGTAACTATTAATTCCTGTCCTGTATCTTCTTAATGAAACCCACAATATCTTCAATCGCATGTGCCATCTCGGATCCGTATACCACCCAGACTCAAGGCTGCTGGAAATTCTATTAATACCTATTGCATCACCAGCAACTTTTAAGTGAGTATTGTTCTGACTGTGATCCTGATCAATAGCAGAGAAAACACATCTCAAGATTTTTTTCACTGTATAGTTTCCCTTCATGAACTCAGCATACTTAGCAGGATGACACTTCTGCAGTGAAGTCATGTCACATCAGTAGAATTGTATCCGGAGTAGTAATGAGTGAGTGTGGTCCAAAACAAAGAGTTAGTTAACATTACTGAGCTAGCAGGATTTAGCAGTGGTGAGCTAGAAGGATCTAGCAGTGGTGAGCTAGAAGGATCTAGCAGTGGTGAGCTAGAAGGATCTAGCAGTGGTGAGCTAGAAGGATCTAGCAGTGGTGAGCTAGAAGGATCTAGCAGTGGTGAGCTAGCTGGATCTAGCAGTGGTGAGCTAGCAGGATCTAGCAGTGGTGAGCTAGCTGGATCTAGCAGTGGTGAGTTAGCAGGATCTAGCAGTGGTGAGCTAGCAGGATCTAGCAGTGGTGAGCTAGCAGGATCTAGCAGTGGTGAGCTAGCAGGATCTAGCAGTGGTGAGTTAGCAGGATCTAGCAGTGGTGAGCTAGCAGGATCTAGCAGTGGTGAGCTAGCAGGATCTAGCAGTGGTGAGCTAGCAGGATCTAACAGTGGTGAGCTAGCAGGATCTAGCAGTGGTGAGATAGCAGGATCTAGCAGTGGTGAGCTAGCAGGATCTAGCAGTGGTGAGCTAGCATGATCTAGCAGTGGTGAGCTAGCAGGATCTAGCAGTGGTGAGCTAGAAGGATCTAGCTGTGGTGAGCTAGCAGGATCTAGCAGTGGTGAGCTAGCAAGAGTTATAACAATGATACTTATTCAATGAGCTCAATTCTAGATTATTTAGTAGTAAATTTATAAATATTTTACAAAAACAATGAAAAATGATCTAGACAATATATCATAATATGCTATTGTATTTGGTGACATTATAGACTGAAAATAATAAAAACTATATTATTATGTCTGTAAAAAGTATTATGTTGGCTATAAAATGTGTTAATAAAAAAAGTCAAGTGCAGTACTTAGTTCGTAATGCAGTTGCAATGTTAGGATAACCCACCATTGGACTCTCCAAAGCATCAGCTAGATTATTCCAGTTTCTGTTTTTTCCATTCGTTAACCACTCATTCAACATGTCCAGGCAACTTGGCTCAGCTTTATAGTGACGATGAGTTTCAATAGAGTTGAGTGTAGTTAATGTCAGACCCAGTTTGAGGCCGATGTTCTTCCATTGCACTCTGGCTTCATAGAGCTCTTCATAGACTTTGCCAATGTCCTTTGCACCTAAAGGTGAAAAGGCAACATAAATAGGTCATAGAGTATTGAATGTTTAAAAATGCCTTACACACCACTATTAATAGCAGCATTGCAATAATAAAGTATGCACTTAATTATACTTTCCACTGAGCACTTGCAAGTTGTAAAGTGAAAAGAAAATAATATTCTAAATAAGAAGTACTCTACTAAATTCTGGCTCCTTAGCTTGCACAAAATGTATTAAGTCTTAGCACAATTCAGCTATTATATCACAAGCATTCTCTATTATGCCGTGTACATCATGGGCCTACATAGGCAGGGTAACTCCTTGGCCTAATATCATAAATTTAAAGCATGCTATTGGTAAGTCCATATTATTTCATTTAATAAATATTTGTGCTGTTACATAGTGATTAAAACCATTTCTCTGAATAAACTATATACATAATATGGCAATTAAATATGACCAAAAACTATTAAAACATTTTATATACAGTATAAGCACTTGATTCACTGGCCATCAAATTCTTTAAACCCATCTTGACCACTTTCACATTGCGAAATTTCAAGTGGACATGTACACAATAATGATTTTCAATTCAACATAAAGTTAATAACTACACATTATGATCATATCACAGAGGTGTCATTTGTATATCAGCTTTATAGTTCCTGTAAATATCAGAGTACTTAGAAACTCAAAATATGGACATAAAATATATTAATTTATAATTATCATACAAATAATTATTATTTAAAATACCATGTGATAACAATAAATTTTCACCTCAAAAATATAAATAACAGATTATTAAATGGCATAGATTCTATCACCTTTTCTCTTACCCAAAGTTGATTCATTTGAATCTGAAGAATCATTCTTCAATATTTTAAATAAAACTTGCCAGAATTGGGGACAAAGGTAAAAAGTTGAAGCGCATTAAATCTGTTCAGTTCATAAGAGCAATAGGTTGGTTTCGCACTAATTCCACATGATCACGTGTGTCATTGGAGTAAATATTGTCCTCTTATGCAATCTATTGTCTTTTTGTATGTGAAATTTTGGAATGTTGATGGTTTAGTCTATGGAAACTTTTTTTTAATTAGGTCACAACATCAAAACATAGCATCAAATCATTTTGATATACTATGCACTGTAAGACTAGACAAAGACTTGGTCTATCTTAAAATCACTTTCCTGGCTAATGGCTATCCATCAGAAACATCAATCTGCAGTGCCAACACAGGAAGTGAATATATAAGTTAGCTTTCAATCTTCAACTACTCTGAGGAAATAATTGTGCAAGTACAACAAACAAAACCAGAAAGAAGGGAGGGTACAGTAGCATATCTTGTTGTATGACAATAATTCTGTCTAGTTAGTGGAACTGGTAAGAATATAGAAAAAAAGTGAAATAGCTCAAGTATCCAGTTTAAACAAATTGATGACAACAATTTCTATACATCTTAAAAATTCCCATAAAGTAATTGGAGTGAACCCAAAGGTTTTAAAGGTAAAAACATATTCTAAAATATTCTCTAAAATATTCTCAGGAAGATAATAGTAGCCTGTAATAATACACAGCTGTAATATAATAACTAATCTAGATAAGGCCTCGAGTTCAACTCAAGCTGAATTCCATTCCCATGAATCACTCAATATCACCAGCTAATTGAATTTTTTGTTAATGTTTATAGATAAATTGTATTTATCTCAAAGCTGACGAAGACGCACAAGTCGTAATGTATTATGTTATAGTTATAAATTTTTATGCTAATAAGCTAGTTATTAAATGTATATAAGGGTACACTTGTGTGTCAGTAACGAAGACCAACGACTGACAATGGTGTGTGTATTCATGAATAATTCTAGAGTCAGTAAAGTATCATAATTATCTGAAAGGGAAAAAGCAACAGAAAGGAAAAAAAAGGAAAAGAAATAGAGTACCATGTGGGACTCAAACTTTCGACTGACTTCGTATGGCACAGTTTGGAGAGATCGACAAACGAAGAGAAGGAAATTCATGACTTGAGAGGAATGAAAAAAACTCAAGATAGCTCAGGAAGAAAGGGATCAGCAGAGGAAGACTGGTAAATTAGATAAATGTAACAGTGAAAGTTTACAACTGTTAAACCTGAATAAAGGAAGCTAGGTCAGATTAATTCTTTTCTTTCAGTTAAGTTGTACAAATATAGCTACAATTGAAATTAATTTTTGTCTCTTCGTAAAATGGTGGTCAATTGTACAACTATAGAAACAAGGACCTTACTGCAGATACACAATTGGACAAGCTCTTCTTGCTACTGTGCTTAGTCTAACCAACATTATTATGTGCAAGTATAAGGTTGATTGACTCACGTGTGTTGTTGTGATGAAAGATTTCCTGCATTTCTTCACGAGTCCTAAAAGTTAAATAGTCCAAACATTATGTCTAATTAAGTACTAGTCAATTTGATTTTGTATTAATAACTTCGTATCAACACATGATATGCTGTTATTCACAACTTAAGCCTACACTTAGCTGTAACTTTTACTTTCAGTTATAAGTTTACCTAATCACATCCAAATGCTGTTTCTTTTGAACTATATATGCAGTAAATATGACTGATACATCTCATAACTGTGCGGTAAAAGTTGCAACAACATATCATTAAAACATTGAAGCAATGTAAGGGGACTACATCCTGCACTAAACTTTTTAACTCACTCAGTATTTGCAAGAATAGTTTCAGGTTCTCTGATCAAATAATCTATGAAAAAGGTTCAATTATATTCGCCAAAATTCTAATAAAGAAAATGACTCACATTTCTTGCAGCCAATCATAGCAAGTAGTAGTGTTACAATAGAAGTTATTATTATTGCCAGACTTGTAGGAAGTATTATAGTAAGAAGTAATAATGATTGGTCAGAGCCATTTGAGTTAGTACTATCTGAAACATAAGGCAGAAGCAAATGGAAAGAAATGCAAGATAATAGAATAATCTAGGATAAGTTATTTAACAAAATAAGTTCATCTCAATCTTAGTATTATAATGGTCAAAGAGTAAATTTAATACTGTCCTTGGATGGATATTGTTAATATAAGTTTTGTCGGTACGTAGTGTTAAATCTTTAGTATATCATACCCAGATGTCAAATGAGCATGAACCAACATCAAATGCTGACATAATAAATATTAATTTACCATTAATTGAAGAGTGAGTAAATCTTCCACTGGTGACATCTGTTGCTAGGCACTTGGTCACATTTTGAAGAGACACTCTTATGCCAATGTCTCTGCTTGAGATGTCAGTTTGACTTGAAGCATGGTAAACAATAATGCTGCTATAACTAGAGACATCATTGACTTCTACTCGACTTCCTTGAGAGTTTCTTCTGGCTATGTGGTTTGAGATGTTAGAAACTCCTTCCAGCACATAGTTGCACCCACTTACTGAAGAGCTGGTGAAAATATACAGCAGATAAAAAAGGATTCCTCATCTGTACATACTTCAACACCTTGGACTTCACTGGTCACTGTATGGATAGATAAGAGTAAACTAGCAATATCAGCATTTCTGAGTAGTAACACATAGTATATGCTTAATCTCTTACAATTGTGATTTTACTCTGATTGTGCAAACTTCAAATATTCAATGTATATTATACGACTAAACAGAATATTGTTTCAGTTCAACTATTACTCTAAATATATTTCATTCTATACCTATGATTTTCTGTTGTAGCTATCGCTTGTTATATATTTCAAGCTTGATTTTTAAAACACATTTAAAAACTATCACAGAAAACAATATGCACATTTACGTAATCTCTATGTTATTAAAAAGAGATAAAAAAGGATTATTTGGCAATGATGATCGAATGAACACATGTCATCTCAATATTAAAGGCATAAGTATATAATTTAATTTTTCATTCCAGTTCTGTACTGTTGATCCCAAAAAACTAGTTAAAATGTTTGAAAGTTTCAGACACTACTAATTCACTGACTAGCTTTATTGTTGTTGTTTGTTTTGTCTATTTTGTGTAATAATTATCTCACAATAAATAATATCCATTAGTATAGGTACTATCAATTCTGAGGCACAAGACCTAACACAGCCAACACACTTTTGATACCCTAATATGTGAAGGATTCTGAATATTCATTTTCATTGAGCTCACTGAAAGAGTATATGACCAGTATGAATAACAACACAAATTAGCGCTTCCTCCATGTATATTATAATGGTACACTTACAGAATCAGTAACAATGTTGACCGAAATACTGTGTGTGTATTCATGAATAATTCGTGAGATTGTCCGAGTTGGCAAAGCATTGTCATTACCTGAATGGGAAAGTGTTTGAGGGAAAAAATGGTAGAAATGAGGCCTTACGCTCACTAACCAGTCACCCGTCAGGACCTAACAGCTTAGATTGGCTTGAAGTGACTTATTAACCTAAAGTATCCTATGAAAACTGAACACTGGGTCGCTGAGTGGGAAAGAGTTTACACATAACCATATGATGGGTATAAGATAATCAGAGAAGCAGTAGATGCAAAGGTCAATAAAATTAGAGACAAGTCAGAAAATGCTGACTGGTGTAACTTACTTCAATGAAAAAATGAAAGAAAATACATAGGACAGAGGGGGAGCAGGAGAGGTAGACATTGGAGGAGAAGTGCATCCATGAGTTGAAAAGAGGAATAAGAAAAAAAGGGCCAGGATGTTTGAGGAAAAAAAAAAGAGAACAAGAGAGAGAAATCATGGATAATTGTTTGGGAACACTCACCAACTCTCTGCGATGTTGTTAGTTGTTCTCCATTAGACTCAACATACAACAAATAGACCTGATCTTCAGCTAACTGCTTTCGAGTCTGTTGCAATGCAATTTGTCTCCATACTCTATCTGTACCAGTTGTATTTTCCAGTACTACATCAAATACAGCCTCACTGTACTCAGGGCAGACTTCAGGAACCTACTCAGAAACAATCAAATAATACAAATGCAGTACTAATGCAGTAGAAGTAGATGTTCAATTAACATACCTGGATAGCCACTAATACATACACTCTATTGGCAGTCTTAGAGAGTGTATGTGTTAGAGACAAAGGTGAGAAAGATGGCAGATAAGGAGGTATCCACATGGTTACTTGGCTCCTGTCGCTCTCTCCAGCATTGTTAGTTGCCCTCACCCACAAGTAGAACACATCACAGAAGAAGTGAGACACATTTATTAGAGCTGTAGTATTCCTCAGACCTGAATAAGTGACAATACTTTGTTGTCTAGAATGTGAGTTATTCTTGACAACTGTCATTGAAAATGTGGACTCTACAGGGAGTGTGGAAGAGACATTCCAAACGACTTGAAGTTGGCCATTGCTAAAGTTAGATATGGTGAGATCAGTGGGAGGAGGAGGACCTGAAGAATATCATGATCTGTGTCACTTAAATAAAATAAAAAAGATAGTCAATCAATAGTATAAATATTTATGACATATAGGTTAGTACTGCCATTTATGATGAAATTGATGTCACCCTCTAAACAGTGATGTCACTTACTACAAAGACAGTTTAAATTGCGTAATGAGATGCTCAAATAATAAAAGTTATGTCACTCAAATTTATTAATTATTATAAACTTCCCGCATAAATCATGGAAATCATGGATAATTGTTTGGGAACACTCACCAACTCTCTGCGGTGTTGTTAGTTGTTCTCCATTAGACTCAACATACAACAAATAGACCTGGTCTTCAGCTAACTGCTCTCGAGTCTCCTGCAATGCATTTTGTCTCCATACTCTATCTGTACCAGTTGTATTTTCCAGTACTACATCAAATACAGCCTCACTATACTCAGGGCAGACTTCAGGAACCTACTCAGAAACAATCAAATAATACAAATGCAGTACTAATGCAGTACAAGTAGTTGGTCAATTAACATACCTGGATAGCCACTAATACATACACTCTATTGGCAGTCTTAGATAGTGTATGTGTTAGAGACAAAGGTGAGAAAGATGGCAGATAAGGAGGTATCCACATGGTTACTTGGCTCCTGTCGCTCTCTCCAGCATTGTTAGTTGCCATCACCCACAAGTAGAACACATCACAGAAGGAGTGAGACACATTTATTAGAGCTGTAGTATTCCTCAGACCTGAATAAGTGACAATACTTTGTTGTCTAGAATGTGAGTTACTCTTGACAACTGTCATTGAAAATGTGGACTCTACAGGGAATGTGGAAGAGACATTCCAAACTACTTGAAGTTGGCCATTTCTAAAGTTAGATATGGTGAGATCAGTAGGAGGAGGAGGAGGAGGACCTGAAGAACACCATGATCTGTGTCACTTAAATAAAATAAAAAAGGTAGTCAATCAATAGTATAAATATTTATGCCATAGTAGGTTAGTACTGCCATTATGATGAAAGAGATGTCACCCTCTTAACAGTGATGTCACTTATATATACTTTATACTACAAAGACAGTTTAAATTGCGTAATACAGAATAATTATTTTGACCAACAGATTGAGATGCTCAAATAATAAAAGTTATGTCACTCAAATTTATTAATTAGTTACAACTAGCTAGGTAGCCTGTGCAATTGCCAAATGGCAACATGATATTGGCTGTGTCTGAATTCTGGAAGTTTGATTTGCAGGAATAATGTTAGCTGTACAAATACACCATTGAGAATTACATATGATTTGGATGTGCTGTTGCGTGTGCTTAAGTTCTCCATTCTCTCTGATGCAAGCAAATATTAATTTAATATAATTTTTTTTGACTGAAATGATTTTTAAAAATAGTTTCAGCTATCAAGTTAAGGGGTATTTAATTGTAGTGTTTATTACAGTGGAGTATGGAAGGCAAAAATACTGGTATTGTGGAGATTTCTCAATGCATCATATATTTGTAATGTATGACAGTATTTTGTATAGTTAAATGGAATCATGTAATTAATGAAAAATTAAGAATAGCTACATTGCTAGTTGTCATATAAAATACAGCACCTTTAATATTCTGTTTAACATTTCTGTTGACATTTTAACATAACTAATTTTTGCATGACCTTTTTCCAACTTACATAATAGTATAGTAAGTCATTATAATATTATTTTACTCATTAAAACCTAAGTATGCAATAAATTGCTATGGTTCTTTGTTCAGTGAAGATGAGGGAATCCAAACAGAAGATTAAAAGCATGTTTAAATTCACTCTGTATGGTATTGTCAGTATACATGGCATAAGCACTAGCTACTTATTGTATATGCTGAACACTTACAGTAACATCCAGTAGCATTAATGCCAGGGCAGCAGTCTTCATTTATATAGCAGTGACGATCACAGCTACAATTATTTCCATTATGCTATAATAAATTAAGATTAAAATAAGCCTAATTATAAGATCTATCTGAGAAGATATTTAACTGTACTACTTAATTGCAGCAAATAAATGAAATATTTGAAGTAAATTCATTGTTAAAACTAATCAAAGCGCGGGATAATTTTCTATGCTTACTGTTATAAAGCAATTATGTTGTAATTCATTGCAGCATCCAATATTA
>WLWD01006121.1_pt1 | contig 67885 bp, 48 predicted proteins | sample 6712731 | NCBI WGS metagenome assembly WLWD01 (sample SAMN12718690, study PRJNA576275) | sponge metagenome | isolation source: marine sponge | host: Mycale hentscheli | place: New Zealand: South Island, Marlborough, Capsize Point | collected 2014-11-01 | reverse complement strand
CCACAATTGCTTTTGGTATGGATCTGAACTGTTATAATGTCCAGAGAATAATTCATTGGGGTCCACCCAGTGACATTGAGGCATACATTCAGGAAACTGAAAGAGGTGGAAGGAATGGATTACACACCAAAGCTATTTTATATAATAAAACAAGTATAGGGTTGCATGTGTCAGAACAAATAAAGGATTATTGTCGGAACACAACATAATGCAGATGAGAGGTACTATTTGAAGACTTTGATGACACGAGTTTATATTCTTCTCATCAAGCTCTAATGTGTACTTGCTGTGATTTGTGTGAACTGAAATGCATTTGTAAAGAATGTAATATGAAATAAATTAACATAATTAATATCTCAATCATATTATTATTATTATAGTAATTCAATTTGTGTGAACTGAAATACACTTACCAAGAGTATAGTATAGAATAAATTAACATAATTAATGAATCTTGATCGTGTAATATTGTCATTAAATTTTTGTGGTTGCTTGTGTGAATTGAAATACACTTGTAGAATGTAATATAGAATAAATTAACATAATAAATGATTCTCAGTCATGGATTACAGTAATTACATTTTGTGTGAACTAAAATTCAGTTATAAAGAATATAGTATAGAATAAGTTAACATAATGAATGTAGTGAAATTAAATTATTGTGGTTGCTTATGTGAACTGAAATGCACTTGTACAGACTGTAATTTAGATAAAATTAACATAATGAATCTCAAATGATCAATGTGTTTGTGGTTGTATGTGTAATATAATAAAATATGAAGTAATTAAAGTGTAATTTAATGATAGGTCAGTAAACTTCTTGCACTTTCTTCTATCCAAAGTTTAATTTCAGTATATTTAATTCTAAGAATTGTGTTGGAGCTCTCTGTGGTGAATTGCTTATGCGAGCGGTGAGGAATTATTGTAAAAACTTTAGTTGTGTTAAACAATTGCTCTAAAAGTTTTTTTAGGTCAGTTGTGTTCGATTTTACTGTATGGGCAGCTGATTCCTGAGACACTCCATTATGCAGGTCAAAACTAGACAATATCGTGGTCAGTTGCTTCAGCGCATGTGATACATGCAAAATCGACTCCTCTGTAATATTTGAACCCATTCCTGCTAAGATCACCTTGCATTCTCTATTCAAATGTTTCATGTAGAGATCTGCTCGAATATTTTGAGCCTCTCTACCATGTACATTAACTGTACGATTCCATTTCAACTGGGCAGCCATTCGTGGTGAGAAAAAATATCTCAACTGCAGGAGAGTATTTAATGCTTCTGTGGCATAATTTGTGTGACCAGTTGCATTATAAATCAGCAGCATGTAGCGCCAGCATCTTATAATGTGATTACCATCACCTTCTCATATTACATCTTTAAACTCTAGTAATAAAAGTCCACTTGATTGCATACCACATGCATGTGCATGTCCTCCATCCTGAGGGGGCTCTACAGGTGAGGAACTTGCACTTGGAATGTTAGTATCAACAAATGTATCCACAAGTTGTGCAATAGCAAGAAGAACTAATCTAGTTTGTTGATCTGCAGTAAGGTCTTCAGATTTATCGGGGGGGGGGGGGTGTGGGGTGGGGGATGGGGGGGGGGGGGGGGGAAACATCATACTTGGACGATCATCGAGGCTATTCATATTAAATATTGTCATTGCAGCTGACAAAATATGAGCTTCTGTTACAAGAACAATAAAATCCTCACATGCATCAAGGTTATCCATTGGTTTCTTGATAACATTATGCCTGTTGATTAAGTTCCCCAATTGATACAAAGTACCACCATCTCTTCCTGATGAAGTATTGTAATATTGTTTCCACATAGCCTACATGATTAGTCAATATCAGTAAGGCAGTATTGGCATATAAAACTCCACCACTTTCCCTGTCCCACCATAACAATGACTTAGGTGAGGGAGGCTGTGAACAGGACTCAGACAAACCCTCAATATTATCTTAATGTTATTCTCAAAATTCCCCTTCAAAGTATCTTATCACGTATGAGATTAAACACACTATGTAGAAGGATTAATGTTCTTCAAGTTACTACAAAAAGTGTCACACATGTGGTATCTACCATAAACATAGTAAACTGCATGTAGTAACAAGTATATTCAACACTTGCACTAAAGAAAAACCACAGTGAACATTATCTATATATTATATATATATTATATATATATATAAATATCCCTTTTTTTTAATGACATTTCTGCCATTTTTTTAGGAAGAGGGGTTTTGGGGGGGAAGGTGAGAGATTGTGCCATGGCGAGTAAGCAGAGCGAGCAAGACACTCTCAGGGTAACACAATTGAAAATAGGGGATATTTGTTTATGTATGTGCGGACATATGTATGTCATGTTATACTTTGACCCTCCCGTATTTTTTTGTTAGCTCTTCTGTTTTTTACCCCGTCCCAAATTTCTCTAAACAAATTCTTCTGATTTATCGATCATTACCTGTATCACCGTAGAAATTGAATTGTTTCTGTTTTTAATTCTTTTTTGCGGGTGTAGTTAAAACTCAAAAACTTACCGGAGTTCCATTTCTATTCATGTTAGTGGCGGTGGTAAGTTAATACGCTATTTGTCATAGTTATAAGCCCTATGCAACAGTATTTACTTGAAAATTCATTGATCACTAGATTACTCACGAAGGTGAGTCTTGTGTAGGTTTGTTCAGTTGTGTGAAAGTATTATGCCTTACAACTGCTACTTAGCTAAAAAATATCAAAAAAAAAAATAATGTGACTTTTTTTATTGCTTGTTTTCAATTCAAAGATTTGCGGGAAGTGGTTACTACGGCAATGAATCCCCTATCTTGAGTGTTAGAGTTAAAATCAAACTTTTAACAATAGTGTAGTTTTAGGCTCGCTCGTCATTTGTGCTCAAGCACATCATTACATATTGACCATTTTTATATAACTAATTTGTAATCAAACTAAGCTCCCTATTTCATTGATATTATGACAATACGTAATTGAAAATGGGGTTAGTGAATTTTTTTTACTTTATGCAGTTTTTGTTTTTTTAGTATACACCTAAGGAAATATTAAAAGATATAAATTAACCCATAATAAAAATTCAAAAAAATTTAAGCAAATAATGTAGTTGAAGTTTTATCATTACTGTGTTTTTACAGTGGATGACTTAACATCACCAGCTACAATAACACCAATCATGAATGCAATAACTACAGTTACAGTGAATGACTCCAGGATATTGACAATCGGCGTCATGAGTGGTGTGGTAGGAGCTTTGCTCATTGTTTGCATTGTAACCGTAGCCATTCTGGTAGCAGTTCTAAAGGGGATCAAAGTCAGAAATAGGAACAAGCTGGTTTTTCTAGACTGTAAGTTCACTCAATGACCAAGTCATCACATAGTCATTGTTAATTTCATCTGCTTACACAGCCGTCAATGAAATGAAGAGACCAAGCTTAACGTATGCTGGTTCCATGATTAAACTAGTTCAGCTTCCCAAGGAGCTCAAAATTCCTTTCCATCACTTGAAGTTTGACCGCAAAATAGTTGGAGAGGGTGAGTGGGTTTATTGATTTTACTATTTTAGTAAACTATAGCTGAATTATGATTAATTAATACCACACATTTAGACTGAGTGAACTTTCTATATCATTGAGTTTATGGGTGCACTATGACTATAGAACATTCCATAGTGCCTTAGTAAGTAAAAAAAACAACAACAATTTTTCTATCAGCAGCAAATATTTTCTCATTCTGACAGCCATATTATGTTAATGTTATATATATAATCTCTGAAACATATTACCTTTACAAGAGTATTTAGTCTTAACAAAACATTATTTTTATATTTGGAAAAATAGAGTAAACTCCAGTAGTCATTATAAAAACTAATAAATATTATATCTTAGGAGAATTTGGTACTGTGTACAAGGCCAGATACAGAAACCAATTTGTAGCTGTGAAAGTATTAAAAGGTAAGGATTGAGTTTATTTTAATCTACATGTAAGCAAAAGTTTCAAATTTTTTTACTTTCTGTTGTTAGAAATCTTTTCTTTCTTGTTCCATTACCTAATTACATTGCTTCCTTTAAGAACATTACTTAGCAAGGCTGAAACAGTAGTCAAAAAACGGATTTATCCTTTATCAGTATAAAATGGATATGGCTCTATAATATTTGATGACATTATAATTATAGTGATATTAATTGCAGTTGCATTTATTGAATGCTCAGCGTGCCACATTTTGTTATTTCCTGGTTAACATGTACAAGCTATTTGCAGTGATGTGACTAACTAAAATGGCTATCTAGCCATTTGTACTGAAGCATTCCACATTGAAAACCTAAACATTGCTTACGTCAACTTAAAATGTTGAAATATGATACACAACAACAGCTACTACAACTAAGTCAATCTCCTCATGTGTATCAGAGCAAGCAGACATTACAGGCTCCAAGTGCCTGGATGACCCTGGGTTAATTATTCACTTTGTGTATGATTCTAGAGATTGTTTACTTATTTTCCCTGATTAAGTAAATGGCAATATGGTAAGGATTGACCATGCCACTGCATTATGGAAGGCTTCACAAGGAAATCAAATTATGAATTACCACACATTTAGACTGACAGTGCAAGTGAGCACTCTCTATATTCATCGTGTTTATTGATGCAATATAACTATAGATCATTCCATAGTAGCTTACTAAAATACCAAACAATATTGTTATCAATGGCAAATATATTCTCATTTTAACAGCCATATTATGCTACTTAAAAGTTAATCCTAAGTTAAGTTTTAAGTAAGATAATATTGGCTGTTAGAACTAGAATTTTTTTTTGATATTATTATAATTATTTAAGCTGAGAATGACTGAATATTGCTATTATTATTAGTTGTTGTATTATAAACCGTTTCACCAGCTATTTCAGGTACTTTTGAAGTTAGAATGGCTGTTGAAGAAATCATACAAATGACTCATATTTCACACCCAAGCATTCTGGGCCTGATAGGTGTAAGTGTAGACAATCATTTCTCCCCGTGCATCATCATGCCATTCATGTGGAATGGAAGTCTTGATCACTACTTGAAAAGAAGCGAAAACAAAGAGAAATACTTCTTACCGGTTAATATTGAAGGAACGAAAGCAGATGCGGTATGCTATGTTATAGAATACTTTGATATTTGAATTTGAAGCACAAATTTTGCTCTAATTGGGAATAATAATTGACTATTGCATTTTCCAACCTTAACAAGTCAGCCCTGATAGACATCCACAGTAGAATAAGTTACGGCAAAGCAAATTTCATTTTGTTTTAATGAGATGTTACTTCATACTAGTCAAACAATTGAGCATATAGGGCAAGTATGGTTTGTTGGTTTAATTAAAGCGTCAGAATATTTGATCGTACTGTAAACCATTGTACTCATTTTATAATGCTTTTTTCCGTTCTGTTTCTGCTAAAAAATAGGAAGTAGCTACTGGGAAGTTGCTAGAGATGTGCCTGCAAATAGTACAAGGGATGTCATACTTGAGCAGAGAGAGAATTATCCATCGTGATTTGGCAGCAAGAAACTGTATGTAAGTTAATAATGAGGCTGGAGGCCAAGTCAGCTACAACAGTAACATATAATTACAAATTGGCATGCAGTTATTATTATGGTAACTGCAACTCATTGTAGCAGTAAAGTACCTATTGTAAGTTTCACATGCACTTAATAAGATGAAGCAATTAACACTAAAGCTTACTGTAAGCTATTTGCATGTGCTGTTCTTTTTTATATATTATCTTGATAATTAAAAATATCAAACCTACTGGTGGAATGACTAAATAACTAACTAAATAATTAAATTTATATTATGAAGATATAATATATAATAGATGGAGCGTGCTCGGAATGACAGTTAACTAGGCAGGAAGGCCAGGAAAATCGCATTGTAACCTAGCGCTATAATTTCAGCAGCAAGAAAAAGTACAAACGAGTTAGCAAAGAAACTGGAGGCTCTACCCTGACTCTTTTATAGAGAGGCCAGGGCAGGGGCCGTAACATGACAAAGAGTCTTTGTGAGTGGAGAGAGTATGAGTGTGTGTGAGGTAGTAATAATCAGTATGAATTAGTGTTAATAAGGTACAAGTAGGAGTAATGCAAGAGGTGACACCAGAAGGGCGAGGTATGAATAAGACAAGTTTATTAAGCAAAAGGGGAAAACTGTGCAGTTCCAAACGTTCACTCTTCCTGTCCAGGATGCGCCTGGAGAATATAATGTATAAACTAAAGCTAAAGCTATGAGGGCCAGTCTTCAGTAAGTATGGTATGGTATTTTTCTACATTGTAGGGTAGATTTAAATGGCAACATTAAAGTGGCTGACTTTGGGCTCTCGGTGACTATTTCTGAAGATAAAGACTACTTCAAATTATTCGATGAAACACCAGAAAAGCTTCCAGTGCGTTGGATGGCAGTGGAAAGTATAGTCAGTTTAAAGTTTTCAGAGGCTTCAGATGTAGTAAGTTAAATGAAAACGTGTGATATATTTTTTTTATAAACACACATACACAATTAATATTTTTATTCAATGCTAACATGAAATTGTACCAGAATAACATCACATAAATAAAAAGAAAATATTAGTTACACGAGTTTTTAATTTATCAGGGCTACTTTTTAGAAGTGAAAAGGTTTGTCATCATTTTTCGTAGTATTTGTAGAAGATGCCAGTTCATTAAAATATGAGCTCAAGCACACCACTATTTCATGTACATGTGAATGTGTGAATGAGTGCAAAGGAGGTGATTTAAAGTTTAGGAGCCATATTGCTACTCCTATTGTGGTAGGTGTAATCATTTAATTATATTGGGTGATATTTATTTTAATGAAGAGAACTGTGTAATGAATTCAAAATATTTGGATTGAAATTATCAAAAATTCGTTTTTTATGTTTGTCTTAGAATTTCCATGCTTGTAATTCTTAATTCACATTATTTTAATTACATTGGCAAAGTCATGCATTTCTTGTATTAGTTCTGGCTCTAATCTGAATTCTAGTAGCTTAATCAGAAAGCTATTACTCAGTTAATAATGTGGAAAATTATTATTACAAAGCTACACAACAAACATCAAGAAAAATGAAAGTTAGTTTCCATTCACAATTAACACAGATCATGAATGAAGCATTAAATAACCCATTTATGAAAAACCTGGAAAGATTTATTAGTGCGTATTATAAAAGGATAGCTTTAATTTAATTTACAGTTGCGTGAATGTTTCAAATATTTCAAATCTTTGGTTGTTGTCTTTGTGTTGTTCCAGTGGTCATATGGGGTCACATGTTGGGAAGTATTTAGCTGCGGCGACAAACCTTATTCAGAATTATTGAACAAAGATGTCGTTCAAAACATAAAAAATGGATACCAAATGAAGAAACCTTCAAATGCCGCCTGCAATGATTCTATGTAAGACAAATTATTGACGAAGTCATGATGTGAGGAATGCAAAGTATGATCAAGACTTAATTTACGTCCTAAAAATGCCAATAATCTTCACTTAAATGATTATAAATGAACATTCAGTCATTCTTGGCTGAAGTAACTAGTGATGTGCTAGAGCACAAATGGGAGTGAGCCTAAATACACTATTTTTAAATGATTGCGTGTAAACATTTAAGAAAAAGGTCGAGCTTTTAACTTATGTATATTGACGATAAAGAGGATTCAATGCCATAGTATCCCACAAATTTTTGAATTGAAAGAAAAAAGTCACGTTATTTGAAAGTTTTCTTTTTTATTTTCTTTAGTTAAATAGTAGCTCTAGCGCACAACACTGTCACACACTTGAACATACTTTCATATAAGACTTACCTTTATAGTTAGTCTAATGACCTATGAATTTTCAAGTAAATACTCTTGCATAAGACTTATAACTATGACAAATAGCGCATTAACTTATCACTGCCACTAACTTGAATAGAAATGGAACTCAGCAAGTTTTAACTGCACCCGCAAAAGAATTCAACATGTTAAACACTTCAGTTTTTAGAAGATGCGGGTAATGATCATAAAAGAGAGGATTCTGTTTAATGAAATTTGGGACGGTGTGGACCGTCAAACTAACACAAAAATGACAGGGTCAAAGTACAAAAATTATATATGTACATCCAAACATATAATATAAACAAATATCTCCGATTTTCAATTGTGTTACTCCTGATAGTGATTTGCTTGCTTCGCTCACTCGCCACTTATGATAATAGCAAATTTTCTTGTTTTAACACCCAATATTATGTTAATTAAACTTAACGTTACGACTTCTTGCTAAAGTCCTCACTATTATTAAAAAAATATTAGTTGGCTACATACATTTTACATGCAATATACGTGCATATTTGACATTATAACTCTGACTGGGTATACGTACTGTGAATATAACATTTGACTGTAAATTTCTATTAAGCTTATTCAACGATTAATATTTCTGTAGATATGATGTAATAGTTTCTTGTTGGGCTTTGGATCCAGCAGATAGACCAAACTTTCAATGTCTTGAACAGAAGGTGTCATCTCTGCTAGCCAATTTAAAAGACTATCTTCCACTGATGCCATCATCTGATACTAAAAAAAGTAGTAAACAATCAAAAATAATATTTCATATGTAAATAATCATGTGACTTTTCAGATAAAGTTTAAGACCACTTTTCTATCAATACGTGGTTATTATCACAAAATCTGTATTTTTATCCTTTAAAATTCACATTTTAGTTAGTGATTTGCTTATGTTTTAAATAAACAGAAAAATGAAGTCTTTCAATAAACTTAAGTAGTCCATTAATCTTCTAGATCTAGTGTAAATATTAAGGTCCATTTTTTTCTCACTTAATAAAGATGAGATATTTACAAAAATTAAATTAAATTGGTAGATGATATTAATTTTCACTTAGTAGTTATTCAGCAGCACTGATTTTGACCAGATAGTGGAGGTCATTAATTACAACTTCAACTGTCAAAAGTGATAGTGATTTGTAATTTTAATATAAACTATGACTGTTTAAATAAAATAACTATTCAGTAAACAAAATTAAAATTTTATTGACTGCTAAATAAGAAAGTCTAGCCAATGAATGTTAAGCAATGTGCAGTAGAAAATATTGCTTAAAATAACAAATACAGCAATAAATATTTTAAACATAAGTGAACTAGAGCACTGAAGTGCAAACCCTCAGCGCTTGTTAGCTAGTATGATAAAATAATTTACAACTTACAAGCTGGCTCAAGTGACGAGCAAGTTTTTTAAGGGGCGGTTCCCATTACCGTTTGTAGGACTGAAATTCTACTCGCTTTTTCTTGAAAACTAAGTCAAAACTAACAATTCATTAAAGGGTCTTACTCTGTGAAGTGTTATAGTTTGATGTCGCTTTCAAAGCCTGGGTAGCCGTACTCTTCAAGATCCGCTGTTGACTGAATGAATGAACGAACTAGAGCACTGAAGTGCAAACCCTCAGCGCTAGTTAGCTAGTATGATAAAGAAAAGGAAAAGTGTAGAAACATATTTGTGACCGGTTTTGGGAAAATCGGCCTAAACGCGGCAAACAATTTTTTTCAGTTTCCCCGGGTAAAGCCTTATGGGTCGATTTTTTTCAAAAAAAAAATTATGGCAGAAATGGATAGACACCAGTTAGCTCTAGCTTATGACGCAGTTGTAAGCTCTGGCGTGCTCTAGAACTCACACTAGGAGGCTAGAAACATTAGCCGGTTGGACCCGTGTACGGAGAGTTGCTAAGAAATTATTGGCGGGCTTTTCACTAATGGCGGGAAAAAACTGTAGATAACTAATTCACTTACTATATTCTACATAATTCACGTACTCACGCAATTCTCGCCATCATAGTTTCTTAAGGAGCCCTGCATTAAGCCTTTTAGACTTCTTTCAATCCGCCAGTAACCGGTTTATTCCATAGTGTCCCGGAGACACGCAGTAATAGTATACGGACACAAGCCACGCCCCCTGACCTTAGCAACGCCTTTACCCCGCGTTTTTTTCGAAATCAGCAATAATAAGTTTAGCAAAAATACTGAAGTGTTGTAGTGCGTAGGGCGAAGACTGCCTGTGCTACAGCTTCTAAATTAGGAGGACGGCATCCCAAGGCCCCGTGCAGCCTACTGGTAGAATAAATTAGAAAACTTTAGACGCCGCGTTTAGGCCGATTTTCCCAAAACCGGTCACATTTAGCTATTAAGAGAATTAAGTAAAAAATGATCCTCCCACACTGCTCTTGTAGGTCCCACACTTCTGGGTGATATGTACTTGGAAAATTTTTAGCTATCAGAAATTAGATAATGTAGCTATTGTGGAGCAGAGTCTGAATACGAAAGTGTCACTTGATACTTGGAGAACAATCAGCCCCTCCCTTGAAAAAGAATAAACATTAGCTCCACCACCCAGATGGTTAGGGTAAAAGAAATAACTTTCACATGTACATGAACATCATTCATTCATAATGCTGTAAGGGCTGTGGTCTCTTTGGGGGTGACTGCCAGCTCACATATTATATCTCTTGCATTCACCATTTTAGTCAGTTCCTATATACTTTTTACAGTTTTTTCATGCTGGTTATAGTTCATGTTATACCAATTTGATTTTTTATACCAAACAATTCATTTTTAATGCCAACATGTTTCAGCAGACTGCTTCTGCCATCATCAGGGCTGATTTATAAAAATCAAAAAAACAAAAATGCTATAATTAGCCTAAGGGTGATGCTTGATAAAATGCAATATATTGCCTAAGGTTGATTCTTGTTTATTTATGTGAGTGGCCTCTAGCTGCACTCAATACTAAAGGGGAAAGCTCCATTCCAGAGTTCCTATTCAATTGCATTTTATCAAGCATCACCCTTAGGCTAATTATAGCATTTTTGTTTTTTGATTTTTATAATAGCAGTCTGCTGAAACATGTTGGCATTAAAAATGAATTGTTTGGTATAAAAAATCAAATTGGTATAACAGTTCCTATTATAGTTCTATGTCATTGCCCTGCCTGTGTCTTTACACAAACTTGAAGTGTGTGAAGCTGGGTTGGACTTTAGCATAGCAGCTCGAGTCACTCTGGTGGCAGTGATTATACCATCCTCCCCATCTCCCTCCCCCACCCCCCACCCCCTACAAGATAGTCATAGTTATGCAAAATGCACAAGGTAACTATAGTTGGAAAAGGTGAGCTATAACATCCTCACCAAAAATTAAATGAGTGAATATTACAATAGTTCCACTATATGAAACTATTCACACAAAATAGTCGTGAACTTAATGTTTCAGATAGAACAAATTTGTCTTTGACACTCTACAGTGATTATTTTAGTTCAGAACCTTGTGATCCTAAAATGGACTCATTATTGGAGCATTTAAATTCCTTAATACAGCCCATCAGCTGTGTCTGCCTCATCTGTTGCAGTATGTGCACAGCAGACCTATGGTAGAAGAAAGTCTTTGGCTTGTCAGATAATTACTAAGTCATGCAAAGCCCTCAAAGGTAGCCAATTCTGAAAGAATTTTGTAAAACCCATGTTAGTTATTATTAGTAGAGCAGATATGTGCATGTTTTTAGGGGTATTGTGACTTTTGTGATAGAAGCATGAAATTTTGCATGCTGATAGCCAACAACCTGGAGATGATTTTAGGCTATAGGGGCATCTCTGATTTGACCTTGTTTGACCTTTAGGTGCTAATTAGTATGCCGTAATTACTACGGTTGTAGTAATTTTTTAATTATTAAACTAAATAGTGCCATGTTGGTATCATATGAAAGCTCATTATTAAGAGGAATAATATAAAATTTGAATCAAAGTTATATCTATTTTCAATCAAAAGTTATGGTCGTTTAAGCAACTGTAAGTGATATACACATAGTATTCTGCACAGTAAAACTTGTCATAGCCAACTTGCTTTAAGCAAAATGTGAAATCACTGACCGGAGTTATAGAAGATATGGGCAATCCTTTCACTGAGGACAGTAATAATCTTCATGTAGCAGAGAGGCAAATACATTACGGCAAATGAAGCAACAGTAACTAAACACTTGGATAGCAGCTGCAATTAACACCTGTACTTGCTTTTAAATAAGGCTTACAATGAGTCAGTAGTAGAAGATGAAATCGAAGATAGAACATTTGAAAAGTGGTGTGGTGAAAAAACTCAAAAATGCCCCCAGTTCCAGTTCTGGTCCATCATATTACAGTTGGAAATCTATGTACTGATCATCGTAAGATCAAAACTGAGGGAAATTTTGAACTCTATGTTCAAGCTCTTGCGAAGATCATCCCATGGTATTTTGCCTTGGACCACACTCACTATGCCAGGTAGACTCCAGTTCGCTTGCACGACATGATTTCACTGGAACAGAGCCATCCTAGCATCTATGCAGAATTTGCCAAGCGGAATTTTATAGTCAAGAAGTCGAAACGCTCATTTTCAGCCATCTCTATAGATCAAGCTCACGAGCAAAATAATGCCATTGTGAAAGGTGATGGTGGAGCTATTGGGCTCACAGAAAACTCTACAGCTCTGCATCGATGGATGGTCTCAGACCCCGAAATGGCACGTTTGATTGGAGAATTTCAGAGATCTGATGAAAAGAAGAAATAAAGCACAGAAACCTGTCACCATGAACAAAAGCAGCACATACAGTCTGCATTTGCACGAGACATGCAATCACTAACTAAAGTTATTGAAGAATTGGGAAATCCATTCCTTGAGGATAGTGAGGATCTTCTGGTGGACAGCCGAAACATTGTAGACACAGCTCTGAGTGATACATTTAAAGACATTGACAGCTTGGCCTAGACCAGTATGAAACCTATGCGGAAGAAAGATTAGTGAAGCAGACGAAGGCAATTGCTGACCCTATTAAACGAAACAATCTTCACCTCTTTAGTTTGGTACCATGTACACACGAAGAAGCCGACACACGTATACTACTCCATCTGGAAGATGCTGTGAAACAGCAATACAACAAAGCGTTGATCCGAACTGTGGACACAGATTACTAGCCATTTTATCAGCTCAGCGGTTGGGAATATCTGAACTCTGGATTGCATTCGTAACAGTGAAACACTTCAGGTTCCTTCCAATACATGAGCTAGCTGATACTCTTGGTCCTCAAAAGTGTATTGCCTTACCCTTCTTTCATTCACTGGCAGGTTGTGACACAGAGTCTTTCTTTGGATAAAGCAAAAAGACTGCATGGAATACTTGGAAGTCATATGATTCAGTCATTCCTGCATTTTGTGCATTAGCTAATACTCCAATTGTACAGTGCATAGAGCAATGGCTACCTCTTCTGGAGCGATTTGTAGTCTTACTCTACGACTGCACGAGCAGTCTTGAGCATGTGAATGATTCCAGAAAAGAACTATTCACAAAGAAGGGTAGAGCAATTGACCGACTACCATCTACCCAAGCTGCTCTTATTCAGCACATCAAAAGGGCAGCGTATCAGGCTGGTTACTGCTGGGCCTAAGTGATGATTTCTGCCCCAGAAATGCCATCTCCGGTAGACTGGGGGTGGAAAAAGAAAAACCAAGGATGTGGATGGGAAGCACTCTGGACTACTCTACCAGAAGCCACAGAAGCATGTAGGGAGCTAATTCGTTGTGGATGCAAGAAAGAATGCAAGGGATGCTGCAAATGCCAAAAAGCAGCACTTCAATGCACCGCACTTTGTAACTGTGGAGGACAATGCAGTGACTAACTTTTTCATTTTCAACTAACAAAACCATTATTCTTGATAGTATGCTCCCTCTACAACACATATAAATATGAATTTAGGAAGAAACTGGTTAACTACTACCATGTATTCAGCCTTCCTAAACAATTAATGCACAATAGCTGCAGGGCTATTTATATTATTATACCACATTGTAGTAAATGGTATTACTTCAAAAGGTCATACTTTCTGATTGAAAACAGATATGTCTTTGATTCAAAGTTTATTTTACTCCTCTTAATGTAAGCATTCGTTTGATACTAAACTTGATATGGTTAAATTAAATGATTCAAAAATTACTGTAGACGTATAAAATTTGGCGCATTAATTAGCGCCTAAAGATCAGAAGAGGTCAAATCATGGATGTCCCTATAGCTTAAAATCATCTGTAGGGTTTTCCCTATTAGCTTGCAAAATTTCATGATTCTATCACAAAAGGCACGATTTTTTCACATATCTGCTGTACTAATAGAATATTTTTTGTTTAGTCAATGACTATAAATTGGTAAGTGGAGAGCAGCAAGATGCACACGAGTTTTACTCCTACTTTCTAGAGGGCTTGGAACAACATGCAAGGTAGGATATAGCTATGTCATTATTCTGGTTATTCTTGTAAATTACTTTCTAACAGCATCAAGAGTGAACTTGTGGAAAGATGCTATGTGTCTGAAGAAAGTACAGGTAGTTTATTTCCCTGTGAATTCACCATATTCAATATACCGTCATCTATGTATTGTTTTAGTGGAGTGTCACGAGTGTTCACAAGAAGCACCACAACTAACAAATCTCCAATACTTGAGGCATATGTTCAAGTATGAAGTCTTGAAACACAAAAATAAATAACTTGTGAATGAATCATGTAATGTATTGCATTTCAGGGATCAAAAACATTCAATGTGCAGGACATTGTAACTGATTGTTTCCCTTCTAGAGAACATGTGGCTGATCATGTGTGCCAACGGTACTGAAGAAAACATATTGTAGCTCATAACTACTATTTTACTCATTACCATAGCTGTAAAACAAGGGGACTTACACACAGTACTGGAAATATAACAGCAGCACCAAGTCTACTATGCATTCATTTGAATAAGATGTCACAAATAGGTATGTCAAATGCATTGTCTGTCATTGTATAGTATTATAAAGTCCCTCAAATGAGCTATTGATAAATAATATTGCTGGAAAAAATATAAGCTCATAAGCATGAGGAATATACTAGAAATAGGGTTTTGTTTATGCTAGCATTGATTATTAATGATTGTTATTCATGACGAACAACTCCTGAACTATGCAGACACAATTTGAAGCTTCAAACTCAAGTTTGACCAAGATCTCAAGCCAACAATGAATGTTTTCAAAGTGATGTAAATGTTCGGGTGTTTCCACTTGACATCCGCAGTTGTTAAAGAACTAAGAAAGACTCCCTGATTATCTGTTCGGGGGGAGTAAATGTGAGAGGAGGGGTGTTCCCCACTTGACATCGCAATCCGCAGTTTAAAGAACTAAGAAAGACTCCCCCCTGATTATCTGTCAGTTGCAAATGCTAATTTATTAATAAATTCTCTATTTCAATTTGGTTAAAGACCATGAGTACCTACCCCTGTGCTAATTGAGCTTGAGCAACGAAAGTTGTTATTTAACTCGAGCTTTACCCGCTGTTCATAGTATTTTCACTTCTCTAACTTACTAAAACATCAAGAAAAAATACTGAAGAATACATTTCAGAGCTTTGGTTATGTTGCATTAACCACTGCTAATGGTTTTTTTTTTTCTTTCTTTTCTTCACTTAGCTACTTAACTAATTATCTTCCATGAAGTTTTGGTCAAACAATAAATGATAAATATAGGCACATTTTGAAAGAATTATAGGGTAAGTTTGGGACCAATGGGTAAGAAATTTAGTAGGAAACAGCAATTTTATCTATCTAAGCTGGTAACCATGGGGACTAGTTACTGCTCTTATCTAATAGTGACATTATTTCACAACTTTTTCTTGGACACTTTATGTTCTAAATTGATGTTACATCATGTTTGAAAATTAATTTGAAAATTTTACTTACATTGCTATGATTTGATTTCTTAGAGATGATACTCCTTACCATTCAGATACAGGTATTTTGAAAATATTCATTAGTTCCTAATGCCATTGCTTATAATTACTCTAGAATACTACCCTATCTGTCCAACTACTACTACAAAGCTTCATATAGTTTAGTAGGGCAGTGGTTTTCGGAAGGTCTTCAAAAACCGGACATTATACTGCTTTTGGAGGTCAAAAATAATGAAATGCAGTGGTTTCATGTCGATGACAATGAGGTAAAATCCCAAGATCAAAAATACTACACGTTATTTCAGATAGAATTCCTTACAATCTCAGGTTTACCAGTCAGGTAGCTACTGTTCTATGCAGGATCCCTTTATGCTCTTTTATAAATTGATTCCAGTAAGTGCTTGTTATTTGTAATAACGTGATACTTACAATAACTATTCCAAATATATAACTGTCCTTGGTTATAGACAAAATTTCAGTTATTATGCCTCAGTGATATTACCATATTGCAACCTAAACAGATGGTTATCTGATGAAGTTAGTTCTTGTCATTATTATCAAAAGTCTCATTTAGCCTATACTACCCACAATTACAGATAATAAAGAAATATATGGAGGGCTTATTTCTGTTAAAGCAGTATGGCAAATTATAAATTATAAATTTTTAATAGCTATTAATACTACTTATGTAATTTTAGGATAACAAGAGAGTGGTTGTCCTGGATTCCATTTTTATTCAAAGTAGTGAAAAAGGGATATGAAGGAGTGAAAAATGGCATCGAAAGGTGATCTTGCTAACTTTTTGTTGATAAAATATTTATTGCAATTCTCTTAGGTGGATTTTATGCTCAAGACATCATTCTTGCAGTCTAAACTGCAATAGTATCATTGGACTTTAATGGTACAAAATTTGATAATAATATTTGCTTTAAAAAACTAATGGGGAACTAGGTTGTGGATATCAATAAGAAGAAAGCCAAATTTATTTCCTTAATTGGAAGCATTGCCAATGCTGGAAATATTTAAGGTGAGTATGAATTGTCAGCTAATTTTACATACATGTAAGTTCCATTTATTTGGCACAAGCACTTTTCGTGAGCAAGGGCCTTTAAAGATGAAGGAAAGTTTGTACCAGATTGGACTAAATGGCAATACTACAAAAGCAGGCAAGTGTTTGAGGCTGTACATATATATATTACACCAGAGGTAGCTGAAGTGAAACTTCTGGCTATAATAATTTTTAAAGTTTCAAATGTGGCAGTTCACATGTAGTCAACATGCTATACAAGCAATTTATCATAATTCTGCTTGACCCATCAGACAGGGAGCTCAAAATTTCTCCCAAACCTAGCTGTGTAAGTAAGTTGCACTAAAGTCATAGTTGGAATGACTTTGAAAATGGGCTGCTGTTCTGTCCTGTTTAAATGTGTGACTCATGCAACATCCATCCTAAGGAGAACTCTCCGCTATTGCAGAATCTTTTGGACTTTAAAAGGGTTCGCATATTTAGTGTTGCCTAGTGTTACCACTATAGCCCTGCAACTAAGCAGGTGTTCAGATTAAAGAATTTAGTAGTTTTTACAGAAAGATGCAGGTATCACACAACATGTATACTGAATCATTTCATCGAGTTTTAAGTTTGTGTATATGAAGGGAAGGCTAGGGTGAACAAACAAATGGATGCAATTATAAACCTGCTTATTAAATAGCAGGACAAAGCTTTTGATCGCCTAATTAAAGCTGAAAAGGGGAATCTACAAAACATATTACCAGGAATACACAAAAGACATGCAACAAGTTTGAATCTGTCAAATAGCAGTCCTAAAATCAGTGAATAGCTGGCAAGTAAAATCGGTTTCTAGCCAATATGTGTACACATTGAAAAAAGAATGTGCAACATGTAATTTAACTGTTTCATAAAATGTAAATTTTGTTCAATATGTATAATAACTACTCGTGCAATTGTGATGACTATATTCAACTGGAACCATATGTAAGCATATTCACTTATTAGCACGTAGTATTACGGGGAGCCAACCATAGCAGTGAGACAAGTATGTCAAGAATTAACCCTCCAGCAATTACTCTGTGCAATCCATCGCCTGATAAAATAAAAAAGATAGAATTTTGGAAAAATTAAATAGTGTATCTGGTTTTATTTCACAATGTTCCGAAATTAAAGAACTTTCCATTTTTGAAAATCTATCTAATTTCTATGCTAAAATATGTTGATGCACAAAAGTAAGAAATTAATAACATACCACCAAACAAGACACTTACGAAGCAAGTATTTATTCCACTAAGAGAAAATGCACTTCAAAAGTGCGCTTAGGAAAACCAAAATAATCATTTTTACTTAGCAAGACAAAAGCTGAAAGATGAACTAAGTGAGTTGCAATATATTGCACAATTAAGTACAATATTATCAGTAAAATCTTGTTCAGATGTCATCCAAGTACTATGCACAAAGGAAGGTGTCGACTGGGCCAGTAGAGGCAATCAGATTACTATACAGTATATACATGATGAAACAAGTTTGCCAATTGAAGTTTTAAACTTAGCAGATGATCATCTACTCAAATACAACCCTTTTTTGTGATGAAGCATTTGCAGCTACTACAGAAACAGGTTAACTAATCATAAGTTAGCTTGTGGTACCCATCAGGGTGTATATGATTTTTTTGCTATTGTAGTATCTGCTTTGAGGGAAATGTGGATGTGTAATCATGTTGTAAATGGGATGATATTCCCATCAAGAACATGATTGGATGTGATATTTGGTGACAACTGGTTTCACTGTGGGGATAATTTTGATGTAGCTAACTCTTACCAACTATTTCGTTCACACAGGAAATGTGTGGGCTTGGATGCTGAAACGCCTAACAGCATAGCTTGAGATCATCAGGTATTGTCAAATTTGCACGAAAGAGAAAAATCAACATAAACATTTTATTCTAACTTGTTGCTATAGTTGTAGTAATGATGAAGCAGTATGTTTTTATTTATCAACTTGATTTCTTATGTCATGAAAAAATCATTGACATTATGGCCAAATCAATTTATCACGAATAAAGCTTTGATTTATTGATTGGATAAAACAGAGTTATTTTATATTTAGCAACACCTAATACAAATTAAATGATTTGCGCTACTACATTTTAGGCAAAAAGTAGCTACAAGTGTTTTTTCCTTACAAATTGTAAAAAGGTTGATAAAACAATAATGTTGTATCAAGGCCAACTGTGAATGAGTAGCAATTGAAAATATTAGTATTGACTAGCTCCCTCAATTAGATAAGATTAGCTATTCTTATATCGGTAAAAAACAACAACAAAAGACCAAAAAAAAAAACACCAAAACTGTCTTTATTTCACATCACAGCTTGAAAATGTGAATAGTTAAGCTACTGGCTGGATGACATAGATATGGTAGCCTAAATCAGATTTATCATAGTACCGCATTTTTTGAGTCCTTGTCTATGGTGATTTTTAGTGTAATAGCTGAAAAATAATTTTTTCAAATTATTAATAAATAGCTAGGTATGTCAAACACATATTGATTTAACTTTGGGGGAGAGATTTTACGAAGTAATTGTTCTTTAGCTATTACCTTTAATGCTAAAAACTACGCACATCAAAATTCAATTTCTTTCAAGGTCAACGTTATAGGTTAAACAAGTTATCATTGTGCTTTCTATTAACAAGTTCATTTGGTGCTTTCTCTTATTAAACAAGTTATCATATTGGTGCTTCTATTAAAACAAGTTATCATTTGGTGCTTGTCTATTAAACAAGTTTATATTAAACAAGTTATCATTTGGTGCTTTCTATTAACTATCATTTGGTGCTCTATTAACAAGTTATCCCAAAGTCTCATTGGGTCTATTCTGGGTGCGTTCTAAACAAGTTATCATTTGGTGCAAAAGTTTATTAACCAGTATCAGTTTGGTGCTTTCCTCTATTTTATTTGGTACTTAAAACAAGTTATCATTGGTACTTAAACAAGTTATCATTTGGTACTTTCTTAAACAGTTATCAATTCTTAAGCAATCCATCATTTGGTGCTTTCTATTACAAGTTATCATGGTGTTTGGTTATTAAACAAGCTATCATTTGGTACTTAAACAAGTGTATCAGTTGGTACTTTTATTAAACAAGTTATCATTTTGATACTTTCTATTAAACAAGTTATCATTTGGTACTTATCAATCAGAAATTGATTTCATAAATGGTGGTACATTAATAAATCTCCATGCTTTGTGCACTGACACCCCCCCCCCCCCCCCCACCCCCAACTAATTCATCTGGGTGGAGCAATGCCCCATAGTCCTGCCAACTTCCCTGAGCAGCATGCTACAGAGTCACTTCACAAATGTGATTGTAGTTGTCAATAATTTCAGAAGAGTGCAGAATCCAGAGTGCTATCCTGAAACCTACCAAGTGTCCAATCCCACCCCACCCCCCCCCCCCCCCACACACACCCCAATCCTTTGCCCCATGTATAGGTTAGCGCTCGCAAATGATTCCATCATAAATGTTTTTGATTTGAGTAGTTGGCATATATATATGATACTTATTACACGAGTCAGAGTGTGATAAGGCCAATTCATTAGCAGGCTAATTTTTATTTATGAGCCAGAGGATATGAAAATACAGCATGAGAGTGAAATATGTTACATATCACTCTGACAGGTATAATAAGTTGTTTATTCCACACTAGATATCTTCAATGCTGTAGTAGTGCTAGGACTGATTTCTCAGTCACTGTACCTAAAAATAACATTGGAAAGATAATATATAGGGTTGAATAAATACATACTTAAATACATAAATACATGTTATTATCATAACATATTATATTATTAAAGTTAGCAATGAGACTCAAATAGCTATTTTTATTATGCATTTTTAATGCTTCACTACAATAGAATTTTTTTTGTCAGCATTAAATATTTAAAATCAATGTATTTTACAGTTACTGTGCAACCCAGTGGTCCTATTATCATAGCAGTGGGTGAATCAGCAACTATAAACTGCACGCTAGAAGATGGTATCATACTCTTTGGCTGGCATGTAGTCTTTATGAATCTTAATACTAGAGTAAGTGTAACACCCACCTATTCTCCATTGCCAGGAGTGACTGTAGTCGAACAATCTGAATATTCTGTGCTGACTCTAAACACTTCAAATACCAGTATTACATCAGCTACTTGTATTGCTGCTAAGTTACCTACTATCGAATTCTTTAGGCCTGGAATGAGTGTAACAATATATGGTAAGTTAACATTTTGAGCAAGTAACTCTTGTATAATAATTTTAATCTAACTAAGTAACATATCTAGATTAATAATGATTGTAAACTAGCTGAGTAGCAGGTTTTGACCATTCAGATATGATTTTATTTCTTGTATACTGAATGTGACAACCAATCTTTAAAATATTGTTATGCCTAGATAGAGTTATTTCTCTTATTCAATTAATTAGTTGAGTTATGCTAATAGCTGTATTGATTATTTACTTTGTAAGGCTTTGAACGTATAGTTTATTTGATGTCCTAACAGTTTCCTTATTTCATAATGTGTTAGCTGACTTAGAGGTTTATTTAAATAAGAATATAGCACACAAGACAATACAACACCATAATAATAGAGACATGTGATATGTAGTTCTTTTCATGCAGGCTATTAAAACTAGACACATTCACATTAAGAATGAAAATTAAATGTATATTACATACTAAAAGTATGACCTCCGATATGTAACATCTTTTTTTAATAAGCAGGTGTTCCAGATCCTCATAGTATTAATTCCATATGAATAATAACAAATAAACTTTAAGTTAAACTGGAATTTTTGAGCAATCGAACTGTTTGTTGATGTTGAACTGTAGAGCAATTAGGCAAAGGTTAGAAAGTAACTGCTGTGTATAAAAACGTATTGATATTAATTGACAACAATGTGAACCCATTAGGAGGAACAGCCCCCTCAATATCAGTAATGTTATCTCCAGTGATGATGTAATTACATCCTGTATCTTCACATCCACTGATATAGTCACATGACAATCTGAACCCGCCTCCCTCTGTATTGCTGTGTTAATAATAACTTTAAATATTTTCTTCTGTCTCTGCATTCATAGACAAAATATTGATGCCTTACAAAACATACAAAATGACAAGTAAGTTATTTGTGAATTTTCGTCATGAATATACTATTTTCAATTATTGATAATAGAAACAAGAAAAATATAAATCAGGACCTAAACGTAAGTTAATGGTTTACATAATAATTATATTTGTTAATTCTTAATTATTTTTTAGACAATATTCACTAGCTCTTATATCTTGCTATTTTCATTTGGGACAGTGATGACAAGAGGTTATGTAAAGTGGATCGATGAAAAAAATGTGATGAAATGATAACATCAAAAAAAGGATTAATAACATGCAATTAATTGAGTTGGGAGACAATTAATAGTTCAGATATTTAGCTTTATACGTAACTTATTCTTAATTTTAACTGGCCTTAAAATTTTTGTTATTGTATTATATTTCATTAAGGTATTTTTAATTCACTTCCCATAAGCTACTAATCAATTGAAAATTTGTTAATGTGATATAGACTTTGGAAGCTGTTGATGCTAATCCATCATACAGAGTTATTTCACTTGGAAAGGATAATGTACAAGGTGATAGTAATCCATCCTATGAGGCCGTTTTAATAAAATGCACACATTCTGTGCCTAAATTGTCATATGTTAATCAAAGTCCACCCTCTGATCCTCCACAACAAAATATTGAACATTATGAAACAGTTCATTGAATAAAGAGTACATTTTTCACAATGCATTATATTTTGATTTTGATTTTGTATATGATTGTAGCTATAATTACATGTAGATTTTTTTATAATTTTGTATAGCACTTAACCATTATGCAACTTGAATAGGACAGCATATAATGTGGTGAAGTACTTTTTCAATATTGTCTTTCTATTCAATAAGGAAAACTAATAATTGCATGATCAACAAAAAGAAAAAATAATTTTGTCCTATAATTTCTTATTATCATTAACAACTAAAAAATAAAAAAATTATTATACCTTTTAACATTACTATGAGTAAGTTAAATAGATTGTATGTTGAGTAATGATGTTTAACAATCAAAACAGACAAACTTTTCATGTTATGTTAGCTAGCAAATTGAAAGAGGATATGCTTCAGGAAATTTGATGGAAGTTATTGGCTACTTTGATAATTTAGAATGAATATTATAATTTAATTGTTGTAGCCTAGATGAACATACATAATTAAACTTAAGCATTAAAACTAACTATTAGATGCATTGAAAGAATAAACATTTGATAAAGCATGACCAAAGAGCTGAAACTCCATTAGCAGCAAATAGAGGCGTTTATATTATAAAAAAAAAAGATTATATATGTATTATTAAATTCCACCATAGATATCTTCACAATGATATGTTCAGGTACATGACCCTGAAATAACTAGAGATATTAATGTTGTTATTTCACTGTAATGCAGCATGCCCATTACCCTTGTAGTTATAGCCAAACTTGTCAAATTTCTTGATTTTTTACAGCTACTTTCTATGGTGTAGCCTACTCAACCAGGGGGATGGGATATTACAACCAACTTGACCCTGTTACTTACCCTTCTACTAGTACACACTACAGTAGTAAAGATGTCTAGTGTGAAATAAACCACTTCATAGTGATATGGCAAGATATTTCACTTTCAGGCTTTACTTTCACTGGCCTCTGGCTCTTGAAAATAAATTATTAGCCCTTGGTGAAATATTTAGCCTTATCACACTCTGACTCATGTAATAAGAACTATTTATATAACTCCACCCTAGATATCTTCACAATGATATCTTTAGGTACATGACCTTTGAAATAACTTATGATATTTCACCTGTTATTTCACCAGTATTGGCAAGCTCATTACACTAGTAGTTATAGCAATTGGCCAAACTAGTCAATTTTTTTAGTTATTACAGCTACCTTCCTATGGTGTAGCCTGCACTCAACTCGGTTAGAGCAGCTTCTAAAATATCAGCTAAGAGTGTGGGTAGCCCCTACTACCAACTTCACACTGTGAATTACACTTCCTCTAGTACTAACTTTAACAGTGCCAAATGTATCTAGTGTGGAATAAACCACTTATTACACTCTTCAGAGTGATATTGTAGATATTTCAATCTCAGGCTTTATTTTCACTCTACTCTAGCTCATGAAAATAAATTAGACTGCTCTTGGAATGTTTCGCCATATCACACTCTGACTCATGTAATAAGTACTATAATTTATATATGTATATTTTAAAAAGTTGATTCTATTCCGTGAAACTACTATAATTTATGATATAGATTTTGAAAGTTACTAATACTAATCAATCTCATGAAGTAAACTTTACTTGGCCAGGAGAACATGTGATGCATAATATGAAGTAGTTGATAATATGGTCAGCAAGTGTAAGATTGTGAAATGTAGATCAAGTGATAAAAACTTACTTAACTGAGTGAGGATCACGATACTTCTCCCTGCTCTAGTATTAGCATATGATGTACACAATTGTAAACAAAATTGAGTTTTTTTCTTAATCATGCAGTTATGCAGTTGCTGCTGTGTTATCATCATGTGAATCTGAAACTAATATTGTGATGTTTGTTCGATGCCAATAGCTACATGGATAAGCACATCTGATAGACAGAATGTACATAATATGTTGTCAAAGAGTTAGAAAGTGAGTATAATTGAGTGAAGAAATGCTCCATATAATTGACTTTGAGGACTCTAAGAGATGCTATAAAAACAGCACATGACTACAGCATGCCCATTAACTTCAAACAACAATTAAACTTTCATAGTAATATAATAGACATCATTTATTTGTGCAATATATGAACGCTACCACAGGACCAAAACTTGAATTTCCTGTACTTTCAAAAGTACAAGATTTGTAACTGAAATATTGCTCTGTATTTTCACTACTATAAATATCATGTTTCCTTAAGAATGTATTACACATAAGGAAATCTGATACAGACATCTGAATTCCCTCTGAAAGACATATGACCTGTCATACAGTTTTCTGGTAGTCCAGGAAATTTGCTATACCCAGCTGAATTTCCCACTGAAAGACATGTGGCCTGTCATACGGTTTTCTGGTAGTCCAGTAAATCTGACATAGCCAGCTGAATTTCCCACTGAAAGACATGTGACCTGTCATACAGTTTTCTGGTAGTCGGTAAATCTAATCCAGCTAAATTGTCTACTGAGACATATGACCTGTAACTGAATTTCTCACTGAAGGAACCAGCTACTATTCTACTGAAGACTAAATAATTATGGATGTGAAATGGGTTTATTTGTTCTATACACTTTTTGATAAAATAATTACTTAAGTTGAAAGCATAATAATGAATTAATCAGTAAGTATTGAAAGACTTTGTGGAGGACTGTGATTATGAAGTTGTACTGACACAGCCAGTGGACTACAAGAATCATAAAAAAATGTCATTAACATCAGCAGGAACATATACTAAAATGGAAAGTCAGGCGCCAGTAGGACCTGTTCATGTGCTCTCAGTGTGTATCAGTAAATCTTTTTTATTTTTTGTTACATCTTGTCTATAGTCTGTTTGTGTGTGATGATGTAGTTGTTTACTCATTCCAGCTTGAGCTTGCTTTTGCTTGCTCGAGCAGGCTTGAGAATCAGCAATTGTCACCTTCACTTCTAGCATATATATGTTTGTGTTTTAGGTCATTCATCTCATTAGGTATAGCCACTAGAAGGTCCACCAGACCGAGATTTTATGGTTTTTAAATTTATACTATCTTCTGTCTTAAAAGTTTACACACTTGGCGTGCTCCAGTAGCCTAGCTACTATTAAATAAATTATGAAGACCAGATTAGTAAAGATTCTGATCATTTGTAGTTGTTTTTTTATTCAATGAAGGAATGAGGAGTGTACTGAAAACAAATGAACATTAAATGAGTTGCATTTTTTTAATTCCTATTGCTGCTTATTTAGTCAACATATCTATTGAGTTTGATTGATTGATTGCTTAATTATACATTTAAAATATACATTGACCTTTTGGGACTATCACAATAATTAGCTGCTGTACAGAATATTGCACTGAAATACTTAGTCAGCCATCTTATTATAAAATATGAAAAAATATACATTTATTACTTAGTCATCTAGTATTTGCTAATGCTGCAAGAAAATGTTCGTTTGTTTTTAATATTTCAAAATTTAATCAAGAAAGTATTAGTGATATTATTTGAACAATTATTATGCAAAATAAGAGAAGTATATTTTAATTTATGGTTTTATCAATTTTCTTGTGTTCAAGCGGTAAATTAATACCCACACCTATGAATATATAAATAATGGTGAAAGAGTGCTTGCAAGTGAACCTGAAAAATGTGCTTATACACAAAAACATCTATTGGTGTGGTTATAACTTCGTATTATGGAATGCTTAATATTATGCTTATTCAATTTGACTCTCTTTTTTTAATATTTTTATATTGATCGATTTTGTTTAACATATAAAAGCTTGTACATTTCAATTCACCATGATCATTGTGCGATAGTAACAAAATCAGCAACACAATTAAATGAAAATAATCAATCATAACAATGATGATGATTACGATTACAAATGACATGATAATGCTGATAATGATTTTTATTATGATACACTATTACTACTACTATACTGCTAGTTCTTTTAGACAATAATAATGACAATGATAATAACAATAATAAAGAAAGTAATTGGTGAGGAAGCGAAGCGAGTGAGATTGAACAAGTGGTTGGGTTTGCTGGTAAGGCCTGCACTTCATTCTTTAAGGTTTGTCAGTGCCACTGTCCCATGCAAGCTGGATCTGGATAATTAATACTTTCCATTACCTTATTATCAGGCCTCTACTAGTTGCCAAAGTTTATCTAATTACTCTGAAGCATGCAGAGGTACCTTCAAGTTATTTAAAGTTTCACAAACAATCCAACACTTATCATGCTAAGACAAAACTCAACAAAAATGAGACCCAGCCAGAGTACACATAACCAGGCATGACTTCATGGCATATAATAACCATGAAGGAACTTAACGTTATTGTATGAAGATGTACCAACACTTTTCTTTTCACAACAATAATTACTGAATTAATGCCTACATACATTCACAAATTTTGTAGATTTTTTTTATTTGAGGTGACTGTCTTGATTATTGGACAATAAATTATCAAGAACAAAAATTCTGTTAGTAGGGTTTAAACTAGGAAAGAACTATACTTGTCCCCGCCATTAATTCAAATAGAATATGAACTCTGCTAAACATGTAAGTACTGACATTCATATCATGTTAGAGGCATACTAGTTAAAAGGGGTAAACTATTAAAACTATTTGATTATATTAAGTGTGGGGTCAGTCGGGGTATGGTAGCTGTTACCCGCTGCCACCAGAGAAGAGGCTTGCTCGCAGACAGTGCTCCGTTACCAAAGGCCAACTGCTCAACTTCCTACCTTCCTAGCTAAGAGGCTCAAGGCCCATCTTATAGGATTGTAAGGTATTGAAGGACAGAGGAGACTTTGGACTTATGCAAAATCAGACAAGCTCAACAACTGACAAGCACGAGTCAGGGCCGTAGTATATAAAACCCTTTCCCGCGCATATACACAAATCTAATTGGACACTAAATATAGAACATAACTAGATGACCATAAAAGGATGGTAAAACATGGTGAACTCTACACATAACATTATACACACAAACACATACTGTTATGAGTTCCCATTAGCAAGTCTATTGTTGTTCATAGTCTCCTGACTTCTTCACTCTTCTTCTCTTCTGGGTGGGCATTCCCACATCCCCCTCCGCTTAGGTTCGAACACCGTCTCGAGTGAGCCACAGGAACGACCACGGTTTCTTCACTCATGTCTGGCCAGGCCTGCCTGCTGAGACCATCTGCATTGTCATTTTCTAAACCAGGTCTGTATACTATATCAAGATCAAATTCCATAAGTTTCAAGGCGAACCCATGCAGTCTCCTATTGAGAACTCTGGATGTCATCAGCGACGTCAATGCCAGGTGATCAGTTACCACGGTGAAGTGTCTTCCATATAGGTAAGGGAGGAAATGCTGCACTGCCCTCACCACTGCTAATGCTTCTAGCTCTGTCGCCGAATAGCGCACTTCTGCCCCACGGAGTTGCCTACTGAAAAAAGCCACCGGCACTTCATGACCATCCCTAAGAACATTTAACACGGCACCCACACCCCGACCACTTGCGTCGGTGTGAAGAACAAAAACATCAGACACAGAAGGAACATTTAAAACTGAAAAATTACACAAAGCAACACATAACTCACGGAAGGCTTCCACCATCTCCTGAGTCCACTTGACTTTCCCAGGAGCCTTCGATGAGGTTGAGGGGGTCAGCAATGAAGCATGTTCACCGAAACGCGGAATGAAGCGTCGATAATAACCAACTGTTCCGAGGAATGCCCTGAGGTCTTTCCTTGTCACTGGTTGTATGAAGTTCTTCATTCCTTCTATCCTTGCTTCAGGTACAGCCACCTTTCCATCTCCAACACAATGACCCAAGAACTCCACTTGCTTCATCCCCCATACACACTTCTCCCTCTTGAGTTTTAGACCACTCTGCCTAATTGCCTCCAATACCTTCTTCACGTGCCACATATGATCATCTGCATTCTCAGAAAAAATAAGGATGTCGTCTATGTATACAACTGCAAACTCAGTACACTCTCTCAAAACCTTCACCATAATCTTCTGAAACAGGGCAGGGGCATTCTTAAGCCCAAACGGTAGAACATTAAACTTGTAAGTACCCCATGGGGTTACAAATGATGTGATGTCTTTGGAAGCCTCTTGCAAAGGAATTTGGTAATATCCCTTACATAGGTCCAGTTTAGAGAGCACCTTTGCACTACCAACTATGCTTAACAACTCCTCTATATTGGGTATTGGGTACTGCAACTGGTCTGTCAAAGCATTCAAACCTCTGTAATCGATACAGACTCTTACACTGCCATCTGGTTTAGTCACTGGCACAATGGGAGCACCCCAAGGTGAGACAGACTCTTCAATCCACCCCTCTACAACCAGCTGATCTACGGCCTGCTTTACTTTCTCTTTGATGGCTTCTGGCACTCTATAGGGCTTGTGGGATACTGGGTTTACATCTTTCCTTATATCAATGGCCATTGCTTCTCCATTATACCTCCCAACTGTACCATCTAGCAGGTCACCATACTCACACAACACTTCGTCAATCTTGGCTTTCAACCCAATATCAGCCTCTCCACGCAGCTTAACCCTCGACTCATCTAGCCCAGCATCATCAGCAAGAACAGTTACCCCGTTAATGTGTAATGGCCTCTCAAAGTATTTCTTGGCAGAATTGATGTGGATCGTTCTGCACTTCCTAGACACAATGTCCTTCACACGATAATTCACACGGCTTACAGCCTTCTCCACCACATAAGGACCATCCCAAGCATCGCTAAACTTGCTAGACTTCCCAGGGATCCTGACCCAAATCTTATCACCAACATCCAAACTTCTCCCAACTTTACCCTCATCATACTGTTCCTTCCTCTTCTCACTCTCCCTAACACCATACTCCATAGCACTGTCCCTCATGATCTCCAATTTATCCACCAATTTCTCCGCCCATTCACTCACATTCATCCTCTTGTTCTCATTGTCAAACCATCCACTATACACAATGTCAAGGGGAGTTCTCATGTTTTTCCCCCAAACTAGCTCGTATGGACTGAAACCAGTAGACCTTGATGGCATTTGTCTCAGTGCAAACAACGCAAAGGGGAGCTGTTCCACCCAGTCTTTTCCCTGTGCATGAGCTTTCTTCAGCATGCCTTCTAAGGTACCGTGCATGCGCTCTATAGCGCCATTGCACTGGGGATGGTAGGGAGTGGTATGTTTCAACTCAATTCCCAACAGACTTGTCAGTTCCTTCATCAGCTTGCCACTGAATTGAGAACCGTTGTCAGCCAATATCTGTAATGGCAGACCAGTTCTGCCGAAAACACCTATAAGGGCATCTGCTACTGCCTTAGCAGTGATGCTTCTCAGGGGGACAATGTCTGGCCACCTGGTGGCTAGACACATGGTAGTGAGCAAATATTGGAACTTGTTCTTGGCCATGGGCAGAGGTCCAACTAAGTCAACTGCAATGACCTCGAATGGCTCAGTTAGTATGGGCCGCTCAACCATCGGCACCCGTGCTTGGCCTCGTCTGTTTGACCTCTGACACGTCTCACAGGACTTACAGTAACTCTCAATGTCTGCACAAATGTTGGGCCAAGTAAACCTTTTCTGGATTATCTGCTTCACCTTACGAAAGCCTAAGTGTCCAGATTTATCATGTGCAAGCTTGCATAACAGGGCTCTCCTTGACTTGGGTACCACAATTCTTTTCACTTCACCCATGAGGTTGTCCAACACACAATGTAACAATAGGCCATTCTCCCACCTGTATCCCCGTTCCTTTGTGCATGCAAGCCTCCTGCAACAAGTAAGAGAGCTGTCATTCTGAACTTCCACGGCAAACTTAGCTCTGTCATGCCCTTCCTTCACACAATCCAACTCAACAGGTGTCTCTCTCTCTTCCTCTTTCTCTTCACTTTCCACAACTTCAGATTCTTTTCCAGTCACCTCTTCCTTTTGTGTGACATCCTGTCCAGTGGGGCGGTGGCCAGCGGCTGTTGAGTCCACATCTACAGCTGCACCAACAGGAGCCACCTCTCTACAGTCACCTCCACTACTATCCTTCCCATTCATATCAAGTTCAATTAATACAGCATTCTCACTATCAACAATCACTTTCTCTACCTTACTCTCCTCATCCACTTGTTTCTTCATTGCCCTGGTTTGGACCATGCACACTTTATTCTCTTTGTGTTGTCTGTCGAACTCACTCAACAATGCAGACATCCTCTGCTTGTCAACTAGTGTAAGCTTTAGCAAACCCTTCTCCCCCAGATGATCGCTCACGGCTGCTCTCTCCAGGTATTTACTCCCACCAACATCAATGGGGACCATTGCCACTCTTCGTTTTCTGTCAACTAAACCCTCAAAATCCGTAAGTTCAACCACTTCTCCTGTATACCATGCCTCAGCTACCAACCTGGAAGGTATCACTGATATATCTGCCCCTGAGTCTAAAACTACAACCACACTACAGCCACTCACCAGAATATCCATTTCATTCTCCTTCTGTCCAATCTTCGTCACTGACACTACATTGTTCTTCTTCCAACCTTTGTCTCTTTCCTTCGTCTTGTCAGACTTCTCCTTCCCTGCTTGGGCGTTCTTGTTGGGGCACAAAGAACTGATGTGTCCCTGCTGCTGGCATATGTAACAGGTAGGTGTCGGTCTCTGGGGCTGTCTCCACGATCCTGACCAACAGTCTGCTGTCTTGTGGCCTACCTTGCCACATTTTTCACATGTGGGCTTCTCACTGGTATGCTTGTACCGGTTATACTGTGGGTATTGTGTCTTCTGCCTATCAGTGGACTGTGAACATCGGTAGGAATTCTTCTCTGTGTTTATCACTGAACCGTAGATCTCATAACACTTGTAGACTGTAGTTGAGAGATCATCAATGCTGTACCATTCACCATTCGCAATGGCTGTGATGAGTTGAGAGGTCCCAACATTGTGGAAAAAGGCAAGCATCCATGCACTCACCACCACCTCACTATAGTTCCCGTCGGCCATCACTCTCTCGACCAGGGACCTGACATGGTTCACTAACTCCACACCCGACATCTTAGCCAATGCACTCATGTCTGGTCTCATAAAATGTCTGGCTGCACTCGATGAGGTAAGCCCGGCTACTGCAAAAAGTTTCCTCCTTACATCTGCGAATGTCATATCTTCACTTATCTCAGTATTCTGAAGTGCTATCGCCATCTGACCTGACAACACCTCTGACAACCTTGCATTCTTTGTCTTATCATCCCCACCATATGTGTCCAGCATGCGTGAGTAATTCTGAAGTTGTGCTGGTAATAGTGCAGCAGTTGAGATTTTTGGGAAAGTACGAATAGCTTGGTTTAGCCTCTCCTTCATCTCTCTGTCCTTTTCTCTCTCTTTTTTCCAGTCCAACTCTGCTTCCATCTGTGCCCTCATTCTGGCTACGTCCTCTTCTCTCTCTTTCTTTTGTCTGGTAATGTCTTCTTTTCTTGCCTGCCTCCAGTCAGAGGCTTGCTGTGTTGCCTGTTCCTGCTGGCTCTTTAACAGTTGGACCATCGCACCTAAGAGTGCCTCCTGTCCGTTGTCTTTGTGGGTTCCGAGAAAGTCACCATTCGTCAGTGTGCCAGTCAAAACCGACTCTTCCACATCATCTCTGCCATCTCGGCTACTTCTATCCTCCGATTCCATACCCCATGCAAGTTCGCTACCATCCTTGTCCATCGCCTGCCGGTCCATTCTCGACGATGAATTCTGCCGCAGGTTGTACTTGCAAGTAGTTGGTCTTTTTCCTTGCTTATCACCCTCTAGACTCATGCTTCAGGCTCCCGGTTCCGTCAAGCTGACCCGGAGCTGGCTTCCACCTGTACAAAAATAAAACACACGCAGTAAATACAGATATAACACACACAAAACAGATAAATGTTCCACTACTGTTCCAGATGAGCTCCACGGATCTCGTATCCTTCTACTCGGGGACTACGCGGATATTCCAATTGACGCCTCCCGTGTCGTTCGGGCTGCTCGCTCTTGCCGAGGTAGTGCCGTCTTCTTGACGTGACCACTCGGTTGTAGAGCCAAGTGGATTTACTTTGTCCGCTTCTTCTTGGTCACGAATGGACTTCAGTAGGGTCCGTTACCACCGCTGGCACCAGGAATGTGGGGTCAGTCGGGGTATGGTAGCTGTTACCCGCTGCCACCAGAGAAGAGGCTTGCTCGCAGACAGTGCTCCGTTACCAAAGGCCAACTGCTCAACTTCCTACCTTCCTAGCTAAGAGGCTCAAGGCCCATCTTATAGGATTGTAAGGTATTGAAGGACAGAGGAGACTTTGGACTTATGCAAAATCAGACAAGCTCAACAACTGACAAGCACGAGTCAGGGCCGTAGTATATAAAACCCTTTCCCGCGCATATACACAAATCTAATTGGACACTAAATATAGAACATAACTAGATGACCATAAAAGGATGGTAAAACATGGTGAACTCTACACATAACATTATACACACAAACACATACTGTTATGAGTTCCCATTAGCAAGTCTATTGTTGTTCATAGTCTCCTGACTTCTTCACTCTTCTTCTCTTCTGGGTGGGCGTTCCCACATTAAGTAAGGATAGATAAACCTAAGAATTCTGTTCAAGCTAGCCACCATCTCAAAGTATGCTTCGATTTTAATGCAATTACATGAAAAAAAAAACATTTACAAAAAAAAAATTCATAAACTGTTTTAATAATTAGAGTTAACAAAACAATTACAAAACTGTAGAGGTTAACAAACTAGTTATCAACACATTATATGCTAATTAACGATTTTGTTGTGGTCAATGGACATTTTTCAGGAAGTTAATTAATTGAACAGATGCATCACACAAACCACACCCAATTCAGTAAATGAGATGCAGGAAGCATAAAGCAAGTAAATTGTGAAAACTTTAGTCCAAATAATGAAAAAAATGACAGGAAATCTCGTACAATTATTTTTTTGACTTTTGGCTACACACATTGACCTCTTTCAAGTTTGACCATATACGTACATGTATATAATTACCAAATCTCAATATAGATCCATTAGTGAGAAGCTTGCTTCATTTGTCCAATAATAATAGTAATGATAATATTAGTAACAATAATAATAATAATAATAATTATTATTATTATTATAACAGTTATGGATACTAATTGAATGCTATTACAAATAATATACATCATAAAACACAGCTTACCATTGAGTGACTATATGTGCCACTTTAGCAATCACTATGGTAATAGCAATAGTCTTTGAAGTCCTATAGTTTGAAGATTTGGCCTTGCGAATTAAACTTCCTTCTGGATATATAATTGTATGTAATATTTGAATGTAAAAAATAAAATGGTTTACTTTTTAAACAAGATCTGATTGAATTTATAAGCAATGGGTGTCTCACTGAATGATATTTCTGTAATAGAATTGTGAGAATGAATGCTTATTGATAAATGAGAGAAGCTATTGGGAGATATAGTTCCTGTAATGTATGTCATATCTTCTCCAGTGATGATGTAATTACATCCCATATCTTCACATCCACTAGTATAATCACAAAACACTTGGAATCCGCCTTTTTCAAATGGACAGATTACAACTCCTTTAAGGCACTTTGTAGCTGACAAGAAAGTACACATCATGTGAGCTACCCATTATAACGTTTTCTACTAATGAACACTTAACTAAACACTATAATAATAAATAGTTATTAAAACATCTAAGTTCACTTACAGAAGAAAATATTTTGAGATTGTTCTTTTCCAATAGAATTAAGTGACAATACTCTAAAACTGTAATCAGAGTTCTCTACTAAATGATCTACTTCTAGTGTAGTAATTGGTTTTACTGACACTGGTTGAGAGGTTCTGGTTTCATTTGATGTCGTCACTTCAAGTATAAATTTGGCTTCCCTATCACGACACTCTAGTGGTACCTGGTAAATAATAATAATTATTGGTAAAGTCATTAAACTTAATGTAAGAAAGGAAGAAAGGTAAAGATTGGAGGTGGGGGTGGGGGTGGGGGTGGGGGGGAAGAGAATAGTTAAATAGGAACAATGGAATAGGGAAATTAAAGTATAATGTAGAATAAATCAAGGAATGTTTTCTTCGTTCTTGATTAACTTACTGTTACATTAACCGATACTATGAAATTTCTTTCACTTTTACTCATCGAAAAACTGATACTTTCTAAGTGTGGTACATAAGGTAAAGTTTCTTGATCACAGAATAGGTCTCCCTGTCCTAACACATTTCTGCCTGTGATACAAAATTTGAAAGGATCACATGATCTGTCACCTATTAAATTGAATGTAGTCATTCTTTCATCTTGTACTACAGCTTTCATATTGGTAATGGTACTAGGTTGTAAAAATGTTAGACTCAGATTGAATACAACTGTAGCCATCTCAATTCTTGTGTAATTCCATGAAACTTCAAGTTGATTTGCTGTGAGTTGATATGAAAAATCAGTTGGTTCTGGAGTACCTGTAATAATAGTGTTTAAATGGTCAAATAAAAATCTTTCTTTATGAAATTACAAGATGAATGCACATTTACAGTAAATGTAGCTAAAATACAGGTGAGGATAGACAATGTACAGTACAGTGTATTGGTTAAGAATAATAAAAGAACTTAGCCATTTCATTTAAGAAATTCATATACACATTTAGGGAACACATAACTTTTACACGATAACATTTTACAATATATATTTTATGGATTTTCTGTAAAAAAAAAAAATATATATATATATAATATACATTTAAGTTATTGAGGGATAGTTAGTAAAGATTCGGCGATGACTGCCAAAGTCTATTGAAAAAATTATCAATAAAGTGTTGTATGCAAAGAAATGGAAGCAGATGAATTGGTTAAATTATGCTACTACCACATACCAAACATTTTTTTAAAGTTATCTCATAATTTCTAATGGCATAATTTCTAATGCATAATGAAAGACTGAGATCTCATGATTTCTAATGCATAATGAAAGACTGAGATCTGTAAATATGAATTGAGTAGCAGTCAATTACTAGTGGCCACAAAACTTTCGTATTGATGAATTTTGTTTGTTTTATCACGTCTTTAAGGAATGAATAATTTGTTAACATTTTTTGAGATAATCAACTACAATTAAAAAAAAATACACTGGGTAATTGGTTATTGTTTTAGCAAAAGCATTAAAAATATACTTACCATATATTGTTACAAATACTTCTTGTTCATAAAACATGATAGGAGATGCTTTGCCAGCAACACAAGTAACTGATATAATACTGGTATTTGAAGTATTTAGAGTCAATGTGGATACTCTAGATTCTAAAACTGCAGTCACTCCTTTCAAATTAGATTTGGTGTGATTTACACTGACAGTGTTACCACTTTTTAATGCTACATTCCAGCCAATGAAGTCAGTGGAAGGATCTAGTGTACAGGTAATAGTTCTTGACTCTCCAACTCTAAAGAAAATTGGATCACTTGGTTGCACCTTAACTGCAAAAATATTTGATAATTAAACAAAGTGAAATATGCAGATAACTACCTAAGATTTTTCATTTTATATAACTACAAATTGTTGCTACCAGTGTACAATAATCTAAATACAGTTTAAAACTGATGAATACAATACTAAAAATGTAGCCTTGCAGAAATAGGACAGACACAATAAAATTCTACATAATATTATTTTCTCAAAATTAACTTTAGTTATCAATTGATAAAGCATTTGGAGCAGCTACCAGTAATAATGGCCACCAGGCACCTCCACGATATACCTCAGACTTCTTACTTTGAGAATGTACTAGTCTGATGATATTCATAGTACATATGCTTAGCAATATCAGCTTGAGAGACGTCAATAAAGTCATCTTTTTACAGTTCGATAGGTTTAAATTCCAGGTATTTACAATAATACGAAAAACCCGAGTAATTGCCAGGGAACGCAGGGCGTGGGCACCAGGGAACGCAGGGCGTGGGCGCTTCTGGTAAAGGGTTTCTTAACGACTCTTCATTCACGATTTTAGAAAACTGTCGGTTCAAATTTCCGTGCTCTCGTGAGTTCTAGTTTATAGTACCAAGGAGTTTTTTTTTTGAGTAACAAATAATTCTGTATAGCTTTCAAACGAATCAAGCAGGCTCCACCATTTCTTTATCCATATGGATGGCAACAATGTAGCTACAAAGAACTAACATTCAGTTTTGCAGTATTAGAATAATTCTGGATAGATTTTCAAATGGTTCCTAGGCACTGCCTAGTTTCGTATATACTTCGGTAAAAAAAACCAAAAAAACCCAAGAAATGACCGTTCAATTATATATTCAATTTCTGTACTCTTTCATTGAGTTTTTATTGTCTACCTCATCACGGGGGTTGGGGGGGGGGGGGGGGGGGGGGGGGGGGGGGTTCTGATTAAATGCAATAGGGTGACTTGCTCGATTCCCCACTTTACTGTAGCTGAGTCAGCTGAACAAATGGCCCTATTTACATAAAGTCTTTCATTCTGGGTAGGTCAGACTAGCATTCAGGTATCCATAGTTGCCAACCATCACGATTCTGGCGGGCAATCCCGACATTCTAGCTCCAGTCCCGCTCCTGTCCCGACATCACCGACCAGAGAGGGTCCGAGGCCAGGAAATGAAGGCTAAACTGTATCAGTACAGCTCGAGACTTAGTTTAGCTAGCTATGGCCCGAGTAGGGTCAAAGTACAGTTATTTTTAGTCCTAACGCAAGAAAGCAACTCGCCAATCACTTCACAAAGACTAAAAACAAGTTCACATAACAAATCATCAGTTCACAAAACAAATCATCAGTTCACGATCTTTTCGATGTGCATGTGGACGTGGCAAAAGGGGCGTGGTTTAATTTAAAAAAGGGTGGCAAAAATTTTCAGGCGCGCAAGCTCGCCGGTTGTCCCTACATTTTGTATCTAAAAGTTGGCAACAGTATAATGTCATGATAACTGAGCAAAGTAATGCTTTATGTTATGCCAGTGCTAACAAACACAACTAGGATATTTCAACTTGCTAGAATAAATTATTGCAATTTGAGTTACATTGAGTCAACTACATAGCTAGTGTCTTCCTGGAATTATAATGATCAATGTAGGATTTATGACAGCAATAGTATGTATTTTTGTGGTTATGAAAATTACAGTTAATATTGTTCAATCCTGTTTTCTCACTTTGGTACATTTATGTGAAAGTATAATTATCTCGATTGAGAATTATAATTATAAAATCTAGTTGAACCTCTAAATTGGTAGCTAGTTGAAGATACTCAGCAATAGTTAGAGCACTATTTTTAATGGATATAGTACCTCATAGCCTGAGGGATAATATCTGGTTTATGCATGCAACTTACTACTAGCAACTTTATTTACCTCCTACTGGATTTTTCTGTGAGAAAATAATTGATTTAGGTAATCACGGCCATGCGGCTCATTTAGAGGATCTATGGTACAGATAGTAGAACTAATTAATCGCTGGTTAAGTCAGACAAACCACTAGTGAAGAAATAATAGCACATAACACGTGTTGGCTGGATCTAAAACAGTAAGACATGCACTCAGTTTCTAGTGAATTCAGTGATCTCATTTCTAATTAATATTCATTGTTTATAATTCATGCATAATAATTCTTTCTAAGGTCTACAGCAATATTAATAAGTTCAAAGAATCATTGCAATAAAATCTACCCTTCCTGGTTTCAAATACCATATCTATAACAGTTGTACCCTAGGTAATATTACAAAGTTGCGCAGTTATGAAGTTAATTTATGTGTTAACAATAATTAGCAATGGGATCTAGAGATGGATTAGTAGCCAGTCATTTTTTATTTGTATTTTATAGCTAAACTGAATGGATTAGTCAAATTATTATTATCACGATTGTTAAAATAATTTGTTTGATTAAATATAAATTTACATACAACTATTCATGAATACATAAATTGAAATAAAGTGAAGTAAATTTAATGATTCTTATAATGTCTTGAATATTGTCTCTACAAAATATAATGTACGTTATAATAATAGTATCTTGATCTTCTGACAGTAAATGTATACTGTTCATTATCTAAATGGAGTCTAAATTATCACTAAAAGTATCTCTTGTAATTTCATTGTCGCAAAATTAATGCATGCAACCTGGAATATTAGACGTATTAATGTGAAGATCCAGATTGCACACAGTTTGTTCACAAAAAATACTATTAAATAAATTGAAATCAATTTAGAAGAATATTATATTCTTCTTCAATTATAATAAATTTATTATTGCTCATTTAATGAAATATTGGGCAGAGTGTGTAGCTATACTAAGATATACTAATTTTCACAGGCATTGCAAAGGTAACCTCTTTCTTCACATTCAGCTCCAATTTATGCTATGACTGATTCTTATTTTCTTAATCTTAAATTTATTTTGTCTAGACTTGTTTTAGTGTTCAATCACTCAGTGTGAAGTCATACTTAGCTAAACGATTTAGTGTATGATAAATAATCCAATCTGGAGAACAATCCTCGTGTAAATGTGAAGTAATTGCAGTAATACTTTTTGTCATAATGAGTTCATCATTTACTCTCACTTTAACTTAACATTTGTCCAATCCTTTTTAATTCACCTTTTTATCCAAATCTTTATCTAATGTGAGATTATGTCGTGAAGGAACTGGAGGGGCTTGAGGGTCTTCTTCAATATACTGGTTTTGATGATGGTCATAATTTCGCTGTAAAGACAATAATGCACTGTGAAAATAGCAATGCCTTATAGTGAACTCTTTAGAAGTACAAGAGAGTGAATATAAATTAAACATCAGCTTTGCTACCTTCAGCGACTAATACATTAGTAGTTCAATAGTATCAATTAAAGCAGTTAACAAGTGTATTTATGGACTACATGATTGCATGCTATTAAACTTGAATATGTAAGCGTCAAAGCTAACTTATTACTTACATCATTAGAAGACTGAAAGAGCATTTCAAACTCTGAATATTAGTTAAAAATTCTTATAAGTATTTTTTTTTTTTTAATGATATAAAATGGATAAATTCTTAATTAAGTCGTATCTATGTGCTGCATTGACAATACTCAATTTGTTTCAGGTTTTAAGTTCATTATAACTATGTGAGTTCACTAGTGATGTGCTTCTGCACAAATGGCAAGCGAGCTGGTCTGACTGATATTTAAATTTGAATGCTAGCTGCAAATAATTTTTATTTGTTAATTAATTTTTTTGTTTAGTTTATTTGTGCTGTTCTTACTGTAGCTAAATAGTGTTCCCATGGAATTTCACCATGATATTACCTAGGGGTAAGAGTGTGGCAAGGTCGGGAAGAGATCGCCGTGACCAATCAGATTATTATTTCAGTTTTCCCTGCTGTGGTATTTCAAAATAATACCACACTTTTTGTATTGAAAAATGACTTAGCTATGGTATTAATATATATATATTTATTGCAGCTTTGATATTTTTACTTGAATATTTCCGCATCACGCGAGCGTTCTGTATTCTCCCATATTGTACGGTTTATATTGTACGGTTTATATTGTACGGTACACTACGCATGCGCGTAGCGAGTAAATTCAATGAAAATTGAATTGTAACCGGTTGAGAAAAAATATCAAGGCAGCAATAAATCACTTATCACACTCGTCGTACAATGTGGGAATGATATTTTACTCTCACGCCACATTTTCACTCGCCTTTGGCTCGTGAAAATATTTTGCGTGCTCGTAAAATATTTTCCCATATTGTACTCTGACTCGTGCTATAAGTATTATATATATAATATACCAAAGTCTCAATCAAGACTAATTAGTGAGAGTCTTACTTAGCTCTACCAATTAAAATGTATCAGCTGTGTTTGAGAAGTAATGGACTTGAACTTTTTAGTATAATGTTTAAGAAGCGGTAAATCATTCCAAAAAAGTAAAATTACCATGAAAGTCTTCACATACTATTAAAGTAATTTATTACACCTTACCTGATCATTGATAGAACTTGAATCTCCAATATTAGTGTTTCTCCATTCATCCAATTGAGGATTATATGGAGGAGGAAGTGGTGGAGCATCAGATGTAGTCCCACTAGTAGATCCATTAGATTGCTGGAAGTTCTCCTGAGGTATATCTGCATTGTCTGTGTTCATGTACAGATTCAGTGAAGTAGTCCCACCAAATATGTCATTGCTCTCCAGATCTACTACTGGATTGTAAGGAGGAGGTAGAGGAGGAGCATTGACGTCAGTCTCAATAGAAGATTCCTTTTGCTAATGGACAAATTTCAATGAATGTAGAAATCGAATTAGTAAATAACCAAATAACTGAGTTTCCTCAACACAATTCTTGCTTAATTTTAATTGCAATTAAAGTTTACCTTCTCCTGTGATGCACTCGAAGAAATGGAATGACTATCAGACTCTCTATCTACTGCTGGATTGTAGGGTGGAGGAAGAGGTGGGGCTTCTGAATCTTCACTAAATGATTTTGGTGACCTTATTTGTTGATACTCTTTGTTTGGTTTCTAAAGTCATGTATGTACAATACATGTTGTTGTGTAAAAGAATATATAGTAGTACAGTGTGTAATATTGCTCATAAAATTACGCTCAGTAGTCATATTATTATTTCACTAATGAAATTACACAATGACATATGGAACTATTTCATAAAAACACATCAATACATAAGCCTCTACATTACTTGTAGATGATGTATGTTCAAATATTTAATCCTATGCTACATAACTAAACTAGTATTGTATATATATCTGCCAACCTTATATAAAGAACTAGTTCTTGACATCTTGTCAAAATCTTCTTCATCATTATCCTCCACTTTTAGAGGTGGTGTGATGGAATCCTATATTTATGTATCAAACATATAATTACGAGCTTCAAAAATCAGCAATAATTGCATAATTGTACATTAAATTATTATGGTCAAGTTACTATTATTGAGTTAAATATAATATGATGTATTAGTGAATTAGTATGATAATTCTTGAGGATAGTTGACAATATTATTACCTTACTTCTTGTATATGAAGAATATGACAGAGATGAGGCAAATTTTTGAGTTTCAGTAAAATATAAATCCTTAAGTTCTGTTGAAGAATCCTACAATACAAATAATCTATTACCTGATACTAGGAGTACATACTATTATGGCTATAGTGTAAATTGTGGGTAGTTTCATTACTAAGTATTGAAATAGTTTTGGCTAGGTTTTTGGGGTAAAGGTCTGCATGCAAATAATGGATTGTATTATGATTCTTGTCTATCTGCTGAGTGTGTTAATGTAGTAGGCTTATTATATCACTCAGACCTATAAAGTTTTATAAGGGTTTTACACAAGTAATGGGTTCATTATACTTTAAATGTAAAGGAACAATAGAGTAATTAAAATATTTTTAATTCTGTATTGTTTAAAAAAAAGCCTGTGAAAGTGAGAGAATACATCTGATGAGTAAAAGAAGGCTGAGAAAGAAACAATGAAGCGATAAATTTGTGGAGTAAAGAAATTCAACGAATAAAAAATAATCTTGGAAAAAAAAGATAATTTTGGTTGGTCTGTTGAGAGTGAGACTGCAACATAGCAGTACCCCTTAACAGTATAAATACAGAATTGGAGTGTATGTTTGTCGGGTGGTTGTCGTAGCTCTAGCGCTTATACATTAAGCAAGTGGTCCGGTGGCAACCAAATATTCTTTTAATTCTGCTTCTGCTTGTAAGCCTGTGAAAGCAAAAGAATACATGTAATGAGTAATAGAAAGCCAAGAAAGAAATTGTGAGCATGATTATACATGCATTTAAACATTACTTTTTAGTGTAGTATTATTATGTCAATGTGTATTTCATGCATGTTGATAATGTAGCTCTTGCAATGAAATGGCAAATGTAAATGCTGTTATTATAAGAAAGTATGCAAGAGACATTCACCTAACTGATAGTTTCAACATGTAACTCTATCTGGTAAATCATCGAGACTATGAGCCGAAACTAGTCATTGATAGGGGCAATAAATTACTTCCATGAGTATATGGCATGACAATTGGGGACATTACCAACAATCACTTACAATTGTACGACCTAAAATAAACTAGAATCTTCTTAAAAAAAAAGAAGTCAAAACAAAACTTTCTGGCACACTCAAGGGACTTAACATGTCCAGTGCAACACTTTAATGCTGGTTTTAATACTTGGGAGGTTGGCATCTACGTGGTCTGCTTTTTGTTGTGTGACAGAATGACTGACTGACTGACAGACAAACTGAGTACTGTAACCCTCTCATGCATGCACACTGAGGCTTGCATGATTGTGTACAGGTTCATTGTTTTGTTAATACTTGTCTAGAATTATTACATAGCATCAATTCAAATTTTCTTGATAATGATTTGGAATGAAGGCCTTCTCTTCAGCAAAAACATGTGATATGTTTTTGCTTGTTATTGCTGAAGGAAGCCTTCGCATCGAAATGTTTGCAAAATCTCCGTGTAATCAATTGTAAACAATCCACAAAATCTTACGTCACCCAAAATAGTTAATATTACATAGCGAATAATACCACTAAGTTAATAATTTTTGTAGTCATAATGAAGTACAATTGACACATATTAACCTGCTGTTTTGATATAGTAGATAATCTTGATGCCACATCACTCATTGATAATGACTTATCAGCTCTGCCAAGTGCCTTCGGAGGGAGAGGTGGGGCATCCTGTGCTAGTGATGAGTGCTAAACACATTTTATAGTCAATAAATTTCAAGTAAATATTTGAATCAAAATTCAGTGTGTATAGCTAAACATTTCCATATATCTATGTCTATATAATATGTATGCCTTCTTTACAGTTTGTACAAAATTATGTATTATTAGAAATCTCTTTTGATTTGCGATGTAATAATACTTAGGTTAAATAATGGAAGAGCTTAATATACAACAAACACTTCATTAGAATGTTGCCCCTCATAGCAGCATGTCTAAGTTAGCTTATGTCATGTGCAGTGTGTGCTGTATATTAGCTTCACCTGGCTGTTGGTAGGATCAGATTGTGTTCGTATAAAATTCATCTCTGGCATCTGGTTCACTAGTTTGGGAGGCAATGGAGGTCCTGACAACTTGCTCGCTGATTTGGAAGGTAATGGTGGTCCTGACAACTTGCTCACTGGTTTGGGAGGCAATGGAGGTCCTGGCAACTTGCTCACTGGTTTGGAAGGTAATGGTGGTCCTGGCAACTTGCTCAATGGTTTGGAAGGTAATGGTGGTTCTTTTAACTTTTTCACTGGTTTTGAAGGTAGTGGTGGTTCTGGCAACTTCTTCACTGGTTCAGAAAATGGTGGTTCTGGCAATTTCTTCACTGGTTCAGAATATGGTGGTTCTGGCAATTTCTTCACTAGTTCGGAATATGGTGGTTCTGTCAACTTATTCACTGGTTTAGAAGGTAATGATGGTTCCGACAACATGCTCATAGTTTTAGGAGGTAGTTGTGGTGGAGATTTAGAGCAGACTTCAGTACTAAATGCATGTTTTTGTAGGTTTGCCTAATGCATAAATACAATACTATTGATGTTCATTCAGAATTCACGTAATTATAAAATCCTGTGTAAATAATTTTAATGTTATATTTATCCCAATCCATTCACATACTTTGTTTTGTAGTACTTGATCTCTCTCTGCTGACTTAAATTGCAAAATAAAATATGAAACATTCAGATTCAATTTCACTTAATTTATTATATTTGAGGAAAAAACTGAATATACAATAATTGTGCTATTCAGATAATGCTTTACTAGACTACATCACTTAAAAAACATTTAAATAGTATATTTTTCCAATGCAAGTTGTATACCAGAGCTCCAATGAGTATTAGAAGATTAAATGTACAAAAAGATCCTCCAACTTGACATTAAAAAAGTTCAATGATAACGATTAACCCTTTCGTTCCGGATCCCGCTTTGAAGCGGGTGAAGACCGATTGACTTCTCCGAATTTTTAAAAATAGTTACTTTATAGCTAGAACCTTCAGATTGCATACACAGGTGCCCAATGCATTGGAGAAGCATCTAAAATAGCTTTCAGCCAGGACTGCTTCGACAGTACCTCACAGCCGTTGCGTTTATTTCTTCCTCGGCAAAAAAAAAAAACATCGGTTCTCCGTCGAATTTTTAAAAAAGTTACCTTCTTCACAGCAGCTTCATTTATGGATCCAGTCATCTCCAGAGCTTTGTAGAAGCAGCAAAAAATTGCTTGAGCTCAGTAGCCTTCCATAACACATTGAAACACCCGCTTCTTTGCCGACCAAGACTTTGCGGTTTGACTTACTGTCTTCTCCATTTTTTATAAAATCGCCAGTTCAACTGGGGACCTCCCTATTACGTACAGTCTTAGGTAATGCTTATTACATCATAGGAAAAAAGTGAGCGTGTCGTGTGACCCCAGTAACTATGCAAAAAAAAATTTTTTTCCAAGTCATTTTTTGGAAGATGGCGTCTAGAAATTACAATGCGGTGCAAGTTTTATACTTGCTTGATGCTGACTCTAGCGACTCAGGATCAAGCGGAGAGAAGGGAGACGACATCTAGGGCTATAGGAGGCCCTGTATCAGGGTTGGTGGACCAGACCCCGTCAACTCTGATACTTGAAAATGGGAGTCAAGAAGATGATCGAGGTAAGCTTGTCTTTCTCTTGTCTTTCTCTTGAAAATAGCAAGCTTCTGTTGTGGAAAGGACTTATTTATAGCTATATTGAGATAGAGTAAGCTGTTTAGCTATAATATATATATATTTCATTGAGTTTTGAGATTTGAAAGTGGCTTGTGGTTTTTTGAACACATTCAAATTTTCAAAAAAATTAAAAAAAGTTTTTACCACATATACTACTAGGACCAGATGTGAATGCAGTCACCGACCCGATTACGCAGATGAGGCGACAGGAGCAGAGTCTTCCAGTCATGAAGGAGAGGATACCGGACCTGAGTCTTCCAATGATGAAACACGAATAGGCAGCAGGTTCCAGTGATGAAGAAGAGGAATTTGCTCCTCCTGCTCCGAGTTCTGGACGTCCTCGCGGTCGGAGAAGGCGGGAATCGAAGAACAAGAGTCGGGTGGATGAGGTAGGGGGAGAGTGGAAGAAAGATGACAACACACCCATTGATATTCCATAATCTTTTGTGTGAAGGACCACAGACTTTGATATTTGTGGCTGCTCCTCCCCCCCCCCCCCTGAACATCCCAAAAGTTGTAATATGTATTGTTATTGTCGTTGTCGTTGTCTGTGTTTTTGTGGTGTTGTAGTGGAGCTTCACACTCGATGTATATGTGTGTGCGTGGAGTTGAAATGTTATTCTGGCACTTCCAGATCTAACCGGGGAGGGAACGAACTCGGGGGTGGGGGGGTGGGGTCTTTTCTAATCGGGGCTACTATGCCCATGTAAGTTGAATTTCATGTATGTGTGTGTGTACACCAGTCAATTTATATTATACATTTATTTTTATGATCTGTATTCACCTGTATCTTCTTTTTTCTAGTGTGTGTGTGTGTGTATGTGTGTGTGTGCATTTGTGGAATGAGAGAGAGCAACCGTGGACAAACAGTATGTGGCACTTCCGTATACAACCTGGGAGGGAACTCTGGATCTTTTTGATCGTGACTACTATGCCCATGTAAGTTGAATTTCATGTGTGTGTGTGTGTGTACACCAGTCAATTTATGTATAATAAATTATACATTTATTTTTATGATCTGTATTCACCTGTAGCTTCTTTTTTCTTGTGTGTGTGTGTATGTGTGTGCGTGCATTTGTGGAAAGAGAGAGAGCAACCATGAACAAACTGTATGCGTCGCTTCCGGATCCAACCTGGGAGGGAACTCTGGATCTTTTTGGATCGGGGCTACTATGCCCATGTAAGTTGAATTTCATGTGTGTGTGTGTGTGTGTGTGTGTACACAGTCAATTTATGTATAATAAATTATACATTTATTTTTATGATCTGTATTCACCTGTAGCTTCTTTTTTCTTGTGTGTGTGTGTGTGTGTGTATGTGTGTGCGTGCATGCGTGCATTTGTGGAAAGAGAGAGAGAGCAACCATGAACAAACAGTATGTGGCACTTCCGGATCCAACCTGAGAGAGAACGAACTTGGTGGTCTTTTTCGGTCTGTGACATCATCCATGCCTGGTAAGTTGAATTTCATTTTTTCAACTTACTGATATTTGGGTGTCCAGCTAGGGCTGGGAGAGGGGGGGGGTTATGGTACAAGAATGTCAGTGAAAAGTAATGACGGGGGAGGGGGGGGGTTATGGTACAAGAATGTCAGTGAAAAGTAATGACGGGGGAGGGGGGTTATGGTACAAGAATGTCAGTGAAAAGTAATGACGGGGGAGGGGGGGGCAATTCAGCGAGGCCAGCTGTTATGTTACAAATATCATTGTTGTCTTGTGTTTTTTTGGTATTGTATGGAGGTTCCGGATCCTATGGGAGGGATCGTTCAGTCTGTGCCACCATCCATGCCGGGTAAGTTGAATTCCCCGTGTGTGCTTGTACTGCTTTTCATTTTCAAATTACACTTTCTCAATACAACGATTGTTTCTCTCATGTACAGTGTGGAGTATACATACCAGGGTTCATACAGTGGGAGGCTAGCGCTGGGTTCCCCCCTAGAATTTTGGGAGTTGAATAGAAATGAACATTTTGGAAGCATTTATTTTTAGTCTGATATTGTATCCCATTATGTTCCTATCATAACTGAGCCATTTAGTGCATAGGACCGAACACTGATCATCAGTGTGAAGTATAGACTCTTATGCAAAGATGTGCATCAAAGTAGTGTAGGTTCCAAAAAATGGGTGTGGCGAAGTACACTCGGAGCCCCACCCCAAACAAAAATCCTGTATGAAACCGCATACAATACATCATAAAGTTGCAATTATATAGGATCATGAATAATTTGTTGTTTGTATTGCAAATATCTTTGTTGTTTGTGTTTTTGTGTATATGAAATTGTTTTGTAGTGGAGCTCGACGTCCGATGGCATACGTTCCTAGTGGACACTCATAGATGTCTCCTACATGATCACAATCAGCACCACACACAACAAACAACATATTTTATTGTTGAACTAATATAATATTGGTATAAAATGCATCAAACAATATTATTTCTATTTTATTTTATTTTTTTATTGATGGGAAAAGTGGATTTTTTTGGGGAAAAAAAATTTTTTTTTTTGAAATATTAGTAGATGGCTTAAATATTATTCAATTTTCTCAATCAAAAAATGAGGGGAATCCCAAACTCTTGGTCTATTTAGTGATATATGGTTGCTATGGGGTTTTCCCAGCCAGCATCGAGTTAAAAAAATAAAACGGCAATGCTCTATTCCGCGGTAGAAAATTAGATTTTTCCCCGCGCGTCAAAACAATTCAGGAACGAGAGGGTTAATAATGCATTATAATTTAGTAAATATTTCTAGTCCTGGTAATCACATGCTTGGGATATGTTGGATCAAAAAGCTTTGATAAGAATTTTCTTGTGGAAATAAGTAGTTCTAATTTTCATTTCAGGGGTTCTCTTACAGGGATGTGTAAAGTACTAATTATACGTACCGTTTCCAATTCTGTATCATTAGAAGAACTGGCAACGCTATTTATTTCTGCTTTAAACTTCTCTTGAAATGTATTTTTAAGCATCTATAATTAAGACAATCATTCTTGGTGAATAGTATGGAAATTAACAATTTAAACATTGCAACATATCTAGGATTATAGTCAATCTATTTATAGTTGTAACAACATTACCAAGTCCGGAAAACTTTAAGTTAGAAGACTTAACAGTCTTTTAGCATTTCATATACAACTGCATAGGAGTAAGTAATCTATATGTAGGTCATACATTCACTTACTATGCGAGGTTCCTCATCAATTTCTGTAGACTTAGAACCAGTGAGTACATTGGCCGGTTCGGGCTTATTGAGTGTTGCCTGAAATACATAAAAACTGGAATTGTAATTTTTTGATGCATTATACTTATTCAAACTAGTTAGTAGTCCATGTAACAATGGTTGTAGTAATTTTTTTGAATGATACATTTATATACTCCTTAAACAATCACTATACAATTCTGATTTAATTTGTAATTTTAATATCTACAAATAACATGCTATAATTTCAGAATCTTATGAGTTTCTGAGTTAGCTCAAACAGTTAATAATAGCTTACCATTCTTGATGTAGTCTCAGATGTATGCAAACTTGAATTATCTTTTATTTCTTTACAATTCTGCATGAGACGAGACTTCTTTTTATTAGCTTTCTGCAAAATTCAACATGGTATCACAGATAATAACATTAAGTTACTTAAATAATAATTATTAGCTAACTTGTTAGAAAATATGTGGGTAAAAAATAGTATTAGCTTGCCTTATACTTTGTTCAATACTAATTAATTGTACTTTCTTTATTACCAACTGGATAAATAGATCTATACTTTACAAGCCCAATTCAGCTTTTTAATGAAGTTCATCTACACCTTACAGTGTAAAATATTCTGCAATTTGTAAACAGACAAAATATGTGCTTGTGTGCATGGAGAAACTGCATAAAACATTAAAAGTTATTTTTATAGCAGTAATTTTATTTGTATTTTGTACAGAGGAAACAACTAAATAGAGCATGTTGTGTCTTAAAACTGAATTCCACACTGGCTTGCAGCTTATGAACAAGCAGTCCTTATCAAAGTAATGTTTAGGTAACAACTATCGTAAACAAATACACACATTAGTAATTTACCTTCTGCAAATAATATAAATCGTTCTGATGGATGCCTCTGAAATAATAAGCACACACCAACATTTTATTACTGCTCAAAATTATGTACATGTACTTACGGTCTTGAATTTAGTTTGCAATTTCTTTGGAAGTAGAAATGTTTCATTAAATTGCAGTGTCCAAAGATTGTACACAGTAACACATACACAAAAATAACCGAAATTGATGCCGTTGCCACAATAAATCCAATTGTTATAATAGTGTTTTGGGATAGGGGCGCTGTGGTAGTTGGCACTAAAACTATTAAAATAAGGATAGCGTTTTTACCTGTTATTAATGACCATGTAACTAACCAGTCACAATGGGGCACAATACTGATGAATTGAAATCAGAAATGTTCAGTACAACAGATTGACTGCTAATTTCTTCCAGGACATCATCATTACCAGTGATGTTGTTAATATTAACAAGAACTGTTTCGTTTGGTTTGATGTTGCCTTCAGCAATTTCTGTGTTGTTATCTTCCATAATGACATAGTCACATCCCATGTCTATACAGCCACTGACATAATTGCAGGAGACTTTATAAGTGTTGTTTTTTTCAGTCTGACAAATGTTTATTCCTTGTATGCAGTTTGTCCCTAGAATTTAAAATTAATTTGAGGGCATTATTAGCAGCTATCAAAAAAACTAGCAAGTAGCCCACCCCACAGGCATGTTAAGTTTTGCAAATTGGAAGTGCAGTAGCACAAACATTTCCCTTTCCTGCTTTCTTTCTTCCTGAGCCATCCCAGTTTTTTTTCTTCCTTTCTCACCTGCTTCAGTTCTATTGTTCCTGACCCTTGTGCTATCATGTTTCTTTGCTTTTTCTTTACACCATGATTTGTGGTGAATTATGGTTAGCTACTATTGGTGAACACTCTTTACCAACTCAGTAGAGCAATTGAGTTATTAATGAATACAGACATCCAGTGTTCTAGCGGGGGGATGGCCGGGGCAAGGCCTAGGATAAATAGGAAAGAACGAAAGAAGTGGATACAATAAGTTAACTAGTGGTGTGCTTGAGCACAAATGGCGAGCGAGCCTTAAACTACACTATTGTTAAATGATTGATTTTAACAACTAACACTCAAGCTACTAAAATAAAGTTCGAGTTTTTTAATTAAGTTAATGCGGTAAAGGGGTTTCAATTCCATAGTAACTGCTCCCAGCAACTGTTTGAATTGAAAAAGAAGCAACAAAATCAAGTCACGTTATTTAAATTTTTCTTTGTGATATTCTTAATAGTAGTTGTAACGCACAATACTTTCACACAACTGAACATACCTACGCAAGACTTACCTTCGTAGTTCGTCTAGTGGACAATGAATTTTCAAGTAAATGCTGTTGAGTAGGGCTTATATAGCTGTGACAAATAGCGTATTAACTTACCACCGCCACTAACTCGAATAGAAATGGAGCTCCCATAAGTTTTTGTGTTTTAACAGCACCCGCAAAACAATTCAAAGCCGGTAAACAATTCAATTTCTAAGGTGATACGGGTAATGGTCGCTAAACCAGAGGATTCTGTTTAGTGAAGTTTGGGACGGGGTCGAACGCCGAGCGAACACAAAAATATGGAGGGTCAAAGTACAAAATGACATACATACGTCCAAACATATATCTAAACAAATAAACAAACATCCCCGATTTTCGATTGTGTTACCCCTGTAAGTGTCTCGCTCGCTACGCTCGCTCGCCAAATAAAGCACTCTTTTACTACACAGTTAGTTCCGACAGTGTAATGGTATGTGTGTGTACCAGCAAAGTTGAGCTTGAATCCGTGATGAGGTATGATTTTTCTCTGTCATTTTGTTTGTGTAAAGTATAGAGCAGACTGTACTTTAAGCTTTTCTCATTTATGCAATAATGACACTTATCTCTGCTCAGCTTATGAATTACTCATGCATACACAAAGCATCGTCGGTCAGTGTCGTCATCATGATTGACACACAAGCTACAAGTGTATCATTATAATATACATTTTTTGGAACTGTTAAGTTGATGAATTTCACCATAATAAAGTATAGAAGGTTGAAAATGACCTTATAAACAATTATTTTATCTCAAAAAAATGTATGTTTAATTCCTAAACACACCATGAATCACATTATAGCAAAACTTTATTCAAGCCTATTTAGTGTATTTCTATAAAATTATGGTTACAATTAAAGTATTTTTGCAAGTTATACCATACCTTAGTTTACAATTATGTGCTCTTACTGAATAATACAGAAGCTGATTTTCTTGCTCCTATTTTATTTATAAACCGGACTGTAAAATTGTATGTAGAATTTCCTTTTAAATTGTGAAGATCCAGTGTCGAGGCTTGGTATGCAGTAGCTTGAGATTCAAATGTCGTATTAGTATCATTTGACTGAACTACGAGGATGAGACGAGCATCATTGTCATTTACCAAACAAGTTTCTGGTATCTAACATTGAATAATTATATCATAATTAAATTGAGACCTTTCTTCACTTTATAACTGACATTGACATTAACTCTTAGAGTAAAAATTTCATCCATCTTTGATAATTTGTATTGAATTTTGCTTTCTTGTGGCATATATGGCAACCTTCCTTCAAAGCAGGAATTATTACCTTGACCTTGAGGGTATTTTGTTTCTACGCATACTTGGAACAGATCACATGATTTGTTGTTCTCTTGTAGATTAAAATTATGCTTGGTCTCGTTGTACACTTCAATACTCTGATTGTGGGGGATACTAGGACTCATGAATGTCAGTGTTATGGTAAATGTGAAATTACTGTTTTCCATTGGATAACTCCAGGAGGAACGTAATACATTATTTTCAACTTCAACAGATAAATTGGTTACTGCACTTACAACATATAAGCAGCAAATTTTGGACAAATTAAGATAGTTATGAAATCACATAAACAATTGTTATAGGTTACATTACCTAAAGTGCTAAAATATGCAATGTTTTCATCTATATTTATTGAATACAATGTGGCTGGACAAGCTGTTGCTTATTTCCTGTTTAAGCTATTTCATTCAGCTAAACTATAAAAACTCCATATGTGCACTTTACTCTATATCTAATCTCACCTAATCACTTTTATATTATTCAGTATATATATTTGTGTGCTGGATTGTAGATAGTGAAATTTTATAAACGTACTAATTAATGGAGATTATGTTATTTATCCAATATAAAACTGTACCTTGAGCAGATGCTAGTGTTGTTGTGAACAATAAATTCAAAGCGATTGTCAAATCTATCTTCATCTCTATAGTTTTGCATTAATCATCAGATGCAGCTAGCTGGTAAGAATGTGAATTGTGAATCTGTCTGCTATACTGAGCTCCTATTCATTCCCATAGTAACAAGATTACCGATCTATAGTGTATTTATCCATCTATTCTTAAGTTATTATCTTGTTTCTCTTTATTTAGTTCTTGCAATTCTTTTAATTATAAGTTGGGGGGTTGTTTTGGGGGAGTTAGCGTGGTGGCCAAGTCCGCTCTCCTCGCTACAGTTATTGGATTAAATAGCGTGGTTCGGTGTTGGAAGGAAGCTATTCACAAAGCAAATGCTATTCCTGGCGGATATGCAACGCTGTAAAATTCATACAACTTACTTAGTGTCGCGTAGCCAGACTCTTTACCTACCGCTACGCTGGGAAACGGTCTGGTGACATTAGTACATTGTGCATACCTGTTCAACACACCCTCCAGATCTCAGGGGGGAAGTTGCGGTTCCAGTCGTGGTTGTCAGTAATTTAACCGCAGCCACTTGATCAACTCTTTTCCTAGTCTGGCATAGCCGACCCTTTACCTTCTCATAAATGGGCGTGGGTGGAAGCTCCACATCGGATACACTTGCTTGTTACAATAAACATTTTCAAGAACAGAAATCCTAATCTGTGGAAGCCAGTGGTTTTAATCGAAATCCCGAAAAAGCAGAAAGAGAGGTGAATCTTGTCAGCATTGACATCCGACAACGTCAACATTGACAGCAGGAAAAAAGTATATATTTTCAGTGTTTCTATTCCTATACAACTTTGTGAAGAAAGAAGAGGTCATGTAACAAATTCAAACACATACACAATAATAATTATATAGTGATGTGCAGACATGCTAAAAATATAGGGAGATTTGTAGCAAATCGGAATACTGCCTAGCCCAAATATCTTATATAGGCAAAGCTTCATCATCATCATTATATTTATTGTTATTATTACTATTATTATTATTATTATTATTATTATTATATATTATAATTATTTTATTATTATTACCATATCACGATGGTGACAATTGCCTTTAACCACAATGGTTAGGAAAGTAATTGACAGAAACTTTTTCTAAATGTTCTGTTAGGGCTCCGCATCAGCTAATTTTTTTTACCTAAACCAGGATATTGCGATTATTGTAGGATTATAAATCACACAAAAGTTCTGACAAAATATACCTGCACGGCATAGCTCTCACTTCAAACCTTACTCTATTCAGCTTGCAAGGACTCATGAAATTGTAATTTTTTGCCTTCCTCCTCATACAACACATGAGTGTCAGCCCCTGGGCACCAGTTATTTTCGTTCCCTAAAGTCACATTGGCAAAACTCTGTCCACAAGTTTTATCAGGTGAATTCACAAAAAGTGATTTCAAAATTGAACTTCTGTTCTGTGTTTAAGCCAGCTTGGCTAGAAGCGTCAAAGCCTGCTAATCTGATTAATGGTTTCAAGAAAACTGGAATCTATCCTTTCAATAGGCAAGCTATTCAATCTGCTGATGGTGAAGGTGAGCTAAGAATAACAAATGTACAAATGTTCTCTCAATTATTTGTAGAACTGATACATAACTGTTATAGTTGACAAACAAACACATATATACACAGCTGTAATGAACACATTATGCATGAAGACTAACTGTAGGGGGTTGCTAGATTTATTAATATTTGGCTGTTATTTTTGCATAATATTGATTGTTTATCAAGCCAATGATAATTTCATTATAATGAAATATATCAAGTTAGCTGATTTCCATGAATTGTTGCTTTGTCCTGCTTATATAATGTATAATGTGTTTCGCTTAGCTATCAATCACAAGGCTATTGTATATGATTAATTTTTAACCCTTCAAAATGTAGTGGGTGAATATTACTCTCTCAATCTACAATAATTTATTATTAAATGTTTTGCTATTGTTTCAGTTGAAGAGGTTACTACCAGTTACTCATCAAGTAAGCCTCAACTAGAGACCCCACCTGAACTGGACACACCAGGAGGAGAAGACATTGAGGTGAATACTGTGAGAATTTATTTGGAGTTCACTGTAAAAGAACAATTGTTGTTTGAACGACGGTACGAGGAGGGCTACGATGTGTGTGACGACAGATATTTTGCCTGGCTTGTACAAGAGTGAGGGCTGTCACCATGTTCTTCAATGATTATGTGTCCTCAAGTTGATATCCATCATTGTCAGATCATCCACTATCTCTGGATCCAACCATCAATACTCCACATACCTCGAGCCCACTTGTGTCTCCGGGTTCAGCAGTTGGGACACCACCCACCTCGAGCCCACTTGTGTCTCTAGATTCAGCAGTTGGGACACCGCCCTCCTCCGGCCCACTTGTGTCTCTGGGTTCTGCAGTCGGGACCACGCCCTCCTCAGGCCCACTTGTATCTCTGGGTTCAGCAGTCGGGACCCCACCCCACTAGTGTCTCTGGGTTCAGCAGTTGGGACCCCACCCTCTTCGAGTCCACTTCTGACTCCGGGTTCAGCAGTCAGGACCCCGCCCTCCTCCGGCCCACTTGTGTCTCCGGGTTCAGCAGTCGGGACCACGCCCTCCTCCGGCCCACTTGTGTCTCTGGGTTCAGCAGTCGGGACTCCACCCTCTTCGAGTCCACTTGTGTCTCCGGGTTCAGCAGTCTGGAACCTACCCTCCTATGGCCCACTTGTGTCTCTGGGTTCAGTTGTCGGGACCCCACTTTCCTTGAGCCTATTTGTGTCTCCGGGTGCATCAGTCGGGAACCAACTATTCGAGTCCACTTGTGTCTTCAGGTTCAGCAGTCGGGAACCTACCCCATAGTTGCCAACTATCCCGGTTTTGCCGGGATTATCCCGATTTTTTTAGCCTTTCCCGGATCCCGCCCGGTTTATTTACTTGCAATAGGATTTCCCGGAATTCTTACATAAGCCCACATAACTTTTTCCAATTGTTACATAAGTTAGCCACACACCTACCAACAGTTTCTCAATACAAACAAAAAGTCCACGCAACGATTGTTTCTCCACTGCCAAGCGGTAAGGGCGACGAATTTGTAAGGGCTGCTTCCCGCGGAAAAGAATTTGGCGTCACCCGGTACGCGTTTAAATAATAATACGGCTGATAATCAGTTAACTAGCTCTATGTACAGTCACATGACAACATGCACACCATGCACATGCAGTGTTAGCAGCAAAAAATGGCTACTCCTCCTCCACCAAAAAAGCCAAGTCTCAATGTTAATTAGTGGGTGTGGCCTATCCCGATTTTTCATTTTAGAAAGTTGGCAACTATGCTACCCTCTTTGAGTCCACTTGTGTCTTCAGGTTCAGCAGTCGGGAACCTACCCTCCTATGGCCCACTTGAGTCTCCCCACCCTCCTCGAGCTCACTTGTGCTTCCGGGATCAGCAGTTGGGACCCCACCCTCTTTGAGCACACTTGTGTCTCCGGGTTCAGCAGTCGGGACCCCACCCTCCTCTGGCCCACTTGTGTCTCCGGGTTCAGCATCCTCTGGCCCACTTGTGTCTCTGGGTTCAGCAGTCGGGACCCCACCTTCCTCGAGCCCACTTGTGTCTCCGGGTTCAGCAGTCGGGAACCTACCCTCTTCGAGTCCACTTGTGTCTCCGGGTTCAGCAATATGGAACCTACCCTCCTATGGCCCACTTGTGTCTCTGGGTTCAGTAGTCGGGACCCCACCTTCCTTGAGCCCACTTGTGTCTCCGGGTTCAGCAGTCGGGAACCAACTCTTCGAGTCCACTTGTGTCTTCAGGTTCAGCAGTTGGGACACCACCCTCTTTGAGCCCACTTGTGTCTCCGGGTTCAGCAGTCGGGACCCCACCCTCCTCTAGCCCACTTGTGTCTCCAGGTTCAGCAGTTGGGACCCCACTCTCCTATGGTCCACTTGTGTCTCCACGTATAGCAGTCGGGACCCCACCCTCCTCGAGCCCACTTGGGCTTCCGGGTTCAGCAGTTGGGACCTCACCCTCCTCGAGTACTTGTGCCACAAGTGGAGATTTATCAGGTACAGACTTACACGCCCCTTCAAATATGTCTATCTCCCCTATTTGTTCTCAATTAGCAGAGTTTCTTAAACTTCCACATGTACCAGTTTCACAAAAGAAGACTAAAACTGGACAAGCACGTGTTTTAACCAGTTCTGAAGCATGGGCAATAATGAGGGAAAAAGAGCTGAGAATGCGACAAGAAGCGAAGGAAAAAAAAAAAAGAAAAATTGAAAGAGAAGAGAAGAGGAAATTTAGAGAGTAAGAAAAGAGACAAAAAGATGAACAGAGGGAAGCAAAACGAAAAGAAATGGAGGAAGCAATGGCTCAGAAAGAGTTAGAAAGACTACATAGACAAGAAGAAAGATCTAAGAAGGCAGCTATGTAGAGGCAAGGAACTCATGTAACAGAACAGAACAATAGGAATTCTTCAGAGGAAGGTGGGCGTCTTCGCAAAAGAGTCAAGCATTCTACTGTAACGAACATTATTAAAGAGAATCAGTGCTGTGTTTGTGCGGGGCTGTTTGAAGAGGATGAGGATACCGGTAGAGTTTGGCTCAAGTGCACGTGTACCAAGTGGATACATCAAGACTGTGTAATACCATGTTCGAGTTCTTCTAAACTCTGCCCAATATGTTAACCACAATCAAACTGATACACTTAATAATATGATTTAATTTCTACACATAAGACTTTTTTCATATTATATTGATAAATGGATTTCAATGTTATAAATCAAATTGTGTCGTGCATTAATTCTGATTTTGAGTTGGTCAGTTTTTAAACGTTTTGTAAGTTGTAGCCATAGATTGTTTATAAATGTCTGGGAGGCTGGTAGTGGAGATAGTGAGAAACCATTAGGGAGAGAAAGTTAGCCGGGGTCAAAGTGCATGAGTTGGCTATTACCCGCGAGTTTTCAGCGCGCGGCTAGTTGGGGAATTGATGAGGAAGCGCTTTAGCTAGAACTATGCATAAGGGCCAATGTCATGCATACATACATATATATATATATATGCATACATACATACATATATTATATATATATTATATTGTCATGCATACATACATATATATATATATATGCATACATACATACATATATTATATATATATTATATACACAACCTGTAGTGTTGTATTTGTTTAACTCTTTTCATTTTGGTGTTACAGTTTTCTACCTAAAGTATATCATTTTCAGTCTTGGTTTATTGAAAGTTCAGCCTTGTCTTGGTTTTGGTTATTCAAAATTTCATATCTCAATTTTAGTTCTTGTTTTGCTTATTGTATAATGATTCAGATTTAAGAGATAATATATTCAAGACTTCTTTTTATCTCTTCATTAGCTACAAGTATTTTATTTTATGAAAATTGATGAGGCTAAGAAAAATTCTTGTCATTCATAGCTACAGTAAGCATAACATTTTAGTTTTGAAGATATTTTGTTTCATTTTTTATTAAGATGGACTGATTGTCTTTTAGTTTTAGTTTTAGTTTTTGTGAGATTAAATTAGTTAAAATTAACTAAAATGTTGAACTACTATTAGTTCTAGCTAGTACCCAAATAATACTACTTATGACCACTCTTTTTACAGTTTGACAAAGCATCAACACTTTAATGAAAATCAGATAAGCTCAAATATGCCAGTAATTAGCATCAACATCAACACTTTAATGAAAATCAGATAAGCTCAAATATGCCAGTAATTAGCAAATATACATATATTAATATTAAATAAATACAACAAAAATCAACCATACATTTTCTTTTTACAAATGAAATAGCTAGCTTACTCATTTTCGATATTATGTGCAGTAATGACATATGTATTCTTTTGGAATTTCTTTATGATTGGTGCATGCACAGTGAATCCACATGGTACAAACAACACATTGAATCCAGTCTACAAATTCATGGTCGTTGCTGTCATTTTCTTTCAAACAAACTCCACAGACCTTTGACTCCAAATCTTTAAGCTTTCTTTTCTGTTCCAAAATTTCTTTGCTGGATGGCTTGGAGAGTGTTTTGTTGAGAGAAATTCTTTGTTTTTTGGTTGAAAAAAATTGTAGCTGTGTTTGATTGTTACTATTAGGTGGAATTTTTCTTTTAGTAGGCACAGCTAGTTTTTCACATGGTAATGATTTTATCACAGTCATTGCTGTGACAATATGAGACTTGGCTGCAGTCAATGCAGTCGCATCTTCACAATGTGCCACCATACTGCTGAGGTCATCAATCATTGAAAGCAGAAAACTTTTTTTAGTGGAGACGGTACTTGTTTCATTTGTTGCTGATGCCAGTAATTTGTTGAAGTATGGAACAGAGTTTTCAGCAACATTGATTTGGCTAGAGTTCGAGTTCATTCTGTCATTAGATGTCATATTGGAATTCATTGCCACAAGGTGTACATGTTTACAAATTGTAGAGTGTAGAGAGGCATCTAAACATGTGCAACAGAAACTGTGTATACATATTTTACATTCAGTGCAGATCAGCTTGCACATACATTTTTCAGATAAATTGAACTGCTTCTCTATAATATAGTGTGTACCTGGGTTACCTTGAGACTCAACCTTCCACTTTTCACTAGTAATTTTTGTGACGTTATGTGAAGAGTTGTCTTGCATTTCTTCCGCTTTCTTATGTCTCTTGCGTATCTCACAAACTCTATGGGTAGATTTTCCCATTTCTACCTTTCGAAATCTTTCAAAGGCTTTGTCTCGTGCAATTTTCAATAAAACAGTGATAAGAGAATCAATTCTTCTATTCTTTTTATGATAAAGATACACAATTTTTAACACTCTGTGAAAAGCTTCAAGAAACATGTTTGTGTTTACTGTTGACCTCACTCTGTAACAAGAAGCCCACTGTTGCAGTCTATTACAGTAATTCTTCATAAAGTAATCATAAAAACTCTCATAAAATTCTTTCAAATATGTCAATAAGTCTTGCAGCATCACTCTAAAGTTAGCTTCTTCAGTCTCCATCAATAGAACTCTGAGCTGATGATATACTTCCACTTGCTTTTCTTTTTCTACAATATGCTGTTGAAGTGCTTTCCTCCAAGCTCTGTCAACATGCCATGTACAGAGTAACTTTCTGGTGATCCCATCCCCAAATGTAGCTCTCCAAGCTGTGAAAAACTGTTCTGCATCATCGCTCATGAACCATCTGGAATTTATTTCACCAGTTCTGCTTTTTATAGCTTTCAAAAATTCCATCAAAATCAATGAATCTTGTCTGTTGCTAATCATCCACCCCACAGGGATTCCTTCCCCATACTCATCAACTACAAGTATTGAGGTTAAGTGGAAATCATAAGAGTTAGTTCCATGAGTGGAATCCATGCAGATAGCATTGGACCCAAATTTTTTTAGCATATCTCTTTGGAATTCAGTTTGCAAGCACAATAAGAAGTCGTCTTTTGTTGTACTGGTAATATGTTCATGGTAGTCTTCCCCTTGATTTTTAAATGCTAACACTGAATTATAGTCCATTTTTTTGAGCTCTTCAACCCAAGCACCAACACTCATCAAATCATTCTTGTGCTTAACTATTCCTTCAATATTAAATTGAGTTTTTATGTTATGTAAATCTTGTTTACTAATGAAATGCTGTCTATTAATTTTGCTGAATATTGTATCTCGAATATCATCCATAATGCGGTCCATACTAATTCCTTGCAGTAATTTTGATGCAATTTGGACTCGTATTTGGGAAGGAATTCTTAAGTAAGTCAGTTTTACTTCATGATTATGATGAGTAGAACAATACTTGACTTCAACTTGTCCATTGTGTTGACAAACTATAGCCTTTATGTGTGCAGTACACTGACCGCCCACCTTACTTGTCCCTTGAGATTTTAATTGTCTCACAACAAATCCTTTTATGGAAGGAATTATGGGAAGGTCTGAATTTGTAGATAATGTAATGCTATTGTCTGTAATTGGAATACCTATCCAGTTATAATATTGTATTTTAAATTTGGCTTTACTACTACTACTACTACTACTACTACTACTACTACTACTACATGGGCAAGTGTCCACAGTACTGTATGAACATTACTTACCTTCCACTACAGATGCTACAAAATATACTGTGTTTTTCTCCAATCATTCCATGAACTTTCTTGACATGTCTGGAAAGACTACTTTTATGAGAATAGCATTCACTGCAGTAGGGGCATAATTGCTTTTTACTCTGAAGAACTCCACATTTGTCTTGAGAAATTAAACTTGTGTGAATTTTACTGTTTGAAGAAATCGATTTCTGTGAAATACAATTGTGAGCTGAAGACAATGAGCTTGTAGGCCTCAAGGGAGTAAAGCTGGTTAAAGAAGAATCTGTAGCATTATGTGAGACAGAGCTAGGAGAGTCCATACATGTAGAATGGTCAAGTGACATTGAGTTCACAATATCACTCTGAAGAGCTCCACATTTGCCTTGCAAAATTGAACTTGTGTGAATTTTGCTGCTTGAAGAAACAGATTTGCATGAAAAAACATTGTGACGACCTAAAGACAATGCACTTCTAGGCCTCAAGGGGGGAGTAGAACAGGTTAAACAAGATGGGTGTGTAGAATTTTCTGAGGCAGAGCTGGGAGAATTCATATTAGAATCAAATGCACTTGAATTTATAGAATTCTTAGTGGTTGAGGTGTCTGCGTCCAATGAATTCTGATGTGAACAGATTGCTAAAGAATGTGGGTTATCAGAATGGTGGTAAACTGAAGTAGCTAATTCACCTGGGCTTTCAGAACTTTTGGAGCACTGTGAAATACTACTTACGGTAGATGAATTTTCAAGCATTTGTGATTTCTTGTGCAAGGAACTAACTAAAGAAATTTGATTGCTTGATGAAGGGACCATAGAATTATAAAGGAAAGAATCATTAATTGTGACTATCTTGCAGTGATACTTCATTGCACAATTTGGTTCCAGTAAGTGTTGAGGGTTGTAATCAAAATTTAGGGGTCGTGTGAGACGCAATATTGCTGACCTCTTTCGTAGTGACCTGCAGTTTCAGTAATTATGACTAAGTTTTATTTACTCTAGATAGAAACTTACATCAAGCATCCATTTAAAAGTTCCTCTACCATAACTTTTCTCAGCAGTCCCATATGTGTCTGCAATGTTTAATGAACATATTTCATGTATATGATGTGATAATGTGTAGAACATAACATACCTGGTCAAAATTCCATTCCCATCCTATAACTCTGTACAATGCATACTTGACAACAAGAACAATAATAAGCATATAATTTTGTTGATACAGTAATAGTTACCTGAGATGAGAATACTCCACAATCAAAGGTGTTAATTTGCTGTGGTTGATCCTGAAACAATATTAAAAGAACAGTTCATCGCTGACATAATAGCTATAGCTATATAACATTGTTACCGTCCTATGAACATATTGCCACTCATTCCAATGCGGAACTGGGATCCCCTTTTCTAGGCATCTTTCTTCTAAAAAGGATCTAAAATATTTTACCCATTAATTATAAATACAAGGGTAATTCATACTTTAGATACCTAATGTTATGCCATCCAATTAAATAACTTCCTTTATATGAGTCATAGTATTCAGCAGATTTTCCTTTGATATCAACAACCTGTATTAACATGAAAAATCCATAAGATGTGAATTATCAGCCCTAGTTATGCACCAAATAGAATTTATTCGCTAAAAACATACTTAATTCAACATAAAATTATATTAGCCTATTATCACTCCAATGATGCATGAGCAAGATCAGCTTTACTAAAGCATAATATCTAATCAAATAAACTAGTTGTCAGCCAGCCATGGCTATAATTTAGCAAGTAGTAGCTAAAACTTTCGGAAAGTGTGTTTTTGTTTGTCAATTTGTGTCCAATGGAACAAGCTGTATACACCACAACTCTCAGATACTATCACAAATACAAGTATCAGAAAAATAAAAAAATAAGAACAAAAAGAAGAAAGAAATAAAGAGCAAAAAATGAAGAAATAGCTATAGAAGAATAGAAAAAAGGGCAAAAAGTATAAAGAAGGGGAAAAATGAAGGACAATAAAGAAGTAAAAAAAGATAAGAAGGAAAAATAGGAAAAAAAGTAGGCTAAACAGTAAGAAAAAGACAAAGGAAGAAAAAACCAAACTAACAAACAAACAAAAAGAATGAAAAAAACATTAAAAAAAACTATAAAGCAAGATAAAAGGATTCACATATCTGGACTCAAACCACTGCTCCCTATCAAAAGTCAAGAACCACAAGACATTCAAAAGGACACAACTGATAGATAGAAACTGATAATTATTAATGTTATTTTGCCGCCTAAATGATGATGCACATGATTAGCTATTCTTAAGAGGCTTTGCCTGCTATAGCAACACAATCGCATGGTCAAATTTTACTCACTTTTTCTATAAAATTAAGTTGAAACAAAATTGGAGTACAATAATTTGATGTCATGTTTAAGCCGTTGGTGGCAGCAGTTAGAGATCAGCTACAGTATGATTAAATTACTGTCAGACAAAGACCAACAGATTACTGTAACCATTATGCAATGCACATCACTTTGAGGGTACAGAGAAGATGGACAATATTATGTATATATATACAGTATATATATATATATATATATTACAAAATCTTACCAATAAGGTCCAATGAGACTCTCCTAAATTAATACTACACAGAAGTAGGTCTTGATTCAATATATCAATCTGTAAAGACTTGGTAGTGAGCATATAACATAATATTTATAGCATTGAATCTACCTTTCGATGCCATCTCTTCACTCCTTCATAACCATGTGAACACAACTTGGAATAGAATTGAGAACTTAAAACCAAAACTTTCTTGTTTTCCTTAATATATAATGCTTAAAATTAAAAAAAAAACACTTTAAGATTATCACCACTTACTCGTGAAGCTGTGGTAGCTACTAGTTCAAAATATGCTTCTATAATCTTCACACATATAGTTTTGATAAAGTTATATGTATATCCTAATATAAGGTTAACATTACCTCATCTGTTAACCACTCATTACTGAGCAGATTTGTGACAGCATATAAAGGTAGATTCCTGTACAATGTGCGGCCTATGTATATAAATGTATATAATGCTATCCATTTGTTCAATACTTTGTCTACCTTCATCAAGTTCAAACAAAGCCATAAATGGGTCTTGCATGGCTACATTAGCAACACTGACCGGTAGCACCTATAAAATGTTTTGATTGATCATTTATCAGATGTCAAATTTTGTAACAATTTAAATACCTTGTTGTCATCTACATGAAACCACTGACTATGGTCACTACGTGACCGAATAAATGCAGTGTAGTGACCCGTAGTTTCGGACAATTTGATATATTTTATTACTCCAACTAGTTTATACCTCACGTTATTGCCACCAGAAATAGTCAAAGTAGTTTTCTATACACATATAAATATCCAGTCATTTTGTCAGCTAAATAAAATTATATATAATTTCTACACACCCTTAGCAACCCCTGAACAAGACTTCTACAAGAGGTATAAATGTAGCGTGTTCTCAAGAAATTAACTTTTTGTACCTGAATTTGAACTTGAGGTATCCCTGTCCTGAAAAATAAGTCAAACTAAGTTAAAAAAAATTATAAAAATATATAAAACAAATAGCTAACATACTCATTTGCCATTTTTGTCAGATGAATGCTGAGTAACTTGGGGAACCGGTTGATTATGTCTGACTTCTCCATCATTCCACTTTCTTTGCACCTATTGAAGAAAATTTATGAATTTGATTCAAATTTCTCATTATCTTAGTATTTACATACTGTGTGCATTGTAGATCCAGAAGTTGTATAGAGCTTGGCATATTATCTGTCACCAAATCTTGTAAATGGATCTTTTTTCCTCCCTATTTTAGAGGATAAGCAAAAGGGTTTGATGGGGGAGGGTGGGAGTGGTATACGTTTAATTCCTACCTCAATATAGAGTTCCAAAGTATGATTGAGTGTCTCATTGTAGCTCACTGTACCACACTTCTTGCACTGAACTAAATTTTTAAATTGGATAATAAATTGTCTTTCACCCAATAATTTTTGCCAACCTGTAGATAATTCATTGAAGTAACACATGTCATGTACTTTACTTCTTGTGCTATGTACACCAATAGAGCAAGATTAAATCAGTATTTCAAATAAAATGTATTTATTTAGTACTTGGGTGACATCTCAAGAATTTTACTCATTAATTCACTGTAGAACTCTGCTGCATCTTGTTGATGTCCAGCGTTAAATGAGGAACTGATTGCTATGTATATAAATATATATATATATTATTATTAATATTAGAGATGTACAGTAGAATGTCAGTTATCCGGTCACATCAAAATTTAAAGCCCACCTGCCAGTTTTGCTGTTATACTGTACTGTACTAGAGAATGGCTACTGGCAAGAGGAAAAGAGTGGTGCTAAGCAAGGACAAGCTGGAAGTATGCGCTTATCAAAAAAAAGTTATTGGAGGCTGCTTTTAACCATATCAGCAGCTGTATTAGTAAAACATGTACATTGGCTTACCCCCAACACTGACTTAGGTCAACCTCTCCACAGATAACCATTACAGAACACACTGCATTACCAATTTAAAATGTATTATGTACACGTAAGTATTTTTTAAATTGGATTGAACTGTATGTAGTGCTAAAAATAGTAGCTTCAGTTATCGGAATATTCACTTATTGTGTCCGGATAACTGACATTCTACTGTAATTAATTGTAAACAAGGTGCATACATACCTTTTAAGGATTTAATGATTGGGCGAGAATCCAATACAGACATCTTCTGATATTTATATCTACTGTACAAATATTTAAGTACCTGAGGAGCGCACTGGGAACCTATATTTTTTCAAATAGTAATTTTCCTTTTTTATTAAATATTTATATAAGATACCTTGCATTTGGCGACAGTAGTTACACTTTACTCTCTCATGTTCTTCTATAATGTCTTTTACAAGAGCTATAAAGCCATTATGGTTTAATAAGCACTGAAAAACACTATTGGCATAGCAATTCATTGCAATGTTAGTAATTCCTGGTGGTATAGCTTCTTGATCACGCACAAACACTCCAGATAGAGCCTTCCAACTAGTTATTTCTTCAGACTTCCACAGTGAAGTAGACCTGTCCATACTTACTGTGCTAACCGGAAGGTTCAAAGGTTATTTTCAAGTCTTTTTAAGAGCATGATCATCGCCTGCGCGATTTAACGTGCATTTATGGCACGCGCGCTAGCGGGCTAACTTTCTTTCCTTAACGGCACTACAATTAGTGGAGAGAGTATGGAATTTTTTATAATTACTCCAAGAAATAAATTAGAACTGACATAACTCCTATAATGAACCAGTTCTGTCATTCCAGTTAATTCCAGCAAGAAAAATGGGCTTAAAGTAATCAATACTTTCACTATATTTATCATGACTTTTACATCTTCTACTTGCTCTGTAGTGAATGGTCCTCCATATCTTTGTTTTCCAAAGTCTACTCTAGATGGACGTTCATCATCACAATATGTGAATGCACTTCTCCTAATTGGTTTTTTGTGCTTGATGGCAAAGTGTATAACACCATATACTAACTTGTAAGGATTTCCTTTTGTATTATGATGCTCAAATATGGAACTATATCTTTCTACAACAAACAGTATAATTACTGAACACAAGACTGAAATACTGAAACAAACATGAAGAAAGATGATAGTTTTATTGTAAATGGACACAAAATTACCACGCAATAACCATTTGAAATTAAACTTAACCTGATGTTTGGACTTCTTGGTGAAGTTCTTCTCAGATAAGTATAATATAAAGTAATGTAGAATAAACGTTTGGGCATAATGAAGTTGGTGATAGCAACCTTACTCTGTGTCATCATTGAAACAGAAGCTTAACGTCACATGATTAGTAAACTAGACTATATTGCCGAGTTTATGCTATTTAACTTTTGGTTTCGTTAAGAACCTACATTGAATTAATATTTATTGCCGGAAATGTTTTAGACTAAATAATGACACTAACTTTCACATTGAGTCATACATTCTGCCTTAATGATTGTATCTTCTAATGACAAATATGTTTTGCTGGAGGACTCAAATTTGTAGCTTCTGGAATCGACATAGAGCTGTGCTATTGATACTGTCCTGGCATATGGTCAATAACTTGATGTACAATTCCCTTTTACAACCATCTTATGCAATAAATATACTAAATCCTCCCACTAATGCCAGTGTATTGCTAGCAATAGAAGCTACTGTTTCAATCCTCTCGCCTTTAGCATGATATGTTGCTGACATGAAGTATGGACAGTACAAAATCTTGAAAGTGAGTACTCAGTTTATGATAGCATTTGAATTCTTCATTTTACTAATTTGGATTTTGCTGTCCTCAATAGTAAATACTACAGATTATAGATTTTATATACTAATTTCCTTCTTATCAATTTCCATAATAGGTTATTTAGTTGGAAGAGTACTATTCATTACAAATATTGTACAGTTTGGAATAGAGCAACTTAGAGATGAGCCCACCATTAAGTCTGACAACTACCTTATTATGGTTCTTTTTGTAGAGAAATTAACAGAGATAGTCATAAAAACTTGTAAAAGCTCATTTAATTTCAGATATAAATTACAAAATGATATTATATCTGTAAGCAATGGAAGTATCATTGCATTTGATGTTTGTTTCAGTGTTTCAGTTGTTATTTCAGTGATCATACTGTTCCTGGTAGAAAAATATAGTTCCATATTTGTGACCGTCTACGGGAAAACCGGGCACAACGCGGCGTGCGTAATATCGAGAAAAGATCGATCGATTTCTTAAAAATGTATTGTTTTAAGCGGACGGAAGGGAACGGTTAGGTCTATTATAGCGGGAACGACTTAAGCTACGACGATAAAACTTGGAGAGCTCAATATCTGGACGCCGACAACTCCGTTAGTGCAAAAAAAAATTTCGAAGGGTGCCGCGTTGTGCCTGGTTTTCCTATAGACGGTCACATTTTAGCATCATAATTCAAAAGGAAATCCTTACAAGTTAATTGGCGAGCGAGCGTAGCGAGCGAGACATGTACAGGGGTAACACAATTGAAAATCGGGGATGTTTGTTTATTTATTTATTGGCGAGCGAGCGAAGCGAGCGAGACAGTATTAGGGGTGAATAATGCAAAATCGGGTATATGTTATTGGCGA
>WLWD01001548.1_pt1 | contig 67945 bp, 39 predicted proteins | sample 6712731 | NCBI WGS metagenome assembly WLWD01 (sample SAMN12718690, study PRJNA576275) | sponge metagenome | isolation source: marine sponge | host: Mycale hentscheli | place: New Zealand: South Island, Marlborough, Capsize Point | collected 2014-11-01 | reverse complement strand
GGGGAGTGGTGGATGACATGGAGGGGGAGTGGTGGATGATATGGAGGGGGAGTGGTGGAGTATATGGAGGGGGAGTGGTGGGATGGAAAGGCGAGTGGTGTGATATGAAAGGGGGAGTGGTGGATATTATAAGGAAGTGGATCCATCGACCACTCCCCCTCCATATCAAAATGAAAGTGAGAAGAACACACACTCACATACTTGTCCGTGTGATGACTGGACAGAAGATGGCTCAAAACCAGGAGAGCTGCGGTGGGGCCAGCTGATGAGTCCTCCCACTATAAAAATAAAGGACGAAAAGTACAAGTACTTCCTGGCTAAAACATACGCACGCACACACACACACACAAATGCACACACACACGCCTTAGATGATATGGAGGGGGAGTGGATGATGATATGGAGGGGGAGTGGATGATTATATGGAGGGAAAGTGGTGGATGATATGGAAGGGGAGTGGTTGAAGGTATGGAGGGGTAGTGGATGATAGTGGACAGAAACTAAATGAGAAAAAGTGCCGGGCAGAACCAGAGCACTCAGTTCTAATCGTAGAAAACATTTTTGTCAAACATTTTTTTAAAATTATTTAATATTGAGGAAGCTGTTGTGAGTAAAAGGGGTTGGGTGGGGGGGGGGGGGGTAGAAACTCCACTTAGGAGGGTAAAGTTCCTGTGTCCCCTCCTACTTCTTTAACAAACTATAAGGTTTTTTTTTTTTTTACGTATTTCCCTCCCGGCACTTACAAATGCATCCATGAAGATCTTATGTTGATAACACACAAAATATTAGTAATTCCTAGCAGAAATTTCCTTTGTGATTAACTGCATAAATGTATTCTATCTCCTATCTAGCACTCTACAAGTGGGAACAGATTATAATTGTAACATAGTCATAAAAGGAAACTGGACTGTTTTATTGGTATAAATCACCAGACTTATCATAGTTGGTAAAGGGTTGAGATTCTTAACACCCATTACACTTCTGATATAGTTATTCCATAGGTATTCCCATAAAGTAGTAATATGATGATTCTCAGTAAGTCACTCAGGCTGCTTATATAGCTAGGGGTAGATAGCACTTGCAGGGTTCATTACTTCCAAATGCTGTCATCACAAGTTCAAACTACAAACTGATGTCACTTACAGTGGTTGAGTTCTCACCAGATGCCCATCCATATTCTCTGCCACAGCTTATCTTTCTTTTGGAGAGAAACTGTAGTACGCGTTGTACAGATCGCCAATATGTCAAGCTACAAACAATAGCACTTATTTCTTTGGTGACACCTTACCCAATAATTTGACACCATACCTAATTTGCGACACCGTACCTAATTTAGGACACCGTACCTAATTTGCGACACCGTACCTAATTTGTTGCATGGTACTTTATTTGTATTTGGTAGAGGTAACTTTTATTGAATATTATTACCACCGCGACAAAAAACAAATGAATAAAAATGATCTTGATAACCACTAATAAAACTGATAATGTAATAAATTAATGATAAATAAATGAGTAAATAAATAAATAAATATACAAACAAAAAATATAAAACAAAAAATATAGAAGTAAATAAAAATAAATACATACATAAATAAATATATCAACAAAAAATAAATAATTAATAAGTAAATAAATATTTTAATGAATGAACAAAGGATTAAAAATACACATAAATAAAAATTAATTAATGAATTTATTATATTTATTTATTTGCTTGCTTGTTTATTTATTTATTTACTTACTTATTCACTTGCTTATTTATTCATTTATCTACTTGTTTATTTATTTAATTACTTATTTATTTACTAATTTATAAATTTTATATATTTAGTTATTTAACTATTTATTTGTTTGTTCATTATATATTTTTATGTAATTCTGTTTCTTCAGTTATCTAATTATGTACTTATTTATTTATATTATTTATGTTTTTACTTTACTTTATATTTTTATTTATTTATTTATTTATATAATATTTAATTTATTTGCTTCTGTATTTTTCATGTTATTTGTACTGGTTTAAAATTCCACTTTAAGAGTTCATAAGCAGTTTCAATAATGTCATTTTGAACTACTTGCATACTTCTTGGCAATCACTTGTAAACCTTGAATACTTTGTAACTCATTGCTAACTTCAAGTACACAATCTGAAAACTCCCTTTTAAAACTTAGAAATTTTGCCCTGTGAATGAGTGTGAATTCACGCTAAGTATGTATTCACACTAGGTAAAAAGTGTGTAGGACACGCTATGCATTGATGGTGTGGATTCACACCACCATTTTGGTGTGAATTTGGTGGGTTTTCACGCCAAAAATTTTACAGTGTACGGTTTAAATCAGAAATTATAATTGTTGGTACAATTCCTGGTCCACATGAGCCTAAACTCACCATAAACAATTTTTTGAAGCACAATGATAGATGAACTCATAGAATTATGGAAGGGTACCCAAATAAAAGCTCCTGATTCTACACTAGGTGTTCGCAGTGTTCGGGTTGCATTGATATTCCAGTGACAAAAATATGTGGCTTCTATGGGTTCAAGGCTAGACATGGATGTTCTAAATGTATAAAAGCTTTTCCTACTTTGGCTTTTCAGATGCGACAGATTATGGGGGGTTTGATAGGGAAATGTGGCCACTTCGAGATATTAAATCACATTATGAAAACGCATTGTTAGCTAAAAATGCTGTTACAAAACAGCACGGACTGCCATTGAAAGTAAAGTTGGGTTACGTTACTCTGAATTGTTACGTTTGCCATACTTGAACATAGTGAGATGTCATATGATAGATCCCATGAATAACTTGTTTTTAGGGACTTCAAAGCATGTTACCACATTATAGAAAGGCAATGGGGTCATGTGTGAATCTGATTTCATAAAAATTCAGGAAAAAATTGACTCTGTACAAGTTCTTGCTCGCATTGGGAGACTGCACGGAAAAATTGCTTCAGCATTGTCAGGATTTACTGCTGAGCAGTGGATGCTGTGGGTAATAGTGTACTCTCCTTTTGTCAGTGTACAGAGCTGCAGCTTACACAGTGTACAGAGCTGCACAAATGCTTCAAATCCATTAAAAACAACTATTCCTTGCTAGAAGATACCAGCAGATTGTTTGACAGTAAATCTCTTTTAGAATATGAAAAGAACATATTTTGCTTGCCAGGAGAAATGTGTGCTACCAAGTGTAAGTGGCATGAAGTTATACTGATAGATGCAGCCCACAATTGTGTGCTTACATTTAGTGAGATAGATACGCTACATAGTAGGTCCAGTAACTACCTTCTGGCATTAGTCGGTCCTACCAACCACTAGCATGTGCACTAAGTAAGTACACACAACTACAATGTAGGTACACCACTATCAGTACTTGGAATGATGTTAGTAGTCTAGTTCACTAACTATCACAGTGCATGATCTAAACCTAACACACCACCTCCATTATGGGCACTTGTGTGTATGCATGTGTGTGTGTGTATGCATGTGTGTATGATATCTTCGTGTGTGAGTGTGTGTGTGTGTGTATGCATGTGTGTGTGATATATTCATGTGTGTGAGTGTGTGTGATATCTTCGCGTGTGTGTGTATGCATGTGTGTATGATATCTTCATGTGTGTGAGTGTGTGTGTGTGTATGCATGTGTGTGTGATATATTCATGTGTGTGAGTGTGTGTGTCAGCTACAAAACAAATAGAACTACATAATATAAGGTTATGTACCATAAGAAGTGTGTGTGGAGTATGTACTGTAATATAATATGATTTCTGAAATGTACAATTCGACCCAACACTACATTACTTCCCATAACAGATATACTTGTATCATATTTCCTTAAATAGATCGTGCACATTTCGTTCTTTCCTTCCCTGGAATAGTGTGAACTATTTGAGGGCATTTGCATTTCCTTCACCAGCTTGGCAGCTTCCAATAATAGCTGCTGTTGCTGCACTAATTGCATTGATCCACATATACATGCACTGTATGTAGTATAAATTGTACTGGCTGTCCCTTTGAGCCAAAAAAACAAACTACTGTAGGCTCCAAGACATTAGCGTTACTATTACTTTAATTCATTTTAGAAACTGTCATTGCTCCCTGCTTTTAGCTACCATAACAGTTGTCATTTCCTTAATCACCTTCAGCTGCATGTGATGATGCTTTACCCACTTAGTTCGTGGCAACGCTTTACCAACTCAGCTCAGCTAATGAAATATTTATGAATACACACACACACACACACACACACACACACGTAATCACCGTTGTTATTACACACAACAATATCATTATATACATACATGTAGCTTACTCTGGAAAAGACAAATTCAGTTGCTCCAAAAGGCAGTAATAACAAATATAGCCACATAATAAAAATGTTCAGCTTGGCGGAAAGAAGAAAAAAACGGGAGAACAATTAGGTCTAGGAATTAGGAGCGTCCGCCCACCTTTAATTATACAGCATACATTTGACAATACACAACTTGCCATGCATTGACTGATACTTTCCTAACAGAGGATATCATCTGAATGTGAATCCCCTTACTACAATGCTGCATGAGTGTGACAGACTCAAATGTGTGCAACCAGCTCAGTGTGGGGCTCACAAGTTTCACTTACTCTAGCCACAACCTGAACATATGCAGAATGTTATAAGCTGCATGTTAATGAATATTATAGCATGTGTGCAGGATGAGTGCACAGTGCACGCAATTCTGAGGCATCTATGGATGCTGTGCATATAATAATCTAACAATGCTATGGCGCAAACAGCCAGATAATTATTTATAGTATCACAGTAGGAATAGAATGCCCAAAACTTTTTGAATCAACGAAGTTACAGATTAGCGAAGGCCTACTGTAGGTTTATTATAGTTATCAAGTAGTGTCCCTACTGCATTAAGTAATGTGTTGGTATTGATAGTAGTGATAGGACATCATCCTGTGATTGTATCTACATGACATAGGAATGGGTGGGGCAGACAAATAAGAGCACCAACTATCCCCAACTGGTTTCAGCTTCTCTGAATTGCTAAATTCTCACTCATTACAAAAGGTCTTGAATAGAGTGAATTGAAACAAATATTTAAATGGAACCATTCAAGATTCACGCATATTTAGTAGTTTCGAACAGAACATACGTACATAATACATAATGGGGGCAAAAATGAGGAAATGACTGACAATTCTTCTTGCTTCACCAAAACTTTTTGAGTGTTTAATCCCTTCCTTCACATCCTCCACACTACCTAGTGCACACATAAATTGCATACATGTATGTAACTACATTAGTGTATGTCCAAGTTGAGTTGGCTGCACAAAAAGCTTGAAAAACGTTTGAATAGAAGCAGCTACACATCCAGGATTTGCACCATTGGAAGAGATCTCATGCCGAAGCAGTTAAAATTATAATTTTTACAATAAACGTTGAGGAGAGCTATTCCAAAACTCAATACAAAAGTCTATGGGAGTTGAGTCGCACAGTTCGGGTCAATCGATCATGAGTTCAATGAGCTTGTAAACAATGAATTAGTCTTTTCACCCGTGGTTACTTTCTACCGCATGCATTTTCCGCCATTCTGTCAGTCGCTTCCCAGAACAATAACTCAAAAACTTTATAGTAGTATGCTTTGTACAACGGTGAGTAAGCTAGCCTAATTACTTTTACAAACAATAAGAAGGATTCATTACATACCATGTGAACACATGTGTAGTCTATTCATGCCAGCAATTTCAGCTGGGGATAGTGTCCTCCAAATGTGGGAGTTGTAGTGTAATCAGTCCTTGCCCTATGCACTACTACATTTCTTTTCTTTCTTTTTTTTTTTGCGAAAATACTGTATGAAGGAGTTGCTCAGGCTAGGAGGCGTGGCTTGTATTATGTATTATATTACTGTGTGTCTCTGCAGCACCATAAACAAATACAGCCGCTGGAAAGAAGTTAACGAGGTTTCATTTTGGGCTTCTTAGAGAAACTATGCTCAAATTCCGAGTTGTGTGAGTACACACATTATGTAGACATGTAAGTGCAACTAGTTAGATATATTTCTTAGTAAAACAAGTCTGACTGGCAAGTAATCAGTTCTAGCACTCGCTGGAGTTTACAACAGCGCCAAACACAAGAGGAAACAGTTATTTATTGAATTCTGCAGTAACTGTGTGGCTAACCCAGCAAATCCTGGTTTTGCTTAGTAAAATAAGATAATTGATCTAAAACTACTTAATACTGTGACACTCATTACACTCACTTCAACATTCCTCCCTTTCCTCCTCCCCAGCCCTCTCCAGCAAAGATTAAAAAGCAACAACATTCAACAAAAGTAACAAACCTCCAGTAGTGGGTTTATAATTCCCCAGCCATTCACGGTGACAGTACATGGACACGAAGGATGTCTTGCCCACTTTGGGCTCTCCCACTATCACAACTTTGAATACAGACTCCATGCTAGGACTTCAGTTCATAATGTAAAACAGCTGACCGCCGTCAACAGCGCGGAACATAACATAAAAACCACACCCTCTACGAAACTGGACTATTATTATTGGGTAAATGAACGTCACTCAGAGCGTTTGCGTATAGAGACCCTTTACCTCCTTAGCCTCTGTCATCACGCAATGGATTGTATCTTTTCTGTCGTTTGTCCCGGAAATTTATGAACTTCAATAAGAAATCTGCTAAGACGTTCCTTACTATAGGAGTATAACTCGCGCATACTTTCATTCATTGGTTAAAATTAGAGAATTGCTTTCTTCATGAAATTATTATAAATTCAATCGGAAGTAAAGTTACCGCACAATTTTCAATCAGTAGGCCACCACCAATAAGACAATACTTTCCAGTTCGTTACATTACGGTATGTCAACAAGACTGTACTTCTTGGCTTAGTGTTACTGAACTAGGATTTTTTGAGAATTTAGCAACTCTGTATTGGTCAGAGACAGCACTGCAGTTAATGCTGTAGGGAGGCTGATAAGTAAACCAAACTAAGATATTATAGTGACAGACTAAAATATTATGATAAAGTGTCACAATTCTACAAGGGACAATCATAATGTCTTGTATTAAATGGAATAGATATCTGCCGTACAACAAATAATGTAGATTGGTCAGAATGATGGTTCTACACAATTCATGAAGTGCCCCACATATAATTATCTGTTTATCCTGAAAAAGCTTTCAACTTAATATTTGTTGTGTTAGGTATGAATTAACATATGATCTCAGAATGATTTCAGTTACAGCTGGAATCAAGTCCATTCACAACCATAACAAAATTTGTAAACTGTGCTGGTAAAAAGTTGACAAGACTCTGAGTATTGTTGTGTTTGGCTTGTTAGTGCTACTCTCTCAAAATATGTAGCTAAAATAAGTTTTCTCTGTCACCATGAACTCACTGTTTATTATCTTTGTTACTTTTATGCATATTTATTATAGACTAAATTACATTGGTTTCAAAAAATAGCACTAAAAGAAAGTAATTTTGAAATTTATGTTTATGTGATTGAAAATAGCATGCTTTAAAGTATGAAATATCACATAATAACAATTATGCTATTGTAATATTGAATAAAAATGTATATTTTGATATAGCTATGCATATTGAAAGTGTACCAATACAATCAGTGCAGAGTTCACTCTAAAAAATAATTTTAATGACTAGCAGAACAGAACTTGAATAGACACAATGTTTTGTCAAAATTGTTGTTAAATCATCGTTAATGTTATGAATGCTGTTCCTTATTGTTTTGAATCTTTGAACCTCGATGTAAAGGAAATATTTCTGAATAAAGATGATTATTGAGATCAAGCTCTTTAACGTCAGCATAAAGGTTGTCTAAAAAAATAAAATTTTGATCAATGTTATTATTTGGTATTTAATGTAATATTGTACCTATAGTATAATATAGCAATAATAATTCAAGTATTTTAGGCTCTGCAACTGCTTCTCCAGAGACTTATGTAGATACTGAGGAAGGCTCTGGGAAGTTGAAATATTTGAATTATTATCATTAATACTGTTACCAAGATATAAATATTAAAATAATTAACAGTCAGTTAAGATATATTATGTAGTATAATTGTACAAAATATAATTGTATATTTTTACATAGTAAAAAGAATGGATCTTATGATATTACATTATACTTTATTAATTAGAGTTATATGTATGAATTTTACCTGCTTTTGTTACTACTTCATAGGAATGCTTATCCTGTGTCAGTGATGAAGATGGGATATCCATCTTGTCCTTCCATAGTTTGTTATGTGTGATAGAATCATATGCGAAATTCTATAGTGCACAAAACAATGATATCTATAAAGCTATTGATACTACATCAAGTAATGCATCTTGTTCTTCCATAATTTGTTATGTGTGATAGAATCATATTATGCGATTTTCTATAGTACACAAAACAATGATATCTATTGAGCTATTGATACTACATCAAGTAATGAAGTGGTTTGGCAAACTGATATTGATTAGTTAGATCAAACCTCTTGTGTAGGCACTTGTACATTTTCAGAGTTACATGTTACCTATTGAAAAGCACAACTCAATAATATATCAGACCGCAAAGAACAAACAAAAAGATTGGAATGTAAATAGTTCGACTCACATAATTTTCTGATATTGTGTATCTACAGAAATGAACAATACAACAATTATTAGCCTAATGTTATTGTTGAGCACATTGTAACATGTTTTCATCATGAATTATATTTTCCTTTTAGCGTGAAAAAGAGTATTATTACATAACGACATTTATGCATATTTTATAAATAATACACCCATTGATTGCTTGACTTACTACTAGGCTTAACGGACATACGTTTGTTTAAATACCAACTTACTGAAAGGGATCTTTCTCCTGTAGACCTGGAAAGAAAAAGGAAAAAATTCAACCTTATACTATTATTTTTTAACTAAGTCAAACATACGTTTTTTGTTCCTTCTCTTTGCCATGAATATCACAATGATAGTGCCAATGCAAATCATTGCTAAAATACCTACACTCACACTAGCTGATATAATTACAATTCTGGACCATTTATCAGAGTTAGAATTTATTAAAAGGAGCATGATGGTTGTGTAGGCGGCAGTGGGTGATGATGATAAATACATTTCATTATTTCCATTGTTGTCTGATGAAGGTGAGAAGTCTACACCCCATGTTTTGTTGGTACAATGGATAGTGATATTACCGTGAGAGAGGTGAACACTCATTTCACCAAATATATCAATAGTGTAGTTGGATACATTTGGAATATTGACCAGATTGCAATCTAATACAAAAAAGTCATATACAACATTAAAAAAAAAAAAGAATCATCTTAAAAAATGAATGATTAAGTTACCTAATTTGAATGTAGAATATATATTATTTGGGCAGATATTAATAGAGACATTTATATTATCCAATTTAGTCTCATCAGAGTTGTGGACTATGATGATGTCTCCTGGTTCACTAGAGAATGTAGGAGGACTAGTAGTTATTGTGTAGCTGAAGGTATCAAAAATGGAAGGCGCCCAAGAAATCCTATAACTGGAAACATTGTTGGTTGGTGTCAAAGTGATTTGTGAAGGTGGAACCACCACAGAATCTGATTGGAAGTAGATGAATGCAATTCAACATGAATAATTTGATGTATCAGAGCTTTATAAATACTTTATAATTCACCCTCTAATCAAGTACTTAGATATGATTACTGATGTGGCAATATCAAAGGACTATGTGAAGAAACCTACCCATGACCAGAATAAAAACAACAAAAACAACAAAAAACACAACAATAACAACAAAAGTGAACCTGTTATTCATTTATTGAGATGGTGATATGTACTCACTATTAATTGGACTGTAATTGATAACTTCTGTATCACATTGTATGGTAGCAGAGAGACTAGCCACAATAGTCAAACTACTCTCAAATACAGTGGAGTTACTAAATATTAGACGTGCAACTACTGGAGTAGAATCTATCGTAGATGACATTGTTACTGCTGAGCTATGTTGAGTGAGAAAAGCCAATTGTTTAAAGTCCCTGTTAGTTGTAATGCTCCAGGATACAATTATGCTATGCTTAGAGCAGAAGAATTCAGCTACTTCTGCGAAGCACAATGTTCTGGTCCTGTTGACTTGATAGAATTCAGCTGCACACACTGAAGTAAAAAGAAGAATTAGTGTTAAATTGAACATTTTCCAACCAAAATAGTGAAACACTTTCATTATCTCTACTGCTATTGTATTTGAACTAACCATTGTCGATGACCATTATATAGTATTCTTTTGTGGATTAAAACAATTGCCAAATTTGGGAATATGAAAGCTATAGTTAAAACTTATCATTTTGGATACTTTCTCATGATAAAATTATTCATTATTATTTATATTCTCATTATTTAATTTTTATATGCAAACATTTAATAGAATTTAGTTACTAATGGAAATGCCATAGTTCAAATGATTGAAAAACAGACAAAAAATTGCTTGTATATTCATGAAAGTTAAAGTAAAGTTTTAACTACATTCAAATGCTTATTGTTGGTATTTATCTTCAATATGTCATTTATTCAACAAACACTAGCTAATTACTTCTCAAAGTGGCACTACAGCAACGTGATGATACAGACAATGCCAATGAAGATTTTGGTTGGTGGGAATTAAGAGATTAGGCACATGCACACATGCACATACAAGCTGGCAGCCTATAAGCATGTTCTTATAAGAAAATATTATCGGCAACATTGTATATTGTGGACAATAAAGACATGTAACTGGAAGTCTTATGATGAGGGACTTGTAATCCAATTTTTCCCCACTACTCACCATGAGTGGGATACGGTGCACCACAAAGGGACTGCACCACTGCCAGTCTATGACTACATCCTTAATGGTTTCATTTATTTTGTATTAATTTATATTATATTGTTTACAAATATATACACATATATAATATAATATTTATATTCCACCCTGGATATCTTCACAATGATATCTTTAGGTACATTACCCATGAAATAACTCATGATATTTCATGTTGTTATTTCAAGCTGTACTGCAGCAAGCTCATTACCCTAGTAGTTGTAACAACCAGCCAAACTAGCTACTCTTTTCCTGGTTTTTATGGCTACCTACTTCCTTAGCCTAATCAACCTGGTTAGAGCAGCTGCTAAAATATCAGCTGGGGGTGTATGGAGCCCCTATAACCAACTTTACACAGTGAGCTACCACTAACTACAGCAGTGAAGATATCTAGTATGGAATAAACCACTTATTACACTCATCAGAGTGATATGGCTAGATATTTCACTCTCAGCCTATATTTTCACTCAGCTCTTTGAAAATAAATTAGCCTGCTCTTGAAATATTTCACCATATCACACTCTGACTCATGTAATAAGTACTATATAATATACATGATACAGTATTAGAATACACACTAGTTAAGGTTTTTGGCTATAGGGACATTGCAGATTCACCCAGTAATAAAAATTTCACCTCATTTTCAAAATGGCCGCCATTTTTTTACATACTGATGTGATTATGCTAAATCAAGTTAATCATAGGATTAGGAATATTGATCAATTTTACCTCACAATATTTTTAACAAAGCGAAATGTTGTCAGAATTCACATTGTGATTACAACATTATTTTGACAATAGTTAGCTAATCTATACAAATCCACTACGAAAACAAAGCTCAGTGCAATGCGAAACTATAGCCACAACATATGGGTTCCCTACAGGCTTGAGTGACTTTTGGTAAGAAAAGTGGTCCAGCATATTTCCTAGCCTAACCTTCTCATTCCGATCCCATTCACTGAGAGTTGGAGCTCATAATAATCATCTGCAAGTTCACACCTGTTTTTTGTTATGTTGTGTCTGATGGTGCTGATAGTCTGATTTTCCTGATATCTTACCCCATCATTGTGCATTAGTAGTTATACAATCATGAGGACAGGTTGGGAGGCTTCTGATAGTGTCAACTGTGCACAACTAGCTCCAAAAGAGACACTGGTACACATGAGCAGTATCATTAGCATTGTCTGCATCATGCTTATGTGCCTCTTGCAAAGCAGATTAAACATCAGCATTAAACCACACTTAGTTTATGAGGTTTATGTGCACTTATAATTCAATTACCACAATTTTTTTATTTCACCAATCTAGAACCATATTACTTAAATAAATTATATTTATCAGTAAACAATTTAAACCAACTCCACCAAAAATAATTATACAGTAGAATTAGTGCTGCATTTATTTTAATTGGCGAGCGAGCGAAGCGAGCGAGACACTCTCAGGGGTGACACAATTGAAAATCGGGGATGTTTGTTTATTGGCGAGCGAGCGGAGGGAGCGAGACAGCATTAGGGGTGGATAATGCAAAATCGGGTATATGTTATATATATATGTGTGTAGTCCAAGGGGTGGGCCTTCTTTCTCCACAATACAGAGAACTGCGTGAAATGCTCAGGCGAACCCATTATTGTGCCCTCATCAAGGTACCAGACATTGAGTGACAAATCAGGAACTTCTGCCTTGAGCTTCTCTATCAGGGGTTGGAGGGTAAAGGCAAAACCCAGAGGGCCCAGAGGGTCACCCATTGGACTCCGCAGCAACTGGAAATGGAGTCTTGGCCAAAGCAGAGAAAGGGCTGGCAGGAGTAGCAGGACTCCATCCAGGCAGTTATGGATGGGACACTTTGGCGAATCTGAGTGGACATAGACTCTCGGCTTATGTTGTTGAAAGCATTAGAGAAGTCCAACAGTAGAGTCCAGCATTGGCTGGGAGAGGAGGAGGAGGACCGCTTGCTGGACACACTGTGGACCATGGCTTCACAACCACCCTTCACCCCTACCCCAAGTTGGAGGGGGGTGAGGGAAGCAACTACTTGGGGACGAGAGACCATATAGCCAGGCACTTTGAGGTGAGGCGCCAGAGGACCTCGCCCACTATGATTCGACGGTGACACCTTGTGACTTGGGGCTGGCAAGGAGTGACGCACTGCAGAGGTGAGGTTTGACAGGAGTTGGTGTCTGACCAGCAACAAGGAGGTTGGTGAATCATGTCAGCGCTGATAGAACGGCGTTAGCATAATCCGCAGAAGGGCAGCAGACATGACACTATTCAACATTTGTTTCAAAGCAGGTTTGGGGGAGGTGGACGCAGGCAATTTTCTCCAGAATTCTGGCAAGGAGGAGGTTACTCTATTTCAAATACTTTATGCTTTCTCTTTTTTTAAATGTGCAGATTGATATGACATTGTTATACCCTTATATTAAAAAACATAAAAGAGGGTTCATAGAAAAACAGTACAAGTAGCTATTTGGTGCAAGAACTGAAACAAGATATGCTTGATATTCATCACTTACAACTTCGATAACACGGTTATCATGATCATATAGTTATAATTTGAATAAACAAAACGTTAGCTTTAAAAATAATGTTTAACGATGTTGAAGATAATTATATGAAAACAAAATTAATGTGTTTAATTTGACAAACAACTTTGAATTGAAACTGAAAAGTACTGAGCATAAAAACAAGGTCTTTATGTATAAAAATTGTTAGTTATTATCAAATTGGTAAAAGTGTTGTTAATGATTATAAAGTTTCACAATAGTAGTGAAATGATGTTATATACATAAAACTGACCATAACAAAAAACAACAACAAGTACAACAGTTATTATCCAGTTGGTGGTAAAAAGTAGTGTTATAATAAATGGCAAATATTCGTAGAATGGCAATACACACATTATTCAACACTAGTTTCAAAGCAGGTTTGGGTGAGGTGGATGCAGACAATATCCACCAGAATTCTGGCAAGGAGGAGGTAATTTAGGAGATAGAATAGGACATTGTTCTGGAGAATTTTTATAGGAAAATATACTTAATCATTAACCTTAAAAGCATTCACAAAAAATGTTATTTGGAGAGAATTCTAGCTAGAACCATATATACATTGAAACTACAAGATGGTGTTTGCTTTAATGTTGAATGAGATTATTGGCTTGTATTTGTTTAGAATTGACTTTAGCATCTAGCCTGCTAATCTTGGGCTTTTGATTTCAAATAGAAAGTTATCTCCATAATAGAAACAACATTCATACATAGTTCTATTTTATCATTTCAATAGAATTAACAAAGTTATGATACCCCTAAGAAGCGATCATCACCAGAATCTTCAACATTGTCTACACAATTGTTACCTAGAGAATGTAATTGTCTTCTCATTAGCATAAGCAGCATTCTAGAAGATACACAATTATGTTCAAATTCCGTTAAACATAGTCAAATAGGTTATTTCAATTAATCATGTATACAACCAGTAATTTTGATAAGATTGATAGTAGATCTGTTTTATAAATAAAGTTAACAATTATTTACCTCTCTGGTTTGTATCGGAGTATTGTCCATGACATCAGGGGGAGTGTCCATGCACAAGTAGTTAATTGAGTGATTTCAGCATCATTCACTTTAGCCATGCTCACTTCATTTGCAAGATTACCTTAAGTATGATAAGAAGAGTAATAATTTAACTAAAATAATATTATCTCACGGAAACCAGAAATTACCAATGCAGTAGGAGAGGCCCCATAATCAATTCTCTTGTTGAAATGAGAATGGTATTACTAGTATAGAAATTTCCATAAAATGTTACAGGATTAATTAGCATAAGAGTAGAATATTTAATATTAAACTATTAAACAACTAAAAGACATAATTCCAAATAAATAACAATGCTTCTTTAATTGGTATCTTCATGATATGTGAGTTAGTAGTACATATTTAACAATCACATCATGCTACGTCAGGAGTATTCTTAAAGCTAACACGATAGAAATTTGATCTCAACAAATAAATTTGCATTATAAATTTATTTTATTTCTTTACTTGAATAACATAACAGCCATTAAAAAATAGTGTAATAAGTTGAATTAAAAAATATGGGACAACATCTATGATATTATATTTTACTAAATGATATACATAATAGTATAAAATTTACTATACCAGCCTAAGAAATGAATGATATAGCAGAGAAATATTTTTGAACAATTAAACTATGTAAACCATAATGTAAGGTTGTTTGTTCTACAATCTACTCCTACCATAATATAAACTTATAATGAGCTCAAAAATACGTTTCATAACTACCAAATTTGTTTTTCTTTCTTCCAAACTGTGTAATATATCTAGTATCCAATTAAACAACTGACCCAATAACATGTTGTTGTTTACTTTGAATGCACGTATTGTGCCATACCAGTTGAGAAAACTTGTATGCCAGACAGCTGCTTCTGTATTATTAAGGAGAGAGCCTCTGCAACGTGCTTCCAAGTAAGAGTCACATCATTATCTTCACATTTCCTGAGCCATGTATTGTATACTTCTACTAGTCCATCATGAGGATTAGCTGCACTGGACTCTATCTGGTCTAGTAAATCAGAAGATATACCTACAGCTTGTCCCAGCAGTTTAAACTGGTTCATCATAGGAGACTATATATTTTTGACAAGAGGTTTCAGCTTTCAATAATTTACTCTTTCTTGTTATTCTGATGCAAGAAGAGAAACCTTTTAGCATTATCCTCCAGATGACTTGCTCACTCTGAGCCTTAGCTGAATGTACTCCCAGTATTTCAAACTGTACTATAACAGAGTGGTCAACATAAACCCTGTTGCTTTAGAAAGTAATAAAGATATACCTGAACACAACATTTCTAAATTCTTGCGTCCTTCTGTTGTAAAACAATAAAAACAAAAACAAAATACTACGATTATTTTAAGGATTACATTAAGTAATTATGCTCATTTTCCTTTATTCGTTATGTGCTTTATTACTCTAGAATTATTATAATTCTAATATGCCATTTTTTTTCTGTATTTCAGAAAAATTCTAGCATAATCTGGCAGGCCCCACTCACAATACAACCACATTGTACTACTACATCATGAAGCAGACAATAATCAGTACCAATTGTTTAACGCCGATAATTAAATTCGCGATTACGTGCGCGTGCGCGTACTCCGAAATTGTTTACAAGAAATCGTGACCGTCACCTCGAGGCTTGAACCGCCTGAGCTTTTTCTTGTCTAGAGGCAATACGCTTCGAAGTAACCGACGGCGATGTATTAACTGATTGAAGCTAAAGCCCTCCTCTACCCGCGGGCTAAGTTTTGTTTAGTTTCTAGGCGTTTGAAGTGTATGAAGTGCGCACTCATTGGAAACTACAAGCTTCAAGGTAAGTATACCATTGTTAGCATCAGTATTGTAAAAGTTTAGGCTAGACCTCATGTTTCATAGCTATATATTGTTGTTTTAAATGTTCACCAGCCGCTTGCTTTGAAATAATTCAGCAACTATGGATTTTGGCTGTTTATTTTTTTTGTGTGAGCCATATACTAGGATAATATAATATATAACATAACAAGCAATTACATAGACTACTGTGTTTGCAATTCTAGGATTTTTTTCTGATAATACTGTGAAGCAGTCCGATTGAACTCCCATGGTGACAAAGCCACACCCCATAATCACCACTGTACCGTACCATGATGTGTCTGTTGTTACTGTTCTTGACATAGATTGCACATCCTTCTCTTCATACCTGAGAAAACTTTCTCCTAAGAAATCCATTTTATGGGCACCTTCAAGTAGGGGAGAACTGGGAGGAAGAAAGTCTGTATCCTCATGCAATAATAACTTGACCTTTTGTGGTTAGTGTTGTTCAAAATCTATATAACCCTCTGTGTATGAACAAACGAAGCTAAAATAGCTTGCCTTTTTCAACCTTTATTTCCTCCAGGTCATCAAATTCTTCATTGCTGCCCTCCATGAAGACTTCTTGGCCACGGACCTCTACACCTGAGAAGTCTTCTGCCTTATTCTATCTCTATTTCTTTGAGATCATAAAATTCTTCATCACTGCCCTCTATGAAGACTTCTTGGCAGTCTTTAAAATTTATTAACAACTTTTATATCATATTAATAATTGATAAATATTTTTGTCTATTAGTTATAGCTATACATATATGATTTTCTATATACACAAACAGTGCTACAATTTCAATCTACAAAATAATAATAAAAAAAAATTCTATGGTAAGGGTCATTAAAACCTTGCCTCCCTTACACTTACCTCACAGGAGAATCGCTACAGCGTTGTGGGAGCTCTTGAAACACTTGCGATTGCTGCTGGTAGCTAATTGAAGTGGGTACTATGGCGGTTACGCAAAAATGCGTAACCCGCGCTGTGAAGCACTCTCGTGCTTGACGCGGAAACGCGTAATTCGGCGATAATCGGTTTTAATGTCAAATCTATAAAAAAAAAATGCTTTTATGACTTACTACTTAAACATACTATCTTTTTGAATTTGTGTGGGCTTCACCCCAGTAAGCCCCATGAGTTTGTGGGTGATGGGGCTTGCTCATGCAGGACCACTCTTAAAATTTGGTGTCAATTTATGACCGTTTCACTTTGTGGCCATTAATGAATAAAATACTTTAACATTGATTGAATCTACATAATATAAGCGTACTGCTGCTCCATAACATGTTAACATAATGAAGTATAATATAATGGACAATACAATTGAATAAACTGTGACTTATGAATGTACACAAGATTATTCATTTTGTGTACTGTAGTTGTGTGAAGTTTTTGTACTTAGTAAGTGCAAAGGACACTAGAAATCTATTTGATCAAACAATGTCTTTACAAGTGCATAGACTTTGCATTCTCATATTTCATTTCAGTTCAATAATCTAGATGGTTATGACCAAAAGTATTAGCAGTAGATTTAAAGCTGAAACCTCGTGTCAAAAATATATAATAGCAGATAATTAATGTTGGTTACTATTATTGTTAATTAATATTTTTATTATTATATAATTTATGTATGTATGTATGTACTCCACTGGGATATTGACAATTTATATGGTGTTGGGGACTAATGATGATGTTGTACAACAAATAGATCAAGAACTAAATATGGACACTCTACTCATTCAGCTTGCTCCTATGATGAACCAGTTTAAACTGCTGGGACAAGTTGTTTGTATATCATCTGATTTACTAGACCAGATAGAATCCAGTGCAGCTAATCCACATGATGGACTAGTAGAAGTGTGCAATGCATGGCTCAGGAAATGTGAAGATAGTGATGCGACTCTTATCTATCATACAAGTTTTCTCAATAATGGTAAGGCACAATACATGCATTGAAAGTAAACAAAAACATGTTATTGGATCAGTTATTTAATTGGATACTAGATGTATTACACAGTTTGGAAGAAAGAAAAACAATTGGTAATTATGAAATGTATTTTTGAGCTCATTATAAGTTTGTATTATGGTAGGAGTAGATTGTAGAACAAACAACCTTACATTATAGTATACATAGTTTAATTGTTCAAAAATATTAACATTAGTCCTTTCTCTGCTATATCATTCATTTCTTAGGCTGGTATAGTAAATCTTGTACTATATAATTATGTATATCGGTAAAATATAATATCATAGATGTTGTCCCATATTTTTTAATTCAACTTATTACACTTTTTTTTTAATGGCTGTTATGTATATTCAAGTAAAGAAATAAAATAAATTTATAATGCAAATTTATTTGTTGAGATCAAATTTCTATCGTGTTAGCTTTAAGAACACTCCTGACGTAGCATGATGTGATTGTTAAATATGTACTACTAACTCACATATCATCAAGATAATTATTAAAGAAGCATTGTTATTTACTTGGAATTATGTCTTTTAGTTGTTTAATAGTTTAATATTAAATGTATTACTCACCATGCAAAAAATATGTTATACTTATGTGAAACCACGTATGTATAACAAAGTTATACTAGTAGTATACATACCCTATGTAATCTTGATGTTTACTTGTGGAGTATAACAGAAGTATACTCTACTTTAGACAGCCAAATGTTTTAACCTGGTGTGTATACTAAATGATGCTCAAGTTGAATGTTTTATCCTGGTGTGTATACTAAATGATGCTCAAGTTCAATGTTTTAACCTGGTGTGTATACTAAATGATGCTCAAGTCCAATATTTTCCCCTGACGTGTATAGCAACTAAATGATGCTGTTCATTATCACTTTGTTTTAATTAATTCATTGAGTACTGAGAGTGTTCCTGTTAGCTCTCTGCTAACTTTAAATAGCTTAATTATAATAATGTAAGATATTCCAATGCAAATACTAGTATATTTTGAGATTACCATACAAAAGAAGAGACTTAAAAAGCTTTATGAACCTGAACTTTAATTTAATGTTTGTTGCTTACTATTTGCTTTACCAAGCAAAGTGTACAAACACAGTAGACTAAGTAACACCTGAGGTATACTAGGCATCTACTGGAGTTTACTGAAGTGGTAAGTTCACAGATAGTATATCACTACTATTTGGAGTTTATAAATGTAAAATGCAGGATGTAGCTATACACTGTCATGTATATGGCTATATTTAATACATACATTTGTTTATTTATTTTCGTTCTCATTTATTTATTCTCATTCATTCATTCTCATTTAATCCTTTATTTAATTGCTTCACAGCTTATGCATGGCGCATTAAATAAATTAAACAAGCAATTTTTTCAAGTATATAAATCAAAACTCAGAATATAGTTCGATACACAGATAATAAGCATTATAACAATAATAGTAATAATAATAATAATAATAATAATAAGAATAATAATATAATAATGTCAATTAAATGGCAATGGGTGAGTTGGCACAACAAAAAACGTCTAGTAGTACATGGTTCAGAGACACGCATCTGTCTAGTGCCATAAGAAGGGCAAGAATTGATGGGCCTGTATCTTCCTAGCATTAAAATTGACATACCTAGTAATTACTGATTAATTTGGTTGATCACTTTTTTGAAATTTTCCCAATGAGTTAGCCAAAGGATAAACTTGTGACTCAGCTATGAAGTTTAACTGAACAGATTACTTCTCATCTATTTGAAGGTTTATTTTCAACTACACAGTAACTTCGTACCTCGAAAACCCTTTAACATTAGAGTAATAGAGTAAAAACCCTTTACCATAAGAGTATTAGTAAAGACTGGAAATGGTCGTCCAAATCATTGTCAAAGGTTGCATGCATGCTGTAATGATTAGTTGGGGAAAGACCTTTTACCAATCCTGATATGCTACCCGTGGGGAAACGATCAGGGATGGTAAAGGGTTCGGCTCCGCCAGATTGTTATACCAATGTGTTATGGACTGGACTAGAGTGGAACTTGCGCTATGGTGTACACGGGCTTCAAGTCTAGGTGAGTAGTTTCGTGGCCTGAAAGCTGAATTCTCTTTTGCCAGATATACTGTAAATCTCTGAATTTGCTGTCTGTAGTCACTATAGGTGTCATTTTAATTTTAGCTACACAGCAAACATCATAAAACTAATTTTTTAGTTCTTGTGTGAGAAGATGTAGATGCATGTTGGAGTTGGAATGTTAACAGCCTAAATTTCATAGGCTCCAACTGTCCCAGAATCTGCAGGACAGACTTGAATTTTTACCTTAGTCCTAGGTCCTCATTTATAAAGTATGACATTGCTCACCTTCACTACTAAGAGCAAGTAAACAACGGCATGATTATTTTATTCATCTGGTATAAGGTCACATTCAATCTCGGTTTCATTTTGTCTTGCCAAAAAATTACAGATCAACATCCAAGTTTGAAGCAGGCCACCAATAATTCATTGATTTTCAATTCTAAGCAATACAATGGCTACAGCAACGGCATTATCACTGCTGCAGTAATCTTCTCAATTACAGAAAATTCACTATACCAGTTTTAGCTTTTAGCTACAACCAGATTGCTACAAGAAAGTACTTGCACAGCTAGAAATTTGCATGTAATAATTTAGAAAAAAAAAACAGGGTGGGTGGGGACGAGGGGAATTGATTTGTTATGATTTTTTTTTTTCAAATTGTATGTATCTCTTTGGCCATGGCAGTGAATTATTCAGTACTCATCAACAAACTCTGTGCTCCAAGATGCTACCATTATAAATCACAGCTACAGTAACAGCTTAAGCATTAAAGTTAACTTTTGTCTATGGTGTCATTCTAATTAATGCTTTCTGGAATACCATGGTGACAATGATTTGTTGTGTTTTAACTGAAAATCAGAATCAGTGCGTGACTTAACATTTGTATTTTTTTTTTTTTTTTGGTTGATGTGGTGGCGAGGATAGCAACTTTCAGTGTAACAGTGTGCAATGTATCTTTTGCCAGGTAAAGGGTTCGGCTCCGCCAGACTGTTATACCAATGTGTTATAGGACTGAACTAGAGTGGAAGCTTGCGCTATGGTCATGTACGCGGGCTTCAAAGTCTATGTAAGTAGTGTCCTGAAAACTGAATTCTCTTTTGCCAGATAAACTGTAAATCTCTGAACTTGCTGTCGGTAGTAACTAAAGGTGTCATTTTAATTTACACAGCAAACATCATAAAACTGTGTTTAAGTCGTGTGTCTTGTCCTCAAATTTTATCCTATAAGAATGAATGATACTAAGCAAATGTTACCTGAGTTATAATAAAGTCAGTGTTTGAAGACAGTGGATTCCCAGTTGTTATTTTTTTCTTTGCACACTCAAAACTTTTATTTCTTTGTGAGAAAATGTAGATGCATGTTGGAATGTTAACAGCCTAAATTTCATAGGCTCCAACTGTCCCAGAATCTGCGGGACAGATTCGAATTTTTACCTTTGTCCTAGGTCCTCATTTATAAAGTACGACTTTGCCAGCATTAATGCCTATCTAGGCAACTGGGTATTTTCAGGCACTTTTGATGACCATTACCAATTCTGGAATAGCATGGCACCATTACAAGTAGTGTGGCTGTCCATGTCTTACGAGTCACTATAAGTCTTAAACGAAGAGGTCGCATATTATGGCGGTGTAGCTGGGGACATGTTTCGCTATAAGTGAAAAATGGCTGACACGCCCCCTTGTGTTAAAATATAGGTGTGGCCATTGCCGTACCTGTTCCGACTCCCCTGTGATATGTGACTCGAGTAACTCGCCGTCATTTGGCTAATATTATAGTCCTGTAATCATTATGAGTGCATACATATTACACCCTGAGTATACTTGTCTCTGCCCACTTTTATCTTATAATACCACGCACTGTATCCATGTGTGTCCGTGCGATGCGTACTCTATAACCAATTGAACATGTCAATCTCTACTGGCATTCACAACCTGTTGGTACTCATTCCTATTGTAGTATTATGATTTAGTACAATACATTCTAGTAAAGATGTAATTTGCAATAGATTATAAGTAATTATACACTACTGGCTATTCAATTCCATTTAGTGCACACTATGTGCACTTGAAGTTATATAGAGTGAAACTTATAGTTTAAAAATTTGGACTTTTATCACTAATTTCTTTACACATTCAGAATATATTTTGAAATTGTGTGTACATATACACACACATCTGCACATACATGTGTGATGAGTATACTGTCAACGTGTATACCCATTTTGTGCTGTAATGGGCTTCCTGTATCACCTAGGTGAATAATGATTTGGTGTAAGAAGATAGGAGTGGTTTGAGCATGTAGGTGATGAAGTGTGTGTGCATGTGTTCTATAGTGTTCATGTGGTGCACAAAAGTATCATTTCCTCCATTGTACAACTTATATTTATTGGATTAGCCACACCCATACGTAAGTACATATAATCAGGGCTTCATACAGAGGTAGGGGCACCCTGGGATCTCCCCCCAGGTTGAGTTTCCCCCCCTCCCCCTCCCCCCAGGTTGAGTTTCCCCCTCTCCCCCTCCCCCTCCCCCCAGGTGGAGTTTCCCCCTCTCCCCTCCCACCTCTGTGGTTTTGATTTATAATGGTATTCTGTGGTTTTGTTGTTTATATATTATATCTAATATTTGGTAAAAGTTTACTTCAGTTAATTTTCTAGACTTGAGACAATTTTTAATCAAATGGGTCTGGTTTCAGCAAAAGTGGGTGTGTTCAAATAAACGTGTGGCCCTCCTTTCTAAACTCTTCCCCTCCCCCCAGAAAAATATCCTGTATGAAACCATATGCCCATGTTTACTAAGCTGGTCTTCGTCCCATCTAGTTTTTAACCCTTGGCGCACATGCATGGTAGGGTTGCACTACTTAATTTGTCTGTTAGTCTGTCTGTCAGTCTTTCTGTCACACAACAACAGATCTCAAAGACAGTGGCCTTCCAAAGATTGAAGAAGGTATCATGATGTTGTACTAGGAAGTTTAAGTCGCTTTATCAGATTACCAACTAAAGTACATTATGATTGGTTTTTGGGAAAACTGGGCAAAAAGTGTGCATTTCACAGGCCATTATACATACTCAGTGTGGATTATTACAGTTGGCCATTGGATATTTGCTGCCCAAGAGTGCTTGATATCCAACCAAACAATAACTGGTCAGCTATTCAGCCGGCCAAAGAGATCAGATCTGGTTATAATCATTCATTTTAGGGTGTGCTTTTCTGGCATATCAGTTAGCAGTTTTTACCTCCTTTGCCATTGCTTCAAAGTTCAATGCTAACAACTATGGTTCAATCCTGGCATGGACACTTTTTTCCTCCATTTTTTATTTTTTATTTATTTTTTTTTTTATTATTATTTTTATTATTATTATTATTATTATTATTATTATTTATTTTTATTTTTATTTTTTTTAACTGGGCATTCTTCTTTTCTTTTGTCCCTTTTAATTTGCGCTCTGGCTTCTAGTTTTAGTTTTTTGCTTAATCATTTTCCCCATTACATTGATGCACCTCACTCAAACTCAGTTCTAAATTATAGTTAGATCCAGTGTCCATGTTCAATAATTGAATATCCTACACTTGGTAACATAGCCCAACAGTACACTTCAGCATTAACTCTCAGTGACCTACTGCACTCACAACAAGCTAAGGCCATGAACGAGACAATATACTTTTTCACAGAACTATTGACACAATCATTAAATGATGATCAATATTCTTTAAATATGATTGATCAATAATATGAATTAATTTTACTCGTTTTGAAGCTTATAAAGCAATACCAATATGTACTACATGTTCTACTACAGTCTGTAAAGCAATGAAAATATAGTAACATTTGTCATACCAGATTTTTTAATATCAGACCAAGATTAAATTGTTCTGACGTTTGTCTGAGCATTGATGTATAGTTATCATCCACATTTCATGAGCAGGCTGACTTATTTTCATTTGGATTTTGTGTCTGTTGTTACTGCCTGGGCCAAATAGCTGAGAGTTAGGCAGCAGTAATTTTGGAATCAACATGCAGAGAGTCTCACGCTCAATTAACTTAATTGAGTGTGAGACTCTCTGCATGTTGATTCCAAAATTACTGCTGCCTAACTGCTATTGACGATTATAGTGACACGTACTCAATCATTGGCAACTCTTCACCACAGCTATTCCACCTCATGCAGAGGTCCTTTTAAGCACTATTGTTTTTCAACTAAGGCAAGACTATGGTTGTGGTAAAGGTAACGAACGCAGTTGTAGTCCTGAAATGAGTCTGTACTATTACACCTTAACTAGCATATTATTTTCTAGGTTAATGTGACATTCTTTACAAAAAAATTTTGTAACCATTCCTATCAGTCCACTGTTAATTGCATTTGCTGAGTTATTGTGTATCAACTGTAGCAGACGTAAAAAAAAAAAGCTGTAGCACTCGCAACCGGTGCTCACCTGTTAAATAACCAAAACCTCACTTGGTTTCAATCAAACTGTCGATCTCATGTCATCACCAAGGTAGGTGGTCTCAATGATCAAAGATCACCTTTATTCTAAATATTAATAGATGGATATTTTTAGTGTAACAGGTGTTCTAGTACATATCTGAGTATTTATAATTGTGATGTCAAAATTTTATGATCCACCAAAAGTATATATACATACTTTTTATTCTGTGTGTGTGTGTGTGTGTGTGTGTGTGTGCTGGTGCAAAGGCAAGTTCATGGTCCAAGATGATGGAGGGACAGGACGCGAGAGAGTAGATGTGGTATATGACCGCACAGGACAGGAGTAGCTAGAGGGGAAAGTGAACAGCAGGGCTGGAGAACGAGGCAAAGAGAGGGCTGGAGAAGGAAGAGCAGAGGAGGAAGACTGCTGCTCAACTATATAGATGTACATGTGCCCATAAAAAGCCACTCTTGCTAACGGATCTTCCAGACCAAAGATGAACTCCCCCTCCCCCCCCCCTCAAGATGACTGGAAAAGACGCCATGAACATTCCAGCTTAACTTGTTAATTTACACCTGTTGTCATGCATTCTATCATATCCCACTTCATTTGTACACTTCTTTTTGAACTCACAATCATCAATTTGGTTTCATGTCATTAATTTGATTTCTACTATACTGAGACTTTGATATACGCTATGGCGGTTGCTATAACTTTATCGAGTGTAAAGAAGAGCACTGAAGTGCAGCCCCAGCGAAATTCTAGTAATAATAACATACCCTACGCTGCGACCAGTGAAGGGACCATATAGGTTTAGAATAGTTCAACTCCTAGATTCCTCCACTTTATTGGAAACACTAACTCAACTCATTTAAAATTCAGTTGTAACATACGTGCAGGTGAGAGATTATTAAGTTATAATACTGATCTCTTGGAATGAGATGTATGAATAATAGACAGTGCGGGTGACAGTGGGACTTCGTCTAGGGACCTCAATATGTGGACCACACCAATGCCAGCACTGCTCAGGAATAGTTAAAGTGAAGGAAGACATCAACGTCATACCGCACTGAATGACATCGTGAAGCGGGCTCTGTCATCAGCCAAGATCCCGTCTCGACTGGAGCCGCCTGGTCAGGTCAGATGGCAGGAGACCAGATGGTGTGACCCTGGTACCTTGGAAATCAGGTCGTTTGCTGGTATGGGACGCGACTTGCCCAGACACCTTCGCACCATCCTATAGAACTGATGCTACCCAGCACCAGGGAGAGTGGCAGCCGCAGCAGAGGAGAGAAAATAAAATAAATATAGTAGCCTTCCACTTAGCCATTTCTTTTCTCCACTTGCAATCGAGACCATGGGAGTGCTGGGCCCCAAGTCGATGGCCTTGGTAAGGGATCTGGGTAGACGGATCAGGCTGGAGACAGGGGAACCTCGTTCAACTGACTATCTCCTGCAGCATCTCTCGATTGTGGTTCAGCGAGGGAACTCCGTATCAGTATACAGAGGCATCACAACCTGACTTCATTTTATTTCTTTATTATTATTTTATTTTATTTTTATTTTATTTAAAAGTTTTATTATAATAAGTTACAATTATTAATTATCATCATCATCATTATAATTATGAGATATCATAATAATAATAATAATTTTTGCTTGTTATACTATTGCTGTTTTGTCTCAGGACAACCTGTTGAAATATACTGTTGTATACTGCCTTATAATGGCTAAGAGTTTCATAACCGGGCATGTGATTCAAGAAGAAAAAAATGACCTGACTCTGAAAAACACCTAACACACATGAATGTATCCATTATTAATAACATATAGTATACAAAGACCAACCTACTTTCTTTAGGAGTCATGCTCGGGCATGTAGCCTTTAGTGTGGTGTAACTGTGGATACAGCACAATTTGCATCATAGCATAAGTTTAGTTTGGAGAAGTGACATGGTGTTCAAGGTGACTTTCATATCTATCATTTTTTGAAAGTAACATCTTACGCAATGCAATTAAAAGTACTGCTTGTCATGTGAGTAGCAAATGTTTTAGTTGAACTCACGATCACTTGAGGCATGCAGAATAGTCAACTCAGAAGTCTGGTCAGTAGAGCTATAAAACTTTCAATATATCAATCACTAAAAACGATATCGAACAAACTTGTAACTTTATTTAAGAAGCTAACATGAGTAACAGTTATCAATAATAATAATAATAATAATAATAATAATAATAATAACCATTTTTAAATTATTAAAAAATCCAAGGATAGATAGGCACAAACCAATGCGGCTGTGGCATTCCCAGCTGAACTGCCACTGAGAGTTTCTGAAGGAAGAGCTAGTACCACATAAGTTGCCAGAGACACATCTGCCTAATGCTCCCTCCCCCACCCCCCTGGACTTCTTGTCTTATGCAAAAGCAGCCACACAACATGCATATCTGGTGACATGACTCCTGTAAGAGTGTCTGGACAGGTGGCATCATTCTATACAAAAGGTTTTCCAGCACTCCATGGCACTAAAGTCATGCAATCCGGTCATTTACCATCGGATCTGGAAAGCCAGGAGGTTTCAATCTGGAGGGGACTTTAGGTTTCAATCTGGAGGGGACTTTAGCTGCTGACAGAGCGAGGTGGATGATATCATTGTCTGCCTACACTGAACTTGCAGCTCAGCCCATGAGTCTCAAGAGGAAACATTTGCATGAATATTTATACAGATAATCAACTGAATGTTGACAGGTTTATCAGAACACTTTAAAGATGCTTAATCTTGAGAGAGGGCATCTCACAGTTTCCCCCACCCCCCCCCCCCTAAAATAACTGACGAGCTTAATACTGTCCCACTTACGAAAATCAGTGAACTTTCCGATTGTTTTTTTAAGTAACTGTAACTATAGCAACAGTCCACGCCTTCTGAAATTGGCCATGCTACCGTGTGCGCTCTAGATGGAGTTAGCTAGTGTCCGGTGAATATGAAAGAGACTGCGATAGCAACGCTAGAAGAAGGTTAGAGGTTGTTGTTTTTTTTTGGGGGGGGGGGAGTTTGAAACTGCGTACATACTAGCTCTTGTGAGACTAGTGACTGTACGAGCATTAGTGTTACTTTGGCTCTTGCTAATAATAGTAAAATTTGGTACCCTGAGCTTTCTTTATTATTTGATTAGGTGATGTAGCTAAGAGATTAGTAGTGTTTAGTTTTCTAGTTGCACTTACGTTTAATTATGTGTATCGTGTGTGTGGTCTCATTTTATAGGACACACACACACAACATGAAATGTTTCTTAAAAATAGTAATTTAGGACACTAAGTGGAACCTATCTAGTCTATCCCACTCAAGAGATATTGAAGTGTAGTAGAGCTTAAGGATGCTAAAGTAAACTTTAATATTTTGTTTTGCATTATTTCTAACGGAACCAGGGTTAAATGATCAGGTAGAATTTAGACTGTAATAGAAGCTTTGAAAAAATTAAGATCACAGAAATATCTGATGATTTACTCCATGTAGCGACTGAATTATTGACTAGCCAGTTAAACATTAGTAATAAGAATAACTATTTTTATTTAGTTTTGCCAGATACCAAGATGGTCTTATTCTACCGTGTATCTGCTATAAGTATTAAGAAAAGAAGAAAAATGAAGGAAAAAAAAACACTTGCAAGCTGCTGTAAGTATGGAAGCCTGTATTGTAGTGTAGACTTCCGATTTTTTTTTTAATTTTGTGATTGTGTATTACATAACTTTGAAATATTCTTTAGGAATAGTGTTTACAATTTTTGATATAGATCACTTTTATTCTTCACAAGTTGTAGCCACTCACCTTCCTTTAGATGCATGTCTTCATTTGTGCAATGGACCACGTTTTATAGCTGGCCTGGTAGTGTACTAAATTATAGTGTGAATTGAAACCACATTTCTTGTTTCTCATCAACTATATTGGAAATTGCGATAATGTAGTTGACCTATAGGAAAAATATTGAAATGGTATATAACAAGTATGAGGTAGTAGGGGTGTGGTTAAAGCAGTGGGCTTGACCTGCATAATAAATTTTGAAGTGGCTGTATCACCCAGGAAGGTGCAGATGAGAAACAAGTTTGTTTGGCCTAAAAATAAACCATAGGTCTGTTGTCAAGTTCACGTTTTATTATTATTTTTTTGGTACACTGATGTTTTTACACCTTCAATAGTTGTGCATTGTGTGTATGCATTGTGTTACAGAGTTCAGTCTGAGCTGTATATGATGTATGTGGTTGTATGTGGTTAGATGTGGTGGCTTGTACCTGGAAAACCTGAGCAGCTGTAATTTATTTTGTGAAGTTGACACTGTAACTTCATTTTCTCCACTACACAATTCAATTCTTGAAGTGAGATGTGTCAGGAGGTGTACCTAGGTATGTATGTGATTTATTTGAGGCTATTTTTACGCACAAGTATGATCAATGATCATGACCCACAAAGGTTTAAATTTCAGTCTGCTTTCATAATGCATTTAATTACAATGAATTGTGGTCTAAGGACATTGAGCTGTGTGTGTAATGTATATAATAGGGTATGTGGGTTGTGTTGGTCTGCAAATGATGGTGATTAACCCTCAGCGCTCATGCATGAGAGGGTTATAGTAGTCATCCTGTCTGTCTGTCGGTCTGTCTGTGTCGGTCGGTCTGTCACGCTCTGATTTTGGAGATTACTGACAATTAACTGTTGATTTAGGTATGAACTTACTCACAATGACGATTTAAATTTAAGACCTTTTATTATGCTTTTTTTAAATTTCGGGCTGATTCTTGAGAAAATGCGAAGCTTAAACTCTGCATAGGTACCAGCTTTTGTGGCTAGCATCACATCATAATCACGTGAGCAAATAATTTCTTGCAGACATTGATGTAGTTTGCTTTATAGGGAAAGTTAACGGAGTTGAAAGAAGTGAAGTATCGCATTATAAATGTGTGAGTGTTTCTGGCCAGTTTAGCTTCTTTTCTTATGAAGACAGATGAATGAGCATATTGGAAATGTTACCATGCTTAGCAGCGATAGAACTGGCAAACAGTACCAATGTCCACAATTTCTTCAGCACTGCTGTGGCCGTCTTTTTCTGCGTTTTTGCAAACTCTGTTATTGTTGCGCGCCATTTAGAACAAAAACACCTGCCCAAATCCGGAATTTAAAAGGCGCGCCACGCAGAAATCGAGCAGTCAGTAATTCGGTGGTTACATGCACTCGATATATATAGTACGGTGGTGTTGTACAAAATAGTCGGTATTAACTACATTCCAGTATATAGCACAGCTTTACGTTATAGCCACGTTTACAGGCAACAAAGGCAGCTGTACCTCATAATTGTCTTGCCATGATGCTCCGGCATTAATTTTGTGACCTGTGCTAACGTTTGGTGAGAAACCGGTAATACCGTGTGACTACAATTGAAATATTGTCTCTACGATATAGGGCTTTTGTCAAAGAGCAATGATAATATCGGTATAGTTCCCAGCTGTACTACCATGTGCTATTGGGCAGATGGACCAGATTTTGGGAAATAGAGTTAATCATTATTTCTGAGGAGGTAGCATAGGGTATGTGTGTGCACACACTCGTGCTAGAGACTACTTGTGAGCCCTATAAGTAAGACGTAAGCCTCAATTGGGAAGGTATGTGGTCCCTTTGTTTTAATTTCGTGTAGTTATGTTTGAGGTGATTGTAAGATTTTATTATCATGACCAGTGCATAACTAATTACGTCACATCTGTGTGACCTTTGAGTTGCTATTATGTAGGGTGAGAGGAATAACAGGAGACACATTGTGTTTATATGGCCTTAAAATGAAAAAAAACCCAAAAAACAAAACAGGTTGCTGGTTTTATTATATACGTAAGTCATTATAGATATGGTACAGGTGAAGGCTTGACTTGGTTATTACATATGGCATCATATGTATCAGTTGCATGGTATTAGACTGTTCAGGATTGACTGTTGTCACATGGTAAAGGCACATGTATCAGTTCAGTGGTGTTGTGAGTGTTCTATTGAAAATCTTGTGTTAGACTTCCTAAGCCTTGTGCAGAGAGATTTGAGGCAGTGGTTTATGCTTTTATCACTTCCATTCATCTGTAATGTCCACCAGTGTTAATTTACTAATTTCTTGTCTGCTCACAAGCCTCAAGCATATGTGCTGATAACCATTAGGCTTACCTGAGGTTCTGGTTGGCTTTGTGTTCCTGCATATTTAGCTACTCCTTATGAAGATAACATTTACATCTACCAGTTTCATTGCTGGAGCAGTATTGATACTTGACTAGGAATGGCCAAATGAATTATTATTCGTGTGGCCTGAGAAATGATTTTGTAGACTAGCTAGTGCATAGTAGTGCTGAGGGTTCATGAGTAGGTGCTTCAGTTATATATAGCTAGGTTTTTTTTTGTTTTTTTGTTGTTGTTGTTTTGTTTTGTTTTGTTTTTGTTTTTTTGCTAAGCTCACCAATAGTTATTGAATATTTACTATTTGTGATGTAGGGGTTTAATTCAGTATGGATAATAAGCAACGAATTTCACGTCTCATTCTGTTGTCATGAGCTCCTCCTACTGGGTAAGAAACTACTTACTGGCTTTATGGATGTGTATTTGTTGGCCAGATCTCTACATGAGTCATCAGTATATTTACCAAATTCTAATGACCAGTTTAGTTAAGCTGCAAGATTTAACTTAATCTTGCTGGCAATGTCATTCACCTACTAATTGTCATATCATAGTCCTGGTGATTGTCCTTTACCTGCTAATTTTATTATTATGGATTCAAGTGACCTGTTAAACTTAGAGGTCGGTTTTATAATTCAATGCTATTCTCCGTACACGAAATCTGTGGCCTCGTATACCACATTCTGAACTCCTTTCGGAGGTCCGGGTATAAATGGAAGAATCCCCGGCATGCCCTTTGACCTCTAGCTCCTATTCAAATTAAAATATAGTAGCTGCGCAAAGAGAACCCTCCATTATACGTAGCTCACTATCCTTTCAAGTCGATCCACACCATGTTTACAACAAGTGCCCTAACTAAAAAACAGCTATAATATGTAATCATTTTTGCGAGTAATACTCAAGTCCACCTATAAATGCCTTGTGCAGGGTTTCATAGAGGGGGGAGGGGGGAAACCTGGGATATCCCCCCCCAAAAGAAAATTCCCCCCCCCCCCAACGATTTTGCTCATTCAATTATTTAATAGATTTGAATTTCATAATAGCAATACCATAAGAACAAAGACACGTTAAATAAAGTCACTCTTAAAGTATGATTCTATGATTGCTTTGTTTGAATATATCTAATATTTCACTAAAGTTTATTTCGTTCAGTTCAGGACCTTCAATGGCAATTCTCATTAACCGTGCCAAGTTCTGTTCTGTCAGCCGGCTTCGTAATCTAGTTTTTATGAGTTTCATTTCACTAAAAGATCTCTCAGCTGTGGCTGTACCAACTGGAATCGAAAGCATAATGTCAATCAGTTTAAACGTCTGAAAAAATTCCAGTGTAAGCAGCTGAACGTTTCAGTTCTAATACTTCTTGGAACTCTGGTGCTTTCTCCAGTGATTTTGACTTCATAATTTCATCTCTTTCTTGAAGCAATGCTCTCTTGAATATAGCCCACTCTGATATGAAATCGTCCTTGTTTAGCAGAGGTGTTGAGGAATAAGTTATTCCATCAAACTCAACTTCAGCTGGCTTACCGTGGAATTTATTGGTGCTCATTCCATCTGTAACAACAAAGTAAGCCCACAGTACACAGAAAAAGAAATATAAAGACATAGCAAAAACAGTCAATTTGCGGTTACGCGCCTCGGTTTCCGGTGGCAGGGCACCCTTAAAAAATCAGGACTGTTTCATACAATCCCAAATTTTCCCCCCCTAAACGCAAATCCTGTATGAAACCCTGCTGGTGTATGTACCAAAGTATTTTTTGATTGAAGATGAACTCCAGGATAGTATCTTGCAGAACTCTGACAGCACACTGTATATCTTTTGCAGTTGAATTTAGCTGCGTCAATGGCAAACAGTACTTTTCATCTCTATTTAGAGCCCGCCATTTGTTGGTTCCCTTGTTTTATTATTTTTATTTTGTCTTCTGTTAAGATGCTCATGACTTTGTTTCCAAGCTTTTGTGTGCGCTAAGTTGCTGTAATGCTACTAAAGGGGAGTCGGTGACAAAAACTGTCAGCGGCCATTTTCCACTTATCGCGAAATATGTCCTCGGCTACCCCCTTTTATACGACATTCGTGTTTAAGAAACTAGTTAATAGTTGAAATTTAGCTGGAGCTAGTATATTGTGGATCGTTTATTTACCTTATTTAGGCCAGATCTTTTGTTATTCCTGCAGTTATTTTCATTTTGTTCTGAGTTTTTCTAGGCGTCTGAGTTTGATGGCCATTTTACCAACTATTATGAGGGTAATAAATTTAATTTAAATAACAAAACAACTTATTATAAAGCTTCTAGGGATGTCTCATCAGCAGAGTCAGGCTCTGCTACTCCACTGTTTGAAGACGAAGATGACCTCTATGATCCTCTGGATTCTTTGGACTGCTCTGTGCCAGACATCGAGCCTTCATCATTTCATCCTGACCACTCATCTGTTTTCTTGTCACCACCTTATTCCGACACCACTTTTCTTTCCCCTTCCGATACTGTGTCCGTTGCCTGCCGACGGAGCAGCATCATCTGTGTAAGGAAAGGAAGAGGTCAAGAAAGCCATCACCAGCAAGGACGAAACGATTTACCTCAACTGAGCAGTTAGACCAGTTTTTAGCCCGGGGTTGTGGTTGTGCCACCAAGTGCTCTGCTCAGTTTGACAGAGACTTCTATTTGTCTAAGCGGGATGAGGCCAGTGCGCTGACGAGGGAGCAGCTGGACCTGGTAGTCCTTGGCCAAATTCAAGCGTTTCTGTCTGTGGATGAAGTAATCGGTCCCAGCCACAAACACACACCTACACAGCGTAGAACAACTAGAGTCAACACCTTCTATTATCTGGGGAAGAAGATCTGCAGGGGGTCTTTTCTTACTCTGCATGGAATAGGTAAAATAATAATACTAAATAACTAAATAAAACGAAAATGAATAAATTAATTTAATAAAAATTTAAAAATGAGAGAAAATACCAACAACAGCACCAATAAACTTTTAAATATAAATAAGGTGGAATTATATACAACTTCATTTTTAACAATAATTAACCTTTGTATGTCACCTCATTCAGACACTGACACCACACATTTAGTCACCAACTCCTTCACCATCACCAGTTTCGTCACGCCCTTCTAAAAGAATTAGGAAGTACAGACATCAATTATTAATTTTTTATTTTTTATTTTTAGTCATCTCTTAAATTATGTATCATCTATACAAATAATAAACATCTTTACTTTGTTCTTATGTCCAGTGTTATCAAAATCTATCTATTTACATTGAATATGCAATATAATTGTCCCAACTCAGCTAAAACCACTAAAAAAATACTCTTGTGGACAATAGTAAAAACAGACATTACCAAGATAAATAAAACTATTACGTGCGAACACTAATAAAAATGACTCTAGTACGTGCTGACACGAATAAGAATGACTCTAGTACATGTGGGCACTAATAAGAATGACTCTAGTACATGTGGGCACTAATAAGAATAACTTTAGTACATGCGGGCACTAAAAGGAATGATTCTAGTACGTGTATACACTAATAAAAACCCACAAGCCTACCTCAGAACCACTCAGATAGCCAATTTTTGCGACAGGAATTGAAACTGGAAGTGACATCATGTGACACGCCCACCAGTGAAGAAATAATTTGGCCTCAAGGACTTGGCCCATACCTCCAAAGATCACCTGATTAGTAAATTATTTCATTGGGTATCATATTTTCCTTACAACAACAGCTACTACAATCAAACGGACACTTGCAAACACTAACTTAATTGAACATACTACTACTGACAGACACTAGAATGTGCTTGCTGACACTAATACGAATCAATCTAGTACGTGATAACACTAATAAGGATGACTCTAGTACTTGATAACACTAATAAGAATGACTCTAGTACGGTGTAATCACTATGTGCATGCATGGTGTTAGTATTATGTGCGTGCACAGTGTTTGGTGTTAGCACTATGTGCGTGCACAGTGTTAATACTATGTGTGTGCACAGTAATAGTACTATGTGCGTGCAGTGTTAATACTATGTGCGTGCAGTGTTAGTACTATGTGCGTGCACAGTAATAGTACTAGTGCATGCACAGTAATAGTACTAGTGTGTGCACAGTGTTTGGTGTTAGCACTATGTGTGTGCACAGTAATAGTACTAGTGCGTGCACAGTAATAGTACTAGTGTGTGCACAGTGTTTAGTGTACGCACTATGTGCGTGCACAGTAATAGTACTAGTGCGTGCACAGTAATAGTACTAGTGCGTGCACAGTGTTTGATGTTAGCACTATGTGCGTGCAGTGTTAGCACAGGAATAGTACTACGTGCATGCACAGTGCTAGCACTATGTGTGTGCACAGTATTAGTACTATGTGTGTGCAGTACAGTATAGTGTGTGCACAGTGTGTTTGGTGAGTTAGTTAGCACTGCGTGCACAGTAATAGTACTATGTGCATGCACAGTGTTAGTACTATGTGTGCACACGTGCATAGTACTAGTGTGTGCACAGTGTTTGGTGTTAGCACTATGTGCATGCACAGTAATAGTACTAGTGCGTGCACAGTAATAGTACTAGTGTGTGCACAGTGTTTAGTGTAAGCACTATGTGCGTGCACAGTAATAGTACTAGTGCGTGCACAGTGTTTGGTGTTAGCACTATGTGCGTGCAGTGTTAGCACTGTGCGTGCACAGGAATAGTACTACGTGCATGCACAGTGCTAGCACTATGTGGTGCACAGTAATAGTACTACGTGCATGCACTGTGTTAGTACTATGTGTGTGCACAGACGTGCATGCACAGTGCTAGTACTATGTGCGTGGACAATATTAGCACTATGTGCGTGCACAGTGTTAGCGCTATGTGCGTGCACAGTCAAGCTCTCCAAAGACACCCAAGCAGGTTCTCCTGCAGCTGTGAGCCATGATATATCTATTCTAAACTAGTGACTCCAGGCTTCATTAATACACCACCGCTTCTTCATCGTCTAGGACCCTCCTGTACATTCCAGAAGTATTCTACTATTCCACGCCGCCGGGCTCACTCGCACAGTAACTTTCCTTCAGTGTTTGCTATCACCATCCAGAATTTTGTCCACAATAAATTGCGCGCTCAGAATGGGGGCGGGGTTGAAGAATCAAATGAATACGAATCAATAATTAGCTTCGGTATCTAAAAATTGAAATTCAGGCGTATTGGATGGCCTGAATGAACTCATATTTGTACACAGGCACACACCACATTAAAAAAAAAACACCATTACACTGAGTTTTTTGTTTTGTTTTTTATAGGATACAAAAAAAAATATAAAAATGTTTATAAAAATGGAAAATAAATACTAATATAAAAAATATGGCATTGTAATGTTTTGGGGAAGCCTATACTATACCGCTGGGGGAAATTTTTTTTTAGTCGTAACTGCAATGGTCGCCCCTGAATTTTGCTGAATAGCTGTAAGGTTTGTACCGTTGTTTCTCAGTTCCTGGTTGGTCTTTTTACTTGAAACTTGGTTTATAAGAGCGGTCTGTTGGTGTCTGTTTCAGCGGCAACAACAAAGTAAGCGTACATTGAACATAAAACGAGAAATAAATACATAGCATAACTCCTCCATCTGCGGTTTAGTGCTGCAGTTTCAAGTGGTACTGCACCCTGAATTGAGGGCAAAAGCCTCCTCCTCTTCTCTCCCCTTGCCTCCTGAAATAAATCGTGTCAACTGCCTGCTTGGAAACAGATAGAGGTGTTAGGCACATATGTAGTACATTGAATGTGCATCTTTGAAGTTACAGAGGCTTAACTAGGTTGTTAAAAGGGACATGAGTTGTTAAAGGGGACATTACTTGTTATAGTTAAATAGTTGACGAGGAGGTAAGGTGGTTTTTCTAAATGAAGGGAGCTAGATGTTCAGCTCCCCAATAACTATGCAGGGTTTCATACAGGAGATTTTCTGGAGGTGGGGGGGGAGGGTTTAGAAGTGGGGCCCACACGTTTGATTGACCACACCCGATTTTGCTGAAATCACACCCATGTAATTAAAAATCGTCTCAGGTCTAGAATTAGTGACACCACTCTTGGAAAACTAATGCGTATTGCAATTGAAGGACCTCAATTAACTGAAGTGAACTTTCACCAAATATTAGATATATACAAACAACAAACTCACAGAATACCATTATAAATTATAACCACAGAATATCATTAAGTAGTAAATATTATTAATTTATTTTATGAAATTCTGGGGGGGGGGGGAATCCCAGGGCGCCCCTACCTCTGTATGAAACCCTGCTATGTCATTGTAATTATGGATGTATACAGATAGTGATTGGGGGGAAGGGGAGAGATGGCATTGGGATCCCCCCCACCCCCCAATAGCTTGAGTTCAACCCTTTCTATTAAAGCAGAATTATGCTAGATTTTATTCATCCTGACATGATGAATTTGACTATAATATACGTATAATGTGACAAAGTAAGTAAAAAATTTAGTCACACATGCAAAAATTGTTACGTCAAAAGTCCCGCCCCCGTCAGAAATTTTTTGTATACATACCTAGTAAATACTCAATTCTTGTTTTACTTTTTTTTTAAATTTTATTTTTTTTAGGTTAAGTTTCCAGATTTTTCATTGTGAATACTGGGGACATTGAAGTTTCTAATACAGACAAGATAAATGGATCTGATGTTCTCTCAAGGTAAATAAATGTAATTGTGCCATTAAAAATAAGTAATAGTGATGTTCACTTATTCTTTGGTGTATTTAAAACTAGGACAATATCCTTACATGATTATGTCTTTAGTTGGTTTGTGCCCTAGAGATAAATTCTGATTTATTTCCATGTTGGGAAAACATACTATTGTACATTTTCTCCCCTTAATGCTACTATATTGTGGACCTTTTCCGTATTGAACTGACATTGTGGACATTTTTCCATATTGAACTAATTTATTGTGGACACTTTTCCATACTAAACTATGGACACTTTCCGTATTGACTAACATATTGTGGACCCTTTTCCATATTGAACTTATGTATTGTGGACCTTTTTCCATACTGAACTAATGTATTGTGGACCCTTTCCTGTATTGAACTAATATATTGTGGACCTTTTTCCATATTGAACTTATATATTGTGGACCTTTTTCCATGTTGAACTAACGTGTTGTGGACACTTTTCGGTATTGAACTTATGTATTGTGGACACTTTTCCATACTGAACTACACTATTCCATATTGAACTTATATATTGTGGACCTTATTGTTGAATGGATAGATTGTAGACCGCAATCCATATTGAACTTTTATATTGTGGACCTTTTCCCGTACTGAGCGAATGTATTGTGGACCCTTTTCCGTATTGAACTTATATATTGTGGACCTTTTTCCATACTAAACTAATGTATTGTGGACCCCTTTCTGTATTGAAGTAATGTATTGGACCCCTTTCTGTATTGAAGTAATGTATTGTGGACCCTTTTCTATATTGAACTTATATATTGTAGACCTCTATCCATAATGTATTGTGGACCTTATTCCATATTGAATGGATATATTGTGCTCTTTTTTCCGTACTAATGTATTGTGGACCCTTTTCTGTATTGAACTTATTTATTGTGGACCCTTTTCCATATTGAACTTATGTATTGTGGACCTCTATCCATTTTGAACTTGTGTATTGTGGACCTTATTCCATATTGAATGGATATATTGTGGACTTCCGTACTGAACTAATATATTGTGGACACTTTTCCATACTGAACTAATGTATTGTGGACCCTTTCCTGTATTGAAGTAATGTGTTGTGGACCCTTTTCCATATCGAACTAATATATTGTGGACCTTTTTCCATATTGAACTTATGTATTGTGGACACTTTTCTATACTGAACTATGGACACTTTCCGTATTGACTAAAGTATTGTGGACCACAATCCATATTGAACTGATATTTTGTGGACCATTTCCAACTAACATATTGTGGACCCTTTTCCATATTGAACTTATGTATTGTGGACCTTTTTCCGTACTGAACTAATGTATTGTGGACCCTTTCCTGTATTGAACTAATATATAGTGGACCTTTTTCCATATTGAACTTATATATTGTGGACCCTTTTCCATATTGAACTTATGTATTGTGGACCTCTATCCATTTTGAACTTGTGTATTGTGGACCTTATTCCATATTGAATGGATATATTGTGGACTTTTTCCCGTACTGAACTAATATATTGTGGACACTTTTCCATACTGAACTAATGTATTGTGGACCCTTTTCTGTATTGAAGTAATGTATTGTGCACCCTTTTCCATATTGAACTTATGTATTGTGGACCTCTATCCATATTGAACTTAAGCATGTGGACTTTATTGAACTTATATATTGTGGACTTTTTCCTGTACTGAACTAATGTATTGTGGACCCTTTTCTGTATTGAAGTAATGTGTTGTGGACACGTTTCCGTATTGAACTTATGTATTGTGGACACTTTTCTATACTGAACTATGGACACTTTCCGTATTGACTAAAGTATTGTGGACCACAATCCATATTGAACTGATATATTGTGGACCATTTCCAACTAACATATTGTGGACCCTTTTCCATATTGAACTTATGTATTGTGGACCTTTTTCCGTACTGAACTAATGTATTGTGGACCTTTTTCCATATTGAACTAATATATTGTGGACCTTTTTCCATATTGAACTTATATATTGTGGACCCTTTTCCATATTGAACTTATATATTGTGGACCATTTTCCGTACTGAACTAATGTATTGTGGACCCTTTTCTGTATTGAAGTAACGTATTGTGGACCCTTTTCCATATTGAATTTATATATTGTGGACCTTTTTCCGTACTGTACTAATGTATTGTGGACCCTTTCCTGTATTGAACTAATATATTGTGGACCTTTTTCCATATTGAACTTATATATTGTGGACCTTTTTCCATATTGAACTAATGTATTGTGGACCCTTCTGTATTGAACTAATATATTGTGGACCTTTTTCCATATTGAACTTATTTATTGTGGACCCTTTTCCATATTGAACTTATATATTGTGGACCATTTTCCGTACTGAACTAATGTATTGTGGACCCTTTTCTGTATTGAAGTTATGTATTGTGGACCCTTTTCCATATTGAACTTATATATTGTGGACTATTGTGGACCTTTTTCCATGTTGAATGGATAGATTGTAGACCGCAATCCATATTGAACTTTTATATTGTGGACCTTTTTCCGTACTGAACGAATGTATTGTGGACCCTTTTCCATATTGAACTAATATATTGTGGACCCTTTTCCGTATTGAACTTCTATATTGTGGACCTTTTTCCGTACTGAACTAATGTATTGTAGACCCTTTTCCATATTGAACTAATATATTGTGGACCCTTTTCCGTATTGAACTTATATATTGTGGACCTTTTTCCGTACTGAACTAATGTATTGTGGACCCTTTTCCGTATTGAACTAATGTATTGTGGACACTTTTCTGTGTTGAAGTAGCATACTGTGGACCCCTTTCTGTATTGAATTAATGTATTGTGGACCCTTTATTCATATTGAATGGGTATATTGTGGACCGCAATCCATATTGAACTAATATATTGTGGACACTTTACCGTACTGAACTAATGTATTGTGGACCCTTTTCCATATTGAACTACACTGTTTTGTATTGAACTAATGTATTGTGGATTGAACATTTTCCGTATTGAACTAATGTATTGTGGATCCATATTGAAGTAATATATTGTGAACCGTTTCTGTATTGAACTAATGTATTGTGGACCCTTTCCTGTATGTATTGTGGACCCTTTGGACCTTTTTCCATATTGAATTGAACTAATATATTGTGACCCTTTTCCATATTGAACTTATATATTGTGGACCATTTTCCGTACTGAACTAATGTATTGTGGACCCTTTTCTGTATTGAAGTTATGTATTGTGGACCTTTTCCATATTGAACTTATATATTGTGGACTATTGTGGACCTTTTTCCATGTTGAATGGATAGATTGTAGACCGCAATCCATATTGAACTTTTATATTGTGGACCTTTTTCCGTACTGAACGAATGTATTGTGGACCCTTTTCCATATTGAACTAATATATTGTGGACCCTTTTCCGTATTGAACTTCTATATTGTGGACCTTTTTCCGTACTGAACTAATGTATTGTAGACCCTTTTCCATATTGAACTAATATATTGTGGACCCTTTTCCGTATTGAACTTATATATTGTGGACCTTTTTCCGTACTGAACTAATGTATTGTGGACCCTTTTCCGTATTGAACTAATGTATTGTGGACACTTTTCTGTGTTGAAGTAGCATACTGTGGACCCCTTTCTGTATTGAATTAATGTATTGTGGACCCTTTATTCATATTGAATGGGTATATTGTGGACCGCAATCCATATTGAACTAATATATTGTGGACACTTTACCGTACTGAACTAATGTATTGTGGACCCTTTTCCATATTGAACTACACTGTTTTGTATTGAACTAATGTATTGTGGATCATTTTCCGTATTGAACTAATGTATTGTGGACACTTCTGTATTGAACTAATGTATTGTGGACCCTTTATCCATATTGAAGTAATATATTGTGAACCGTTTCCATATTGAACTAATGTATAGTGGACCCTTTATCCATAATAAAGTATATTGTGGACACTTTTCTGTATTGAACGGATATATTGAGGACCGCAATCCATTTTAAACTAATATATTATGGAGCCTTTTCCTTATTGAACTTATAATTTTGTGGACCCATTTCCATATTGAACTTATGTATTGTGGACATTTTTCCATATTAAACTAATGTATTGTGGACCCATTTCCATATTAAACTAATATTTATTGTGGACACCTTTCAAACTAATATATTGTGGACACTTTTCCATATTGAAGTAATATATTGTGGACGCTTTTCCATATCGAACTTATATATTGTGGACTTTTTTCCATATTGAACTAATGTGTTGTGGACACTTTTTTGTATTGAACTAATGTATTGTGGACCCTTTATTCATATTGAACTTGTATATTGTGGACTCTTTTCCATGTTGAACTTATGTATCGTGGACCTTATTCCATATTGAATTGATATATTGTAGACCACAATCTATATTGAACTAATAAATTGTGGACCTTTTACCGTATTGAACTTATTTAGTGTGGACCATTTTCCGTACTGAAGTAATGTATTGTGGACCCTTTTTTGTATTGAAGTATTGTATTGTGGACCCTTTTCCATATTGAACTAATATATTGTGGACCCTTTTCCATATTATTGAACTTGTGTATTGTGGACCTCTATCCATATTGAACTTATGTATTGTGGACCTTTTTCCGTACTGAACTAATGTATTGTGGACCCTTTCCTGCATTGAAGTAATGTGTTGTGGACCCTTTACCATATTGAACTTATATATTGTGGACCTCTATCCATATTGAACTAATATATTGTGGAGCCTTTTCCTTATTGAACTAATATGTTGTCGACCCTTTTCCATATTGAACTTATATATTGTGGACCCTTTTCCATATTGAACTTATGTATTGTGGACCTTTTTCCGTATTGAACTTATATATTGTGGACCTTTTCTGTTATGAACTAATGTATTGTGGACACTTTTCTGTGTTGAACTAACATATTGTGGACCCTTTTCTGTATTGAATTAATGTTTGTGGACCCTTTATTCATATTGAATGGGTATATTGTGGACCCCAATCCATATTGAACTAATATATTGTGGACACTTTACACCGTACTGAACTAATGTATTGTGGATCCTTTTCCATATGGAACTTATATATTGTGGACCTTTTTCCATATTGAACTAATGCATTGTGGACACTTCCATATTGAAGTAATATATTGTGGACCCTTTTCCATATTACTAATATTTATTGTGGACACCTTTTCCATTAACTAATATATTGTGGACCTTTTTCCATATTAAACTAATATGTTGTGGACACTTTTCTGTATTGAACTAATGTATTGTGGATACTTTTCCGTATTGAAGTAATATATTGTGGACCCTTTTCCATATTGAACGGATATATTGAGGACCGCAATCAATATTGAACTAATATATTGTGGAGCCTTTTTTTATTGAATTAATGTGTTGTGGACTCTTTTCCATATTTAACTTATGTATTGAACTAATTGTATTGTGGATACTTTTCCGTATTGAGCATACATTGGGGACACTTCTCTGTATTGAACTAATATATTGTGGACCCTTTTCCGAATTGAAGTAATATATTGTGGACCCTTTTCCATAGTGAACGGATGTATTGTGGACCTCTATCCAAATTAAAGTAATATATTATGTACCCTTTTTCTTATTGAACTAATTTATTGTGGACCTTTATTCAGAGCGGTAAACAATTCAATATTAGGATGCTACGGTAGTGATCGCTTAGCCAGAGGATTCTGTTTAGTGAAGTTTGGGTTGGGGTCGAACAAAGACCTAACGCAAAAACTAGGAGAAAGTCAAAGTATACAAAATGACATACGTACGTCCAAACATATATATAAATAAACAAACATCCCCGATTTTCAATTGTGTTCCCTCTGTAAGTGTCTCGCTCGCTCGCCGACTAAATATTTGTGTAGTATAATTATTTGTCTTAATTTTAAGTTAGGTTTTATCTGTGTAGTCTAATGCAATTTCATTTTGTGTGTGTTTATGTGTTCAGAATTTTGAAGGGGACGTTGTGGATGTTGTGAATACTATCTGAAAGATGAATAGGATGCAAGCGTCAAGTATGAAGTTCTGTTTTCACCGGAGAACTCTCCATGCAGTGATAACAATGATCAAGCAATATTCACACAGAATCTTTATTTTATTGGACGAAGTGATTTCTTTTTTCAAATGTTTCAAAATTTTTATTGTCATTATACTTTTGTTTTACGTATGATAAATATTTGAAATAATAGGCAATATGAAAGAGATACGCAGGCTATCTATTATTGTTATAACCAGTGTAGTATACTTTTGATATACTTAAGTTATACATATGCGTAGTATACTTTTGATATACTTAAGTTATAATGAAGTTTAATGGCACATTAAACTAGGTTAACAGAATACCAGAAAGCTGATCAGTGCATCTGATAAAGGGGCCTCAGTGCATCTGGTAAGGGGTCCCCAGTCCACGCATGCTCACGAAAAGCTGGACCGCGTGTCAGTTACTCAGTCAATGTTTTTCTGATAGAGACAGCCAGCGTGAAGTAGCTAAACAGATCGAGTATTAATGGCCGAGAACTTGACGCCCGAGAACGTGAGCGCCATCATAAATGGCGTCGTCGCCAAGCTTAGCGAGGCACCCCCAGAATCGCTGATTCGCAGCCTTCGCGAACGCAGCGGTGAAAGGACTGAGGAGACGGCCGCAGGAGGACCCGACGGACCCACCGACGCTGAACGTAAGTTGTATTAGTGTTAGTCTCCTCCTCCACCCAGCGGGTGTGAATTGTTATAGGGGAGATACATAAAAAAAAAAAAAAAAAAAAAAAAAAAAAACCTAGTAGTATCACGAGCTGAAACAGGCTCACAAGCAGTAACACGAGCTGAGACAGGCTCATAAGCAGTAACAGAGCTGAAACAGGCTCATAAGCAGTAACACGAACTGAAACAGACTCATAAGCAGTAACAGAGCTGAGACAGGCTCATAAGCAGTAACAGAGCTGAAACAGGCTCATAAGCAGTAACACGAGCTGAAACAGACTCATAAGCAGTAACAGAGCTGAAACAGGCTCATAAGCAGTAACAGAGCTGAAACAGGCTCATAAGCAGTAGATCAGGGTCAAGAACTGACACGGGTTCAAAGTGGTATCATGCAGTACCGGGAGAAAAAATCAGGCTCAAAGCAGTACGACGAGCTGGAACAGGCTCAAAGCAGTATGATGAGCTGAAACAGGCTCAAAGCAGTAGGATGAGCTGAAACAGGCTCAAAAGCAGGGTCATGAACTTAAAAGGCTCGAGCCTCATTGGCATAATTCACAGGCTGGAGTGTAAAACCACAAGTAAACTGATACCAGTGTTTCAGTATAACATGGGAGTCATAATTCCATTGACAGGCAAACATTGGTACATATTAGAAGTGGTGACATATGGCTGGTAGTGTGTGCACGGATGGCATTGTTCATGGTTGAATATACACTGCAGGTCGTGAGAGCAGGCGCTATACCCCCGAAGAGTTGGCCGCAGCCGGCCTCATGGAGTTTGCAGGGGACAGCACTCGCAGCAGCAGTGGGGCAAAGGCTGCAGAACAGAAGGGCCACAGCACCCCTGAGTCAGCAAAATCCCTGGCCTCAGTTGGACCTGGTCTGCCGGCCATATCTCGTCGCATATGGGATAGGATTAAGGCGAACGAATACGTGGAGTTCATGGACCTGCCACCAGCTCGGGGGAAGGCAAAGTCACTGAGCCAGGAACTGGAGGGTCAGATAGTGGTGGTCCAGGCAGCAGACCTGGCCCAGTCTCGGAAGGTCATTCCAGATCTGCCGACCTGGCTGCAGTGCTTTGCGCTGTATACAGCAGTAATCCTTAAGGATCAGCCAGAGCGAGCTACAGAGCTCATGGCCTATCAGAGCGTAATCGCTAAGGCAAGCCTGCGATACAAGTGGCCGTCGTGGATTATGTACGACGTGAGCTTCCGACAGGAAATGGCGGGAGTAACTGGCACATCGTGGGCTAAGGTGGAACCCAGTATCTATTCCCTGTGCTTCACAGGTCAGGCTCTGAGCACCGACAACTGGTGCCACAACTGCCAGACCCTAGACCACACCCCCAACACCTGCCCACTCAGGCCTAGGAAGAGATCTTGGGGAACGGCAGTGGGACAATCAGCAATGGGACAATCAGCACTGTCCAGCAATAGGAGTAGAGAGGGTGCCACAGGTACAACCGGTTCGGGGGCGAGTGCAAATTCGGACGGGAGTGCCGGTATAGGCACATCTGTAGTTCCTGTGGAGACCCACACCCAGCCAGTCGTTGCAAGCAGGGTCACAGTGACAAGCATGAACAACGCCCAGGCATGAATCGACCTGCAGCATGAAAGAACAGCTCATATATGACTTGATATACACAGCAATATGATATGGGACATATACATTACATATATATATATATATTTATTAAAAAGAAAAAGAGCACGCTCTAAGGATAGTTGTATGCATAATGTGTTGTATGCTAGAGTCACAAAAAAAAAAAAAAAAAAAAAATCCTTTATCTCTGGTTTCCCACTACCCCCTCCCCCTCCCTATCCCTCTCATTAGGTCCAGACGGCACACGCACAAGCCAGTTGCTCAGAATGGAGGCATGCTGTAGCGAGTTGGAGGAGGGCACTATACCTATGGAATTTGGAAACACAGCTACACCGCTGGTAGCCACGAAGTGGGCCTCGCTTCTGGCTGGCCACCCAGACAGAACTATGGTCGAGGTCATCATACGAGGCATACAACAGGGATTTCGGATTGGCTATAAAAGGGGCGTGAACCCCCTGAAGTCTAGCAAATGCAACCATGCCTCTGCGTCGGACAAGCCAAACATAGTCTCCAAGTACATCGAGGAAGAGCTGGAAAAGGGTCGATTACTAGTTGTGGAGGATAGCGGTCTAGGAATCCACTGCAGCCCATTTGGGGTAATTCCAAAAAAGTCCAACCCAAACAAATGGAGACTAATACTAGATCTATCCTATCCACAAGGAATGAGTGTCAATGATGGCATCTCAAAAGAGCTAGCCTCACTCAGTTACGTGGGAATAGACGAGATCATTGCCCGTATAGTTGAGTTGGGACCCCGATCTGTGATGGCAAAAATGGACATTAAACAGGCATATCGCAATGTTCCAGTCCACCCAGAAGACAGCTTACTACTGGGCATGCGCTGGCAGGGTAGAACGTTCGTAGACCGAACCCTTCCTTTTGGCCTCAGATCCGCCCCCTTAATTTTCACAGTGCTCGCAGACGCCTTGCAATGGATAATGGAGCAGTTTGGGGCGACTTGGGTGCGACATTACGTGGATGACTATATCACAATCGGCGCGCCAGGATCGCAAGAGTGCACAAGAAATGTATCAGCTATGTTAGCTGCCTGTGCTGAGGCCAACTTGCCCATCGAACCTGAGAAGAACGAGGGACCAGCCACTACCATCACATTTCTGGGGTTGGAACTGGACTCCCAAAAAATGGAAGTGAGACTGCCAGAGAACAAGCGAACACGCTTGAAAGAGATGTTGGAATCATGGAAGGGCAGAAAGGCCGGAAAGAAAAGGGAGTTGCTGTCACTAATAGGTCTCCTATCCCACGCCAGCAAAGCAGTTAGGCCAGGGAGAGCATATGTAAGGCGCCTGATAGACTTGTCCACAGTGGCAAAACACATGGACCATTACGTCCGTATCAATAAAGAGGCCCGTGCAGACTTGGAGTGGTGGCGCTGCTTCCTCGAAAACTGGAACGGTACAGCCCTAATGTTCGCATGTACTCAAATGGAACTGGACATCACACTGACATCCGATGCCTCTGGCAACTGGGGTTGCGGAGCCTACCTGGGAAATGAGTGGTTCATGCTCCACTGGTCAAAATCATTCGAAAAGGTTCATATTACTGTGAAGGAGCTGGCTCCGATCGTTCTGGCAGCCATGATTTGGGGACAGTCCTGGAAAGGAAAAACAGTGAGGGCGAGGTGCGACAACACAGCAGTGGTCGCCATTGTCAACTCGGGCACCTCAAAGAATCCACATGCCATGAACCTTGTGAGGTGCTTATCATTTCTAGCAGCCACATATGAGTTCAGAATGTCTGCAGTTCATCTGCGTGGCACACACAACACACTAGCTGACGCCTTATCCAGAAACAATCTCAACCTATTCCGTTCCCTCCACCCACAGGCGAATCGAGACGCAGTCCCTATCCCCATGGCTGCGCTGGATCTCATTCTGCTACAGGAGCCAGACTGGACCACCAAAGACTGGACGAGAATGTGGACTACTACGTGGGACACGCGCTAGCGAAGTCAACACAGAGGACATACAGATCGGCTGAGAAGCGCTATGTAGCATTTTGCACTATGCACCACACGTCACCTTTACCTGTTGATGAAAAAACATTATGTCGATATGTAGCGTCACTCGCCAGTGATGGCTTGCGCCATAGCTCGATCAAGGGCTACCTAGCGGCAATCAGACAAGTAAGCATCCAGCAGGATGAGGGCGACCCACATATCAGTAACATGGCCAAGCTCGAACTGGTTCTTCATGGAATAAAAAGAGTACAGGCACTCAGCCAAACCGCCCCCACACGCCAGCCGATAACGATTGAGCTACTGGATAAGCTAAGGGGCTCCTGGCTGGCAGGCACACCGACATGGGATGAGCGAATGCTATGGGCGGCAGCGTCAGTGTGCTTCTTTGGTTTTTTCAGATCGGGGGAAATAACTGTCCCCGGTGACCAAAGTTTTGATGAGTCTTGCCATCTTACAGCAGCAGATGTCACAATAGACAGCCATCGCAACCCATCCATGCTGCGCATCAGACTGAAAGCATCGAAAACGGACCCTTTCAGAGTTGGGGTGGATGTGTTCGTGGGATGGACAGGCTCCCCCATCTGCCCAGTGACAGCAATGTTAGAGTACGTGTTAATCAGAGGAACGCGTGCCGGACCTCTCTTCCTGTTTAAAGATGGCAAGTTACTGACAAGGAGCAGATTTGTGGAGAGAGTGAGAGTTGCACTGGATAAGGCCGGCGTGGACAGCAGACCATTCTCTGGCCACAGCTTTCGGAGTGGAGCAGCGACAACGGCAGCAAAGAGAGGATTGGGCGATTCCACTATAAAGCTACTCGGTAGATGGAAGAGCAACGCGTACCAGCTGTACATAAAAACACCAAGGGAGCACCTGGCAGCAGCAACACGCACCCTTGCCCAGGGCAGATAACTGGCAAGCAGCCTACATAATCTTCAGTATGGACTCATCAGTTCTCACTAGCCACAAGTATACCATGTTGACTGTAAACACATTATTATATTATCATATTGGTAAGGGAGATTTGGGCGTGAGGGTTGGGGAGAAGGAAAATAGTGGTTGATTGGGCTGAGTTGTTTATTTGGAGGGTGTAAACCACACTACATAGGTGCTAAGTAGTGTGAATTACAATTAATAGCCCAATCACTTCCGGTTAAACCGGCGAAAAATGACCCCGCCCTCACCGGCAAACCTTAGGTAGTAACCATAACTGAGTATGATGTTAAATGAAGTTTAATGGCACATTAAACTAGGTTAACAGAATACCAGAAAGCTGATCAGTGCATCTGATAAAGGGGCCTCAGTGCATCTGGTAAGGGGTCCCCAGTCCACGCATGCTCACGAAAAGCTGGACCGCGTGTCAGTTACTCAGTCAATGTTTTTCTGATAGAGACAGCCAGCGTGAAGTAGCTAAACAGATCGAGCTGTCCCACCCTCCCTCCCTCAAAAAAAAAAAAAAAAATATATATATATATATACATGTATATATAATAATAATAATAATAGTAAAAAATGACAGAACAAAGAAAGAGAGGGAGAGCAGAGAACTATTACTGACAAGGGGGGCATATCTCCACTGAGGACATACAATCCTTAGTGTGAAGAGAGCGGGGTCACGGGTGTAAACCACACTACATAGGTGCTAAGTAGTGTGAATTACAATTAATAGCCCAATCACTTCCGGTTAAACCGGCGAAAAATGACCCCGCCCTCACCGGCAAACCTTAGGTAGTAACCATAACTGAGTATGATGTTAACATATGGTATACTTATGGTTTACATATGGTTTACACCAGTAGTATACTTTTGTTATATCAATGTTATACACACCTGTGTAAACCGGTACCTATACACAGGAGAAACACTGGTGTTTCTCATATGTATAACAAAGTTATCCTTATGTTATACACCGGTGTATACTGAAGTATTTGCATGGTGATGTGCCTTGAGAGCTTCATAGCTAGAGGGTGTTGCAGCACAACCATCCAGTCCACAGGTTACAGCACCACGAAAAAATGGATGGACTTCTCTAATATGCTTTAGAATTCCGGCAATAGTTGTTCTTGCATGCTGGTGACATATGCAACATTGAAACATCTCTACAAGAGAATTTCTATTTAAAGAAAATAATTTTTAAACAATATTCTGTATATTGTATGTAGTCACATGACACAAGTGCAGCTGCTATTTTCCTTACTCTGTCTAAAGATTGGCTATAATTTTTACTGGTTTTCTTTTCTCAGGAGAGTAGTGGACTGAGGCCAGACAAATGGAAGATTTTTCTAGTAAAAATGTGGTACAGGTAGGGGATTGGTTGAGAGAGCAGAAGTTTTCTGAAAAAGTTGTTGATAGCTTTCAAGGTAAAGTCTACAGTTTTTTATTTTGCTCTAGTTGACAATATTTTTTAAATTTAGACAATGACATAGATGGAGAAACATTTTTAATTCTGGAAGAAAATGACTTCAGTCAACTAATCACTTCAATTGGAGAAAGAAGAAAATTAATTCTAAAGCAAAGAGAGCTTAATTGCAGAACTTCTGTTCAGGTAGGCCTTATGAAAAAAATTTAAACTTATATGTGTAGTCCAAGACATAAAACTTCTTAGGTTATTGAAGACAATGTAAAAGAAACTGCATCTGTTCCACACGAAGATTTGTTTTCAACCTCTGAATCTCTGGATGTAAGCTCTTTAGAGTTTCTGTTATATCTTTTAGGGTTGAATTTATAAAATCATTAGTAGCTAAGTTGTTTTGTGTCCATCTAAGCAATTTAAAATACAGGTGAAGTTGTTGTAAGTAGTGAGGTCCCTTCAACCCTCCTGAGGCAAGTGTGGTTTTTCTTATCACTAAGTAGGTTAAGTGGTGAGGTTAGCCACAAGCCATTCAAACATGCATGGTCTGGTTCCTCTGTCATACCCAAGATGATCCTTATCACTTCCAAAGCTTTGCACAATATTTATGTCTTCACACATACAAGTATCAACACAAATTGAAACAAAATTTTTGTTGTGTAGTCTACATTGATTTTAATCAAATTCACTCATCACTATTTTACCTTGAAAATAACTTATATAGATTTATATACAGAGTCTTATTTATTTTTGGTTTGTTCTTGGGCTAGTGAAGAAGAGGTACATTTGAATGTTTCATTGCTAGCGTGTAATAACTTGAATAAATCTCTCATTTCAATTTAGGATTTGGCAAGTTCAAGTGCGTTAGATGAGGAATGGTGTAATGAATTGTCACCTGAGGTATAAGTAGTGGATTGTAAATAAAAATTTAACATAAAAACACATTGTTATTGCATAGTTACTGTCAGCAAGTATGGATCCTGATAATATTGAAGCAGGCGAGGATACTATAAGTCCTTCAGTCAAGGTAAATCTTTAAGACACTGTAGTACAACAAGTGTGTATTAGGGATACTACAGCCCCTCTCATCTGTTTGTCTTCGGCTAATAAAAGGAATGTAGGTTGGTATTGATATTTCATTTGATACAAATCCCCCTCCTTCCATACTCCCCAATATTTTATCCACCAATCATGTGTAGCCTACTATAATTTGCTACATTATATTTTCATAGCTTTTCAAGGTTTAAAAATAATTAAGATTTTTTAAATATCTTTAAATTGTTGCTATTCAATATTTTTAATTATTTTAATATTTTGGAGCTAATGGTTTCTCATGTATTGTATATACATTAGGTTGGTATATTCAAAAGGACCCCAAGGACAATCATAACCAAGAAATGTCCTGAACCACCTCTGCCAATACCATTTCGTTTGCCACAAAATTATCCAGCAGCAGTAATGTTAGGCCTACAAGAGGGTGTTATGACTGGAAGCACTAAGACGAAGTTCATTGGCAACGTCGCTGCAGCAGTGTTTTCTTTTAAAAGCTATCCAACCAAAGACGAATATACCCATATTGGACAGCAAATAATTAACAAGTATCCTTTCCTAAAGTCATCTACAGGAACTGGATATGTAAGATACTGACAATAATAATTTGAACATAGTTGTTATTAATAAAGGTATACACATAATTGTTAGATATTTTGACCTAACTTAATATTAGTATATTTATTTACGTAACAATTACTGTTGCACAGGGTTACTTGGTTGAAGCACTCAAAGACAAAATGAAATATTTAAGAAGCACTGGCAGACCAAGCAACAAGAGAATGTTAGAAAATGGAAGTCTTACTGCACAAAAGAAAAGGAAAGAATACCGTGCATTTCCAGCAGCAACAACCCCAACTATACCGGATAATGAAGATGAACACTCTAATGCAAGAAATTACAAGCTAATGCTATCCGAGTCAAAAAAAAATAATCCAAATACCAGAACAATTAAAATATTAATGGAGCGTACTTTCCCCTTTCGAAGACAGGACATATTGAATAGTGAATTTTCATTAAATGGTGTTTTACAGAAGTATCCACCACTGCAAGTCATTGATGAGGTAATCGAAATAGTTTCATTTATTGCTAAAACATATTTCAACTTTAACTTATGTACAATGCTATTAGAGTGAGCAGTGAGTAGGTATTCTTATGTATGTTTGATTTAGGTTTTGACTGAGATGAATAAAATATTTCCAGACAAAAGTTCCCAAGGAAAGTGGGAGAAACTTATGCCGAAAATAACACAACTATTCCAGAAAGAATCAATTTCTCCTGAGATACAAGTGGTGCTTGAAATGCTGAAAGAAGACATAACACCAGGTAACCAGGCAACCATTTACATTCCTTGAGAGCTTGTACATTTTTGAGAAAATGCAGCTGTTGAAGGGAGGAAATGCAGCTGCTACTCAGTGTTTACCCTCTTCTTATTTACTTATTTTTTAATTACTTTAACAAGTTACTGGACAAGTTATTTAATATCTGCTTTAAGCTATTAATAATATCCCACTAAAAGTACAATTACTAAAATCATATCGATGTATTTCTGTCCGGCAAATAATTTACTAAATTTATTTCTCCTATATTATTGCTTCTAATTTTTGAAGACAACATTTTGCATATAAATAGAAACTATATGGTTTGCAAATCGTAACATTATATTTGTTAAGACATCAGTAATAGGAAATGGCGAACAGAAATTTGTATATTGAAATGTTTGATTGCTTCTTCTATTACAATTCAGGTTGTCAAACTGTTAGGGCAATGATAATGATGAATACAATGCTACCAGACACCAGGAGCAAGTCCACTTATAAGAACATTGTCATTGTCATTGAGGTGAGCAACAATAAAGAATGTTAATACAGTATAATAAAGACCTGCATTCATACACAGTTATTGACGTTGTCTTATATTATTGTTACTGTAGGATCCAGCAGATATTGCAAGAGAGAGTCCACACGCACAGCCTCTGGTAGCAGTGGAACTACAAAACCAAACCATCACCAATATATACATAGTGGCTGAACGAAAAACTGTGTACAAGATAAACAAACACAACATTCCTTTTACATTGTTATCTATCTTTTATGTTTTCAATTTGGAATATCCAAGTGGATGTACCAATTTTTATTTTTTTTTAGAGCATTTATTTTTAGACAAAGTATGTAAAAGAAGCAAGTTACAACATTTTATTGTAAGCATAAATAACATATGAATTTTTTTTTGTAAAATTATATTCAATTATGAAATTTGTATGAAAATTATACTAAAATAGTATGTAAATCATTCTTTTTTTTGGTATGGATTTTATACTAATATTGGTATGTAAAACATACTATGGCAAAAAAGTATGGGTATCACACCAAGTTTTGGGATGCAAATGGTGACATGCAGTATCATACCAGTTTTGGTATGTAAATCATACTTCGTTTTTAGCTGTGTATACCTAAAGGCAAAAAATAGTGCACACTTACCAAGTTAGTACACCTAGTAACAATATAGCAACGGGTTCTAAATTTATTTAACTTTTAGATGAAAATTTTGGTGCAAGTAATGGTATCGTTCTATAATAATAAGGATGATATATGCCATATTCTGCATATTTTAATTATGTTTAGATGTAATCAAGTGATCAATTGGTCTTAGTATGCAAGTGCCAACACTGTGTTGTGTCATCTGCTTGAAAAGTACTGCTGTTTGATAATGTTGATGGCTAAACCAAGTGCACAAATATATTTTGTCAAACTTTGTTTCAGCAAAATGTTAATAGTGCAAGTGTGGCGAGTGTGTTGACCACAAGGTTGATGGGAGTCTGGGTGATTATGATGTAAGAAAACTGGTTGTGTTAAAGTTACATGGGAGTCTATACTTTCTCTTGTTAAGAATCTTTTATATAAAAGAAATGGAGATTAATTTATAGCCAGACTATCTTTACATGTTTTTCCCTTTACAGTTGCAGATGTTGATATCCTTGATGATTGTGATGGTGGGCTTATTGGTGTAGTAGCCAGATGTAAATTTGGATGTCTTTCAAACCGTAATGAAACAGGCATCACTAACAAAGGTGCATGCCCAGCAGAAAAAAATGGGATGTGGAAGATAGAAACTTGCAAATACAGGAAGCTTTGGGAAAAGCATAATCCAAACCCTCTACTGATTTTGAGTTTCCTCAAGCTGTAAACTCTGACAGTTCTAATGGAAGAGGAAGAGTGGTGGAGTACTCTTGTTAGTGAGTGTTTAGCAATTAAAGAGAGGCAGAATGGATGAGGATTGTTGATGTGGATAGATTGGGTGGTCAGGTTTGCACTCCCACCTCAGAAGTAGCTAGCACAGGTGTTAATGAACTAGCACTATTGATGATGAAACCAAGTCACACCCCACCTTGATGGAATGTAGGAACTATGCCAACAAAGAGAGAGAAATGGTCTCTTGAACAAGAATACATTTGGCCCTGAAGACATACCAAAAACAGTAATTGTAATGCCTAACAGATTAAGAGGAAGAAATTATGAGAATGGCTTGATCATTTCAATGACTATAGGGTAAAACAATTATATTTGTATGGCCTCTTATCATGAAAGATATTAATGCTTGTTACAAATGTTGTGCAGTTCGTCAGTAGCACAGCAAAATTGCTAGGGATGACTTCCTAGAAAAGTCCCAATATTTATTTCCTGAAGTCTTTGACTGACTTCCTAGAAAAATCTCAATATTTCCTGAACTCTTTGTGACCAAGAAAAACAATTTGATTGTGAGCTATTTAACTAATCAATTGTGACATATTAAAAAAATTGTGTGCTAATCTGAGAATTATAGAGATTCACTCTGACAGTGTAACTATTGGTTTATTCTATGCTCAATATCTTCACTGCTGTAGCTAAAACTAAGGTTGGAAACCAGGGGTGTACGGTAAGCTTTAAAACTCTGGTGTAGTTAGTTGATGGGAGCATCCAAAACACCCAGTTGATATTTTAGAAGTTCTCTGATAGCTATATTAATTATTTTGCCTCACACTTTTTAATCGCCTTAATTCACATTAACTGAAGCAGGTAATATACTTTCCAGCTGATAGTCAACTGCAAACACTAGTACATTGTTATTTTCAGCACTGACTGATTATTAATAATATTGATATCAATACAATCTGTAATTATGATAAATGAAACATGTTTATTCAAAATGATTATCACACACTCAAATACAATTGGCACTCAATTAAGAATTATTCTTAGTATTCTTAATAACAACTAAACTATATGCTTGATTATCAACTAGTTCAATGTCCTCTTTTTTATTACTATTTTGTTGCAGTTCAGTAGCAGTGTCTGTCTCAACAATATTATCAATGTCTTCATATTCATCAATTCCATGTTCTACTTGGTGATCTCTGTTTGGTTTAGATATTTGATTCGATAAACTCTTTTTATGTATAATAATGTAACAGACAATACATCCAACAGCCATTGTTACTGCCATACATATTATAATACTTATTAGCACAGATATTATTGTAGGATCTTGTATGGGTGCTGATGAAGGCGTTACATAAATATATACTATTTCTTTATTATCAATAGTGTCTGTTGAAAGATTTTGAAGGGAAAGTGTGTTAATAGTGTTATCATTTTGGAATAGATTATTATTATTGTTAGTTGTTGAATCTTTGGGCACCATAGGTAGTGTAGTGTCCAAGGATTCTGATCTCAAGGTGGTTTTGTCATTCAATAAGTGATAAGTAGATTCCATTATAGTTGTTTCTTCTCCAGTAGTTTCCCGAGATGTTGTAAATATAGTGAATGTTGTTGATTCAGCTAAGATAATAAAAAGGAACAATTATTAGTATGTATAGCTATTACAATGATATCATTAATATTTATTTATATATTAAATAATTATTTATTATTTATTGTTATTGATTAATTAATTAATTAATTCATGAATTAATTAAGAATTATTTATTAAATAATTAATTAATTAATATTATTGATTGATGGAATGATGTATTAATCAATTAATAAATCAATTTAATCAATCAATCGGAATGCCTGCCATTGAAAAAAGTTGAGAGCGGGTCTGTGGAAAGGGATTCCACATCTATGCCAAATATCAAATGTCAAAACAACTTAAAAGACCCCAAGCGTGCCATGAATAAACAAGCTACTTTTTATCCTCTCTCATTCTCGAAATACAATGGTTTCCAACTGTCCGCTAAAAAAAAGGGGCATAGTTTGAGACTATTGGATGCATTTTACAGTTTACCTGATGCTGAAAGTACTACTACATCCAGTAGAGTAGCCAAGGATTCCAACAAGACAGGTTGTGGGGTACTAATAAATCTAACTAGTGATATGCATGAGGGCAAGTGGTGAGTGAGCCTGTGCACAAACAAAATACTTCAGAAGTATCTATCATTCCATTCGAAAAGTGTAAGTATATAGCTGTTGTGACAATACTTTTTCTAACAAAAACAGAACTACTTACTTACCTCAATTTCCCAAGTACTGGTATTTTCTATATCACATTCCAACTATCAGAAATACCTTTAGCTTTTGATAATAAGCACTCTCAGCTACTTTAAAATGGCCAAGTTTGAAATTAAGTCTGGTATAGGGTCTCAATACCATAGTAACCTTTCGCCATAACATTTCGTGACTTGAAAAAACAAGAAGTTCTAAAGAATTACTACACAGTGTTGAGTCTAACGGTAAGTTTTTAAGACCTAAGTGTGTCTTGTTCCATTTAGTAACAACAATTTAGTTATTTACGTCTGGTAAAAAGTTTCAATGTATGTCATAGTAACCACTCATAACAACTTATTGCGAGTTGAAAAAGAAAGTATTTCTAGGGACCCTTCGTACAGTTTTGAGCCTAACCCTATAATAATTACAGCTGTAGTAACCAGAATAAACAGCGGGTAAGCCCTAAAGCCGGTTTTTTAAGGAGAAAAACAAAAAAACGTGCACGTACGTTCAAAGGGCACATGTATAATCCACATATCCGAATATACATACATCGAACATATAGCTACCTGATTTTCAATTGTCAACCCCTAATAGTATCTCGCTCGCTTGGCTCGCACAATAACAAACAAATATCCCCAATTTTCAATTGTGTTACCCCTACCCCTGAGAATGTCTTACTCGCTCCGCTCGCTCGCCAAAAAAAAATTCATGCAAAACTTCATTAGATGTTGCTAAAGCTGCTGCAAAATTTAATTGTGCATACGGAGTATGCCGTTAAGTATACGGAAACTTTAATTATCCGGAAGTGGCAATCTAAGTTATGTTATTTGGATTTCTGATTTACTTCCCTGAAGGCAGCCTTGTTCAACCGCAAGTTTCTCTGCTGCATAGAAGGTTTACCCTCTAGTATTTTAGGATGAAGTAGAGGTGAATTGTAGCTTACTATTAGCACAAAAATCTCAATTTTTTTTCTTTGCGCCATAAGGTCCCTTTCCTAGTCCCACTCACAACTGGTATGCTAGGCTGGTTGCTATAACTACTATGTTATGCATAAATGACAGCACAGTGATGATGTCTAGCATCATCAAAATAATAATATGTCAAGATAATTCACTTTCATTGTTTATTTACACAAGCCTTTAGATCATGAAAATAAATAGAATGCTCGTGTAATATTTTGCCATATCACATTGTGACTCGTGTAATAAATATTATATGTATACACAGTAATTATAAATATATCTATATACTACAAGCAATAAATCGGAACGGATGAAATATTTTATGAGGACTTATTGGCTTATAAATGGACAAACAAAGAACCGATGTAAAAGAGAAGAGTAAACATATTGTTAACAGTGATGCTACTGAAACTTTCACTTATTTTTGCTGTATTAATTAGAGAGAGTTACAAATGAACAATATGTTTTGTCGATAATTTTGCATTTAAATAACAAATTCATGAAATCTACTAAAGATTGAGTAGCGTTCCATAGAAAACTTTCTTTTTTACGACGTCAGATGTGGAGTCCTCATCTCCTTCTCTGATAATAGAGTATGGTATCGTATTTGTTCATAAATATATGGGGATGAAGAATGTGTTGGAAAAAAAATCATAATCAAATTTAAATTTGTATGTATATCATGCAGGTTTGTACTACTGACACTTTTCAATAAAAAAAATTAATTAATGATAGCAAAAATTACGTGCTACAGCTGTTATTGTCATTAAAATTTGTCAAGCCCTATATAGCTAACAAAACAAGAATTACACCAATGAGACATTGCTGGAAGTTCTATCACTATAGAAGGGATAAGTTAACTAAACATGACATTCTATTTCTTGCTTGAAAGTCCTGTTGGTGCAATTAGAATAGATTTTGGTGTTCAATATGCATAGCCTGATAGGCATACAATTATATACAATCTATTTTGTTTTATGTAATAAAAAAATGTGCGAATACATCAATAATGAAATAAAACTACCTCCATGTATGGAACTAAATAGCTAACTGTATAAATGTAATTTTATAGTGAAGCACTGGCTTTTTATTTACGCCAAACAAATTAAATCATTTTTCAGAACAATAATCATGTGGTGCAAACAATACTGAAATAATATAAAATTATGAGGATTCTGTCTGACTTACATATTCGATCCTGAGTAGCTTGATCTCTGAATATCACTTCACCAATATAAATTCCTCCCACAGTTACAGAATTAGTGAATTCAATAAAATATATGTTACCATTACTCGTTGGTGATGTAGTAATGTATATAGTCTCCAGAGAAACACAGTTTGGTTGTAAAGATAGTGTTCTACTACCAATTGGAGTTGTGGATGTGAATGTTGGAAATACAATACCACTGTGAATATTGATTGTCAGACCTAATCTAGGTATAGACCATGTAGTACAGAGAAATATGCTCAGTTCTACGTCTTGTAACATAAATGAACTAGAGAATCTAAATCCAATAGCATGCGATGTAGCAGATATATCTACAGTGTAGAGTTGAGAAGCCCAGGTACCTCTCTGACTAACATCAAGTGTAGGAATAATTCCGTCAATGAGAGTTGCATTAAAATCACTCGTTATTCCACCAGTACAATCACAGAATGTTTCACCACTTGCACCAGTCATCCTACAGACTGAGGGACATCCTGCATTAGCATCAGATCCATTGATAGAAGATACATCTGTTAGTGTAAACCCAGAAGGTCGAAAAATGGTACCTACATTTTAAGCATCGGTGTTACAACTGTAGTATGAATAGAATAGAATACTCGCTTACCATGACAAGTATTGCATAGAGCCATCAAAATAATCAACCCTACCGCCATTGCGCCAACCACGGTCCGCAGTCTACGGCGAGATGCAGCACTGAGAAGCACTTTTTTGTCGAATCCGAATCCACACCCCCCTGCGTTGCTCATCGCTGCTCACTCCATTCCCGGAAACTAAGAGAACGATACGGGATTCCCCCTTAAATGAGAATTTTCCGGTCCCTAATTGTTAGCGATAAGGTTCTGCGATTCGAGGACCCTGGATGGCCATGCAGTCACTGCTTCCACCCTGAAGTGGAATTCATAACACTTCTAACTTGGATCTTCTCACTGTTATTTAAGTCAAGTTCTAACTTTTACTACTGCAGTATGCTATGGAATTTTCTATTAGTTAGTAGCAAATATCCAGTTAGTTAGAACAGATTAAATATAGTGTAATGCCAGAATTGAGAAGTATAAAAAACAACAGAAAAAAAAAAAAACAACTCAAATACCCCCTCCTTAGAAAACAATAATATTAAATGAAATAAAAATAAGAAAGAAAAACCCAATCAAACAAAAACAAAAAACAAAAAACAACTACAACATTATATAGCTACTGTGAATTCTATGTCTAAAATTTTACTGTTGAAATTTTACATTTGAAGTAGTGAAACTTTGAAATTAATTTGAAAATTCTTCGGTGACTAGGTATAGACTTAAGGTAGTTCCATTATTTGTATTTCACTATAGTCATAAAAGATTTACAAAGTCCATAAACGTTTCAACTATTTTGGTCATCATCAGTGTGTGGACGATAATACATAGTCAAAACAATATGTCCTGAGGAACTCGTTGATGACAGAGCTATAACAAAATAAGTTGTCATGACAAAGCTATAACAAAAAAGAAAGTCCTGGCTAGAAGCTACATTTTTGTTAGGCAATTATACACTGTAGGCAATAAACCAGTATCCCTGTTCATTGATGGTCCACTCATTCTTATTTGCCAAGACTCTGAGTAACATCTCTTGTGCAGTTCTTGATTGTGATCTACTATTTTAGAATTCTCCTAATCAATGCAGAGATGTTGTTGAATTGCATGTTGAGCAACTGATGTGTTGGTGTCTAGCAATTTCAATGCTCATTGATATTCTATTAGTCTATGTTCTAGCATCCGTCCAGTTAGGCCTATATAAGCCATTGTGCAAGGCTTACATGCTATTTGATAAATCACTCCTTTTTTTTTTAATAGGTGGAAGTCAGATGTCAAGGCAATGTAGAATTCTCTTGATATATTCTGACAGGTTTTTCACATACAGTAATACCACAGTCACTTTTGAAGTTCATCTTTCGTTGTGTTGTTTTTTTATGACTTTTTGCCTGCTTAGTAATCCTCTTGATGAAATGAATGGGATAGCCGTTCTCTTTCAAAGCAGTATTCGCATGTAAATTCTCTTCTACTTTATCCTCATTATTGCTTCAGATCTTTCCTGCTCTGTTGAATACTGTTTTGGCAACAGCATTGTTGTGTTGTAACGGATGATGGGAGTCAAATGAAAGATACTTGTCTGTGTGGGTTGCTATTCCTGTAAAGTGTGGTTGTCAAACTGCCATCACTATGGTGCACAATTTCAGTATCCAAGAAAGACAGTTTACCATCACACTCTCTTTCGACTATGAAATTGATGGATGGTTCGATAGAATTTAAGTGAAGTAGAAAGTCATCAACCAAGTCAGCATTCATTGCTGTGCAGAAATCATTCACATATCTTTTCCAAAAGACAGGATGAGTAGAATTGTATGTGGTTTAATGTTTTTTTCCACTTCTTCCATTACGAAGGCACATTCTACTGGTACTTTTACCATCACAATTACAGTAAATATTGTAGAGCTTTAGTACATTCCTAAACAGTAATTATGTATGATCACATTTTGATGACTTGTGTTGTGTAAAAATCATCAATTTGTATACACAGAAAATTATATTACAATATTAAAATGTTGTGACAATGATACAATAGGGTCAGACATATTGTGTAAGGCAGCACAAATATCTGCTATTTGATCAATTGTGCTAATGTTTGATTTCCTCATCACACATAATCATATTAATAGGAACTGTGGATCCTAATATGCGGTACTTCTGCCTTAGAACTCCAATGACTCTTTCAATGTGTATGCGCACATGTGATAATTGCCTTGCTTTGTCCACTTCCACTTGTGATAATTGCTTCTTGCCCCTTGTGAATGAGTACAACTAAATTTTAAACTTCAAACCTGCACATCTGATTCAAACTAACCTACATATTCTTCCACTGTAAAGCCTTTGTCTGCTAATACTTGGTGTGGGATTGAAGGAGTACGGACGCTCCACCACTGCCACCGAAAGATGATTAACACCAAAGCTCTGGGATGACGACCACTCCTAGAACTCTGATGCTCGCTGCCACCAGAGTTCTTCCCTGTTAACTGCGCCCTCTCCCTAGAGTCTTAATCTAGTTTAGAGTTACGTCAATGTGTGTGGGGAACTGAACTGATGATACGCGCGCGTGTCAGAGGTTATATACCTGGAGACACGCGTGCGCGGGGAAATATGGAAAAGGGTCGACCGCCAAGGGCGGGGCACAACTTAAACTACATGGTGTGATGAATACACTCATAAATACATACACACATAATGATGCAAGATGCTAATAATCTAAACACTTCTTATGACATATGACGATTAATGTTCAGTCTCTATCTTCTCTCTTCTTCTATCTTCTCTCTTCTTCTCTCCTCTCTGATCCACTCCGCCCACATTTCCCCCCACCAAGATTTGGCCCGAAGTCAAATCTGACAAAGCACAATGGGCGGACTCATCATCCGATGAAAGCCACGCCTGTCGGCTCATACCATCGGCGTTCTGATGGAGGCGTCCGGGACGATACTCTAACTCCACTCTAAAACCCTGCAAGGCCAGGGCGAAACGCAACAGTCTCTTATTCAGGTGACCACCCGACATCAGAGCCAAACAAGGCTTGTGATCGGTCACAACACGCACTTCTATACCGTAGATATGAAACTCGAAATGCTTCAAAGAAGCAACAATGGCCAGACACTCAAGTTCTGAGACGGAATAATTCTTCTCGGCCGATCTCAACTGCCGGGAGTAGAATCCAACGGGCAGTTCACGTCCGTCCCTGACGACATGGAGACATCCACCCACTCCCGCACCGGAAGCGTCCGAATACAGCACAAACACATCTTCACACGAAGGAACATACAACAAACATGATGAACACAATAACACTTTTAACTCACAGAAAGCTGAGGTCATCTCCTTCGTCCAGACCACCCGAAGAGGAGCCCTCAACGAAGTCGCCGGAGTCAGGAGGCTTGAGCATTCAGCGAACTTAGGAATGAACTGTCGGTAATACGACATTGAGCCCAAAAAGGACCTAAGCTGCTTCTTCGTCACGGGTCGTGCAAACTCGCTAAGGGCAGACACCCTATGGTCAGGGATAGAGAATGAACCCGACCCGATCCTATAACCCAAATACAACAAATGACTACGTCCGAAGCAACATTTCTTCAACTTTATAGACAAACCAGAGGCACCAAGGCACTCGATAACTGATCTGAGATGGGAAAGATGGTCTTCCCAGTTCTTACTAAACACAACTACATCATCCACATAGTTAACGCAACAGTGGGCAACAGTTTTCAACACTGCAACAATAGCAGCCTGAAAAATAGCAGGGGCATTCTTCAGCCCGAAAGGCATACGCCTATACTTGAATTTACCAAAGGGGCAAACAAACGAGGTGAGATCACTGGACTCTTCGTCCATAGCAATCTGGTGAAAACCAGCAGTGAGATCTAAGGTGGACAAACACGAATTAGGCCCAATCTGATCCAGGATCTCTGCTAAAGAAGGCAGCCAATACCTTCTCAGTGATGTGACAGCATTCAGCTGTCGGAAGTCCACGCATATACGAACACTCCCATCTTTCTTCTTGACCGGGACCAAGGGACTAGCCCAGTCAGATGTGGACTCAACTATGATGCCTTTCTCTAACAGGGCATCCAACTCTCTCTTGATAGCATCCCTAATACCAACCGGGATTTGTCTAGGTGGCAAATTAACCACAGGTGCACCCTCATTCAACACAATAGTACACTTAAACTCGGCACACAGTCCAGGGGAATCACTAAAATTCTGTTTGAGATCATTAAGAAGAGCATCCAGCACATTCTGTCTGAAACCTGGGCATGGCTCACCATCCAAAGAGGCTTTACTTACTAACAATTCATCGCTAATACCACTATCTTCTGCTACAAGAGTAACAGCGTTCACAGCTAAAGGTCTTGGGGAATACACTTTCAAGTTATCTCTGTGAACAAGTAGAACAGGATGATCGACACCCTTGGAAACTTTATAAGTGACTCTAGACGATCTGTCAACAATCTTGTAGGGACCATCCCAGGCCACCTGCAAAGCAGCCTTAATACCAGGTACTCTCATCAACACACTTGAACCAACTTCTAAAGGTTTATCTTGCTTGTTGCGATTAAAAACAAGCGCTCTCTTTTTTCCAGCAACTGCCTGATTGGCAGCAGCCAGGTCATGCAACACAGCCAATCTGTCATTCAGTTTCAACAACCATTCATCAACACACATGGGCTCAAAAGAGCGATCCACCCATCCATCATACAGGATATCTAGGGGACCTAACACATCTCTACCATACACTAGACAGTGGGGAGAATAACCCAGATCCCTGTTTGGAACTTGCCGTAAAGCAAACAAAGCAAGGGGCAAAAACTCAACCCACCCAATGCCAGCATCAGCAGCCTTAGACAACATGGGCTTCAGACTGCCATGCATTCTCTCCACCACACCGTTTGATTGCGGCCGGTAAGGGGACGTAGCAACAGCATCAATGCCAAGTGTATCACAAACGCCTGACATGAGTTTGGAGAGAAACACAGTACCTCTATCAGACAACACACGAAGAGGAATTCCAGTTCTACAAATAATCTCTAAGAAACACTGAGCAGCCTCAGAGGCCGACGCAGTTCTCATGGGCACAGCATCAGGCCAACGACTAGCCAAACAGATATAAGTGAATAAGTACTTGGCACCACCTTTACCCTTGGGCAAAGGGCCAACAATGTCCACACACACACTTTCAAACGGGACACAAACAATAGGTCTCTCAACCATCATAGCTTTCTTATTGCCAGCACTATTAACACGCAAGCAAACATCACAAGACTTCACAAATTTCATAATGTCAGAATGAATGTCAGGCCAGGTAAACTTCCTGCCTAACACACTACGCATACCACGTACGCCAACATGAGCAGTTTTGTCATGAGCCAACACTAACAACCTATCCCTGAACACTGTGGGGACAACTACACGTTCAACAGGAACGTCATCAACTAAACAGGTATGAAACAATAAACCGTCTCTCATAGAATAGCCATTGAGATTTTTCTTGGCCAATTCAACAAACTTGGACAAAGACTTGTCATTCTCAAGTGCGCTCACAACATCGCTAGCGCTACCCGAAGACTCGGGAAAGCTCAACTGTAACACATCACTATCATCAGATTCGGGAACAACAGGCGAAGACGGAGAAGGGGAAGAAGGAACAACCACATGCCCGTCACTAACAGCACTACCTTCTACACTAGCCCCAACCCCATCCACGTCAGAACCCTCAAGAAGCTCAACTTCAGAAGCAACACTACCACTAGACCCATCACCTACAGAAGGGGAATCCACAGACACATCAATAGCAGACAATCTCTCAAATTCATCATCAAAACAATACGAAACGGGAACAGCTTCCTTAGCACTCACTTCAGCCAATGCAGAACTAGCATTGTCATTCACAACAGACATACTTCTAGTCACAACACTGACATCGGCAATCTCTTCCTGAGTAGTGGAAGGAGCTGAGGGTGAAGGCAAAGTCTCAACAGCAACCCCACCAGAGCAGGCATCTACACAAGTAGACAGCATCAGCCTTGGCAGCGGCACCCAACAAGAGATGCTCAGCTGTCTCTGCCTCCATAGGAACGGAAAACAAAACACGCCCACATAAAGTATCAGGGTGGGCAACAGCCACTAATGACTTAAACTTTTTACCAACAAACTCAAACTCGACAATGGCCGTATCCAAGGTAACAGGACGACCATCCCAACCACGGACTTCAACCGAAGTACCTGTAAGTTGATCATCATAAACAAAACAACCAGGCACTACAGATATCTCGGCACCGGTATCGGGCACTACATCACAATCAAAACCATTCACAGTACCCGGAGAACAACGGCTACCACTTCTCACAGCCACCCAACTAGCATTAAAAGTTCTCTTTCTCACACCATCACTACGTCCGTTAGACTTGGACACACTAGGAACAGACTTCTTCTTGGGACAATCTGGCGACTTATGACCAGGCTCATGACAACTATAACAAACAATCCCAGGGGTTCTATTACCAGACAAAGAATTCCTAAGACTAGATCCACCAGAACCACTAGGATTACTGGACACTGAACTTCTACACTCAAAGGACCGATGTCCATACTTATGACACTTAAAACATTCCACTGAACTACCATACCTACCCGATCTACTACCAACAGAATGAGAAGACCCACCCGAATCAACCGGGTTGATCGACAAAGCAAATCTATTCAGCTCGCGCAAGAATGAGATGGTTCTTTGGTCCATAATAGCATGCTGCATAGCAGGCAACGACGATCTAAAAACAGCACAAGCTAAAAAGAGCAACAGTTCTTCTTTACTACCACACATAACATCAATAGAGTCAAGCAAGCTTTTCAACTGAGCAAACTTCTCTGTAGGAGACAACAGACTAGCTGGAGACGGAAAATCTGAGATAAGCTTAGCACCAAGAGCAGTCAAGCTCGCGCCTAGCGCCTCACATAGAATTTCCTTCACTTCATCATAACTGATTACATCACGATCTATAGTAGCTACGACTGAAGAGGCAGCTTTCGATTGTAACTTCTGTAGCAACACTGACTTCCAACGTCTCATCGGGCAACCAATATCCCGTAAATCAGCTTCAAGCTTTCTAATGTACTTCGCAATATCAACCCCATCTTTGTGCGGAGCAAGGGCATTGACTTGTCTCATCATCTCAGCATCACCATGACTATCACTTGAATGGGAGGAGGCATTAGACCTCGCCAACTGGGTAATCAAGGATTGACACATAGTCCTAAAATCAGAATCACTCATGGGAGCAGAATCCCTAACAACAATATCATTCTCCTCATCACCCATACTTCTAGCAGTACCAACAGGCACACCAAGAACAGAACTACTACTAAACAAAGGGGTAGAAAAACTCGAACACGACTCAGAAAAATCAGACTCAACACAATCACCTTGGTTCGAAACCACTGTTCGCCTCTTGCGTTTGCACTCCCTGTCCGGCTGCTCGCGCTGGCTCATCCAGGTGATCCAGAGAAGGAGGCGCCCTACAAAGGACACAAAAACAAAATGCAAAGAAAAAAAATTACAAGTCAAAACCAATCGAGACACACAAAAACAAAATGCAAAGAAAAAAAATTACAAGTCAAAACCAATCGAGACACAATGACACACGAAATGACAGAGTGACAATCAATACCTAAAAAAAAACTGCTAAAATGACAATCTCAGAAAAAATGACAAGTTCAACTCAACCAAGACCAAATAAAGAAGTATGAAACTCGAGCTGCCTGTAAAACGCACACACAAACAAAGTGCCACAAATGACAATTAGAGCTCTCAAAAAAAACAATTAGCGTCCACGTGGAATGGGCTCCTTGAAAAAAAATATCCCGAAAAATGGCGATCCAACAGACGATGAGAAGCGGACGAAATCCAACCGCAACAGTGGGCCTCGAGTTTGAAATCGGGTTGTAAACGGTAGGAGGAGAACGCCTCAGGTCGTAGGAAACGCAGGAACGGTCCACCCGAGTTTAAAATCGGCTGTAGAAGGTCCAAAGGTAGCTCGGCACGACGACGTGAGAAGGACTCGAGATCTCAACACCGCTGCCACCAATTGTGGGATTGAAGGAGTACGGACGCTCCACCACTGCCACCGAAAGATGATAGACACCAAAGCTCTGGGACGACGACCACTCCTAGAACTCTGATGCTCGCTGCCACCAGAGTTCTTCCCTGTTAACTGCGCCCTCTCCCTAGAGTCTTAATCTAGTTTAGAGTTACGTCAACGTGTGTGGGGAACTGAACTGATGATACGCACGCGTGTCAGAGGTTATATACCTGGAGACACGCGTGCGCGGGGA